>OFDC01001463.1_pt1 | contig 12528 bp, 7 predicted proteins | sample 1520941 | NCBI WGS metagenome assembly OFDC01 (sample SAMEA94258168, study PRJEB24077) | hot springs metagenome | biome: Aquatic biome; feature: Water | place: India | collected 2012-12-06 | depth 5 m | reverse complement strand
TTGACGGACCAGTTTCGGTCTGTCAAGTTCCCTGAATTGGTAATACCAGAAAGTTCCCAAAATAAGGCCCCTGCGATGACTGGCACGCTCTACCGCGCCCGGCGCGTTGCTTTCCTGACGCGGGCTTGGGCGGAATGGCAGTCCGGAGGCTTTGAATGACAGTGTCTTACCCCGCGTTTGACCCGAACCAGATCTTTGATCTGCTGGTCATCGGCGGCGGCATCAACGGCGTGGGCATTGCCCGCGATGCCACGGGCCGCGGCCTGCGCGTGCTGCTGGTGGAGCGCGACGATCTGGCATCGCACACCTCTTCGGCCAGCACCAAGCTGATCCACGGCGGCTTGCGCTATCTCGAATACTACGAGTTCCGCCTTGTGCGCGAATCGCTGCAGGAGCGCGAGCGGCTGATCAGGATCGCGCCGCAGATCAGCTGGCCGCTGCGCTTCGTTCTGCCGCAGCCCGAAGGCGGGCGTCCGGGCTGGATGATCCGGATCGGCCTGTTTCTCTACGATCATATCGCCGGGCGGCACAGCCTGCCCAAATCACACGGGGTGAACCTGCGCGATCCGAACTGGGGCAAGGGACTGAAGCCGGGGTTGTCCAAGGGCTTTGTCTATTCCGATGCCTGGGTCGACGATGCCCGGCTTGTGGTGCTCAATGCGATTGACGCTGCGCAGCGCGGCGCGACGATCCTGACCGGAACGGCAGTGTCCGGGGCCGAGCAGCAGGGCGATGCATGGGCGGTGACGCTGGAGCCGAACGCCGATGCTCCCGCACCGGCCATCGCTGCGCCGTGCACGGTGCGGGCACGCACCATCGTCAATGCCGCCGGGCCATGGGTGGCGAGCATGCTGGGCAATCTTGCCGGGGCGAAGCGCGATGGCGCGATCAAGCTGGTCAAGGGCAGCCATATCGTCGTGCCCCGGATCTATCCCGGCGAGCACGCCTTCATCCTGCAGCAGGACGACGGACGGATCGTCTTCACGATTCCCTACGAAGGCGAGTTCACGCTGGTGGGCACGACCGATGTTGCCGTGGGCGAGGAGGAGCGGGCGCGGCCGAAGATCAGTGCGGAAGAGGTCGCCTATCTCTGCGCGGCGTCGAACCGGTATTTCGAACGCCAGATCGCGCCTGCCGATGTGGTGTGGACCTATTCGGGCGTGCGCCCGCTGTTCGATGACGGGCAGGAGGACGCCAAGGCGGTGACGCGCGATTACGTGCTGAAGCTGGGACGTGCGGAGGGCCCGCAGGTGTTGAGCGTGTTCGGCGGCAAGCTGACCACCTATCGCCGCCTTGCCGAACATGCGCTCGATGATCTCAGGCCGTGGATGGCAGGATCGGGAAAGGCGTGGACCGATACCGTGCCGCTTCCCGGCGGCGATCTGGGGACGGGGGGCTTTGCCGCATTCCTGCAGCAGGCGCGCGAACGCTGGCCGTTTGTGCCGGCGCAGACCATGGAGCGCATGGCCCATGCCTATGGCACGCGGATCGCGATGATCCTTGGGGAAGCGCAAGGATGGCAGGACCTCGGCAGCGATTTCGGCGGGGGTTTGACCGAGGCCGAAGTGCGGTATCTGCAGGCATACGAATGGGCGCGCAGCGCCGAGGACGTGCTATGGCGACGCAGCAAGCTGGGTCTCACGGCGGCGCCTGATATGGCGGAGAAGCTGGCGTTCTGGTTCAAGGCCAACGCTTGACAGATTTCTGCCTGAAAAAATTTGGGAGTGATGGGAATGGGTGACCTCGTACTGGCGATCGACCAGGGCACGACTTCGACGCGCGCGCTGATTTTCGATGGCGGGCGGCAGGTGGTGGCGAGTGCCCAGCGCGAGTTTGCGCAGCACTATCCGGCCGATGGCTGGGTGGAGCATGATCCGGAGGAAATCTGGCGCGATACCCTGCAAACCTCGCGCGAGGCCCTGGCCAAGGCTGGGGTGGGGCCAGACGGTATCGCCGCGATCGGCATCACCAACCAGCGCGAGACCGTGGTGCTGTGGGACCGCGCCACGGGGGAAGCGCTCCATAACGCCATCGTCTGGCAGGATCGGCGTACGGCGGACGTCTGCGCCGGGCTTCAGGCGCAGGGGCATCAGCCTTTCGTGCACGAGAAGACCGGTCTGCTGCTGGACCCCTACTTTTCGGCGACCAAGATCGCCTGGCTGCTCGACAACATCCCCGGCGCCCGGGAACGGGCCGAGCGGGGTGAACTGGCGGCAGGGACGATCGACACGTTCCTGCTGTGGCGATTGACGGAAGGGCGCAGCCACAAGACCGACGTGACCAACGCCAGCCGCACCTTGCTGTTCGATATCGTTTCGCAGCGCTGGTGCCCGGAATTGCTCAGGCTGTTCCGCGTGCCTGCCGCGCTGTTGCCGGAAGTGTGCGCCAGCGCGGACGACTTTGGCACGACCACCCTGCTCGGCGGCAATATCCCCATTTGCGGCGTGGCGGGCGATCAGCAGGCGGCGCTGGTCGGGCAGTCATGCCTTGCGCAGGGGCAGGCCAAGATCACCTATGGCACGGGCGGCTTCATGCTGCTCAACACCGGCACCACCGTCGCGCGTTCGCGCAGCCGGCTGCTCAGCACGATTGCCTATCGCATCGATGGCGAGACGCACTACGCCGTCGAAGGATCGCTGTTCGTGGCAGGCGCTGCGATCAAGTGGCTGCGCGACGGGCTGGGGATCATTGTCGAGGCGAAGCAGACGCAGGACATGGCCGCGCGCCTGCCTGACAATGGCGGGGTCTACATGGTTCCGGCCTTCGTCGGGTTGGGTGCGCCGCACTGGTGCACCGAGGCGCGCGGCATGCTGGCGGGGCTGACGTTCGATTCCAGCGCCGCGCACATTGCTCGCGCGGCACTGGAATCCGTGGCCTACCAGACCGCAGATCTGGTTGCCGCGATGGCGGATGACGGGGTCGAAGAAGGGGCGGGGGCGCTTTCCTCGCTTCGCGTTGATGGCGGGATGGCGGCCAATGACTGGTTCTGCCAGTTCCTGGCCGACATGCTGGACATCACCGTGGAGCGGCCGGCGAACCTGGAGACGACGGCACTGGGTGCGGCCATGCTTGCGGGGCATCATTGCGGTGGCTGGCCCGACGCGCTTGACGGATCAGCCGCTGTCGAAGGCCTGACGCGATTTGAGCCGACGATGGCACGCGACCAACGCGCCCGGCTGACGAGCGAATGGCGTGCTGCAATCCGGCGTGCAACACTTGCATGACCGCCAGGTGGATAGGATTCTGGTCAGACCAATAGGAAGGATTGCAACCAGTTTGAAGCCAGAATCGCCAGCTTTTGCTTGCATTCCAGCAACAAAAGCTCCGGATTAGTGGCTCTGGAGAGGCATCTTACCAATGTGCTGGCATATCTGTAAAACCAGTCTTGCGTCTGGCTAGGCCATTTGGTAAGAGACCCTCGTACTTTGCGGATAACAGTCCGCGCAGGAGGAGGGGTTTTCATGAAGTGCTTCCGTAATTCGCTTGGTGTCAGTGCAATCGCGCTGGCGATCGCCTTCGGGGTGCAATCGGCATCTGCGCAGACGGCCGCTGAAGATGCGGCTCCTGCCGATACCGGCGAAATCATCGTCACTGCGCAAAAGCGTGCGGAAAACGTGCAGAACGTGCCGCTGGCCGTGTCGGTTGTCGGGCCGACGCAGCTAGCTGCTGCCGGCGTTCGCGACTTCGGCGACCTTGGCAAGATCTCGCCCTCGCTTACGATCCGTCCGGCTGAGCATCCGGTAAACGCCAACGTCTCGCTGCGCGGCGTCGGCACCTTCGCCTTCGGCATCGGCGTGGAGCCGAGCGTTGCCGTGCTGGTCGACGAAGTGCCGCTGGCATTCCAGGCGCGCGCCTTCAGCGACCTGCCCGATATCGAGCGCATCGAAGTGCTGCGTGGTCCGCAGTCGACGCTCTACGGCAAGGCGGCTTCTGCTGGCCTTATCAACCTGATCACCCGCAACCCCACCGATGAACTGAAGATCCGTGCCAACGCCACGGCCACCACCGACAGCGAATATGGCGCCAACTTCAGCGTTTCTGGCCCGATCAGCGACACGCTCGGTTTCGTGGTGTCCGGTGCCTATTCCAAGTGGGATGGCAACACGCGCAACCTGTTCAATGGCAAGAAGGTCAATGGTCGTGAATCCGGCAGCGTTCGCACCAAGCTGCGCTGGGAGCCGTCGGCCGATGCGAGCGTGACGCTTTCGCTCAACTACATGACCGGCAACACCACCGTGGGCCGTCCGTACATCCGCATGACTCCGGGCCTGCGCTTCCGCGGCACCGGCCAGGCGGCAACTGTGGTGATGCCGGGCGTAACGCCGGGGCCGGAAAACACCAACGTCAGCAACAACTACAACGCGCGCACCGATTATGAAGGTGGCGGCGGCAACCTGCGTGGCGAGTTCACGCTGGGCGATCACACGCTGGTTTCGATCACCTCGTACGACAGCTTCGAGCTGAACGACTACTTCGACTCCGACGAGACTTCGTCGAGCCTCGCGTCGGAAAACAACATTCAGACCGGCACCTTCCGTTCGAACCTGTTCACGCAGGAGCTTCGCCTGCTTTCGGACGGTTCCAAGCCGTTCCGTTACACGCTCGGCGCCTACTACGCCAATGTCGACTTCGAGCGTCCGTTCTATCGTGGCCCGGCATTTTCGCTGGCAAACTGGTTTGCCACTTCGAAGTCCAGCCAGATCGCGGCGTTCGTGCAGGCTGACTGGCAGTTCATGCCGAACGCAACGTTCACCGGCGGCGCGCGCATCCAGAACGAGCGCATCGGCTATACCTTCAAGGATATCCAGAACGGCAACGCCCAGTTTGCGGGCAATGCACAGGACACCGCTGCGACGTATCGCGCCAGCCTGCGCTACGAGTTCACGCCGACGATCAGCGCCTTCGTGACCTATTCGACCGGTTACAAGGGGCAGACCTACGACCTGACCACTGGCTTCAACGCCAACCGTGCCAACGCCGGTCCGATCAAGCCTGAAACTTCGCGCGACATCGAATTTGGCCTGCGCACCCAGCTCTTCGATCGCAAGGTTACCTTCAACATCACCTACTTCGACACGACCTACAAGAACCTGCAGGCGCAGGCTGTGGAAGTGTTGCCCGACCTGACCACCAACTTCCGCCTGACCAACGTCGGCAAGCTGGGCACGAAGGGCGTGGAAATTGATGCAGGCTTCCGTCCGAGCGACCTGTTCAACCTCAACACGTCGATCGCGGTTCTCGACGCCAAGTATCTCAGCTTCCCGTCGTCGCCGTGCTTCCCGAACCAGTCGGCAGCGCAGGGTTGCGACCGTACGAAGACTCCGGCCTTCCAGAACCTGACCGGCGAGCGCGCCGTGCAGGCGCCGAAGCTGAAGTTCAACGTGACCGGCGAAGTGACGCCTTCGCTGACCGAGAACATCCGCGGCCTGATCCAGGCCAACGTGCAGTACACGGGCAGCGTGTTCTACGTGGCCCGCGATCCGCAGACCTTCCAGAAGGAATACACGATCGTGAACCTTTCGGTCGGCGCGCGTGACGAGAGCCGGAAGTGGGAAGTGGCGGCATTCGTCAACAACCTGTTCGACGTGCAGTACTATCCGACGCTGATCAACAACTCCGGTGTCTGGGGCGGCGGCAGCAACATCGCCACCGCGGCAATTCTCCCTCGTGATTTCCGCCGTTATGGCGGGGTTCGGGCCAGCCTGAACTTCTGATCACGCATTGGCCGGGCGGGATGACCGCCCGGCCATTTTTCTTTGACCAGACAGGCCGGAAACGCACTGCAAGAGCAGGCCCGGCTGTGAACACACGCCTTCAATCGTTGCAGGAGAGAGCATGCGAGTGGCACAGTTTGATCGAGCATTTCTTGGCCCGCTTCTGGCGGGCATGTTTACGTTTGCGACACAAGCCGTCGCCGCCGACTCCGTGTTCACCACTCTGCCGCTTGCCACGGTCGACACCGCACCATTGCTCGTTTCAGCCGACATGCGCGATGGCATCGATCTTTCGGGCGAGTGGAACTGGTCGATCGATCCCTATCGGTCAGGTATCGCAGGTTTCCACGGCGAAGCGCCCAATCGCACCGAGCAGCGCTGGCTCGACATCGACGTGCGCAAGACTCTGGCCCAGGACAATCGCGAGCTGTTCGAGTTCGATCTCGACCACGACCGCAAGGTCAAGCTGCCGGGGTCGTGGCTGGCTGCCTCGCCCGAGATGCGGCACTATCAGGGGCTGGTGTGGTATCGCCGCCACTTCGAAAGCCCGGCTGGGCGCAAGGGGCGCTACTTCCTGCGCTTCGGGGCATCGAACTACGCAACCGTAGTCTTCGTCAACGGCCAGCCGGTGGGGCGGCACGAAGGCGGCTTTACGCCGTTTGCCTTCGATGTGACCCGCCTGCTGCGCGATGGCGACAATCAGATCACCATTGGCGTCGATTCTGCCGCGACCGCTGCAACGGTTCCGCCCCCGGTGACCGACTGGGAGAACTATGGCGGCGTCACGCGCGATGTGAAGCTTGTCCACACCAGCGATACATATGTCGACAGCGCTTGGGTGCGTCTGACGGCGGATGGCAAGATCGCGGTTGATGCGCACCTGGATGGGCCTGCGGCTGCGAACCAGCCGGTGCAAATGAAGGTTGCCGGGCTGCCCTTCGACCTGAAGGGGCGCACGGATGGGCAGGGCAACTGGCGGGCCACGGCCACTGCGCCGCGCGCGCTGATGCGGTGGTCGCCAGAGAACCCCAAGCTTTACGACGTGACGCTGGCGGCGGGCGAGGATACCTGGCGTGACCGCGTCGGCTTCCGCACGATCGAGCGCAAGGGCGCGGACATCCTGCTCAACGGCAAGCCCGTATTCCTGCGCGGCATTTCGATGCACGAAGAGGAGATCGGTTCGAACCCCGCGCGCGTGATCACGCCCGAGAATGCCAAGGCCTTGCTGGGCGAGATCAAGAACGGCCTGCACGGCAATTTCGTGCGCCTTTCGCACTATCCCCATTCCGAGGTGATGACTCGTACCGCCGACGAGATGGGGCTGCTGGTGTGGAGCGAGGTGCCGGTTTACTGGATGGTGGCGTGGTCAAACCCCGCTACGCTGGCGACGGCGCGCAACATGCTGGCCGAGAACATCCTGCGCGATCGCAATCGCGCCTCGGTGGTGATCTGGAGCGTGGCCAACGAAACCCCGGTCAGCGATGCGCGCAACACCTTCCTGCGCACCTTGATTGGCGATGTGCGGCGGCTCGATCCCAGCCGCCTGGTCAGCGCGGCGTTGCTGGTCGAGCGGGACAAGGGCGCGGCGGTGCCGACGATGACGATGGCCGATCCTCTGGCGAACGATCTCGATATCGTTTCGATCAACACCTACAATGGTTGGTACACGACTGACCGGCTGGCTGACCTGCCGAAGAGCGTGTGGAACCTCCCAGCCGACAAGCCGCTGATCTTTTCCGAATTCGGTGCCGATGCCAAGGCCGGCTTCCACAGTCCGGACGGCATGCAGAAGTTCTCGGAGGAATTTCAGGCCGAGTTCTATCGCAAGACGTTGGAATTGGCCGATCGCGTGCCGACCCTGCGCGGGATTTCGCCTTGGATCCTCAAGGACTTCCGCTCGCCCCGTCGGCAGAATCCGGATTTCCAGATGGGCTTCAACCGCAAGGGCCTGATTTCCGAGACCGGCGAGCGCAAGCAGGCGTTCAGTGTGCTGGCGGAATATTTTGCCCGCAAAGCCGGAGAGCCGAAGAAGTGAAGCGCATTCTTGCTGTCGTATTGAGCCTTGCGGCAACGCCAACGTTTGCCGCGCCGGGTGACTGGGTCAATGGCGTGCTGCCCGTCGCCACAGCACCGGCGCTGGCCAGCGTGGACCTGCCAGTAACCTTGCGGCGCGCCAACCCGGCGCAAGAAGCATGGGCGCAGCAGACGCCCGACCAGCGTCTGGTCTACAACGTCAGCAAGCCGCAGCTGATCGTGTGGCCAAGCAGCCTGCCTGCCGATGCCGATGCACCGGCGGTGCTGCTGGTGCCGGGTGGGGGCTTCCAGTTCCTTGCCATGGACAACGAAGGCTTTGACGTTGCCCGCCGGCTCGACAAGCTGGGCGTGCGCGTGTTCATCGTGAAGTACCGGACGCAGCCGGTGCCAGACAGCATCGAAGGCTTCAGGCAAGCACTCGGCAACCTGTTCCAGAAAGGCGCGCCGGTTGACCTGACCAATCGTGACTATGCCGTGGCCGACACGCAGGCGGCGATCCGCTTGGTGCGCAAGGAGGCGGCGCGCTGGCACGTGAACCCCGCCAAGGTGGGAATCATCGGCTTTTCGGCAGGGGCCATGACCACGCTGGCCACGACGCAGGCCAATGCAGCAGACGCGCGTCCGGACTTCGTGGGCATGATCTATGGACCGACCGAGAAGACCGATGTGCCGGCCAATGCGCCGCCGCTGTTCGCAGCGATTGCCGCAGACGACCGTTTTTTCATCAAACAGGATTTCGGGTTGATTCACGCCTGGCGGCAGGCCGGCGCGAAGGTGGAGTTTCACCTTTACAGCGCGGGTGGACACGGCTTTGCCTCGCAACCCAACGGCACGACGAGCGATGCCTGGTTCGATCAATACGCGCTCTGGCTGAAGGCCAACGGTATCGTCAGCCGCTGAATCCAGCTTCAGGAATCCACCACTGCCAATGGCAGTTCAACTTTCCGGCCCGAGTGCAGTGCATTCGGGCCGGTTTTTTGTCGGGGTCAGACCTGCCAGTCGACGACCTTGCGCGTGAGGCCCAGCACCTGCGCTGAACGCACGGGCAGCGCGGTGCCGTTCACGGTAATGGTGCGCTGTTCGCGCTCTGGCACGGCGAAAGACAGGACCGGAGATGGCGCCGCGTCGGGGCCACGCCACGAGGCCTGAATGTCGATGGTGCTGGCTGAGGTGTGGATGACCGCCTGCCACATCGGCGGCTGTGCGGGATCGGGCCAGGCCTCGCCCGCTTCGTCATAGCCCGACCACTCCAGAAGGCTGTCGCCCGGTGCCGGCATGAGCAGCACGGCAGGCTGCGGCGCTGGCGGGGCAAAGCCGCCCGGCGCAATGTCGACAAGGTGGGCGGAACCTTCGCGTGCCAGCAACGGCGGCAGGCCCTCGGCGGGGGCGGGCAGATCGTGAACCTTGCCGCCCTCCAGAAGCCGGTCGTCGCGCAGGTCGATCCAGCGGGCCGGGCCGGGGAGGTAGGCCTGCACCGTATCCACCCCCTTGTCGAGCGCGGGGGCGACCAGCAGGTTCGGCCCGAGCAGGTAGGTATCGGCGTCGATCCAGGCCTGCGGATCTTGCGGAAAGTCGAGCCAGAGCGGCCGCGTCACCACGTCATAATGGGCGTGATGGCGCCACAGCAGATCGTGCAGCAACGGCACCAGCGCGCGGCGCAGGTTCATCATGCCGACGATTGCCGGGGTGGTTTCGGGATACATCCACGGCTCGTTCACCGTGCCATCGCTGTTCCAGCTGTGGATCGAGAAGCGCGGCATGAGGATTCCCGCCTGCACCCAGCGCAGCAGCAGTTCCGGTTCGGGCGAGGGGCCGGCAAAGCCGCCGATGTCGTGCCCGGTATTGGAGACGCCGGACAAGGCAAGGCCAAGTCCCATCTTCTGGTTGTAGCGCAGGGTCTTCCACGCGGTGAAGTTGTCGCCCGACCAGGTCTGCGCATAGCGCTGCATCCCGGCCATGCCGCTGCGGGTGACGAGATAGGGGCGCTCTTCAGGGCGATAGGCGATCTGCGCCACGCGGGAGGCGCGCATCATCAGCAGCGTTTGTGCAGGGCGTTCGGCAGCGGCAGGGCGCGGCGATCCGAACCCGGCAAAGCGGGCGCTCTTGTCCCAGATTTCGTACTCGTTGTTGTCGTTCCACGTGGCGCGCATGCCGTAGGAAAGCAGCTGCGCGGTCACCTGCACGCGCCACCACGCGGCGGCGTCCGGGTTGGTGAAATCGAGGTAGCTGCCGAGTTCGTCCCAGAACAGGCACTCCACCGGCTGTCCGTTCTCGTCGCTGACGAACCAGCCCTTCGCCGCCAGTTCGGCATAGCGCGGGTGCGACAGCAGCAGCGCGGGCTTGATATTGGGAACCAGCTCGACGCCCGCATCGGCATAGCTTTTGACGAAGCCCGCGATGTCCGGAAACTTGTCGTGGTTCCAGTTGAAGACGTAGCGCTTGTCGCCGATCGAGGTGTAGCCCGATGACAGGTGGAACGAGGTGCATGGCACGCCGTGCTTTTCAAGGCCTGCCAGAAACTCGCCCATCTGCTCCTGCGCGTTGGGCGCATCGGTATAGAGCATGGTCGAGCCCGAATAGCCTACTGACCAGCGCGGCATGAAAGCGGGGCGGCCGGTCAGCCAGGTGAACCGTCTGGCCACCGCGCCCGCATCCGGTCCGGCAATCATGTAGTAATCAAGATCGCCGCTTTCCGCGCGCATGTAGCGGTAGTGCGGGTGGTAGTTCGAATGTTCGTGGCCGAAATCGAACACCGGATCGGCCAGCGTATCGTAGAACACGCCATGGGCCGCGCCTTCGCCGTCGACCACCAGCACCCACGGGATGGACTTGTAGAGCGGATCGTCGCTCTGCGCGTCATAGCCCATGCAATCGAGATTGGTCAGGCGCAGGCGGCGTCCGGCGCGGTCCATGTCGCCGCTGCGCTCGCCCAGCCCGTAGTACCGCTCGCCGGGACGGCGCTTGACGTAGTGATAGGGTGCATCGTCCCACCAGCCGAAATTGTAGGCCTGGGTCGGGCGGTCTTCGCAGATCAGCTGCCAGCCATTCGCCGTCGCCTGATGCCAGGTGCAGAGCATACCCTCTGGCCTGATCGTGAGCTTCAGCCACGCGGTGGCGATGACGATCTCGTCGGCCGAATTTTCAAGCGTGAAAGTCGGGGCGGAAAATCCGCTGGTGTCCATGCGGTCCCGGCCCGGCTCGGCGATGTCTTCGGCTCCCGGCGCGATGGTCCAAGAAGGCGGAGAAGTGACCTCGCCATTGGCAAGCAACAGCACCCGGATCACGTCGTCTTCGAGCATAAAGACATGGGCAACCGCGCCGGTGTCGGAGCCGAGGGTTACGCGCGGTCCATCGACTTGCGCCACAGTGAAGCGAGGCGGCGCGGACAGCCGGGCGCGGCGCGGCGGGGAGACGTCGTTTATGGGCTCAGGCTTTCGCGAAGGTGAGGCGGCGGCGCAGGGCGAGGAGCCAGATCGCGCCGATCAGGTCAAACAGGCCAAGGCAGGCGAACAGCGGCGCGAAGCCGATCGTGTCGGCAAACTGGCCGATGGCGAGGGAGAACAGCAAGCCGCCGGTCCAGCCCGCCATGCCGACCAATCCATTGGCCTTGGCGATATCGGATTTGGGGAAGACGTCGGCGGACAGCGTGTTGATCAGCACCGAGATCACCTGATGGGCAAAGCCGCCAATGGCGAGCAGCCCGATGGCTGCATAGGGGCTGGCGACGAGGCCGACGCAGCCCGGTGCAATCATCAACACGGCGCCGATCCAGATGCCCGCGATGCGCGATCCTTCGAGCGTCAGGCCCTTCCAGCGCTGCAGCCACGGTGCGAGATAGCCGCCGAGAATGCCGCCTGCGTCTGCCGCAAGGAATGGAACCCAGGCGAACATGGCGATCTGCGTCAGGTCCCAACCGCGCTCCTTGGCGAAATAGAGCGGGACCCAGAAGCTGAAGGTCTGCCAAGCCGGTTCGGCAAGGAAGCGGGGGACGGCGATGGCCCAATAGCGCGAGGAGCCGACGATCGAGCGGATCGTCGTGGCCGAAACGGGGACGGGGCGCTGGCCGTCCTGAATTTCCGCAAGTTCCTCGGCGCTGACGTAGGTGGCGTCTTGCGGCGAGCGATACCAGCGATACCAGGCGGCGGCGAAGATCAGGCCAATGCCTCCGGTGACGACAAAGGCCGCCTGCCAGCCGTAATGCTTGGCCAGCAGCGCTGCCATGACCGGCGCGATCACCGCGCCGAAAGCGGTTCCGGCGTTGAACCACCCCGTGGCAACCGAGCGTTCGCGATCGGGAAACCATTCGCCGATGGTCTTCATGCCGGCGGGGATGACGGCGGCCTCGGCCATGCCAAGCAGGCCCCGAAACGCTGCGAGCGACAACCACCCGCGCGCAAAGCCATGTGCCATGTTGGCCACACTCCACGCAACGGCGAACAGGGCGAAGCCTGCTGTCAGGCCGATCCGGTCGATCAGCATGCCGCCGATCGGCTGCATCACCGTGTAGGCCAGCTGGAACGCGCCGACGATGTAGGAATACTGCTCGGTGGTGATCTGCAGGTCGAGCTTGAGCTGCGGCGCCAGCGCGCCCAGCGAATTGCGCGCGATATAGTTGAGGATGGTGCCGACCATCACCAGCACCAGGATGCGCAGCCGCGCCGATTTCCAGTTCATGCCTTGCAATCCTCTCCCCGCGGCTGGTTCTACCAGTTCCACATGGTGCCATCCTCGAGCCGTGCGACGGGGAGGTAGGCGGGTTTGTAGGGGTATTTGGCGGCGA
>OFDC01001462.1_pt1 | contig 12534 bp, 15 predicted proteins | sample 1520941 | NCBI WGS metagenome assembly OFDC01 (sample SAMEA94258168, study PRJEB24077) | hot springs metagenome | biome: Aquatic biome; feature: Water | place: India | collected 2012-12-06 | depth 5 m | reverse complement strand
CGCCGTATCGCAAGGCATTGCAATCAAACCGGATAATTATGAATCAGACTCTAATGTGAGCGGCAGGGGCGAATATCGATCTCTACTTACAAGTTGAAATTGCGCGGAGCCAGCCCAATGACCAGACTATCCAACCCGATGACTCAAACGCCGCTGAGTCGTACAATGCTTGTGGATTGCGCGGATCGTCTTACACTATTCTCTCATGATATAAGACTACAAGTCATCGTCGAGCTATTGAACCGTGGAGGTGTCACTGTTGCCGAACTACTGAGAACGATCGACGTCGAGCAAAATCTTCTTTCTCATCATCTCGGGATAATGCGGAAGGCCGGCTTGCTGGTCGCACGCCGGGAGGGCAAGCATATTCGCTATGCTTTGGCGAGCGGACTCCTTACGGACGATCGAGCGATCGATCTCGGATGCTGTAAAGTCCAGTTGAGCCCGCCGACGAACTCATAACGGGATGTAGTCAAATTTAATTGCGCAGAGCAGCCCGGACCACGGCTAAGGATCAACATGAATCGCCCGGAACGCCTGGGTCGCCTGCCGTTGGAAGTCCGGCGAGATTGGCCGATAGCGTCTGCGAGATGCCAGCTTTTGCTGGATTTTCTGCTCTTCCTCAGTCGACCAGCGCACGCGCCCTTTTGGTGAACGTCCTGCGCTCAGACCGTGTTAATGGCAATATCGGGCGACGGTCAGACCGCTCTCCGCTTGCGCGTCGATGTGCACCTGCCGCCACCCCTCCTTCGCCGGATTGTTGGTCAGTCGCCGCCCCATTCATCCACACCATGCCATTAGGTCGTAAACTCATAAATGGCGCGTTCGGGACGGTGAAATGGCGAAGATATCGGGTTCGGGTGGCCAACGCGCGCGCCGTGCGCTACCGCCCAAAGAGCTTCACTGCACAGGTCAGTCTGGCAATCCGCCGCGCTGGCGGTAACCTCAGCCAGTTGTCCGGCACGAGAAAGGCAAGCGGGCGGTGCAATGCGTGTGGGCGCGGCGCGACGGTTGCTGCCGGACTGAAGGACCGAAACGGGTGGAGTAGGGACGCAAACGGCGTCCGCACCCGCGCGCGGCGAGTGGCGGTGAAGGCGCGGATCGTGAAGCTCAATCCCCAGCGCGGCGCGGCGCGCGGACGGCAGTTCGTAAGCGGCAAGGCGGTGGACGCGCACCTGCGCTATTTGGAGCGCGATGGCGTCACGCGCGACGGCGAGAAGGGCCAGGTCTATTCCGCCAACGGAGATGTTGCGGATGGTCCCGCCTTCCTCGACCGGAACGGCGAGGATCGGCACCAGTTGCGATTCATTGTGTCCGCTGAGGAGGGCATCGAGCTATCCGACCTCCGCCAGACCACCCGCGAGCTGATGGCTCAAATGGAAGCGGACCTTGGCACCAAGCTCGACTGGATCGCGGTCGATCACCACAACACCGGCCATCCGCACACCCACATCCTGCTGCGAGGCGTGACCGATGATGGCAAGCGGCTCGACATCGCCGGGGATTACATCGCCCACGGTGTCCGCGAACGGGCGAGCGAGATCGTCACGCTGGAACTGGGCCGCCAGACCGAGCAGGAGGTCAACCGCCAGCTTGAACGCGAAGTGGATGCAGAGCGCTTCACCCGGCTCGACCGGATGCTGATCGCCGAGCAGGACGCGAGCAACGAGTTTGCCGACCTTCGCCCCGACAAGGACATGGCCGAGACCATGCGGCAAAACCGGGCGCTGCTGATCGAACGCGCCCGCAAGCTGGAGCGCATGGAGCTGGCGACCGAGCACACGCCGGGCATCTGGACGATATTGCCGCGCGCCGAGCCGATGCTGCGCGAACTCGGCACGCGCGGCGACATCATCAAGACGATGCATCAGGCGCTGGACCGCGAGGGGTTGGCGGAGCAGCGCGCCTATGTGGGCTATACCCTTCACGGCACATCTCCGACGGAGCGCATCGTCGGGCGCGTCGTCGCCAAAGGGCTTGGCAGCGACGAGCTTGGCGAACGCATCGGCCTCACCATCGATGGCGTGGACGGGCGCGTCCATCATCTGGAGGTTCCGGCGGCCAAGATTGAGGACATACGGCGCGGCAGCATCATAGCGGTGGACCCGCCGCCGAGCACCCCGCGTGTTGCCAATGAGAACATCCTGCAACAGACCGATGCCAATGGTATCTATCGGCCTTCCAGGCATCTAGGCTCCGTGCGCGAGACGATGCCCCGGATCGACCACGAGCGGCACGTCCAATCGCACGTCAGGAGGCTTGAAGTCTTGCGCCGCGCCGGGATCGTCGAGCGCCTCGATGCTGATCGTTGGACCATCCCTGCCGATCTGCCCGAACGCGGTCTGGCCCACGACCGTCAGATGTTCGGCACAGGCCCGCGTATCAAACGCTGTCCGACCTGCCACTCGACCGGCAGATCGGACACGAAGGTGCGACCTGGCTCGACCGCACGATGATTGGCGGTGGGCGCGAGACCATGCCCAATACGGGCTTTGGCTGCGATGTCCGTGCCGCTTGGGAGGCACGCAAAAGGGCGCTTGCCGCCGAGCGCAGCCTGACCTGGCAGCTATCGGCTCCCGGCGAATATGTCTCCGGCAAACTCGTTGGCTCGACGCAGATTGCCAGGGACGGTTCGCAATGATTGACAACGGTCTGGGCTTCCAACTCGTCCCGTGGAGCGACCCGCTGGAAAAGCGCCTCGGCCAGCATATCAGCGGCTTCGCCATGTCCGGCGGCGGTGTGGACTGGTCGTTCGGGCGCAGCCGGGGACTGGGGCTGTGATCGGAGAATGGTCAAGCCCAGATGGCAATTCTCTTGTGCTGTGACCCATTGGGTGGTACATATACATTTACTGGAGCCGTGCGATGATCGAGAGCTTTCGGGATGGCTGGCTGCGAGACTTTTTCGTGGACGATGTCCGGTCTCGCAAAATCCCGCCGGACCTCGAAAGCCGCGTCTTTCGCAAGCTCCAGATGATCAACGATGCAATGACGGATCAGGATTTGCGCGTGCCGCCGAGCAATCATTTCGAGAAACCGCGCGGTAAGCTTGAGGCGTTCCATTCGATCCGCGTCAACAGGCAATGGCGGCTGATCTTTCGATGTAACGGCAGCAAGGGTGAAGCGAGCGACGTATATCTGGACGACCACAGCTATGATTGAGGTGATGCCATGTTGATGACCAAGCGCAAGCCGGTGAGCGTGGGCGAGATACTGACCGAGGAGTTCATGGAGCCGATGGGGCTGACCCAGGCGGCGCTCGCCGAAGCGATGGGCGTGCAGCGCAAGCACGTCAACGAGCTGTGCAACGATCGCCGCAACGTCACCGCCGCAACCGCGCTGATCCTGTCCCGCGTATTCGGCAACAGCCCCGATTTCTGGCTGAACGTCCAGCGTCGCAACGACCTTTGGAACGCGATGCACAGCCCCAAGGAGCGCCAGCGGATTGACCGGGCAAAGCCGTTGAAGCAGGCGGCGTGACAGCGGCGGCTACGCCACAGCCGCCGCCATCCGCCGTGCGCCCGTATCTGCGCGCGGAGCTGCGAAGCGTAGTCTCGCGTATAGAAACGCTATTTTTTCCGAGCGGCGGTTCGGCGATTCTGGCACAATGCACAGAGCCGCGCGCCAGCATCCGCCAACCGCGTCCGAGCAACTTGAACAGTTGCTGGGAAAGCCGTGGCCGTTTCCGGGCCGTCCGCCAAAGCACGACGTTGAAACCTGGACCGTCACGGATGATTGGCCGCCGCGTGTGCCGGTCACAGACGCCGAGGTCGAGGTGTTCGAGGCATGGTTCGGCGACATGCTCGACGAGGTGTTCGGGCCGTGCCGATGACGTGAGGAGATTGCCGTCAAGACCGTTCCGCTGCGCGCTGCCCTCTACCTGCGCGCCTCGACTGCGCGGCAGGCCGAGCATGACGTGTCTATCCCGGATCAGCGCAAGCAGGGTGAGGCCTATTGCGCCGCGCGGGGCTATCAACTCGTCGAGACGTTCGTGGATGCAGGCGCATCCGCCACAAACGACCGCAGGCCCGAGTTCCAGAAGCTGATCGAGGCAGGGACCGCCAAGCCCGTACCGTTCGAGGTTGTGGTCGTCCACTCGTTCAGCCGCTTCTTCCGCGATCACTTCGAGCTCGAGTTCTACGTCCGCAAGCTGGCGAAGAACGGCATCCGCCTGGTGTCGATCACCCAGGAAATGGGCGACGACCCGATGCACGTCATGATGCGCCAGATCATGGCGCTGTTTGACGAGTATCAGTCCAAGGAGAACGCCAAGCACGTGCTTCGCGCCTTGAAGGAGAATGCCCGGCAGGGCTTCTGGAACGGCTCGCTGCCGCCGATCGGCTACCGAGTGGTCGCCGCCGAGCAGCGCGGGGCCAAGATCAAGAAGAAGCTGGAGATCGATCCGATCCATGCAGAGACCGTGCGGCTTGCGTTCCGCCTCGCGTTGGAGGGTGATGGCACATCAGGCCCGATGGGCGTCAAGGCCATCACCAAGTACCTCAACGAACGGCGCATCTTCACCCGTGACGGCGGGCGCTGGGGCATTGGTACCGTCCACCGGATGCTGACGCGCCCGACCTACATTGGTCGCCACGAGTTCAACAAACGCAGCAAGTCAAAGGCGCTCAAACCCGCCGATGAGGTCATCACCGTCGCGGTGCCACCCATCATCGATCAGGCGACGTTCAATGTCGTGCAGGCGCGGATGAAAGCGCGCAATCCCAAGGTCACGCCCCCACAGGTGATTGGCGGTCCTACGCTGCTGACTGGACTCATCCACTGCGCCAAGTGCGGCGGAGCCATGCCCATCCGCACCGGCAAGGGCGGGCGTTACCGCTACTACACCTGTTCAACCAAGGCTCGGCAGGGGCCGACCGCATGCAGCGGCATGACCGTGCCGATGGAAAAGCTCGACACGCTGGTGGCCAAGCATCTGGAGGAACGGCTGCTTGATCCTGCAAGGCTAGAGGAGGTGTTGGCGGCGGTTCTCGACAGGCGGCAGGAACGGACGGAGCGCCGCCGCGAGCTCATCGCTGAGTTGAACAAGCGCGCTACCGAGATCGATTTGCGGCTCAAGCGGCTTTACGATGCCATCGAGAGCGGTGTTGCTGACTTGGACGACCCGGACCTTAAGGACCGCATCGCCAGTCTGAAGGCCATTCGCGACCAGTCGCGTGTTGGTGCGGAGCGCGCAACAGCAATGCTGGAAAGCGCCGGTCAGAAAGCAATCACCGCGCCGATGCTTGCGAAGTTCGCGCAAACTGCTCGCCAGCGGATACGTCTGCCCGGTGGCGGCTTTCGACGTGATCATCTACGCGCGCTGGCGCAGCGGGTAGAGGTCAGCGACGGCGAGGTTCGCATCATGGGATCAAAGTCCGACCTGTTGCGGACGCTTGCCGCAGTCGGCTCGGGAACATCGCCGGGCGCAGTGCCCAGCATTGTTCCGAAGTGGCGGAGAGGGTGTCCCCCAGAACTTACGGATTCCCGATTTTATATCAGATATTAAAGGTTTGAACCTTTATTCTTCCCCACACCGTTCCCCACTAGAACTGTGGTTGGCATCCAAAACCCTCCCTCCAGGTTGCAATATTCAGGGGGCTTTTGCCAGCAAAATTCTTGCCTTTCGTGCGATGAGCCCGGTGGTCGGCCAGCGCACCCGGATGTGTCCGATGGACCGCTTTGAACGGCTCGGGGTCAATGCGAAACGCTTTGAAATGAGGTCAACAGCTAATCGCGATCTTCAAGCGAACATTCGCGGTCGGCCGCACCTGAGGTAGAGCCGGGCGCGCTGGGCGATGCTGAAGCGGATTTGGCAAGAATGTGGAATAGTCAGCAGGGTCGACCTGTGAGCCTTCGCGTTCAAGCTCCCCGGAGCGGTGAACCAATAAGCGCCCTCATGCTGCAAACGGGCGTGTTGCCGACACGGCTGGTCGAAAAGGTGTGGGGACGCGAGGCACTGCTGGGGCCGTTTATGGCGCCTGCGGGCCAGCGGATCGGCGAAATCTGGTCCGAGCCTCCGTCCGAAGTGCCTCAGGTGCTTGTGAAATACCTATTCACCAACGAAAAGGCGCGCCATCTCGAGCCGGTGATCAGCGAGTTCGGCCAGGAGGTGCCCTGGACGTAAGGCGAATATCACGCGTTCCGCGCTATTGTAGTCGCTGGCGTGACAGGCCTCGGCCCGCGTCAGTTCGGCCTCATCCACGAACTTTCGGATCGCATGTGCTTTCCCATCAGACAGGCTAAATGCGGTACCACAGAAGGGCGAGCTCGGTCCGCGATCAACCTAGTTTGCCGCCATCTACGGCACCAGCGGCCGCCACCATGCTTCGCGATCGAGATACCAGCGCAGGGTCTGGCGCAGGCCGTCGTCGAAGCCGTGCGCGGGCGCATAGTCCAGTTCGGTGCGGGCCTTGGTTTCGTCGATGGCGTAGCGGCGGTCGTGGCCGGCGCGGTCGGTGACGAAGGTCTTGAGGCTCTCGGTCGGCTGGCCCTTGGCAGCCGGCGCATCGGGGTAACGCTCGGCGAGGCCCTCGATCTCGGCGAAAGCGCGGTCGACCTCGCGGCAGATGGCGGCGATCACTTCAAGATTGGGCAGCTCCGCGCCGCCGCCGATATTGTAGGTCTCGCCCGGCTTGCCATGGGCGAGGCAGGCCTCGATCCCGCGGCAGTGATCCTCAACATGCAGCCAGTCGCGCACGTTCATCCCGTCGCCATAGATCGGCAGATTGCGGCCGTGGAGCGCGTTCAAGAGGAACAGCGGGATCAGCTTTTCGGGATATTGGTAGGGCCCGTAATTGTTCGAGCAGTTGCTGGTCGTCACCTCCAGCCCGTAGGTGTGGTGATAGGCGCGCACCAGATGGTCCGAAGCCGCCTTCGATGCCGAATAGGGCGAGTTCGGCGCATAGGGCGTCGTCTCGCTGAAGGCGGGGTCGTTGGGCCCGAGCGATCCGAACACCTCGTCGGTAGAGATGTGGTGGAAGCGGTGCGGAACCCCGCTGCCCGCCAGCCACACCGTGCGCGCGGCCTTCAGTAGGCTGTTGGTGCCGAGGATGTTGGTGTCGATGAAGGCATCGGGCCCGCTGATCGAGCGGTCGACATGGCTCTCGGCGGCGAAGTGGACGAGCGTCGTGATCCCGTGCTCGCGCAGCAGCCGCTCGACGAGATCGGTGTCGCGGATGTCGCCCTCGACCAGCTCGGCATGGGGTGCACCCTCGAGCGTCGAACGGTTGCCCGCATAGGTCAACGCATCGAGCACGATCACCCGGTCCTCGGGGTGCTTCGCGTTCCAGTAGTGCACGAAGTTGCCGCCGATGAAACCGGCCCCGCCGGTCACGAGCACGTTAGCCAAGTTTCGCTTCCTCTTCGAGCATGAGGCGCAGGTTCTCGCGCCACGGGACGGCCCGGTCGCCGAGCAGGGCACGGGTCGCGCTGCAATCGAGCAGCGAGAAGGCGGGACGCTTGGCCGGCGTGGGATAATCTGCCGTGGTGAGCGGCTTGATGGCGGGCACCCGGTTGACGAGGCCAAGCGCGAGCGCCTCCTCGCCGATCGCCACGGCGAAGTCGTACCAGCTCGCCACCCCCGCATCGCAGTGGTGGTAGGTGCCGGTGGCCCCCTTCTCGACGAGGCCCCAGATCGTCCGCGCAAGCCCGGTCGCCCAGGTCGGAGCGCCGATCTGGTCGGCGACCACGCCAAGCTCCTCGCGCTCCTTCATCAGGCGGATCATGGTGCGCACGAAGTTCGCACCCCCGGCCTCGTAGACCCAGGCCGTGCGCACCAGCAGGTCCTCGGCGCGCAGCTTGTCCTCACCTTCGGCTTTGGTCCGACCATAGGCCGACTGCGGGTTGCGCGCCGCATCGGGAGCATAAGGTGTCGAGGCCGTGCCGTCGAAGACATAGTCGGTCGAGACATGGACGAGCTTGCCCCCGGTCGAAGCCATTGCCTCGGCCATCGCCGACACCGCGTCGACATTGATGGCGCGGGCCGTGGTCTCGTCGCTCTCGGCCTTGTCGACCGCGGTGTAGGCGGCGGCGTTGAGGATCACGTCGGGCGCCTCGACCACCAGCCGCGCGGTGAGCATCGGCACGTCGGTGAGGTCGACGTCCTCGACATCGATCGCGTTGACCTCGGCCCACGCAGGCGCAGTGCGCTGCAATGCGCCGCCGAGCTGGCCGCCCGCTCCAGTGATCAGCACCCTCATGCGAACACCGCCGCTTCAGCGAGGGAAGTCCCCCGCGCATCCTTGTCGGAGATGAGCGGCGCCATGCCGATATCCGGCCATTCGATCCCGATCGACGGATCGTTCCACATCAGGGCATGCTCGCTCTGCGGCGCATAGGGTGCGGTGCACTTGTAGAGGAAATCGGTATCGTCCTCGAGCGTCAGGAAGCCGTGCGCGAAGCCTTCGGGCACCCAGAACATCCGCTTGTTCTCGGCGCTGAGTTCAACCCCCACCCACTTGCCGAAGGTCGGCGATGACCTGCGCAGATCGACCGCGACATCGAACACCGCGCCCTTGGTCACCCGCACCAGCTTGCCCTGGGGTCCGGGGTTCTGGAAATGCAGGCCCCTCAGCACGCCCTTCTGCGAGCGCGAGTGGTTGTCCTGCGCGAAGGCGAGGTCCAGTCCCGCCTCGCGGAAGGCGGCGGCGTTCCAGGTTTCCATGAAGAAGCCCCGCGCATCGCCGAAGACGCGCGGCTCGATGATCAGGACGCCCGGTAGCGCGGTCTCGACGATGTTCATGCCGGAACGGTTTCCTCGAGGACCTTGAGAAGATACTCGCCGTATCCCGACTTCCTCAGCGGCTCGGCGATCTCGCGCAGCCGGTCAGCGGTGATGAAGCCCTGCCGCCAGGCGATCTCCTCGGGGCAGGCGATCTTGAGGCCCTGCCGCTCCTCGGTGATGCGGACATAGGTGGCGGCATCGAGCAGCGATGCGTGCGTGCCGGTGTCGAGCCAGGCAAAGCCGCGGCCCATGATCTCGACCGCCATGGTGCCCTCTTCGAGGTAGAGCCGGTTCAAGTCGGTGATCTCGAGCTCGCCGCGCGGCGACGGTGCGAGGTCTCGGGCGCGGTCGACCACGGTCTCGTCGTAGAAATAGAGGCCGGTCACCGCGTAGTTGGACTTGGGAACCTTGGGCTTCTCCTCGATCGAGATCGCCTTGCCCTGCGCGTCGAACTCGACCACGCCGAAGGCTTGCGGATCGTTGACCCGGTAGGCGAAGACCGTGGCGCCGGTGGCGCGTGCGTCGGCGTTGCGAAGCAGCGCGGGAAGGCCGTGACCGTAGAAGATGTTGTCGCCCAGTATCAGCGCACTCGGCCCGCCGCGCACGAAGTCCGCGCCGATGTGGAAGGCCTGCGCGAGACCCTCCGGCCGGGGCTGCACCTCGTAGGAAAGCGAAACACCGAAGTCCGAACCGTCGCCGAGGACGCGCTTGAACTGCGCCGAATCCTCGGGCGTGGTGATGATCAGGATCTCGCAGATGCCCGCCAGCATAAGAGTGCTGAGCGGATAGTAGATCATCGGCTTGTCGAAGACCGGCATAAGCTGCTTCGAGACGCCGCGGGTCAGCGGATAGAGCCGCGTCCCCGAGCCGCCAGCCAAGATAATCCCGCGGCGCTTCGCGCCTGCCCCCGAGCTAGTCATCAGTTGCCCCAAAACCGATTTGCAAGACGCTGCGGTGACATTTGGGCCGCCTCAGGTCAAATACATAATCGGGTAGATCACGTGGCCCTTCCACCAAATCTGCCCCCGGCATTTTGCGCACTTCATCCAGTCGGGAAGGCTTTATGAGCGTCGGCTTCGATTAAGGCCGACCGCGCCCGCGCACGCGAGGCAATAGGCGCAAGCTCGCGAACTACTGAAGACATAACCTCAGAGACCGAAGCCTGTCCTCCTGCGCGCGCAAAGAAAAGGCATAAATATCAAAATCTAAGGCATTTGTTCTCATGAGATACTCAATGTCAGCACCATTGATTTCATAAGCAGGACCGCGACTCACATTTATCCTGTCAATACTCGGCATCACATCAGAATCCAGAAATTTTCTAAGAAGCTCCCGGGAAGCAAGCGGTGTCTCTGCAACGTAAAACCACGGCATTTCTGCAATTCTATTTTTAACGACATCTACATGAACCGCATTAATTTCATCCATAACCCAACCCGAATACGCTAATTGTCTGCAATGAAAATTGCGGAGATAAAGTTTCAGATCTTCATCGTCTAACCTAATAAACTCTGAAAATGTGAAATCCTTTGCATATTTAACGATATCTCTGTCCCTCGAATCAATTTTCTCTAAATCTTTTAAATCTACATTATTCCTCCAATATTTATAGATGGACAGCACTCGGTCCACTGGGTTGCGAAAATTTGTGATCAAGGCATGATCCGAACCTAGGCTCAGGACCTATTAAATCGCTTGCGCCTGCGGGCATGACTTGATTCAATGGCGGCACCAAGGAGGTGCTGCTGTTGTCTGAAGTCTGGATGTTGAGCGAGGCGCAGATGCGCCGGATCGAGCCCTATTTCCCGCTGTCGCATGGCATCCCGCGGGTCGATGATCGGCGGATCGTGAGCGGCATCATCTTCGTGATCAGGAACGGGCTGCGCTGGCGCGATGCGCCTCCCGCTTATGGTCCTCACAAGACGATCTACAACCGCTTCATCCGTTGGAGCCGCCTGGGTGTGTTCAACCGCATCTTCGCCGAGCTCGCTGCCAAGGGCGGCAAGCCCGACCGGCTCATGATCGACGCCACTCACCTGAAGGCGCACCGGACGGCGGCAAGCCTGCTAAAAAAGGGGCTCTACCCAGACGTATCGGCCGCACCAAAGGCGGGTTGAACTCCAAGCTCCACGCCGTCTGCGATGGCAAGGGTCGACCGTTGATCATGCTGCTCAGCGAAGGGCAGATGAGCGACTACAAGGGCGCTGCGCTGATGATCGATGCGTTCCCCAGGGCCAAGGCACTGCTCGCCGATCGGGGCTATGATGCCGACTGGTTCCGCGCCGCTCTCGAACAGAGAGGCATCACCCCCTGCATCCCATCAAAGACAAACCGCAAGGTACCAATCCCGCACGACACAGCACTCTACCGCCAGCGTCACAAGGTCGAGAACATGTTTGGCAAACTCAAGGACTGGCGCCGCATCCACACCCGCTACGACCGCTGCGCCCACACGTTCATGTCCGCCATCTGCATCGCTGCAACCGTCATCTTCTGGCTGCCACAATGAGTCCTGAGCCTAGCTTCTCATAAACATCATACCCGTAGTGCCCGGCGTAGAAATCATATCCGGCAAACGCCTCAAGTGATGTGCCAAAGCTCCTGGCTTCGCCAGGCGCATTGCTAAATGTCGGAGCCACTGAATTGTCTCTGAACAACTCACAAAACATGGCTCTCAGCGATGAGCCCCCCGCCTTGGGGTTGTGAAGGAAGAAGATGCCTCTCTTCATGCTTTTTCGCTCCTGGTATTCGTGTGATCGGATTGCAGGCGCCTGCACCCCAAGCTCAACCTTCGTTCAGGCCTACACAACACCTGACCTTGGCGGCGCTGGAACTTCCTCGACGTCACGCCCCACGGATTTGCGAACTGGGATAGCAGCTGCTGAGCGAAGAGCCTGATAGAATCAGGCTCCCCTCGCTGGCAAATGCGAAATTGGCCCTCGCCGCTCCGCCGCTCAAGCACTCAGCGAGCGGACGAACCAGCCTTCGTTGTGGACCGGCGTGCAAAAGGGACCCCGTTAGCGGGGTGATCGGCGTCTAAAAGGGACCCCTCATTCTGATGGTGTAGCAGGCTGCCTGGTTTTCCAGGTGGTGAGATCGGGATGTTGGTGGTGGAGACGGTTGTTCGGATACGGCGGGAGCACGCGAGCGGGAAGGCGATCAAGGCGATTGCGCGCGATCTGCGGCTGTCGCGCAAGGTGGTTCGCAAGGCGATCCGGGCGCCGGAAGGCGCGTTCGATTATCGCCGCACGGTTCAACCACTGCCCCGGCTTGGGCCGTTCCAGGAGCGGCTCGATGTGCTGCTGACGGAGAACGAGGCCCGGCACAGACGCGATCGACTGCGGATGACGCGGATCCATGACCTGCTTTGCCGTGAGGGGTTCGAGGGATCCTACGACGCGGTCCGGCGCTACGCCCGGCGCTGGACGGAAGCGAGGCGCAAGGATGCGGGTGATGGGGTGCCCGCGTTCATCCCGCTCATGTTCAAGCCAGGCGAGGCCTACCAGTTCGACTGGAGCCACGAGGATGTGGAGATCGCGGGCAAGCCGATGCGGGTGAAGGTGGCGCAGATGCGGTTGTGCGCGTCGCGCGCGGTCTACGTCAGGGCCTATCCGCGCGAGACGCAGGAGATGGTGTTCGACGCCCATGCGCGCGGCTTTGCCTTCTTCGGCGGCGTTCCCCTGCGCGGCATCTACGATAACATGAAGACCGCGGTCACCACCGTGTTCGTCGGCAAGGAGCGGGTGTTCAACCGCCGCTTTCTGGTCATGGCCGATCATTACATGGTCGAGCCCACGGCCTGCTCGCCGGCGG
>OFDC01001461.1_pt1 | contig 12542 bp, 10 predicted proteins | sample 1520941 | NCBI WGS metagenome assembly OFDC01 (sample SAMEA94258168, study PRJEB24077) | hot springs metagenome | biome: Aquatic biome; feature: Water | place: India | collected 2012-12-06 | depth 5 m | reverse complement strand
GGCGGTGTCCCCCGGCAGGTAAAAGCCGGGATTCAACCCGCCTGCCGCCAGCCAGTAGCGCAGGATGTAGTTGTGGGTCGAAACGGGGAATACCATCCCCATCTTGAACGGCTTGCCCTCGGCCTTGAACTTGGCGACGACCGGCGCGAGCGCCGAAGCCGAGATCGGCATTTGCACCTTGCCGTCAGGCCCCTTTGGCAATGAGGGCGCGATCATGTCCCACACCTGGTTGGAGACTGTCACCCCCTTGCCATTGATGTCTAGCGAGAACGGGGTAACCAGCGGCACCTTGCTGCCGATCCCCGCGCCCGAGGCCAGCACCTGCCCTGCCAGCATGTGCGCGCCATCGAGCTGCCCGCCGGTCACGCCATCGAGCAGCACCTTCCAGTTCGCCTGCGGTTCGAGCGTCACGGTCAGGCCTTCTTCGCGGAAAAAGCCCTTTTCCTGCGCCACAACCAGCGGGGCAATGTCGGTCAGCTTGATGAAGCCGAGCTTGAGCACCGGCTTTTCGACGCCGTTGGCCGATGCCGCAGGCTTTTGCGCGGTATCGCTCCCCTTGCCGCAGCTTGCCACGGCCACGCCCGCCAACAACGCCGCGATCATGCCCCGCCGATTGAACCTGCCCAGTCCGACCATATTCGACCACCCCTCAGATGCGGCGTGGCAAACACGAAAAAGCCGCCCGAACGCATCCCGATGAGGGAGGTCTGGGCGGCGACGTTGCCACGCGATGAAAACCTTAAGGCCGTCCGGATCACCGCCGCCCGTCCTTGGGCAGCACCGTTTCGGCCTAGATGCAAAGCTATGTGATTCGCCTGCTCTTGGGCAAGCCTTTTTTGCACCGCAGCGAAACTTTAACTCCGATGCTGGCTTTCGATGTAGGATTCCAGCAGTTCCGGATCGAATGGCTTTCCATCAAAGAATCTGTTGTTTTCCAATGTTATAATGCCTTGCTGCATGCTCACCGAAGTGGGCTTGTGCAGGCTGCCTTCAACCTTTGAGCTGGCCCCCGGCAAGGGCTCACCCGTACCCAATAGTGCGCTGCGATATACGTCCGGCCGGAACACGCGCGCCGCCTTGGCCGCGTCAGCCGGATCAAAGGTAAGCCCATCCCACCGCACCATCTGGCTGTAGAGCCACTCGGCCTGGCTGACCCACGGGAAGTTCGCCGCCTCGCGATGCTGGAACATAAAGTCGGGGTAATGCAGCACCTCACCCCCCTGCGCCAGCAGCAGCCGGTCGGAGATTGCGCGGCCGATCAGCGTAGCATCACCATCGAGGTACTCGGGCCGTGCCAGAATCGCCGCGTTGCATTCAAGGTTCGCCGGATCGACAAAGTGCTCGCCCGCCTTGCGCAAGGCGCGGACCAGTGCCTCCGCCTCGCCGCGGCGCTCTTCCATCACCCGCTCACGGAAGGCCAGGACCTTCTCCACGCCACGCCGCCAGATCTGCGCCGTTACCAGCACGATCTCCCCGGCGCCGCGTTCAACGGCCACGCTGTTCCACGGTTCGCCCACGCAGATTGCGTCGACCTCGCCATGCTCCAGCGCATCGGCGCAGAACGGCGGGGCGACAGTGGTGATTTCAACGCCCACGTCAGGTTGCACGCCGCAGGCCGCCAGCCAGTACCGCAGCATGTAGTTGTGGCTGGAATAGCGATGCACCACGCCAAAGCGCAGCTTGCGCCCCGTTGCCGCGACATGCGCTTTCAACGCCGCGCCCACGGTTGCCGGGTCACCCAGCCCTCCGCCGGGGTTCACCGCTTTGGCCAGATCGGGCCGCATCGTGATAGCATTGCCGTTCAGCCCCAGCACAAAGGGCACAGACAGCGGCTGAGCCGGCCGCCCGCGCCCAAGCGTGGTCGCGATTGCCAGCGGGGCAACCATGTGCGCGGCGTCGCTGTGGCCATAGAGCAGCCGGTCAAGCACCGTCGCCCAGCTCATGTCGCGCACCAGCCGCAGCGACAGGCCTTCCGCCTCGGCAAAGCCATGCTCACGCGCGAGGATCGGCAGGCAGGCGTCCACCAGCGGCAGGAAGCCGATGGTCAATTCACCCGATGCGGCTGCGGATGCCATCACTTCCCTCCCATCAGCTGGTGTGCCGTAACCACCGCTTCGGCAATGTCGGCAATGCGCTTGCCCTGATTCATCGCCGTCTTGCGCAGTTCGGAATAGGCCTGCGGTTCGGAAAACCCGCGGCTGTCCATCAGGATGCGCTTGGCCTTGTCGACCACCTCGCGCTCGGCCAGCTTGCCCTTGGCTTCAGCCAGGTCAGCCTCCAGCCGGGCAAAGGCGTTGAAGCGGCGCACGGCAAGATCAAGGATCGGCCTGATGCGGTGCGGTGCCAGGCCATCAACGACATAAGACGAAACCCCGGCGTCGACCGAGGCCGCGATCGATTCCTCGTCGCTTTCATCGACAAACATCGCAATGGGGCGGCCAAGCACGCGGCTGACCGCGAAGTATTCCTCCAGCACGTCGCGCGAAGGGTTGCCTAGGTCCATCAGCACGATGTCGGGCGCGATCTCGCCAATGCTGGCCACCAGCCCGCGCCGCTCGGTAACCACGAAGATCTCGCAGTCTTCCAGCGTGGCCAGCCCTTCGCGGATCACCGCGGCACGACTGGCGCTTTCATCGACGATGGCAATCCGCATGGCCACGCCTAGTGCGCGGAGGGCAGCGCAGTTTCAAGGCCAATCTCTTCCGCAAGCAAACAAGGAGGGGCCTGCGATTGACCGCCTTACCCGGTGTGCCCGCCTGTCAGAGTGGCCAGAACCACAGGATCAGCGGCGTGCCAATCAGCACCACCAGCAGCGATAGCGGCGCGCCAAGCCGGGCATAGTCGCCAAACCTGTATCCCCCCGGCCCCAGCACCAGCGTATTGCACTGGTGGCCGATCGGGGTGAGAAAATCACAGCCCGCGCCCACCGCAGTCGCGATCAGGAACGCCTCGGGGCGGTAGTGGAGTTGCTGGGCGAAGACCCCGGCAATCGGGGCCATGACCAGCACGGTCGCAGCGTTGTTGAGGAATGGCGTCACCGCCATGGCCGCGACGAGGATCAGCGCGACCGCACCCCAGGCCGGAAGCTTCACCGCAAAATCGGCAAGCAACTTGGCAATCACATCGGAAGCCCCGGTCGTTTGCAGCGATGCGCTGACCGGAATCAGCGCAGCCAGCATGATAAGGATCGGCCATTCGATGGCCTTGTACGCCTCGTCCGCAGGCAGCGCGCCGGTGATCACGGTCAGCCCCGCAGCGGCAAAGAACGCCAGCGCGGCCGGCACGAAGCCGGTCCCTGCCGCAACCATGGCTGCGGCCAGGATTACCAGTGGCAACCAACGGGTACGCTTTGACCCAAGCCCGATCTTGCGCTCAGCCAGCGGCAGCGCACCCATTTCGGCAAGGCGCGCCGGCAAGGTATCGAGCGGCCCTTGCAGAACGATCACATCGCCCGCCTGCAGCACGGTATTGCCGGGCTTGTTGGCGATAGTCTCACCCTCGCGCGAGATGGCCAGCAAGTTGATGCCCAGCCGTTCGCGCATCTGCAAACGCCCGGCAGTGCGCCCGATGAGCCCGGAATCGGCATGAACGACGGCCTCGATTACACCGATGCCATCCGGTTTGCGGCCATCTCCATCTTCGTCGTCACCCGCAAGCGTCAGTCGGTCGGCGCCGATGACCTGTTCGAGCAGGTTGGGCTCGCCGCTGAGGATCAGGACATCGCCTTCACCGATATGCGTATCCGGCGAAACCTCGCCGCGCATGTCGCCGCGCAGCAGGCCGGCAACTTCGACCTCGCCCTCGTGCCGCTCGACAAATTCGGAAACGGTCAAGCCCGCGACAGGCGATCCCGTCGTGACCGTAGCTTCGATGACATAGGCAGAGATGTTGATCGCTTCCGACATGCCCTGCGCCGCATGCCGGTCGGTGGGCAGCAGGCGCCAGCCCACCGAAAGGAATATCATGCCAACCGCCAGGAGCGCGATGCCGGTCGGCAGGTAGTCGAACATGCGGAAAGGCTCGCCCGTCATCTCCTCGCGCACGCGGCTGACGATGATGTTCGGCGATGTGCCGATAAGCGTGGTCAGTCCGCCCAGCAGCGAGGCAAAGGCCATCGGCATGAGATAGAGCGACGGCGATGCCTTGTTGCGACGGGCCATCTGCACGGCCCCCGGCATGAGCATGGCCAGCGCGCCGACGTTCTTGATGAAGCCCGATGACAGTCCCACCGCCGCCGAAAGCACCAGCATCTGCCGCTGCGGCTTGCGAATGCGCTGTGCCAGCGATTGCAACAATCGCTCGATCATGCCTGATCGCTGCACTGCGGCCGATAGGACCAGCGCCGAGCCGACAATCACCACGATGCCATCGGAAAAACCGGTAAACGCCGCATCCGGTGATACCACGCCTATCGCCACCGCAAACAACAGCGCGATGACCGCAGTCACGTCATATCGGAAGCGTCCCCACAGAAACAGGGCCATCATCCCGCCAAGGGTGGCCAGTGAAAGCCATTGGGGCTGCGTCATTGCTGCACCCAACGCTTAACCGATATTCAGGTTCCAGATCAGAAGCGCAGCTCGCCCTGAACCGCTCCGCTGCGCCGCTGGGCTGGCACGGGGCGGACTTGCGGCAGCAGGCAGCGCGCCTTCCCCTGCAGCACATAGACCGCGTGGCGTTGCCCGCCGCGGTTTTCGTGGTCGATGGCATAGCCCTTGTAATAGCGGCGCAGCAGGCCCGCACCGACCAGTTCCGAAACCGCGCGGCTGAGGTTGCTCTTGCCCGAAGCCCGAACGCGCGCACGAACTTCATCCTCGATTACTTGCGCCGCGTGTTCCAGGTCTTCGGGCATGCGGTCCTCGAGGATCAGGTCAGAGCGCACCCGTTCGGTCAGCGCCACACGGCGAGGATCGCGCGCACCCATCGGGGCAAGGCTGTCGCACAACCAGTCCCGCAAGGTGAAAGCCTGCCGGCCGCGCCGGACGAACGGCCCGGCCTCACCCTTCTCGTCGGCAACCTCGGCGATCAGGCTCAGCACCATGAACGCATAGCGTGGCCTCGAACTGGCCTGCGAAAGGCAGTTCAGCAGGGAAGACATCGCGCCATGGGAAGACGGGCCGGGGAGGATGGCAGTCTGGAACATTCAGGGATTCAACAAAGCACATAACATGACTCCTGTGAATCCCCGGCGGAGTCTGGCGCTGCCGAATTCCAACATTTGTCCCGTGTGACACTTTACCCGAAGGCAAAGTGTCACAAGCTAACCTTTGGCTTCAGCGCGCCCGTCATGTCGGCATAGACCTCTAGGCACTGGCGCTGGCACAACCTGAGATTGAGATTCACACAACCTTGAAATGAGATTGTGAACGCTTCGCGCCCAAGCGGGAGAATTCTTCCGTTATAAAACAGGGCATTAACTCCTAGGCACTCGCACACCGTCTCTAAGCCCATGCGCTCACAATCCGGCGCTTGAGCCTCGATCTCCGGCAAGCAGGCTCGCGGTCGCACATGGTGCGAGCAACGCAGAGCCGCTCTGGTCCGAAGCTTCCGAGAAGATATCCGACCATCTCAGCAGGACATCTGAGGAAGGTTCTTTGTGAGCAAATTTCAAGATTATGACTTTTGAGGAAATTGTAGTGAGTGAGAATGTTGATCTCTCGTTCGTATCTCCATTTGTGCGTGACATCGTCCTCAAGCGTATCGAGGCCGTCGAGCAGTTCAGCGCTAATCCCGGTCGCAAGGAAGCCGAGCGGCATGCAACTGACCTTAGCCTGAAGGTTGCCCAATTCTACAAGCTGGTCACGAAATGGCAGCAGACTAACGATCCTGTCACTTTGGCACCCAAAGGTAACCCGCGGCCGCACCGCGTGCAGATGACTAGAGAGCAGTTGGACTTCATCGATCCGATCATCGCCCAGAACCGCTCAATGCCGGTCCGCAGCCTGGTCAACTTGATCCAGATAGAAGCTGCCGGAAAACAACTTGTTCTCCCGCCTGTCTGGGCGCTTCGTAAGCGCATTGGCCGAGATCTGGAGCGCCCGTTACCATCCGCATTCTCCGAGAATTTCGATCTGATCTTCGATCACGCGGTGATCGACGTACCAGTAGATTTCGCAGATGGCGTTGTGCAGATGCCACTTTGTACGTTCTTGATTGACGTCCGATGCAAAGCTGTCGTCGGCATTCACCTATCGCGAGGCCTTCCCGATGAAGCAGCGATGGCTGGAGCTATGCTGGACGCGCTCAAACGCTCTTCAGAACTGGAACCACCATCGAGCAGCGCGCTACGCTACGGCATACCTGTGACAGTTCAGGAACCTGCTGCGCAGCTTAGGGAGGCTCTGCGCCAATGCGGACAACTTGTGATCGAGCGTCCTGTTGGACGGCTGGAACATGGTATGCTGGTCCGTTGGCTGAAAAGTGATCGATGCAACGGCCTTTCCCTTCTTCCTCGCAAAGCACTTAGTGAAAGAGGCCGAGTTAAGTCGAAAAGCTTGGGCATCCCGTCGGAGCAAATCCATTCGTTTGTAGCTGCGCGTCTACCTGTCGAACCTAGTGAAACTCTCTCCACGTTGTCTATGCAGCTGCGCCAAAGTCTGGAAATTGCGCTAAACAACGTTCGAACACAGCCAGATAAAAGACGTAGAGATAACTTGCACTCGGCATAAATAGAATGCTGACAGGCTAAGTTCACCCACTAAACCACCCATGGTAATCAATTGCCAGCTATGATTTCATAGCAGATGGCCATCTTGATCGACCGCCATGTATTCGTGCGGATGATGTAGTGCTTGCCATACACCATATTTTGATCTGAAATCTGGGGCGTCTATTATCTCATTATAAACCGTCTTCAGCACCCACACCATCGATCCTTCATGAGTAAGTCCGATGTCACGGCTATCTTCAACTTGGAAAAGCACGGACAAGCGCTCGCGGTTATGCTCGGCAACAGCGGAATCAAGCAACGCTGCGGCACGATCGATTTGCATCGTATTGCCCGGCAAAATCTTCCCGCCTGCTGGTCGGTCATCCAACCGTCGCGGAGCCAAGTTGACGCGCCCAAGCTTCGAACCCAGCAATTGGTCAGCCTGTAGCCCACGTGCGTATCCGCCCGAATTGGTAATCGCAACTTTTCCCGAAACACGTTTTAAGACTTCGACACTATAGCCGAGCTCGATCGTCGGAGTGACAGCCCAGTATAACTCTGGCTTATCGCCATCCCACAATTTACGGTCGTAGCGGTAAAAGCTGACAAATTTCAGTGCCTGTTTGACCGCATCAGTCTGGATCAAAAACTGATCTTCTGACGGGCCTATCCCGGCGCCAAGAACAACGCCACTTGCCGTCTCGATGATCAATGCGATTACTGCGGGCCGGGGTTCCTCAAGGTCGAGAACGATGTCCGTTCCGACCACGTCAATGAGCAAGCCACGACCGTAATGCGTCATCAAGAAATCCGCGTCGGTTTGCATTAAGCGCCTGGCAACACGGATATAGCGATCGAGCTTCTGGATCTGAGTGACAGAGGGCTCTTCCTCCGGCTCACCAAGCACGCCGTCGGCGATCAGGGTACGGGCGATCGCTCGATTGCGTTCATTCGGTCCGTTGTCTCGTAAATATTGAATAGAAGCCTCAATGAGGGGGCTTTTCTCCACCTTTGCCGACGGCTTTCGGGTTTGCTGTCGCAAAAGTGCGGGCAAATCGCCTTTGGCCCAAGCTTTTCGCAGCACGTAAAACCTTGCGCGGCTGACGCCCGCGAATTGCGCGAGCCACTCAAGTGGCTGCTCACCCTGTTCAGCTCGCCAGACTGCGTTCAATCGGCGCGCGACCACCTCCAGATCATCTGGACTTAATGAACGCAGAAACGCTCCTTCTCGAGCGGGAATGCCCCCCGGCCAAACCAACTGGATTAGCTTTGCATACCGCCCAGATCGCAATGGATCCCTGGCTTCAACCATACGGCCGCTTTGCATTCAAAATAAAGTTTCGTCCACCCCCTTGCAGCCTCTTGAAATTTTCACTTTCCCGCCGATGTGATGTCTACTATAAATTGAGCAGAACGTTCAATCAGCGATGACAGGGAGTGAACACATGAGCAAGATGAGCAACATGGGGCGCGTAGGTTCGACATCTAACAGGCTGGCGGCGCTGATCGGCGACTGGCACCATGCAGATGCGTCTTGTCGTCATGATGACCTCGCGTCCGTCACTCGGCAGATCATCAACGGACGTTCCTTCACCCTCGATGGCCGTGGCTGCTACAAGCGGGATGCACTGCTTCTCTCTTACGAAGATCCGTTCTTTGACGTCCTGCTTGTGCGCCTGCAGGCAACCGAAACTTCTGGGCGTCAGGATCTCCCATTGCGCGGAATGCAGGTCCTCGAGATCGATCGTCTCTACTTCCTTGGAAAGATCGTTCCGACACCTCCGGATGCACCTTCCGCTGCTCCGTGGAACTGCCCGGGACCGTTGCCCCAGCACCCTGGACTCTCGGCTTGCCCGAGCACAGCGACAATTCACTAGGACATGGAGCAACCCGATGTCCGATCATCCAAGCGGCAATGATGCCGCGCCATTAGCCAAGGGGCGCGAAACCACGCGTGCAGATTCCCCGGCACCGCGTCGCCTCCCTCACCCCGATGAATGCTTGCCATTCAGGCCCGCACACAAGCCGTTGTGGGCGCCAAGGCGCAAGACTATTGATCCACGCCAGCTTGATGACTTCGAAAGCTCCAGGCGTTTCAACCCGAGGTTGACCGCAGCTTCTGACCTTGGCCAGGTGCGCATCAACTTTCGCTACGCATCGTTCAGCCCTTCGTTCGCATCGTTCAGCGAAAAGGCTGGTCGGCAGCAGTACTTCGAGAGCCATCACGAGGCATTTGGCTATCGGCTTCATGAAGTCGATCCGTCGGTTGTCGATTTGCAGTACCAACCGCTGACACTGTCATGGACAGATCTTGCTGGCCGTACGCTGTCCATGACCTTCGATTATGCAATCGAGAAGGACGATGGCGCTGTCATCGTTGGCGAGGACAAGGCCGAGCGCAGCTATTTTACTGAGCCACGCCTGGCAGCGCGCTTTGCTTACGCTGAAGCGTATCTGGCCACTGTCAATGTGTGCTTCGAACGCAGGGAAGCCGGTGGCATTCCCAGCATGATCGAAAAGCGCGCAGTGAAGAAGTTGTTCGACCATCGCCGTACGACTATCACCGAGGACGAGATCTCGCGTGCCCAGCGGGCTATCCATTGCAGCGGCGGCCAAACCCCGCTTTCCACAGTGCTCGATGCTATCGGCAGTGGCCCAGTCCTGGGCGAGCACAAGCTCGCAGCGATGCTGCATAAGCGGCACGTCACCTTTGTGCCCACACAGCCGCTCATGCCAGACACTCCCGTCTCGGTCCCCCGGCCGGCGAAACCGGGCGCACTGCGTTCGTTTCTTGCCCGGCATGTTCCTGACACCACTTCAAGGAGGCTCCACTGATGGCTCTCCCATTTCTTCTCCCCACTGACACCGTCCTCCTCTTCGGCGACAGGAAGATTCGCTTTCTTGGCGAGATCGGCGACGACATACTTAAGTTTCGCTACGCTGATGGGGATGAGGAACTCCTCAAGGTGCCGTGTGACGGCCCGGATGGGTGGCGCTTGCCAACTGTGGCATGGGTCATCATTCAGTTTGCCTCCGGAAAGCTTGTCGACCCCCAGTACAATGAGGCGCTTTTCATTCGGGGCGAGCGCTATCTCGGTCTCGACCGTTCCGCCTGCCTCGATATCGACAGCAAGACTGGCTGGCGCTTTGATTGGGCGGATCGGGTCATCACCGACAGGATCAAGCGCAATCCTACTGCAATCCGGAACTGGATTGCCACCCATGACGGCCCCTCGCCCAAGCCCGCCACGAGTTCACTGCTGCGCTGGGTCAAGCGCCTGGACGACAACGGCAGGCGCATCGGGGCGCTGGTCAACTGTGCCGGCCGCGAAAAGGGCCAGAGCCAGTTGCCCGATGTCGTCGACCGCATCGTGCATAAGTGGGCGATGCATTACTGGCGCCCCACCAAGGACTTCATGCCAGTTGCCAGCATAGACGACGTCGCCACCCTAGTCGGGCGCGACTGGGACCGCCTGCGCGAAATGGGCATTCCATCTATTGGCAACCAGGAGCCTTCCTACGAGTGCGTCCGCGAGCGTGTCCTGTCTTTGGAGTGTTATTCCACTTTTGCCTCAAGGTATGGCCGGATCGCGGCTGACAAGAAGTTCCTGGCCTCCGGCGAAACTGTCGACGTGACCATGCCAATGGAGCGGATCTACATGGACGGCACCGAATACGAACACTCGTTGTTCTACTCGAGCGAATTCGAGATCCCGGCGTCAAAGCTCAAGGGCGTGATGGCCATGGACTGCTTTTCCCAGTTCATCTTCCCGTTCACGCCATTTGCCGGGCCCTTCCGTCCGGAAATGGGGCTGCAGGCACTTCGTAGCATCATGACCCCGCCCACCTTGACGCCCGAGGAACTTGAGGAAAACCCTGAAGCGCTGCTCTTCTACGGCTTGCCTGCGGACATCATGATTGACCGGGACAAGACCCTGATCCGTCCCGCAATGATTCCCAACCTCGTCAACATCAGCTCCAGCGTCGAGTTGGCCGAAGCGTATCATCCGAATGCGAAGGCTCGCCTTGAGAATTTTCACAATTTTGTGAAGGCCGCAATGCGTGAGCGGCCAGGGCAGATCCTCGGCCCCTTCGACAAGGCCTATCTCGGCTATAATCCGATCAAGGACACGCAGATGACCAGGGCTCAGTATGCCTATGAGGTAGAGCAGCTGCGTCGGGAGTGGAACTCGAAGCCCAAGGATAGTCTGGGCCGCCGTTCACCCAACGACATCATGGCAGCCTACATTCGCAACCACGGCCCCCGTCTTGCCGACCCGGGTGAAGTCTGGCGAGCGCTTTCCAGCACCCCTGCCAAGAAGTGCGTCCTGACCAAGGAAGGCGTGACTTACGACGGCATCAAGTATCGCTGGAATCGGGAAGGCGTTACCAAGATGCTGAGCACAAATGCTCGCAACATGGCCCTTGCTGATCGCTTGAAGCGGCGGTCCAAGCTCGAGGTTTCCATTCGGACCTGGGATGACAACATCGATTTCATCGAGGTTTACGACCCGGAAAATCGTGATTACCACAGGCTCTACTCGGTTGACCCGGGTTACACCGGAGGTCTCTCCCGGTGGGAACACAACCTGTACAAGAAGTACCTCAAGCAAGGCGGGACTGGCGCAAAAAGCGATCGCGACCGGAGGCGCCTGAAGATGATCCATCTCAGCAATCGGGCGAAGAACCTTGCGGAACTTCCTTTCCGCAAGCGCGATGAACCGACAGCCCTGATGGAAGCAGAAGAGCGGCGCCTGGCGGGCAAACTGGCGACCAACCCGAACTTTGGCCAAGTGCCTGAACTGTATACGCCTACCGAAATCGGAGGCCAGAACCGCCAGGACGAGCCGACGCCGCCGTCACAGGGCCAGGCCACATCGCTTGACGCCAATGACATGGAACCGCTCGATCAGCGCTCAGACCCGCTGCCAGCCATTCTTGACGATGTTGGCCTTGGCAATCCCGAAGCGCCTCAAACCGCGAGCCGCTGGGACTTCGACGACGCCGATGAAGATCTGGACGCCGACAGCGACCGTGACGAGGACTAAGCCACGTGGTTGACCCACTTGGAAAGCAGCCGAGACCAAAAACCGGTCGTCGCAGTCCCGATCCGAACGATCAAAACTCGCTGCGCCGGGTCAGGGAAGCTGACATCAAGGTCGGCACGATCTGGGTCGACCATCCACCTCAGCGTGCGATCCTGGCCCAAATCAGGCGATACATGGAGGTGTGTCAGGCGCACAAGGGATTGCCACTTACAGGCCGTCGCCTCAGCCAGATGTCTCAGGCTGGCAAAAGTGCGACCATCGAACGCCTGCGCTTTGAGCTTGCAGAAGAGGATCGCGCCGCAAACCGGCCTGTAAACCGCTTCAGGGTCCTGCATGTGACAATGGACCGCCGCATGACCCTCAAGATGCTTTATCAACAGATCCTCATCCAGATGGACGACGCTTTCGCCGACGAGGAAGGCTTTCGCCCTCAATCGGCCTTCAACCGGGAGGGCGAAAAACGCGGACGCAAAGACAACATCAAGGAGCTGGAGCATCGCATCGGCAGGTGGGTGAAGCTTCTCGGTGTGGAATGCATCGTCATCGATGAAGTCCAGCACCTCCATCGCGGAGGCGCGGATGCATCGGAAGTGACCAAGAAGCTACAGGCATTCCTCGATCGCTCGGTGGTACCCCTGGTTTTCATCGGCGATGAAACCTCAACCGACTTCTTCCTGCGCAATCCCCAGTTTGCGGCTCGCTTGCTCAGGCCCCTGGAACTGCATCCACTTAACGACAACAACCGCAACGATCGGAAGCTGTTCAAGGAATTCTGCACCTCACTAGATCAACAGATCCAGGCGGCCGGTCTGACAACCTTCTCGTCAGGCTTTGACGATGATGAC
>OFDC01001459.1_pt1 | contig 12548 bp, 7 predicted proteins | sample 1520941 | NCBI WGS metagenome assembly OFDC01 (sample SAMEA94258168, study PRJEB24077) | hot springs metagenome | biome: Aquatic biome; feature: Water | place: India | collected 2012-12-06 | depth 5 m | reverse complement strand
GGCCGGCAGGGCCATCAGGGGCAGGAAGGCCAGCATCAGGGTGGCCGTGCAGCCGATCACCGCCAGGCCGATCTGGCGCGCGCCGTTGACGGCCGCCTCGGTGCGTTCCTCGCCCTCGCGGATGCGCCGGGCGATGTTCTCGGTGATCACGATGCTGTCGTCGACCAGCAGGCCCAGGGCGAGTACGAAGCCGGCGATCGACAGCTGGTTCAGGGTGAAGCCGAACGCTTGCAGCATCGACAGGCCGATCAGCAGGCTGAGCGGAATCGACACCATCACCACCACGCCGGCGCGGGGGCCCAGCGGCAGCAGGGTGATCAGAACCAGGACGAGCGCGATGCCGAAGTCGCGGAACAGGTTCTTCAGGCGGTGCTTGACGTTCTCGGCCTGGAAAAACGCACGCTCCAGCTTCACCCCGGCGGGGAGGGCGCGCTCGTATTCGTCCAGGACCTTGCGGACCTCCTGGGTGATCTTGGCGACGTCCTGACCGTCCTTCTGCTTGACGGTGACAAACACGGCCCGCTTGCCGTTGAAGCGGGTGACGTGGGTTGGCTCCTGCTGGGCCCAGCCGATGGTGGCGACGTCCGAGACGCGCACCACCTTGCCGCCGATCGATCGCACGGGCGTGTCGCCGATGGTTTTCAGGTCGCGGAAGGCGCCACCGGACTTGACGTTGAAACGCCGCTCGCCCGCTTGCACCGCGCCGATCGGCGCCTCGGCGCCGGCCGCGCGCAGGGCGTCGGTCACGGCGGTGGCGGGCAGCTTCAGGGCCGACAGCTGGGCCAGGTCCAGCGTCACCTGCACGTCCGACGGCGGCGCGCCCCAGTACTGGGCCTCCCGAACGCCCGGCACGCGGTCCAGCCGCTCGCGCAGGCGGTCGGCCACCTTCTCCAGACGGCGCATGGGCAGGGTGTCGCTGGTCAGGGCCACCTGCACGACCGACACCTCAGTCGTCCGGGCCCGCTGGATGTCGAGACGGGCGAGGCCGGCGGGCAGATTGCCCCGGATGGCGTTCACCTCGCGCACGACCTGGTCGTATTTACGCTCAGGATCGACATCCCAGGTGAAGTGAACCGAGACGACCGCCGCGCCGTCCAGGCTGACCGACTCCACCTTGTCGATGTTGTCGAGGCCATCGACCGCGTCCTCGATCGGATCGACGACCAGTTGCTCCATCTCCGAAGGCTCGGCGCCCGGCAGCACCGCGCGGACGACGACAATCGGGATCGGGAAATGCGGGTCTTCCGAGCGCGGAATGCTGGTGAAGGCGTTGAAGCCCAGCATCACCAGCAGGCCAAAGGCCACCAACGTGAACTGCCAGCGGCGGACCGCGAAGGTCGAGAGGTCGAACTTCACGGTCTAGCGTCCCAGCCGGGTGGGATCGACGACGGCCACGCTCTCGCCGTCGGAGACGAAGCCCGCGCCGGCGGTGATCACCTGAGCGCCGTTCGGCAGGCCCGAGACCAGGGCGTCGTCACCGTCAAAGCCGCCAAAGCCAACGGCGGTGCGCCGGGCCTTGCCGCCGTCCACGCGGAAGACGAAGGCGCGTTGGCCCGTGGCTTCCAGCACCGCTTCGGCGGGCACGCGGGCGTAGGTGGTGGCGAGGCCGGGCGCGGCGCGGACGTTGAGCGTGGCATGGGCGACCTGACCGCTACGCAAGGTCGATGGCGGCGCTGAAAGCTCGATCTCGACAAGGATCGCGCCGGTGCGGGCGTCCGCGGCCTCGCCCACGCGGGTGACCCGACCGTCCAGGGCGGTCTCGCCGATCTCATCGACCTTGACGGTCGCCGGATCGCCCACGCGGATGCGGGCGGCGTCTCGAGCAGTCAGAGGCAGGCGCAGGACGAGCGGGCTGGTCAGGTCGGCGACCCGGGCGACCACTTGACCCGCTCCAACCACCTCGCCCGCCTGGGCGCGGCGCTCCAGAACCACGCCGGACACCGGGGAAACAAGATTGGCCCAGCGGCGATCGAAATGCGCCGCGTCATAGGCGGCCTGGGCCGCTTTTAGCGCGCTGGTCCGGTCATCGATGCGCTGGCGGCTGACGTAGCCCTTTTCGAACAGGATCTTGTCCCGCTCCAGGTCGCGGCGCACGCGTTCAAGATCGGCCTGGGTCTGTTGCTGGCGCGCATCGACGCCGGCGGGATCGATGGCGGCGATGAGCTGGCCGGCCCGGACACTGTCGCCGGCCTCGATCTTCATGGTCGTCAGCACGCCGGGGATCCGGAACGAGAGCGCCATCTCGCGACGGCGCTCTAGCGACCCCGCGCCAGACACGACGCCGGCGGCGTCAGGGGCGGCGACGCGAGCGGCCTCGACCGGCGTCGGCGGAGCCGGCGCATCGGTTTCGGTCTTGCCGCCACAGGCGCTCAACGTCGCCGCCAGGAGGAGGGCCGCCAGGGGAGGGAGCGGGGTCCGCCACATAAGCTGTTCCAAATCAATCAGCGATAAGTTATCAGTGATTGATAACATCGTCTTGTCAAGCTCATGTGACGAAGCCTAGGACGTCGGAATGAAATCGCCGAAGACCCGTTCGCCCCGGAAGCCCAAGGGACATGGGGGCGAGCGTCGCGAGGAAATCCTCGACGCAGCCCTCACCCTGTTCAGCCAGAAGGGCGTGCAGGCGGTCTCGACGCGTCAGATCGCCGAGATCGCGGGCATCTCGCAGCCGGCGCTCTACGCCTATTTCGCCACCAAGGACGATATCGCCGCCGAACTCTGCGTCCGGGCGTTCGCCATTCTGGGGGAGCGGATGGAGGCGGCGCGTGTCGACTACGTTCCGACGGCCGAGAACTTTGAGCGCTGCCTGCGGGTCTATATCGACTTCGGGCTGGACCACCCCGACGCCTACCGGGTGGCCTTCATGCTGGAAAAGAGCGTCGACGGCTCATTCCTGGAAAAGACCGGCGGGCGCCCGATGATCGCCGGCAAGGAGGTCTTCGCGGTGTTCGCCCAGATGGTCGGGGAGTTCCACGCCCGCGGCGAAACCGTCTCAGACGACCCGGAAGCGGCCACCCAGTCGCTGTGGGCGGGTCTGCATGGCCTGGTGTCGCTGCTGATCGCCCGTTCGGAGTTTCCCTGGGTCGAGCGCGAGCAACTGATCGCGACCCATGTGGCCATGCTGCGAAAAGGCGCGTTGAAGTAAGGCCTGTGCTTCCCTAGATGAGCGCCTCGCTCTTTCGGGCCCAGCTTTCTCGGGAAGGATCCCACATGGCCAAGCTCCTGCCGCTCCAATCGTTCAGCCTGCAGGAGACCGAGGACGGCTACCGCCTGCTGGTCTCGGCTATCGGCGGGGAGTCGCTGTACGTCTCGATCACGCCGGACCAGATGGACGACATCATCGACAGCCTCGAGAACGCCATGGGCGGCGAGGCGGAGGAGGCTGAAGCCGAGGACGACGACGCGTTCTAAGAACGGCTCAGCGCGGCCAGTTCGCGGAGCCCCCGCGCTAGCGCGGTTCGCTTGCCCGCTGCGCCTAACGAGATCCGCAGGCCCTCGCCCGCTGCGCCAGGCGCCCTGAAGGTCTCGGCCCCGACCAGGGCCAAGCCGCGCTCGCGCGCCGCCAAGGTCGCCGTTGCGTCTGGCAGCCAGACGTGCAGGCTTTCGACGCCGCCTATTGCGCCGGGCAAAAGCTCCGCCGCCAGCGCCCGACGGGCGACCGCTTCAGACCGGACCCCCGCCAGCACCTTGGCCGCCACGCCCTCGCGGATCCACTGGGTGACGGTCCCCGCCATCAGCGGCGCGGGCATCTGGGCGATGGCGTGCAGCGTCGCCGCCAAGCCCTCGGCCCGCCCCGGCGGCGTCACCACATAGGCCAGCCGTAGGCCCGGCGAGAGCGTCTTGGCGGTGGTCGTCACATGAAAGACCCCCTCGGGCCACAGCGCCGCCAGAGCGGGGAGGGGCGTGGCCGGCAGGAGACCGTAGGCGTCATCCTCGACAATGAGCGCCCCGGCGGCGCGGGCGGTCTCGACAACAGCGACGCGGCGGGCTTGGCTCATGGTAGCGGCCGTCGGGTTCTGGAAGGTCGGCGTGCAGGAGACCAGGCGCGGCCGATGGACCGCGACCAGCCTGGCCAGGGCCTCGGGCTCCAGGCCCTCGGCGTCCATCGGGCAGCCGACGACGTTCAGCCCTCGGCGTGTTGCGGTCGCCAGCAGGCCCGGATAGGCGAAGGCCTCAACCAGGATGGTGTCGCCTGGCGTGGTGAGATGGTCGATCAGAGCGGTGAGCGCGGTCTGGGCGCCGCCGGTGACCACGACGCGCGCCGGATCAACCTTGCCCACGGTCGGCGCTATCCAGGCCGCGCCCGCCGCGCGTTGAGCCAGCGAGCCCGCGCCGGGATGATAAGCCATCAAGGCGGCTGGATCGGTGCGGGCGAGGATTGCGCTGGTCGTCTCGCGCAACAGGCTGCCGAGGTTCACCCCCTGTGGTGGGGGAGGCAGGTTCATCGACAGATCCACGAGGCCCGCCTCGTCCACGTTGCTCCGTAGACGGATAAATGTTCCGCGTCCGGCCGTTCCTTCGATCAGGCCGCGCTCGCGGGCCAGGCCGTAGGCTCGGGTGACTGTGGTGAAATCCACGCCGACTAGGCGTGCGACCTCGCGCTGGGCGGGGATCTGGTCGCCCGCCTGCAGTTCACCCTCGGCGACCGCCGCCTCCAGCGCCAGGGCGATCCTGCGGTAGATCGGCCCTTGCAACGCGGCGACTCGCGCCAGCCAGCCAGCGGCGAGATTCGGCGATCCCTTAGTTGCGGGCATAACGGCATTTCCATACATTAATTGCAGAATGTATGGATCAATCTCGCGATTGTAGGAAGGGCTTTCGATGGCCGACGCCGCCTATCCCAATGCTCCGACCCCCATCCGGGCGGGTCTGAAATGCTGCTGCCCCCGCTGCGGTGAGGGCAAGCTCTTCCAAGGCTTCCTCAAGCTGGCGCCGGCCTGCGATCGCTGCGGGCTCGACTACGGCTTCGCCGATCCGGCCGACGGTCCGGCGGTGGCGATCATCAAGCACGCCAATCCCTGCGGCGTGGCTGTGGGCGCGACCCAGCGCGAGGCCTATGAGCGGGCCTTGGCCTGCGACCCGACCTCGGCCTTCGGCGGCATCGTGGCGGTTAACTCGCGCCTGACCCGCGAGGCGGCCGAGGCCATGGTCGAGATCTTCACCGAGGTGGTCATCGCCCCCGAGGCCGACGAGGACGCGGTGGCAGTGTTCGCGGCCAAGAAGAACCTGCGCCTCTTGGTCACCGGCGGTCTGCCCGACGCGTTGTCGACCGGCGACACCTTCAAGAGCGTGGCAGGCGGCTTCCTGGTGCAATCGCGCGACGACGCCCGCATCAAGGCCTCGGACCTGAAGATCGTCACGAAGCGCCAGCCGACGCAGGAAGAGATCCGCGACATGCTGTTCGCCTTCACCGTCGGCAAGCACGTCAAGTCGAACGCCATCGTCTACGCCCGCGCTGGCCAGACCCTGGGGGTCGGGGCCGGTCAGATGAACCGCAAGGACAGCGCCCGCATCGCGGCCCTGCGCGCCGCCGACTTCGGCCTCGACCTGAAAGGCTGCGCCTGCGCCTCGGAAGCCTTCTTCCCGTTCGCGGACGGCCTGATCCAGGCGGCCGAGGCCGGAGCGACGGCGATCATCCAGCCGGGCGGTTCGATGCGCGATCCGGAGGTCATCGAGGCGGCCGACAAGCTTGGCCTTACAATGGCCTTCACCGGCGTGCGAGTGTTCCGTCACTGATCGGAAGGACGACGGCATGGACAGCGCCGCCTGGGGTGAAAAGGTCGCCAAGCATTCGCGGGTTTTCAAACCTGCGGGGCCTGGACCCTTCCCGGTGGCGCTGATCCTCCACGGCTGCGGCGGCAAGACGCCGTTTCTCGAGGACTACGCCCGCGTCGCCGTCCAGTCCGGCTGGGCGGCGGTCGTCGTCGACTCGCTGAAGCCGCGCGGCATGTCGACGCTCGACGCCAAGCTCTTCGTCTGCACCGGCGTGGCGCTGCACGGCCTCAAGCGCGCGGCCGATATCTTCGCCATGCTGACCTGGCTGGAGACGCAAGGCTGGGCCGACCCCCACCGCGTTTTTCTCGCCGGTTGGAGCCATGGCGGCTGGACGATCATGGACAGTTACGCCGTGGGCCGGAGCGCCGCCCGGGGCACGACCCTGGTCGACGCCGATCCCGCCAAGCTGCGCGCGCGGGTCAAGGGAACGCTGCTCGTCTATCCCTACGCCGGCTACGGATCGCTGACGGCCTCGCGGGGTTGGGGCGAGGGCGCGCCGCCGGTGTGGTCGGTGCTGGCTGGCAAGGACCAGGTCGTCGGCTGGAAGGCCCCAGCCAAGGCGCTGGACCGGTTGGTCGCCGATGGCTTGTCGGTCGATCGCGTCCTCCACGCCGACGCCACCCACGCCTTCGACGATAACCGCGCCAACGATCCACGCGCCCGCTACCGCCCGGACCTCTTCGAGGCGGTGCAGGGCTATTTCGCCGAAGCGCTAGGCCGCTGCCTCTAGTTTCGGCCGGCGAAGCGGTGTCGGACCGCGATAGAGCCGCCGCCACAGCCACTCCAGCGGCCCCATCTCGAAGCGATCCATCCACCAGCGCGACCACAGGATCTGGACGATCCAGACCCCGACCGTGATGGCGGCCAGCCCGGGCCGATCGACCTCGCCATGCAGGTTCAGGCCGCGACCGCCATAAAAGATAGCGGTCATGATCAGCGACTGGGTCAGATAGTTGGTGAACGCCATCTGCCCCACCGGCGCCAGCATTTTCGGGATCGCGCTCCAGAAGCCTCGCGAGCGGGCGGCGAAGACCATCAGGCTGACATAGGCCAGGGTCGTCAGCGGCGCGGTCGCCATCTGGGCGGTCATCGCGACCATGCTCATCGGACGCGGCAGTCCCTGGGCCATGAACTGGACGAAGACGAATCCGACGCCGGCCAGGGCCAGCAGGCCGATGACCAGAAGGATCACATAGGTCCGCGTCCGCGCCTCGCCCGTGAACAGGCCCAGCTTGAAACAGGCCAGACCGATCATCATCAGGCTGGCGGTCATCAGGAAGATGATCGGCTCGTTGGGCAGCAGGACGAGGCGGTCCCTGGCGTTCTGGATCAACGACTGCAGGAACGTCCCACTGTACTGGATCTCGGCCAGTTGGGCCTTGGCGACCCCAGCGCCCGCCGCCGCGCCCGCCTGAGCGCTTTCGCCGGGAGCCAGCAGCATCGCCACGGCCCCAGCGGTCATCAGCAGCGAGAAAGCAACCCAGATGCTGACGCCCGTCCAAAGCAGGCGCTTGGGGCTCCAGGAGCGGGCGAACATCACCGCAAAGCCGGCCAGGGCGTAGCTCAGCAGCACGTCCCCGTACCAGATGGCGAAGCCGTGCAGCACGCCGAACAGGACCATCCAGGACAAGCGCTTCCGCAGAATCGCACCGCGTTCCTTGTCGGCCCGCTCGCCGCCGACCAGGAAGATCGACACGCCGAACAGCATCGAGAACAGCGTCACGAACTTTCGCTGGAACAGCCACTGGGTGACGAACCAGACGCCGAGCGTCTCGGGACCGGCGCCGTGCGGCCACGACTTGACCGATTCCGCGATCCCGGGCGGAACGGCGAAATCCGGCGCGTTGCACAGCAAAATGCCCAGCACCCCGAGTCCCCGCAGGGAGTCGAGCAGTACGATGCGATCCTTGGTCATGAGCTCCCCCTCGGGGAGACCCTGCCCCTTTACAGCCGTGTCGACAACTGGGACGCGACGCGCTGGAAGGCCCACGGGCTCCCTGCGTGCGCGGAGAGCCCGTAGGAGCCCGGCTAGGTCGCGCTGGAAAGCTCGCGCAACGCCGCGTTGACGATGGTCAGCTTGGCGAACGTCCAGCCGCCACCGGCCTGCTCGATGTCCTCGATCGTCCGCTTGACCGCGCGAGGGCGATCGCCGCGAAGGGCGGCCCAGGACGAAATGGCCGCCTTGGCCGAGGCCTCGTCCTCGCCGGCCTGGGCGTTGGCGGCGAACTTCAGGACCTGCTGGGTGATCGAGGTCTGCTCGGTCAGCATGTCCTCGATCAGGCGACGGACTGCGAGACGCTCAAAGGCGTCACCGCCCACGAACGAACCGGCCGCGCCCCGCAGACGATCAAAGCCGAAGGCAGCGCCGGCCTGATGATAGAGACGCGCCACATTCTCGACACTCCAGCTGGAGGCGTTGGCGAGGTCGACCAGATCTGCCGCCGTCGTCAGCGGCTGAAGGGCCGCGACCGACTGGGCGAGCGACTCGGGGGCGCCGTCGGCGACATAGGCCTTCGCCCGCTTGGCGACCGCCTTCTGCTCGAAAGGCGAGAGGATCGAAGGGGCCAGCGCCTTGAGCGCGGCGACCGACGGACCATAGGCGTCGACCAGCGCCTGGACGCTGGCGGCGTCGCGCTGGGCGCGGCGGGCCAGCCAGAAGGTCAGGCTGCGCAGCGCATAGGCCAGAGCCTTGTAGAGCGCGGTCTGGCCCTGGGCCGAAGCCTTGTTGTCCAGGCCGTTCACCTGATCCCACAGGCTGTCGATTCCGAGGATCTCGCGGGCGGCGGTGAAGCCGACGACCACCGCGTTGACGTCGGCGCCGGCCGCAGCCTTCAGGCGGCTGACGAAGGTCGGCCCGCACATGTTGACCATCTGGTTGCCGACCACAGTCGCGATGATCTCGCGCTTCAGCCGGTGCTTCTGCATGGCGTCGGCGTACTGGTCCAGAGCCTGGGGGAAGTAGCCCCGCAGGGTGCGTTCGAACCACGGATCGTCGGGCGACTGACTGGCGACGATCTCGTCGAAGAGATCCAGCTTGCCGTACGCCAGCAGAACCGCCAGTTCCGGACGGGCCAGGCCTCGACCGGCGGCCTTGCGCTCCAGCAGCGTCGTATTCGTCGGCAGCCCCTCGACGCGGCGATCCAGACGACCGCGTTGCTCAAGATCGACCATGTAGCGGATCTGGGCGTCGACCTCGCTGACCGCATCGCTTTCCAGCAGGGTCAGGGCCAGGGTCTGATCGTAGTTGTGCTCCAGAACGTGGTGGGCCACGTCGTCGGTCATCGAGGCCAGCAGCGTGTTGCGGCTGTCGCGATCCAGCTGGCCGCCGCGCTCCAGGATCCCGGTGAGGATCTTGATGTTCACCTCGTGGTCGGAGCTGTCGACCCCGGCCGAGTTGTCGATGGCGTCCGTATTGATGTGTCCGCCGGCGTGAGCGAACTCGATGCGACCGGCCTGGGTCAGACCCAGGTTCGCCCCTTCGCCGACCACCTTGACGCGCAGGTCCGCGCCGTTGATGCGGATGGCGTCGTTGGCCTTGTCACCGGCGTCGGCGTTGGTCTCGCCCTTCGCCTTCACGTAGGTGCCGATGCCGCCGAGATAGAGCAGCTCGGCCTTCGACTTCAGGATCGCCGTCATCAGTTCCGCCGGCGACACGGTCTCGGCCTTGATCTCGAGCATGGCGCGGACCTCGGCCGAGAGCGGGATGCTCTTCAGGCTGCGGGCGAAGACGCCGCCGCCGGCCGAGATCTTCGACTTGTCGTAGTCCTCCCACGAGGAGCGCGGCAGCTTGAACATCCGGTCGCGCTCGGCCCACGAGACGGCCGGATCCGGATTCGGGTCGAGGAAGATGTGGCGGTGGTCGAAGGCGGCCAGCAGCTTGGTCTGCTTGGACAGCAGCATGCCGTTGCCGAACACGTCGCCGGACATGTCGCCCACGCCCACGACGGTGAAGGGCTCGGTCTGGATGTCCTTGCCCAGTTCCCGGAAGTGGCGCTTGACCGCCTCCCAGGCGCCGCGCGCGGTGATGCCCATGACCTTGTGGTCGTAGCCGACCGAACCGCCCGAGGCGAAGGCGTCGCCCAGCCAGAAGCCGTAGCTTTCAGCCACGCCGTTGGCGATGTCGGAGAAGGTCGCCGTGCCCTTGTCGGCGGCCACGACCAGATACGGGTCCTGGGCGTCATGCGCGATGACCGACGGCGGCGGCACGACCTGGTTGTCGGCGTCGATGTTGTCGGTGAGGTCTAGCAAGCCCGACAGGAAGGTCTTGTAGGCGCGGATCGCCTCGGCCTGAATCGCGTCGCGATCGCCGCCGCGCGGCAGTTGCTTCGGATAGAAGCCGCCCTTGGAGCCGACCGGCACGATGACGGCGTTCTTGACCTGCTGGGCCTTCACCAGGCCCAGCACCTCGGTGCGGAAGTCGTCGCGACGATCCGACCAGCGCAGGCCGCCGCGGGCGACGGGGCCAAACCGCAGGTGGACGCCCTCGACGTGCGGCGCCGAGACATAGATCTCGCGATACGGCTTGGGCGCGGGCAGGTCTTCCAGTTCGCGCGAGGCGATCTTGAAGCTGATATAGGGCTTGGGCTCGCCGTCAGCGCCCGGCTGATAGAAGTTGGTGCGCTGGATCGCGCCCACCAGGGCCGCCAGACGGCGAAGCACGCGGTCGGCGTCGAGGCTTTCAACGGCCTGTAGCGCCTCGACGATGTTGGCCTGAACGGCTTTGGCCTGCTCTTGACGGCTCTTGAGATCGACCTTGATGGCGGGGTCGAACTTCGTCTGGAAGAGATCCAGGATCAGACGTGCGACGCCCGGATGATCGGACAGGGCCTGTTCCTGAACGCCCTGGCTGGGGTCCAGGCCCGACTGCTGGCGATAGCGCGCCAAGGCGCGGATCAGAGCGGCCTCGCGCCAACCGATCCCGAGCTCCAGCACGAGCCGGTTGAAGCCGTCGCTCTCGGCGCGGCCCGTCCAGATGGCGACAAAGGCCGCCTCGAAGGCCTGCTTGACGTCGGCGAAGACCAGATGCTCGCCGGCCTCGTCGCGCAGGACGAACTCGTGGACCCAGACGGGTTGGCCGTCGGGCGAAACCTTGAAACCTTCCTCGATCAGGGCCTTGAGGCCCATGTGCTCGAGGATCGGTAGGACGTCGGCCAACGGCGCCGCCGCGCCGGGGCGATAGAGCTTGAAGCGGAACGTGACGGCGCTGTCGCCGTCGCGGCGGAAGGCGCGGACCCTGACCGCCTCGTCTTCGCGCAGGTCGTCGATGACCCCGATGTCCGCCAGCGCCTCGGCGGCGTCGTACTGGTCGCGGTAGCCCGGCGGGAACGCATTGGCGTAGCGGGCCAGGAGCTGTGCGACGCGGCCGGACTGGCCCTCACGGATGACCGCCTCGAAGCGGTCGTCCCAGGTGCGGGCGGTCTCAGCGATCGCGGCCTCGACCGCAGCGAGGTCTGGTTCGGCATGGGCGCCGGGGGTGACGCCCAGAATATAGTGCACGCGGGCCAGCGGGGCGTCGGAGAAGCTGGGATAGTAGGCCGACACGCGGCCCTGGAACGCGTCGGCCAGGATCTGCCCGGCGCGGGCGCGCACGCCGGAGTCGTATCGGTCACGCGGTACGAACATCAGAACCGAGATGAACCGGTCGAAAGGATCGCGACGGGTGAACAGCTTCACACGCGGACGGTCGTAGAGGTGCAGGACGCCCAGCGCCATGGCCAGCAGCTGGTCTTCCTCGGTCTGGAACAGTTCGTCCCGCGGCCAGGTCTCAAGGATGTTGCGAAGGCGCTTGCCGTTGTGGCTGTCGGGATCCTTGCCGGCGCGCGTGAGCACGTTCCCCACCTTGCGGCGGATCAGCGGGACGGCGTTGGCGGGCGTTTCATAGGCCTCGGCGGTGAAGAGGCCCACGAAACGGACCTCGCCCGACGGCTTGCCGTCAGCGCCGTAGCGACGGACGCCGACATAGTCCATGTAGCCGCGGCGGTGGACGCGGGAGCGCAGGTTGGATTTCGCGACAACGATCGGCTCGCCAATGTCGATGTGCGTGCGGATCTGCGCGGAAAGGATCGCCGGCTCGCTGCTGCGGCGCAGCACCGTGCGCGCCTGATCGCGCAGAACGCCGAGGCTTCCTTCTGGTTGGTAGAGCGGTTCTTCGGCCGCATAGCCGCCATCGGCGGTGCGGGGATACTCATAGGTGCGCGCGCCGAGAAAAACGAAGTGGTCGCGTTCCAGCCAGTCCAGAAACGCCATGTCCTCGGTCTTCTCGTCGCCGGAGACCGGCGCGGACGCGCTCTTCAACTCCTCGATCGTACGGCGCATCAGCCCGCGCATGGCTTCGAAGTCCTGGACGGCCATGGCCACGTCGCCGAGCACGTCGCGCACGGCTTGCACCAGGGCCTCTTCGCGGTCCTCACCCACCGGAGCCAGCCAGATCTGGATCATCGAGCGACGCACGCCGCCGCAATCGGACACCGGGTGGAACATGGCGCGGACCGAGAAGCCCGCTTCGGTCACCTCGCCCATGATGCTGTCGACCAGGAACGGGCGGTCGAGCTGGACGATCTCTAGGACGTCCGAAGGCGCTGCGCCACCCTCGGCGCGACGAAGGCGGATCGCGGGTTGCGAAACGTCCTTGGCCGCTTCGCCGAAGCGCCAGAACGCCGCGAGCGCTCGGGCGACATCCGCGCCATCCAGCCCGGGCAGCTCTTCTGCGGACCAGTCGTCCTGAGCCTGCGAGGCGAAATCAAGGGCGGCCGGAGACAGGCTGCCTACCGTCG
>OFDC01001458.1_pt1 | contig 12548 bp, 9 predicted proteins | sample 1520941 | NCBI WGS metagenome assembly OFDC01 (sample SAMEA94258168, study PRJEB24077) | hot springs metagenome | biome: Aquatic biome; feature: Water | place: India | collected 2012-12-06 | depth 5 m | reverse complement strand
GGGCTGGGACGCGGGCCGGACCGACACGGCGGTCCGCGCCGGCCTCAGCGATCTCTATGCCGGCGCGGTCGAGGCCGCGATCGGTCAGGATCCCGGGCGCGCCGCGACGCTCTACGCCCACGCGCGCGACGTGATTCAGCCGGAGCGGCAGGCAGTCGTCGAACGCAAAATCGAACGGGCGCGCGAGGAGCGGCGCGTGACGGAGATCGTGGGCGGCCTCGCCGACACGCCGGACGATCCGGCGCGGCGCCCGGACCTCGACGACTACCAGGCGCGTGCCGCTGGGGTAACGCCGCCGGACGCCTCGCCCGAGGTACGGGCGCAGGTGTCGAGGATGGCGCGGATCGAACAGGCGCGCGCCGACCGGGCGTGGCAGGCGGCGCGGGGCCGCGCGGCCACGAGCGCGCTCGACTGGCTCGGAGAGAATCCCGCGGCGCACCTGATGGCCATGCCCGCGGACCTGCGCGACGGGTTGAGTCCGGAGCAGAGTGAAGCGCTCGACCGGACGGCCATGAACGGAGGCCGAGTCGTCACCGATCGAGACCTTTACGACAGGCTCGACGACCAGGCCGTGCACGGGCCGGAACGCTTTGTCGGCCTCGACCTCACACAACACAGGCTGTCGCTCGGCGACAGTGACTACGAGCGGCTGACCAAAGTCCAGCAGGCTCTCGCCGAAGGCAAACCCGATCCGGCCTTCGAGCGCCACCGTCTCGGTCGCCTGTTCCTGGGAGAAGGACTGCGCACCGCCAACCTCGATCCCGACGGCGAGGAGGCCCGGACCGCACGGCAGCAACTCGACAGGCTCTTAGGCTCGTTCGAGTCGGTCGAGGGCAAACCGCCGACGATGGCGGACATTCGCGGCCTCGTCGGCGACGTGTTGCCACGAGGCGAAGGCGATCCGAACATCGTCCGGACCTCGGGCGGAGAGCCGGCCGAAGCGAACGGCAATACTGAAATCGCGCAACCGCAAGTGCCAGCTAAGGCTCTCCGAGGAATTGCACCGCCAACGGAGCCAGCGCCGGGGAGCCCTGAGTTTCAAGCTGCGAGAGCGAAGACGGCCACGAGCCCGAACGGGGAGAAGATCGTGATCTTGCCGAATGGTAAGAGTGTGCCAAGCGAAGACTCGAGAACGGGCTTCTTGTTGTCGCCTATCGAGGACCTCAGCGAGGTCGCCGCAGCCGGTCGAGAAACGGGCAGGAAAATCCTGAAAGAACCCTCAAAAGTCCGGGAGTTGGTCCGCAAGGATCTCGCGCAAGGCGGACGGTTCGACTACCAGAGGCTTTGGATTCCAGACGACGCTCCGGGTTATCTACAGTTGCGCCAATTTCGCGATGTCTCGAATTTCAACGTGGGACTGTACATGCAACAGGCCAACGTACCCCTTCCGTGGGTCTTGGCGATTGCAGGGGAATATGCACAAGAAAACTCGAGCAATTACATGCCGAACGAACCCTACGGCCTGGATCCACGAGTCAAACGGTGGATCGAACGAGGCTATGCGGCGGGAGGGAGCGGCGGTTTCAATCAGCCACCAAAAAGGGTCAAAGCAGCGCCAAGAACGGTGGACTGATTGGCGTATATTCTCCGCTGCTTCCGCAGGAGTTCTATGGCCTGAATCCGCAGATGAAACGGTGAATCGAACGTGGCTATGCAGCGGGAGCAAGTAGCGCCTTCACTCTCGCCGCCCCCGGCTATCCTTCCGGGCACAGATGATCATGATAATGGTCGCGACCACGGCGACAGGCAGATAATGCCACGCGAGGCCGGGAAGGCCGCCCATGCGCGTAACCAAGATCCGGGTTTCGAAGAGGGCTAGGAAGCAAATAGGGACAGTCCTCGGCAGAATCGGCGGGCGGGGACTGAAGCAGAAACTCAACGGTGCGGACAAATCGTAGAGAACGGCCAAGACGAACAATAAAACAGCGAAGCGTAGTGCGATACGACGCAAGAGCGGCAAGGTCGCCATGTTCCCGCGGCTTTTCACCGAGAATCTTTCAGTGTCCATGCGAGGGCGATAGACCAAGATCCAGGCGATGGAGATCGACAGGGAGACGACGATCGCCGGCAGATAATGCCACAGGAGGCCGGGAAGGCCGCCTTTCTCCAAGCCTTCGATCAGCAGATTAGAGCTAAGAATGAAGCAAATAGGCGGGCTTAACGCCACGAAAGGCAGTGACGGATCGAAGCAGATGGAAGTCCATCCGATCAGATCGAACAGAACGGACAGGGCGACCAGAAGAACGACGAAGCGCGCGACCAAACGCATCCTGTCGGATACAGCAACGTATAGTTGTTCATACATGAACGTTAACTATCACAGTTTGTAGAATCTGGCCAAGCCTTCGCATCTTGATTGAAGCGATTGGCCTAAGGCAGCTTGACCCGGAAACGAACATCGCAAGCATCCAGTCTTCCGCAAAGTCGTGCTCAAACCCATCGATCTCAACCCATGAACTAGGTTAATTTGTTATGTGTTCGCCATGTCTCCTTCCCAAACAACAGGGAGGAATGCGAGGGCGTCTTTGAAATGTGTCAAGCTCTGGACGAGGTATCGTCGACCATGAACAACATTGCTTCTTTCGCCGCCGACTACAGCGAGGCGCGCGACAAGTTCCTGTCGGCGGCCCGGCTCGCGGATGCCCAGACCTTCCGTTACGACAATCCGACCAAGGGCCCGAAGGGCGAGTCGCTCTCGACCGACGTTGCCTGGGTGGGGCCGGCGGATGCTTCGAAGGTGATGGTGACGATCTCCTCGACCCACGGGATCGAGGGCTATTGCGGTTCGGGCTTCCAGGTCGACTGGCTGGCATCGATCGGGCCGGCAGGTCTGCCGGCCGGGACCGCGTCGCTGTTCGTTCACGCGATCAATCCTTACGGCTTCGCCTGGACGCGTCGTGTCACGGAAGAGGGCAACGACCTCAACCGTAACTATGTCGACCATTCCAGGCCCTATCCGGTGAACGAGGGCTACCTCGAGATCGCCGACGATCTCGTGCCGGCCGATTTCAGCGAGGCGGGGCGGGCGGCGGCCGATGCGCGGCTGGCGGCCTACCGGCGCAAGGTCGGCGACGTCGAGTTCTTCCGCGCGGTCTCGGGCGGCCAGTACAGCCACGCCGACGGGATGTTCTATGGCGGCGGCGGGCCGGCCTGGTCCAACCGCACCTTGCACGCCATCGTCGACCGCTATCTCAAGGGCCGCCAGGACGTGGCCGTGGTCGACTTCCACACCGGCCTCGGCCCGTATGGCTACGGCGAGCCGATCACGCACTACGACATCGGCACGGGCGGTTCGCGCCGGGTCCGCAACTTCTGGGGCGAATCGGTCACCGAATCGAAACGGGGCCAGACGGCTTCCCAGGCGCGCGACGGGCTGGGCCACTACGGGCTGAACCGCGTCCTGCAGGAGCCGCAGACCCGGCTGACCATGTGCACGCTCGAATACGGCACCTTCGACCGCGAGAGCGGCCAGAAGGCCTTCCGGGCCGATCACTGGCTGCACAAGTACGGCGACCCGCTGGGCAAGGAAGCCGAGGCGGTGCGCAAGGCCATGCGCCGCCAGTTCTATCCCGAGACCGACGACTGGAAGGAGGCGGTGCTGTTCCGCGGCCATCAGGTGGTGCGGCAGGCCATCGCCGGCCTGCAGCGGGGCGCCCTTTAGTTTTTGGGGACAACAGCCCTCGAAAAGCCATACGTCCGCTCAGCGATCCTGCTACAAGCCTCCCCATGCGTGCACTCGTGGCGCTGCTGGCTTTCGCGGTCGTAGCGGCTCTCAATTTCCTTTGGTGGTGGGTTCCAAACCGGCCGGTCGACATCGCCGGCTGGAGTACGGCACCTCTTCAGAGCGTTTCGTTCGCTCCCTATCGACCGGGCCAGAGCCCGCTCACGCGTACCTTCCCGACGCCGGCGCAGATCGATTCCGATCTCAAGCGCCTCGAGGGCAAGGTGAAGGCGGTTCGCACCTATTCCTCGGGCGAGAACCTCGAGGCGGTGCCTCAAAATGCCGGCAAGTACGGGCTCAAGGTCTGGCACGGCGCCTGGCTTAACAACAACGACAAGGAAAATCTCGAGCAGATCAACCTGCTGATCGACCATGCCAACAAGTACAAGGACACGATCGAGCGGGTGATCGTCGGCAACGAGGTGCTGCTGCGCAAGGACCTGACGGCCAACGAGCTGCGCCGCTACATCCGGCAGGTGAAGCAGCGGGTCACGCAGCCGGTGACCTACGCCGATGTCTGGGAGTTCTGGCTGCGCAATCCGCAGCTGGCCGACGAGGTCGACTTCATCACGATCCACATCCTGCCCTATTGGGAGGATGAGCCGATCGGCGTGGACCGCAAGGAGGCCGACGGCAAGCTGGCGATCGAGAAGCACCTCGTCGATATCTACAAGAAGGTCCAGGCGCGCTTTCCCGGCAAGAAGATCGTGATCGGCGAGACCGGCTGGCCGAGCGACGGCCGCATGCGCTCCGACGCGCGTCCGGGCCGGGTCGAGCAGGTCAAGTATTTCTCGATCTTCCGCCAGGCCGCGGAGCGCGAGGGCTTCGACTACAACGTCATCGAGGCCTTCGACCAGTATTGGAAGGCCCGCCAAGAGGGCACCGTCGGTGCCGCGTGGGGTCTGCTGGACGCCCAGCGGCACGACAAGTTCGAACTCGGCAAGCCGGTGAGGGCGGAGCCGCATTGGCAGATCCTGTTCACCATCTCCACGATCGTCGGTGCCCTGCTGCTACTTGCCTATGCCACCCAGCGCAAGGCGCGCCACTGGAAGGGCATCGTCATCTTCGCTTTCTTCGCCCAGCTCGTGGCGACCTGCTACGTCGAGGCAACCTGGGTCGACGTGACCCGCAATTTCTACTTCGAGCGGACCCTCGGCGTCGCCTTCTGGGCAATCCTGCTCGCCCTGTTCAGCTACGCGCTGCTGCGCGGCATATCCGACAGCCTGACCGGCCAGATGGCCGATCCGTCGCTCTACGGCGCACGGGTCCGCGAATCCTGGCGGGCGTGGCGCGAACTGCCGCGCTATCGGATCGCCCAGCGCACCGACCTGCTGGCGCAGATGCTCTACCTGGTGCTGACGGTGCTCTGCATCTTCTACCTCATCGTGATCAGCATCGACTGGTACGATGGCGTGATCCGCATCGGCGACTGGTTCCGCCAGATCGCCATCGACGGCCGGTATCGCGACTTCCCGATGTGGAGCTTCGTCATCCCGAGCATCGTGCTGATGCTGTGGAAGACCATCACCATCCTGCGCACCGAGCCCGTGGCGCGCGACCATCGCATCGCCAAGGCGCTCTCCTTCGGCCGCCTGCTGGGTTACGACGGCAGTCGAGGCTTCGTGCGCATGGACCGCCGCCTCAGCCGCTTCGCGCCTGTCCTGCCCGAGATCGTGCTGGCCTCGATGCTGATCTTCTGGGCCATCGTGCTGGTGGTGACGGAAGGCGCGATCAAGCTGCATGACGGCGGTGCCGGCGGGTTCGTCTCGGCCGACGGCGGCCGGTGGGTCATCCGTACGCTGTTCTGGAATACCCAGGCCAACTGGTTCGCTTTCATGGCGCTGCTGATGGCCGTGCCTTATGTCGCCACCATCTACGTCTCGGTCCGCGAACCACTGGCAGAACTGCCTCCGGACTCCTATACCAACAAGTGGTAGGCGCTGAGAGCCGGGAGTTACGAAATGGAAATCAAGGGTGAATACAGGATCGGCGCGTCGCGCGAGAAAGTCTTCGCGGCGCTGAACGATCAGGCCATCTTGCAGGCCTGCATTCCGGGCTGCGAATCGCTGGAGATGCTGTCTCCCACAGAGATGACGGCCAAGGTCCGGCTGCGCATCGGGCCCGTGAGCGCTGCCTTCGGCGGCAAGGTCACGCTCTCCGACATCGATCCTCCGAACGGCTATCGCATTTCCGGCGAAGGGCAGGGCGGCGTCGCCGGCTTCGCGAAAGGCGGTGCGATCGTGACGCTGACCGAAGACGGCGGCGACACGATTCTGAAATACGAGGTGGACGCCCAGGTCGGTGGCAAGATCGCCCAGGTGGGTGCGCGCCTCATCACCGGCACCGCCAAGAAGCTCGCGGACCAGTTCTTCGGCAAGTTCGCCGAGAGCGTGGGCGCGCCGCCGCCGGTCGCGGCCTGATGGCGATGCCGGGCGATCCGCCGCCGGTGCCGTCTGCTGCGGTGCAGCGAGGTTTCCGGCACTGGACGATCATCGGCGTCGGCGCCGTGATCCTCATTCTCGTTTTTGTTGCGAGTCGTTAGCAGCGGGCGACTGAAACTTGCAATTCCCTTGACCACGCTGTGAGGGGCTTGCGAGAGTCGCGCCAATGATTTGCGGAAGCGCTCCGGCGCGCGCCGCGCGAACCAATACGTGAGGGGAGATCTGAGTATGACAATTTCCGTCGCCATGACCGTCAACGGCAAGTCCGTCTCGGGCAAGGTCGAGGCGCGCACGCTGTTGGTTCAGTTCCTGCGCGAGCATCTCGGCATGACCGGCACCCATGTCGGCTGCGACACCAGCCAGTGCGGCGCCTGCGTCGTCCATGTGGACGGCAAGTCGATCAAGTCGTGCACAATGCTCGCGGTCCAGGCCGAGGGCGCCAAGGTGACGACGATCGAGGGCCTGGCCCCGAGCGCCGAGAAGCTGCATCCGATGCAGGAAGCCTTCCGTGACAACCACGCCCTGCAGTGCGGCTTCTGCACTCCCGGCATGGTGATGAGCGCCATCGACATGGTGAAGCGCCACAACTACCAGCTCGACGAGGCCACGGTGCGCCGCGAACTGGAGGGTAATCTCTGCCGCTGCACCGGCTACCACAACATCGTGAAGGCAATCCTGGCCGCAGCCCCGGCCATGAAGTCAGCAGGAGTGTAGCCCCATGACCTCCGCCACCGGAATCGGCGCGCGGGTTGTCCGTACGGAAGACAAGCGCTTCCTGACGGGAACCGGCCGCTATGTCGACGATCTGCCCCTCGCCCGGGCGACCTACGCGTATTTCCTGCGTTCGCCGCATGCCCATGCGAAGATCAAGAGCATCGACATTGCCGAGGCGGAGAAACGTCCAGGCGTCGTCAACATCTTCACCGGCAAGGATCTTGTCGATGCCAAGGTGGGCGGCCTGATCTGCGGCTGGGTGGTCAAGGACAAGCACGGCGAGCCGCACAAGTCGCCGCCGCATCCGGTGATGGCCGTGGATACCGTCCGCTATGTCGGCGATACCGTCGCCATGGTCGTGGCCAATAGCCACGACGAGGCGAGGGACGCGGCCGAGGCGATCAAGGTCGACTACGAGGTCTTGCCGGCCATCATCGACTTGGCCAAGGCCTTCGACAAAGGTGCCCCCCAGGTCCATGCCGAAGCGCCGGGCAACCTGATCTACGACTGGGAGATCGGCGTGAAGGCCGATGTCGACGCGGCGTTCGCCAAGGCGGCGCACGTCACCAAAATGGACATCGTCAACAATCGCCTCATCCCGAACGCCATGGAGCCGCGCGCCGCCGCGGCCGAATACGACAAGGGCACTGGCAACTACACGCTCTGGTCGACCTCACAGAACCCGCACGTGCTGCGCCTGATCCTGTCGGCTTTCGTGCTGGGCATCCCCGAGCACAAGCTGCGGGTCATTGCCCCGGACGTGGGCGGCGGCTTCGGCAGCAAGATCTTCTGCTACGCCGACGAGACCATGGTCTGCTGGGCGGCGTCCCGCGTCGGCCGGCCGATCAAGTGGACCGCCGAGCGCAGCGAATCCTTCCAGACCGACTGCCACGGCCGTGACCACGTCACTCATGCCGAGCTGGCGCTCGACAAGGACGGCAAGTTCCTGGCCCTCAAGGTCGAGACGATCGCCAACATGGGCGCCTATCTCTCGACCTTCTCCACGGCCGTGCCGACCTATCTCTACGCCACACTGCTGGCCGGCCAGTATACGACGCCGCTCATCTACGCCAACGTGAAGGCGGCGGTGACGCACACCGCGCCGGTCGATGCCTATCGCGGCGCCGGTCGTCCCGAGGCGACCTTCGTGATCGAGACGATCGTCAGCAAGGCCGCGGCCGAGCTGAAGATGGATCCGGCCGAGCTGCGCCGGAAGAACTTCATCCCGGCGGAGGCTTTCCCGTACCAGACGCCGGTGGCGCTGCAGTACGATTCGGGCAACTACCCGCCGATCATCGACGAGGCGATGAAGATCGCCGACTATCAGGGCTTCGAGGCTCGCCGCGCCGAGGCCAAGTCGCGCGGCAAGCTGCGCGGCATCGGCTTCTCGTCCTACATCGAGGCCTGCGGCCTCGCGCCCTCGCAGGTGATCGGACAGCTGGGCGGCGGCGTCGGCCAGTGGGAATCGGCTCAGATCAAGTTCAACCCGACGGGCAACGTGCAGGTCATCACCGGCTCGCACAGCCACGGCCAGGGCCACGAGACGACTTTCGCCCAGCTCGTCCACGACCGGCTGGGCGTGCCGATGGACCAGATCGAGGTCGTCCACGGCGACACCTCGACCACGACCTTCGGCATGGGTACCTACGGCAGCCGCTCGCTGGCCGTCGGCGGCTCGGCCATCATGAAAGCGACCGACAAGATCATCGCCAAGGGCAAGAAGATCGCGGCCCATCTGATGGAAGCCGACGTGGCCGACGTCGAGTTCGAGAACGGTACCTTCAAGGTGGCCGGCACGGACAAGAACGTGCCGCTGGCGCAGGCGGTGTTCGCGGCCTACGTGCCGCATAACTATCCGCTGGCCGAGATCGAGCCCGGCATGGACGAGAACGCCTTCTACGACCCGGCGAATTTCGTCTATCCGGCCGGCACGCAGATTTGCGAGGTCGAGATCGATCCCGACACCGGCATCGTCGAGGTCATCGCCCATACGGCGGTCGACGATTTCGGCAACATCATCAATCCGATGATCGTCGAGGGCCAGGTGCATGGCGGCATCGTCCAGGGCGTCGGCCAGGCGCTGTTCGAGGGCGCCGTGTACGACAAGAACACCGGCCAGCTGCTGAGCGGATCGTTCATGGACTACACCATGCCGCGCGCCGACAACTTCCCGTCGTTCAAGCTCGGCTACAAGGTCACCCCGTGCCCGCACAATCCGCTGGGCGTGAAGGGATGCGGCGAAGCAGGGGCGATCGCGGCTCCCGCGGCCGTGATGAACGCGGTCCACAACGCGCTGGCGCCGATCGGCGTCAAGCATGTCGAAATGCCGGCCACGCCGCTCAACGTGTGGCAGTCGATCCAGGGCGCCCAACGCGCGGCGGCCGAGTAAACGGAGGAAAGTCCAGATGTACGATTTCGCCTATCACCGTCCCAAGTCGGTCGCCGACGCGGTCAAGCTGCTCAAGGGCAACGAGGAAGCCCGTCCGATGTCGGGCGGCATGACCCTGATTCCGACGCTGAAGCAGCGCCTGGCCCGTCCGAGCGACGTGGTCGACCTCGGCGACGTCAAGGAGCTGGTCGGTATCAAGGTCGAGGGCGGCAACGTCGTTATCGGCGGCATGACCCGGCACGGCGACGTCGCGACCTCGGCCGACGTGAAGAGCAACATTCCGGCGCTGGCCGACCTTGCCGGCCACATCGGCGATCCGCAGGTCCGCAACCGCGGCACGATGGGCGGCTCGGTCGCCAACAACGATCCGGCGGCCGACTATCCGGCGGCCGTGGTGGCGCTGAACGCCACGGTGACGACCAACACCGGCAAGCACGCGGCCGACAGCTTCTTCAAGGGCCTGTTCGAGACGGCGCTGGGCGACGGTGAGATCATCACCTCGATCAGCTTCCCGAAGCCCGAGAAGGCCGCCTACATGAAGTTCCCGAACCCGGCCTCGCGCTACGCGATGGTCGGCGTGTTCGTGGCCAAGACCGCCTCGGGCGTGCGCGTCGCCGTGACCGGCGCCGGCCCCTGCGTCTTCCGTGTCAAGGCGATGGAAGAGGCGCTGTCGAAGAACTTCTCGTCGGACGCCATCAAGGACATCAAGGTGCCCGCGACCGACCTCAACAGCGACATCCACGGCAGCGCCGAGTACCGCGCGCATCTGGTGGGCGTGATGGCCCGCCGCGCGGTCGACAAGGCCAACAAGTAGCCGTTCGGCCAACCAGGCATTAACGTCGGGGCGCCCCTAACCGGGCGCCCTTTCGTTTGAGGCAGTTAGAGATGAAAGCACTGGTCACGGGCTTCGATCCGTTCGGCGGCGACAAGGTCAATCCGTCGTCGCTGGCGGTGAGCCGGCTCAGGAAGAAGATCGGCAAGGTGTCCTTGGTGACGGCGGTCCTGCCGACCTCCTACGCGAAGTCCGCCAAGGTGTTGCGCGCGGCGATCGACAAGGCCAAGCCCGACATCGTGCTGTGCGTCGGTCAGGCCGGCGGCCGCACCGAACTCTGCCTCGAGCGGGTGGGGATCAACGTCCAGGATGCGCGCATTCCCGACAACGACCGCAAGCAGCCGATCGACGTGCCTGTGCGGGCCGGCGGCCCGGCGGCGTATTTCGCGACGTTGCCGATCAAGGCCTGCGTGGCCGAGATGCGCAAGGCGGGCCTGCCGGCCGTGGTGTCGAACACCGCCGGCACCTTCGTCTGCAACCACATCCTCTATTCGCTGATGGACATCATCGAGACCCATCCGAGGAGGATGCGCGGCGGCTTCCTGCACATTCCCTATGTACCCGAGCAGGCGGCGCGGCTGGGTGGCGCCCCGTCGATGGCCGTCGACGACATCGCCCGCGGCATCGAGATCATCATCGCGACCAGCGCGGCGCGGACGACGGACATCCAGACCCTGGGCTCCTCGGGCGATGCGGACCTGGACGCCGAGGCGCGGCGAGCGGTCGCAGAGACCCGGATGCGCCCCGGCCCCGCCCGCACCGGCTGCGTCTACAATGTCTATCGCAGCGGCGAGACCCTGCCCGCGCCGCCCCTGCCGCCGGAAGACCAAAGGGAGGACCCGCTGCAACAGTGCCCGGACGCCGTCGGTGACCGGTTCAGAGCCCGCTCCAACCCGGAGTTCCCCCGGGTCTTTCGCGACCGATCCATCGAAGGCTGGGCCCTGGTCCGGTTCGACATCGCCCCGTGGGGCCAGATCGGCAACGCCGCCGTAGTGGAGGCCCAGCCGGCCGCCGCCTTCGGCGCAGACGCCCTGCGGCTGGTGCAACGCAGCGAGGCCAGCCCGGGCTTCGACGCCGGCGTCCGCTGCGTGGTTCCGGTGCGCTATGTGCTGCGGGACGAGGCCGCGTCCGAGACGGAACAGAACTGAAGCCCCGCCTTCCCAAGGCCGCCTTCCCCTCGTAAAGCAGGGCCATGATCCACCGTGGGAATCGCCTGCTGAGCCGTCGCCGCGCCCTGCTCGCGGGCGGGGCGGCCGTGGTCGCGGGGGCGGCCCTGGGCTTGAGGGGCTGCGGCCGGTCCGAGGCGCCGGTGGACGAACAGGGCCGGGTGCGGCTGCGCTTCGCCACCGACTGGCGCGCCCAGGCCGAACAGGGCGGCTTCTATCAGGCACTGGCGACCGGCGCCTATGAGAAGCGCGGGCTGAACGTCCAGATCGTCCAGGGCGGGCCGGGCGTGAACGTGCCCCAGCTGCTGGCCTCGGGCGCGGTCGAACTGGGCATGGGGTCCAACAGCTTCATCCCGATGAATCTGGTCGCGGCCGGCGCGCCCGTTAAGGCCGTCGCCGCCTTCTTCCAGAAGGATCCCCAGGTCCTGATCGCCCACCCGGACCCGGCGCTGGAGACGATCGCCGACCTGAAGGGCCGCCCCTTCCTGCTGGCCGACGCCTCTATCAACGCCTTCTGGGTCTGGCTGAAGGCCAAATACGGCTTCACCGACGATCAGGTCCGCAAATACACCTTCAACCTGGCGCCGTTCCTGGCCGACGAGCGGGCGGTGCAGCAGGGCTATCTGACCAGCGAACCCTACACCATCGAACAGGAGGCGGGCTTCGAGCCCAAGGTCTTCCTTCTGGCCGACGAGGGCTATCCCTCCTACGCCGCCATGGTCCTGGCCCCCAATGCCTTTGCGCGAGACAATGCAACGGCCCTGCGCAGCTTCATCGCCGCCTCGGCGGAAGGGTGGCGCGACTATCTGCGGGGCGACCCGGCGCCGGGCGACGCCCTGATCCGCCGGGACAATCCGGAGATGACCCAGGCCATTCTGGACCAGGCCCGGCAGAAGCTGCGCGACAACGCCATCGTCGACGGCGGCGACGCGGCCCTCTACGGCCTGGGGGCCATGACCCCCGACCGCTGGCAGGCCTTCTTCGACGTGACCAGTCAGGCGGGCGTCTTCGATCCGGGCCTGAACTGGCGCGAGGCCTTCACCGACAACTATCTGCCGGGCCGTGGCTGAGCCCATCGCCGCCCTGCGCGGGGCGACGGTCGATCTGGCCGGGCGCCGCCCGCTGGGGCCGCTGAATCTGACCGTGGCGCGGGGCGAGATCGTGGCCCTGGTCGGCGCCTCGGGCGCAGGCAAGTCCACGACCTTGCGCCTGCTGGCCGGGCTCCAGTCGCCCAGCGCCGGAACCGTCGCGCGCGCCGTCGGACCGGGCCGCACCGGCTTCGTCT
>OFDC01001456.1_pt1 | contig 12551 bp, 10 predicted proteins | sample 1520941 | NCBI WGS metagenome assembly OFDC01 (sample SAMEA94258168, study PRJEB24077) | hot springs metagenome | biome: Aquatic biome; feature: Water | place: India | collected 2012-12-06 | depth 5 m | reverse complement strand
GTTCGGCACATACCCGCGGCCCATGACTGCTCATTAAAGACGCATCCGCAAGCCGAACCAGGGTTCGGGACGTGCAATGGTGATGCGCTTATCGGCACTTGCGATCCATGATGACCCAATTTTCAGATTTTTTTGTTCAGTATCGCCTGGCTGCGACATCCAATGAAGTCGTTGATCTGACCTGAACCTCAACAGTAGCCGAAAAGGGCCTTCCATCGCCATCCTCGGATTCGATGAACCAGGGGAGCGGCAAGTTGTCAGCATTAACCGTGATACGGTGTTGCCCATCGGCAATGCCCCGAAACTCATAATTTCCTGCCTCATCGGTGCGCAATGCCTCACGCCCATCGAGGATGACGATTATGTTAGGCACGCCCACCTCGGCCGGATCACGCTTGCCATTGCCGTTCGCGTCCAGATAGACCGAACCGGCTAGATTACCGACGCCTCCGACAGGGTATTGGCGGTTGCCTAGCATTCCCCGTGGGCGTCCTGCCGAAACATTGTAGCGCAAGGTGAGGAAGGCGGCACGTAACCTGAACGAACTGCGCCGAAGTTCTTCAAGCTGTGCAGGATCGGGACCGAGTGGTGAACCGGTCAGCGGTATGCCGAACCTTGAAAGCAGACTCGAGCTCGTGTCGGTATATGAGCCTGAAAGGCTCCAGTTGGCCGATAACCGTGCCGATGCAATGACCGTTGCGGAGAATGAATCAGTGCGTTGAGTGGCTAAGCTCGCGAAGGTAGTGCCTGTCGATTGGAATGGTCCAAAGAACTCAGATGCAACCGTACTCGCATCGCTGCTATAGGCTACGGTAGCGTCGAGGCTCACATCCTTGAAAGGCAGAAAACCCCCGCTTGCGGCAATGGAGAAACCGTCTGCTTCCTCGCTTTGCCCGCGGGTGCCCCCAAAGGGGCCGCCACCATCCTGTTTGCGATACTGGTACGCCACTTGCGTGCTCAGCCTGCTTCCTGCTGGCATGCTCTGCGGAAGAGTCCAGTTCTGGACGAAGCCGATCCGATAGAAGTCTGCCAAGGCGTCCCGACTCCAACCCGCCTCGGCCCGGGACGTTCCTACGTCCGACTCAAAGTCGACATAGGCTAACGCCTGTCCGGATGTCTGCCCGTTCGCAATCCGCAAGCTTGCATTCAAACCTGCTGCCGTTGAAAATCCAAGCTTTCTGCGGGTGTCCGCATTGACGACAACGCCGCTGACCCCCGTCGCGTCAATGGAGTCGACAGCATCGATGTTGAAGGTCCATCGCCATCTCTGGGACGAACGCGAGAGGCGATAGTATCCCCCATATGCGTTGCTGAGGACAGCGGATGCGCCCCATGTGAGCCCCGGGCCGTAATAATACAGGCCCCCGCTGTGCGATGTCCGGCCGGCACGATAAGCTAAGTCGAGCGAGCCTCCTACTGCACTACCATCTTGTGCAAAAGCCGCAATGTCAGCCTGGCTGCTCGATCGGGTAGACCACATCATGTTTGCTTGAAGGCGAAGGCCTCGCCGTGCGTAACCGAGCGATCCGACTACTGCTCGAGACGATATACGGGGGACGTCATCTTCTCCCCCTGCGGTTTGCAGGATAGCGGCGAAAGGATCACGGGTATCGTCAACTACGATCGCCTGCGCACCGGCTGCCCAACCTTCCGACAGCTTGATTTGCCCGCCTCCTGAAATCAAAAGTCCTGTCAGGCCGGAATAGTCGCTCAGGCGTAAGCCACCTATCAGCCCAGGTTCTCCGACAGAAAAATTCAAGCTCGCACGCGGTTCGGGAGCCGTGTCCGGTTCCCCGGGCGCAAGGGGCTCGTACGCTTCCAGTGTGATGGCTGCACCCATTATGGGTGTGACAGGGAGCAGAAAGCGGGCTTGCCTGTCAAATAATCCGATCAAGGGTGTTGATGTTGCACCGACCGCGCTGTCAGCCAACCAGCCGGCTCCCAACGGCAGGTCATCAGTTGAAAGCTTGAGGATTCCGCTCCACCGTTCGTTCTCCGTTTGGCTAAGCGTACCGACGCGAGAACCGCGACGGAGCTGCGCCTCGAGTCCGAGCAGACCGAAGTTACTCGTCTGATACTTCCCGGAAACAAGAATTCCCGCCTCTTGTTGCGGTCGATCGAGAGCCGAGGTGTCGAACGCCTCGCTCTGCGACCGCGTTGTGATACGCGCGCTCCCAAGCTCTATCACCAGCGAACGCAAGTTGCCGCTAGTGTTGCGTTGTTGCAGTTCATCCGTCGTGAGGGTCGGCGCGAGATTGCCGTCGTCGATCAGTCGGTCGATATAGGACGCGTCTGCTTCGGGCCGTTGATCAGAGTCTTGCTTTGCCTGGCCATGCGCAGTGGCAGCCAGAAAGCCAGCCGCTGCCACTGCAATCCAAGTCCCGTATCTGCAACACGTGCGCGTCTGAAGCAGAAGGTGTATCGCGCGGACCTGCATCAGGGCTCAAACACTCCTTCAAAGCGGAAGGAATTTGTCGAGTCATTCATCGTACCGGCAATCGTCACCGGGAATACAATGGGTTCCCTAAGCTTGCTTTCCACCGGTTCACCCGTTTCCGTTTGCAATGCGTCTTCCCCGTAATCAGGAGACAGCGGAATCATACGGGTCTCGCCGGGAAGGACAGGCAAAGTGGAAGGAGAAAACTCGCGCCGCACGCCAGCAGCATCTGTCCCACTCAGAAAGGCCGAAAGCCGCCCATGTGCAGTGCCAGTGTTTTCGACAAGCACCGCAGGCGTCTTTACGCCAGCGATTTCCACGACGTCTGCCTTCACAATCCTGAGAGCAGGCTTTACATCGCCAACTGCGACATAAACGATAATGGCAATTTGCCCGCGGACCGGAAAGTTCACGTTCTCGGTGGGCTCGACTTGGTTATCGCCTCCTGCAACGACAATGGCAAAGCGGCACTCGGTTGCCGGCGCATCCGCCGGCGGCGTGACCTCGAACCGGTAGCGTAAGGACGTTTTACCCGGCAACGACGTCTGTCGCCGCTCGATTGCCACCCAAGGACGACAGGAACCGGGCTTGAGCGCTTCGTTGAGGACAACCCCGCCATCAGGCGTCAGATCCCACTCCGCAGTGGCGAATGTAAGCTCCGTCGCGACATCGGACCGATTGCTCAACTCTGCTACTGCGCGCACGGTCTCGCCCGGCTTTGCAGCCATTTCGAAACGAGGTGGCGATACGGCAAGGGCGAACTCGTCCGCTTTGGCAGGAGCGCACTGGCAGATGAGTGCAATTCCAACAGCCACGGCCGCGATCGGCATGCGATAAAAAGACATTGGTTTGGTCCTCACTGGTCCAACTCGATTTCGAACCCGAACGCCAGTGCCTCAGGACGCGACAGGCGCGTGCCGTCTGCTTCCAGCGCTATATCGATGAGATCGCGGATGACAGGGCCGGTCACAGTTCCCGAGTAAACGAGCGTTCGATCACCGGATAGGACGGTTCCCGGGAGCAGCGTGCCGCCGGTTCGCCAGGTCGCTCGGACAGTTGGCCCCGGCGTGCGAGGCAAAGTCATGTAAATCCGCCCGGAACGACCGATCCAAGCTGCAAGGTTAAGCTGGATACTAACCCGTGTTGAAGCTGACACGAGGGACGTGGATCCCCCACGCCCGGGCGGCTGCCATTGCATCTCGAGAACCGGATCGAGGACAACTGTTCCACTGTCGTCGACCCTGAAAACCCGTCCCGGTTCCGGAGCTTGCTCCTGAGCAACGACCGGCGTCAGATTGCAGGTAAAAACGCAGCAAGCCAAAATGGCGATGCGAGATGTCCTCACGGCAGGCTCAAAGTGTAAACCGCGCGGCCTGTGTAGGTCCCTGCGGCCGGCAAAACCGAGTTCGCATAAGTGAAGGTCATGCACTGCTCTTTCCAGGTGTTCGCTGGGAAAGTCGCCAGAGTTTGCGTTCCGCCTGTGAAGGAGCCGTTGGGAAACTGAAAAACCGTATCGCCATTGCCCGACATCACCCAACGAATCTGGGAAAACGGTATCGTGTCCGAACCGCTCGTCAGGTTCGCCGGAGACGTAACAGTCAAGGTTGCCACCCCGCTTCCCGATCCTGGCCGCGACCAAGCGCCGAGATAGACTTGTGTAGGGGGGCTGCAAAATACGAAGCCGTCGATCGGACTCTGCGCGACGTTACTATTCGATGTCATCGTCTGCGCGGCACCCGATCCTACCGAGCTGGCGGGAACGACCACCGTGACGACATTGATCGTTCCATTGTTCCCGGGTGTGCCACCGGACGTGTAGACGCCGATGTATCCGCCTGCCCCTACCTGTAGGTAAATGGAGCGCTGCCCCGAGGTGATCGTGATCACATAGGCTTGGGCTGCATCCGCGGCACAGGCAAAAAACAGGGCTGCGGATATCGGCGCACTGCGCAACAACAAGTTGCCAATGCTCGGTCGCCGGCAGGCTGCTTGCTCCAACCGCCTAAACTCGCCAGCGATCATTTTCACTGCGCCCTCCGCTAAGCTCTTTTGCGTGGGGCAGTGTCCGTCAGCTGTGCGCAAATTTCAAGGAGCCGCCACCACATATGCCCGAATGTTTGGCGGAACGGGGCTTTCATTCAGGGTGTATTGACCGTTGTCGCGAGCCGGTGTCCTGTCGGCCGGTGCAAAGGCTAGCGTCCCTGCGTTCGTGCTCGCCGAGAAGCCTTCATTCGGGCTCCCCTCGGCAGATTTTCTGGCGGCTGGCGTAAGCAGCAAGGTCTGCGTCGCACCATTCCTGGACCCCAGATAGATCAGCGCGGGAATCCTGATGGTGAAGTCGAGGTGTACGGATTCTTCGATGCGAGCTGTTGAACTGGTGGCGAACCGAGATCCTGCTTGAGCCGCCTGAGAACAAGCCACCAATGCGCTTGCCGCGCAGATCCTAAGCGCCCATGACCTCGCCCAACGTCGCACACCGCCTCCGTGATCTCGCGCTTGCAAGCGTAGAACGGTGAGGAATAGCTCAGATTAAGGTTGTGAGGTATGGTTAATCGCAAACGTACTAGCGCGGGACAACTTGCAAGCGCGGGCGACGGTGCGCCACGCGGTTCATGTTGATGTGTGACCGGGGCCTCATGTGCTTTGCACGAGGCCCCGGCCACTCGGGTCAGGGCATCGAAACGGCGTAGGTAACGCGACCGTTCTGCGTGTTCACGCCCCCGTAGGTGCCAGCCGCAACTACGTTCTGGTTCAGGTAGGAGAAGGTCCACCGTGCATCGAGGTTGGTGACCTTGGTGCCGCTGGTGGGGGTCAGGTTAACACTGGTGGTCGCCCCATCCACGAGGGTCGGGTGCACGAGTGCGGTCGCAGTCGTGTTGGCGGCGACCGCAACACTCATTTGCGACCAAGAGATGGTATCGCCGGCTCCGTTGTTGAGCGGCCCAAGAGTGGTCGAGCTGAATGCGATCGTCCCGTTATTGCCCAGAACCCGAGCCGTGACCTGGCCACCGGTCAGGTCGCCGCCCGTGCCGGCAACCGACGAACCGTCACCGACGTTGGCAGCAGGCACGGTGAAAACGAGGTTGTCGACATTCGTGTTGTTCGCAACGTTCGTGCCGGTCCCGATCCGAACATAGACGAACTTCGGGATGGTCACGGTGAAGTCAAGGTTGGCGGTAGCCGTAAGCGGGCTAGCGGTCCCGGTCACAAACCGCGACTCTGCTTGCGCGGCAGTTGAAAGGAAGGATGCAGCGGACGTCATCACCGCCGCAAGGATGAATTTCTTGGTCACGATAGTGTCTCCGGTCTGAATGATTGAGTAGGGAATCTAGCGCGGAAACACGTATAATCTTGGTGTGGTTAATAAATCGTCACTCGGGTTGAGGGGGGCGGCCGTGCAGGCCGGCTATGCATCGCCGCCCAGCAGCCAATCGCTTATGCCGGTCGCTCCCGATTAGGCCGTGTTGCCAGAAGGGATGCCCAGCGGCTCCGACTTCTGGTTGTGCTATGCGCAGCTCCGCTATCAGGACTATTTTTTAATGAGCAGTCATGGGCCGCGGGTATGTGCCGAACGCAGGATGGGAGCTGATGGGGCCGCTGCTGCCGGCTGAGTGAGGGCGCTGGTCGCGCCCAGCGGGCGGTAACCGGGGCTTCCTCGATGGCATGCTTCACGCTTTGCCGAACAGCGGCTCCCTCGCGCGAGGTGCATGAGCGGTTTGGCAAGAGGAACTCGGTCCAGGGGCGGTTCCGGCGCCGGGCCGAAAAAGGGGGCAGTTAAGAGCGATTGGTCGGTCACGCAGCTGCTTTACGGGCAAAATCCACGCTCGGTGCGGAACCGAAGGCATAGGAAGCACACTATCAGGGACTGCCTCACGACGCGATACTGACCGGCGGCGAGGTCTCCGCTTACACCGCAGCCGAGCCACGGATCGGCATCCCTGTCTCCGCGCCCAAGCCGCTGCTGGCGAACAGGGGCTACGACGGTGATCGCTTGTGTGAGAGACTGCTGATCCAGGGCACCCTGCCCCGATCAAACCGCACGGTGGCCGAGCATCCCGACTATCGCCGTTACCGTGACCACAACCGCGCCGGGCGCATGTTCGGCACGCTCAACCAACAGCGCCGGATCGCACCACGATCCGACAAGACCGCACTCTCCTTCGAGAACCTCCTCAGCCTCGCAGCCGCTGCCCCTCGACGGCTGCGGGGGCTCCCGACCAGTCGCCTGAGCGGGCAAATGCCAGCCAGCTGCGCCCGAGATTTCATCCGCACCCACCCTTCAGAGCTGACGTTCGCTGCTAGCTGCTCGTCAGCTAAGAGTGGTCAAACACATGCCGGCGTACACTTCAGTATTCAACAAGGCGACGTACCTCGCCGAATTCAGATTGCTATCGTCGCTGTATCGGCAACGGGTGCCTTTGGTATGGTTAATCCCCTAGCATTTTGACAGCCAAATGTTAGAAGGTATTTATTAACCATGTTGCTGGTCGCAAAGGTATATTCGATAGGGCAAAGTCATGAGGACACTTCTTTTGGCCAGTTTCCTGGCGCTCCCGCAAGCGCCGGCATCCGCAGGTCACGAGGACCTCGCAATGCCGTCCGTAAGTGCCGCACCTGCCCGGATTGAGACTGAGGTGCTGCAGCAGATCGTTTTGGCGGCAGGGACCGAAATTCGCCTTGAAATGCTTCAGACGGTGACGACCGAAGGCAGGAGCTGGGAGGAAGGCGACGAATTCATGCTCGCAGTCGCCGACGACGTCTCAATCGGCGCGTACATGATCATCCCCAAAGGAACGTTGGCTTTTGGCCATGTCCGCTGGAGAACCGCACGTGGTGCCTTCGGCAAATCCGGAAAAATCGAGGTCGAAATTGACAGGCTGGTTTTGGGAGGAAAGGACATCCTCATTTCAGGAGTCCACCGGGAAGACGGGAAGGGCGGGCTGACCAATGCCGCTACCGTTATCGCGGCAGGACCTTTGGCAGGTTTTATAACTGGCGAAAGCGGCGCAATAGAGAGAGGGACGATATTGTCGGCTTACCTCGTCGACGATCTTCCAGTCGCTCCCCCCTTCAAATCGACGAGTGGAGAGAGCGGCGGTCAAGGCCAGTTGGTTGTTCGTGCGCGCCAGATTTCTGTAGCGGAAGCGTTCGGCAGCAGGCCCAACGAAGATGCCCCAAAACCAATGCCTGGGCCCGAACGTGTCACGGTGGCCGAAGCTTTTGAAAGCGAAATGGCAGGACTGGGTAGGGATCAATAGGAAGGGCATGCAGCGACTGCATCGGTCGATGCCGTGACTTGCACGCATCAGGCAAGAATGTGTCTTAACTTGCTACCCTTAATTGACCCACGCAACATATGGCGCCAAGTCGCCCCCAAATAGCTCGCAAGATTTGCAGACAATTGGGACTATCAAACGGCACGGTTGATGGGAGGAAGTACGAAATCCGCCACTTGCCTATCCTGGGGGAAAGGAGGGTGCGGGTGTGCCTCGACTCTTTGTCCTCCCATCCACGGACTATTAGCCTCAGCGCATTGGGAATTCAAGACATGAAGTGCCGTGCCGACAACGGGCAACAAGCTTTTTCAACTTGCGATCCAACTGATAGTGCGAGAATTGGGACTGAGGGGTGATTCTGTAAACTTTACAAAAATTAATACCGATTTTGAGAGAATGATTAATATTCGATATCAAATGAAAAATCTATAATACCGAATTTAGATCAGAAATCATTGGTATTTGAAAATCGTCATCGACCAAAATATTAGAAAAATATCATACGAATCGATCATTTTTTATGTGAATGAATAAAATTCGTGCTAGTGATTTCTCCAAGTCACCGAATTCCGATCCAGTCGTGGTTTGGTCAGTATGCTGGTGGGTGACCGATCACAAGCCGACCCGAGCCTTGCGTCATTCTATCTGGTCTGCGGATCTCGAACAGGTGGCGCCAGCTACATCGGCGGCCGGGCGAATCGTACCGTAACCCACGCGGGCTGGGGCGTCGCCGTACTCGGTAACCCGATCGAAGCAGCGCCAGAGCAATCTCGCTCTGCCGGCGATCAAATGAGTGCCCTGACATCCGGTCGATCAGCCAGTGGCTTGTAATGTTGTGTGGCAGACGGAGTGCCAGCTGACTCTTCTGCTGCTGCACCTGCGTCAGGTGCTGCCCTGGACATCGGGCTTAAGCCTGTCTGTCATAACGCTAACGATCCGTCTGCCGGGTTGTTCGACACCCATTGCCGATCTTCACCAGATAGTCATATAACTCTGCGGAAGTCTGTTAACTGATTGCTGACATTGACGTTCGGGTTTCAACGGAGCCCAGATGATGCGTGACATCGACATCAAGAAGCTGACCGAGCAACTCGATGCGGCTCAGGCAATTCTTGACCAAATCCGGATCACGTCTGGCTGCGAAAATCCGGGGCCGCCCCGTGCGGAACCGTCAGCACGTGTCGAAACCGCTGTCGAAACGGCGCGCCGGGCATATAATGAGCGCAAGATGCGGCCCAATTTCGTCGGCAACGGAGACATGTTTGGCGAACCGGCCTGGGACATGCTGCTCGATTTGTTCATCAGCCAAGCAAATGAGGAGGAAGTTACGGTCAAGGCTGCGTGCCTTCATGCCGACATTCCGCCGACCACAACGATACGCTGGCTGAAGGTTCTCGAGCAAAACGGGCTCATCATGTCGCACGTCGACCCAGCCGATCCAAAGCAGCATCTGATTCATTTGACCGCCACAGGATATGAGGGAATGCTCCGCTACTTGGAAAGCATTGCAAAGTGACATCCGGCGTCTTGCCAGATCTTCCCTGAACAGCCCGCATTCATTCTGATGCTTCAAAACGATCACGCGCTTCAGCGATTTCAGGGGCCCTGGCGCGGACACTACCGTCACGATGTTCGGTCTTCTTGGGGTCGCTTGACCTCTTGGCGTTCGCCGTGATTAATCAAGCACACAGGTCTGCCAGTCTGGCCGCCTAACCCCGTGCGCCGTTCTGATTTGCGGGCGCAATCTGCCCGGTGCGAATTGCATTGGTCCAGTCAGCTTCGCAAAGAATTGCCGGCTCGGCACTTATCCCAGAGGTGCATAACCGCGATACATTGAGCAGGCGCTGTCAGTTTGTCATCTCGCTGCCTCGTCACGGACACCAGTCCATGCCATGCGAGCATTTCATCGGCAGGAGAAGTTCCACTGCACCGATGACGCAATACATCGCCAGCCAAGAATTCTAGGCCAAATCCAACCGCGAAGCCTGCTCGCAGCGCAGCCAGGCAATCTGTCAAAGTGGACACACGGCCTCATCAATTGCCGGTTTGCAAATCCTCGGACGGATACAGCGACGCCCAATGTTCATTGAGCTTCTCAAGAGCCGAGCAGAGGTCGAGCCCCACGAAAGGAAGGCCCATGGTATCGGCGGTACCGAGTGCTCTTTCGACAAGCACGATCAGTTCCGACAAGCACTCTCTTGCGTCCGTCGCGTAGTTTGCACTGCCCTGCAGTGAGGCCGTTTCGAGGCCGCCAGTCTCTCCGACGATAAGGGTCTTCTTCACGTCCATGGACTAACCTCGATCACGTACAAGAGATACGTCCGGCAAGAACAAGCGCAGCCGATCAACACCAGCCAATGCTTCTAACCGTCACGTGCTTGCGAGCAGTGCCCTCATTTCCGTTCGCGGCGGCCATACCCTTTTGGCGGGATCACTTCGCGAAGCGGCCAAGATGACGGTGTCAACGTCTGACCCTTGTTTGCCTGCATGTCAATGTAGGTGTTGACGGGGCGACTATTGCTCTGAGCCGGGTAAAGTCCCTTAATGCGGCTTATTTGCCAGGGCCTCTTCCGTGGGGCGACAAGCAGAATTCACCACAAATCATTGTCCATAATACAAAAAAGCGTCAGCGGTGCAGCTAAGTTCCTTGCTTGGATTTGAACGCAGGACTGCGCCGCACGGGAGGTGGCCACGTTATCAGATAGTGGCCTTCCATACCGCAGAGTAGTGCAGCCCGATCCCTTGCCTAGGTCTGCAGCTGACGTGGGGGCCAATATTCGCACAATGCGGTCCGAGAAGCCTGCTCTCCATATTGTCGCTTCCCATGATCAAAAAGCTTCACCGCGCTAGCCAGCCGCATTCCTCTCGCAGGATTGACCAACAGCACTTGGCGCACCAATTTTCTGGCAATCTGCGAACATCTCAAGCGCTTGCTTTATCTGAAGCTCGAACATCATCGCAAGTTTACGCTCAACAGACTCACTTATTACAAAAAAATCATCCCTCTTCAAGAGGATCCCCCGAAGCGATAAAATATCGACCCACCTTCTTACCAGAGAAATGCTTAGGTCAATTTCCTTTGCAATATCGTGCTGCTCGCAGACTGAGCCTTTACGATGTGCAATAAAGGCACATAGGAGGATATCCCAGCCAGGCTCGCCAAGCAAATCGAGGTCGATGACCAAAGCGCGCGCCTGCCGCTGGGCCAGGATTTTCTCGGCCTGGAAAACCACAGGATCAGAGGACCCTAAACGCAGATCGTCATTTAAGGGCATCGCGACGCTCCATTCACTCAGCGTTCAAATCCCTCTCAGGCACTATAGCAATTTCAGGATAAATCCTATCCCATGTGAAATTTTCAGGTTCCTAAAAGCGCGATTCTTGCTCTTTCTGCCAACTCGGTGGCATCAGCTATAGGCACTTGTCGCTTCCATGGCGGGCGGCGCCACCACAGCAAGTGATTGGCGGCCGGTGGTTTCGTGGCCGGCCACCGGGTCGACCACAGCTGGAAACCGGTCGAGAGATTGTCCGAGACTGCAGATCTCTCGCGCCGCATTTCCTTCCTCTTCTCAATCGGAGACGCGACTGGCAGTCTAGTCGCTGGTGAACGTCGGCACGAGTGCAGCCCTCCGGCATCGACCAGCGCACAGGGCCCTCAAATCATGCGGTCGGCAGGTGAGGGGCACGGCAAAGCTGCGGTCGCCGATCACCTACGCCCTCAGTGCTGCAATGGTTGGAGCACTTCTCTAACCTTGGTCGCATCGGTCTCAGCCGTAACTCCGTTGCGCACGCCGCCAGTTCAACAGCTTGATCTCCCTGTTCCAAGACACCGGTGAAGGCGGCGACAGCTGAGCGGTGAGTGCCTCGATCATGGGGACCTGCAAGCTCGCTGGTATCAACCCGCACGCCTGGATGACCGCGACGCTTACCGATCTCGTCTGTAGCCATCCGGAAGGGTAGCTCGGCAAGCTCTTCCCCAACGCTCGCCAGGACTGAAGGCAGCGCTTATGGCGAGGCTGTGCAGATGTACGAGCTCGCGCCAGTATAGCGTCTCATGGGTCACCAACACGAGAGGCATGGACGCGAAGGAAACAGCTACTTCAGCAGATCGAGCGCAATCGCGCGCACCTCTTCGCCCATATCCGGCCGCGACAGCGCGATGGCGAGGGTCGCCTGCACGAAACCGACCTTGCTGCCGCAGTCATAGCGCGCGCCGTCGAAGGTGACGGCGTGGAACGGCTGGCTGCCGATCATCTCCGCCATCGCGTCGGTCAGCTGGATTTCGCCGCCCGCCCCCTTGCCCTGATTCTCGAGCACCCGCATCACCTCGGGCTGGAGGATATAGCGGCCCGAGACGATCTTGTTGGAGGGAGCCTGTTCGCGCGGCGGCTTCTCGACCAGTCCCTTCACCTCGGTGAGACGCCCGCGCACCTCGCCCGGATCGATCACGCCGTAGGACGAGACCTGTTCCATCGGCACTTCCAGCACCGAGATCAGGTTGCCGCCGACCTGTGCATAGGCCTCGACCATCTGCTTCATGCAGCCGGTGCCGCCCTCCTTTGCCACCATCAGCTCGTCGGGCAGGAAAATCGCGAAGGGCTCGTCGCCAACGATGGCGCGGGCGCACCAGATCGCGTGGCCGAGGCCCAAGGGCACCTGCTGGCGCACCGCGATCACGTCTCCGGGTGTCGCGCGGGTCGGCTCGAGGATGGAGAGGTCCTTGCCGCGCTCGGCCATGGTCTGCTCGAGCTCGAAGGCGATGTCGAAATGCTCGACGATACCCGTCTTGCCGCGCCCGGTGACGAGGATCAGCTGCTCGATCCCCGCCTCGCGCGCCT
>OFDC01001455.1_pt1 | contig 12553 bp, 9 predicted proteins | sample 1520941 | NCBI WGS metagenome assembly OFDC01 (sample SAMEA94258168, study PRJEB24077) | hot springs metagenome | biome: Aquatic biome; feature: Water | place: India | collected 2012-12-06 | depth 5 m | reverse complement strand
CCCACGCCGGCCCCGAGGCGGGCGCGGTTCATGCCCGCAGGACGCGCAGCGCCGAGGGCAGCAGGCGCACGCGCACGGGCAGCCGCCCCGCGGCCTCGCCGTCGATGTCGAGCAGCACGTCGTCGCCGCCCAGGGGCTCCACCCGCACCTCGGCGCCGCGGGCCACGGTGATGCCCGGGGCGTTCAGGTGCTCGCCCTTGTAGAGCTTCGGGAAGTGCTTCGCGACGTCGGCGAGGGAGAGGTCACCGAGCACCACCACGTCGAGCTTGCCGTCGGCGAAGTCGGCCTGCGGGGCGACCATCATGCCGCCCCCGAAGGCCCGGCCGTTGGCCACGGCGACGGTCATCATGGGCCCCTCATAGACCACCGCGCCGTCGACCGAGACCCTCGCGGGCTGGTGCCGCCAGCCGGCCATGCCGCGCAGCGTGGCGACGAGGTACGCGGCCTTGCCGGTGAGCCATTTGGGGCCGTCGGCGATGAGGAAGTCCACGCGGCCCGAGAGCCCGCACGAGGCGATGTTGGTGAAGACCTGCCGCGCGCGGTCCCCGGGGCGCGGGCGCGTCGCTTCGATGACCCCGAGGTCCATCGGGGTGGGGGTGGCGCGGGCGAGCCACGCGGCGCCCACGGAGTCTTCGCGGTGGCCCTCGCGCCAGAGGTAGGCCACGAGGGCCGCGGCGAGCACGGGCGCCCAGCCGCCGAGCAGCGCGCTCGCCCGCCACACCGAGGGATCATGCCCGAACCACATGCGGGCCGTGAACCAGACCACCAGCGACGCCGCGAGCGGCGACAGCACGAGCAGGGGACGGATTCTCACGACATGGATTCTAGGGGCCACCCCGCGCCCCAGGCGAGCACGGGCGTAGCACTTTGGCGGCTCAGCCCAGCGCGCGGCGCACGTAGAAGTCGATCTCGCCCCGAGCGCCCGACTCCAACGCGATCATCGTGGCGAAGACGTCGGGCTCCGCGGACTCGGACCTCACCCACTTCACGGCGTGCTCCAGCCGCGAGCCCACCCCGTTGCGCCACGCATCGGGCACGCGGCACAGGGCGGCGACGACCTTCGTGAGGTCATGCCGAAACACCTGGGCCGCGACCACCGTGAGCAGGTCGAGCACGTGGTAGTCCACCCGTGGACCGCGCTCGATGGGGAGGTCCTTCAGCGCGGCGGTGACGTGCGCGACGGTGAGCCCCGCGGCGAGCGCCCGAGAGGCCTCGCGCACCCCCTCCCCCCCGCGGTGCGAGAACGCCCAGGTGAGGCCCGCGAGGAAGCGCCGCGCGCCGTCGAGGGTGAACGGAACCCTCTGCGGCGCAGGGTGTACGTACGAGAACGAGTACGCGTCGCCGAGGCACTTGAGGCACTCCAGCAGGGGCACGCCCGCGGACTCCAGCGCCCCGAAGGCGCGGTCCACCTCGGCGTCGTCCCAGCGGTCGGCGTCGAAGGTCGGGCTCACCCCGCCGCCCACGGACCAGTGCCACCCGTGGAGGTTCCGCAGCGCGTCGTCGTCGGTGAGGGCGGTGAGGCTGCCTGCGGCGAGGGCCCCGAGGAGGGAGCCGTCGCCCGTCGTGGCGTCGAAGGAGAAACCGAAGTCTCTCCGCGCGGGGTTGGGGTCGAAGCTCTTGAGCTCGAAGAGGATCCCCCCGGGGTTGCCCAGCGCGTTGGCCCGCGCGAGGTGCTCGCGGAACCACCGCCGCACGGGCGCGTCCTCGTCGGCGAGCTTGCGCGAGATCGCGTCGGCGGTGTGGAGGTCGAGCACCGACTCGGCGTGCCACGGGAGGAAGTACCCCGCGTCGCCTTCGCCGAACACCCGACCGACGCCATGGTTCTCGGGTCCGAGGCCCGTGGTGCGCGCGACCCCGCCGTCGAGGGGCGTGCGCGCGACGGTCTCGGGGCTGAGCTGGTGCAGCGCCTCGTCGTGGCGCACGGGCACCGCGGGGCAGAGCGACGGGAGGGTGTGCACGCCGAGGGTGTTCCCGGTGGCGTCGAAGCGCACGAGGGTGCTCTCACGGCGCGAGGGCATGAAGGCCGCGACCACCACGCGCCCGTCGTCGAAGGGGTGCAGGGTCACGAGCGCCTCGCGGGGCACGCGCACCGTGGTGCTCCATCGCAGACGCCCCTCGGGCACGCTGAAATCCCCCACGAGGAGCGTGGCCTCGCTGCCGAGGAGGGCGGCCCACACGCCCGAAGGCGCGGTCACGAGGCGCAGCGGGCGCCACGCGGGCTTCGCGCCGTCGAGGGTCACCCCGGGGCGCACGGGCGCGTCGCGGCGGGGGAGCTTCGTCGAAGTCGGCGGGGTGTGCGGATCGGAGAAGCGCCGAAGCTCGCCCACCGCGTCGGGACCGTGCACGGTGGTGATGTCGACGAAGCCGCCGTCGGGGGCGAGCGAGGCGCCCGCGAGGTGAAAGCGGTCGATCCTGGTGAGCGCCTTCATCGCGGGGAACGCGAGGTGGTGCATGGAGTTCCAGTTCTCGCGCCACGCGAGCACCTCGGTGCGCGCGGCGTTGAGACTGAGCGTCGCGTCGAGGCCCGCGGAGACCTTGCGCTCGGTCTTCACCTTGTTGGGCGCGCTGATGCGCGTGAGGCCGAATCCGTCGAGGAACGCGAGGTGCTTGAGGTCGCTGCTGTGAACGCTTCGCATGGGCCGCGCAGGGTGCCACAGGGCGCGCCGAGCGGGCACGCGCGACGGTCAGTCCAACGCGCCGCGCACGATCCTCGCGACCGCGCGGTGCGCACACGACGCGTCGGTGAGCTTCGCGGAGAGGCCCTCGGGGTTCTCCGACGCAGACAGCGCCCACCGCACGGCCGCTTTCAGTCGCGTCCCGAGGCCCTCGCGCCACGCGTCGGGAACCTCGCAGAGCGCGGCGAGGACCGTCGGGAGCTCGTCACCGAACACCTCGCCCGCGAGCACCATGAGGTGGTCCGGCGCGTCGGCGGGCACCGCGAGGGGGCGGACGGGCGGGAGCGCGCGGAGCACCTCGGCGACGTGGGCGGCGGTGAGCGTCGGCGCGCGCGATCGCGGGGCATCGCGTAGACCGGGTGCAGCGCCGTGTTGCAGTGCCCAGACCATCCCTGCGAGGAAACTCCGCGCGCCGTCGCGGGCGAACGGAAGCCGTTGCGGCGCAGGGTCATCGTACGACTCTCCGTAGGCGTCCCCGAGGCAGTGAAGGGTCGAGAGGAGGTGCACCCCCGCGGACTCGAGCGCGGCGAAGGCGGAGTCCACCTCGGCGTCATCCCAGCGCTGGTCGTCGAACTGGGGGATCACGTCGCCCACATCGGGGCAGCGCCACCCGGGGAGGTCTTCGATCGCGTCCTCCCCGACCCCCGTGAGCATCCCCGCGGCGAGCGCGGCGAGGAGCGAGCCATCGCCCGCGGTGGCCTCGACGGTGAACTCGAAGATCTTCGTCGCGGGCCGGGGGTCGAAGTCCCAGAGCTCGAAGAGGATCCCGCCGGGGTTCCCGAGGGCGTTGGCGCGCGCGAGGCGCTCGCGCACCCAGCGCCGCGCGGGGGCGTCGGCCTCGGCGAGCGCGCGGGAGATCACCGCGCCCGTCTGGAGATCGACCAGCGAATCGGCGTGCCACGGGAGGAAGAAGGCCGCGCCCTCGACGCCGAGGCCCCGCCCGACGCCGTGATCCTCCGGGGCGAGCGAGGTCGTGCGGGAGTCGCCGTCGACGAGGGAACTCTGCGCCACGGAGTCTTCGCGGGTCTGGTGCACCACGCGCGCGGGGCTCAGCGGCACCGCGGGAGACAGCGCGGGGACGACGTGTCGTCCGAGGGTGTTCCCCTCGGGGTCGAAGCGCACGAGGGTGCTCTCGCGGCGCGACGGCGAGAAGACCGCGAGCACGAGCTGTCCGTCGTCGAAGGGGTGCAGGGTCACCAGGGCCTCGCGGGGGAGGCGCACGGGGGCGCTCCAGCGGAGACGTCCCTCGGGGGACGAGAGGTCGCCGACAAGCAGCCGCTGCTCGCTGTCAAAGAGCGCGGCCCAGACCCCCGATGGGGCGGTGACGAGTCGCGTGTCGCGCCACGCGGGCTTCGCGCCCTCCATGAACACCCCTTCGCGCACGGGCGCGCCGCCAAGGTCGAGCGCGGTCCGGGTGGGCGCGTCGTGCGGGTGGAGGAAGCGGTCGAGGCTCCCCACGGGGCGCATCGGGAGCGGCGGCGAGATGTCGGCGAAGCCGCCGCCGGGGGCGAGCACGGCGGACGTGCCGCGCAGGTCGCTGTACTTCTCGCGGACCGTCATCCCGGGGAACGCGAGGCGCAGCATCCTCCCGCGCCGCGGGTGCGACGCGAGGAGCTCGGTGCGCGCCGCGTTGAGCGAGAGGGCGGCGTCGAAGCCCGCGGCGAGGCGGCGCTCGGACTTCACCTTGTGCGGGAGGCTGACACGCGTGAGGCCGAAGGCGTCGACGAACGCGAAGTGCTTGAGGTCCGCGGAGTGAACGCTGCGCATGGGCCGCGCAGGGTGCCACACGGAGCGAGTCTCAAGGACGCGGGATCACCGATCGCGCACGGCCAACGCCCACGCGATCTCGGCCGACAGCTTCAGCCCCGGCCTCGGCACCACAATGCGGAGCCCGATGTCTTGGAGAATCGCTGCGAGTTCCTCGTCGGAGTGACCCCGCTGAAAGGTCCCGCGCGTGCCCGTCGACCACCATCCGTCGCGGTGCCGCGCCCACGCGCCGCGCGCCGCCTCGCGCTGGATGCATGTGGTCGAGCGAGAGATCACGAGGAGAGCGCCGCCCGCGCGGACATGGCGCGCGGCATCACGCAGCGCCTCCACGCGCGCGCCGACATCGTCGAGCACGTTCACGACATAGACGCTCGTCACGAGGTCGTAGCGCCGCGAAGGCTGCGCGTCGTGTCCGAACGGGGGGTGTGGATCGAACCCATCGGCGTCGATCCCCTGCGCCCGATACCAGCGAGGGTCGGCGCCGTGACCGCACCCGTGATCGAGGAGGGTCTTGACCGCCAGCGTCGGCACCAGCACACGGAGCACCTCGGTGGCCGGCTTCGAGGGCGCGGTGCGCCGGATCGCAGTGTTCTCTGGCCGACATCGCTGGCTCACGGCGCGGCCGCCTCAAGGTCGATGACGAGCCCGGAGTGGTCGGTGAACGCCCCGCGTCCGCTGCGCGTGCCGTGGTCGTAGCGGAGGGCGGTAGAGCCGGCCGCGACGCGAGAGACGAGCGCGAGGTCGCAGCGAAACTCGGTGACACCGTGCTTGTTCGACCGGACAAAGGTCCACTCGCGCGGCGTGGGCGGAGCCCCGAGGTCGACCATCGACGTCTCGTCGAGGAGCCGCTGAAGCTCACCGCGGTCGACCGCCCCGTTCCACGCGCTCGGCGCGCCCTTCCAGAGGCCGTCCTCAAGCGAGGGCGCGAGGTTGAAGTCTCCCGCGACCAGCAGCGGCGCGCTGCCGTGCAGCTCCAGCCACGCGCGCATCGTCGCCATCTGGCCCGCGCGAATGGCGCGCTTGTTGGAGCTGTCGAGGTAGCAGTCCACGATCATCCAGCCGCGCGCGCGCACCACGAGGAAGGTCGGCCCGAGCAGGTCCGCCCGCGCGTCGGTGATCGAGGCGCGACACCACGCGTGCACGAGGTCGTTGCCGCCGAGGGTGCCGTAGCCCGGGAGCCCGTCGGGGAAGGGGTTGCCCGAGACCCAGGGCTCCTGGGTGATCAGCAGGTCGACGTCATGCCGCGCGAGCCAGTCGAGGATCTTCTGCCGGGTCGCCTGCCGCGACATCCGCTTGTTGAGGTTGACGCTCGCGACGCGAAGACGTTCGGCCATTCGGAACCCCTCCATTCACTCAAACAAGGGGCCCGCGGCGCCGAGGCCTTCGAGCGACGCCAGTTCGCGCTTCAATTGCACCACACCGCCCTGGCCGGAGCGCACCACATGATCGATGACGCGTCTTACCTCCTCGGGGCGGTACACGATCGCGAAGGCCCATCGCCCCCACGCGCCCTCGGCGTTCACCGCGTCGACCCACTTCTGCGCCGAGGCGTTCTTCGCCGCGACCTGATCGTGGAGCCACCCCTTCACCTCCAGCACCAGCGTGGTCTCGCGCCCGTCTTCGCACGCGATCACCGCGAGAAAGTCGGGCTGGTAGCTCACGTCACCCGTCTGGTAGCGGTACGGGATCGAGAAGTTCAGGTGGTCGTTCTTCACGAAGCGCAGCACCTTCGGATGCGCGTCGAGCGCCGCGGCGGCCCGGTACTCCCAGAGGTCCTCGGGGTCGGCGTCGTCGTGCTGGGGGTCGCAGACCACGAGGTTCACGTGGCTCTTCGTCGCGGCGTACGTTGGCTTGCGCGTCGCGAAGTCCACGGCGCGGGTAGAGCCTTCGGGGCTCACCCAGCTCGTCGTCGGACGGTGGATGGTCTCCCCCGTGGCCGTGGTGACCGCGGCGAGGATGCGCTCGACGATCTCCTTCTGGTACTTCGTCAGCGCCACGAAGCGCTTCGGCAGCCCGTTCGTGATCACCCGATGCTCGATGTAGTCCTGCGCTACCGCGAGCGCGCGCGGAAAGAGAAAGCGCGCGTGGTGTTCGGGTAGCTTGTCGCAGAGGTCGCGCGCCACGGCGAAGGCCACGGTCTGCTCACGCGCGAGCACGTCCTCCAGCAGCAGCGTCTCGCCCTCCGCCAGCGGCTGCAGCTGCCCGCCCGAGCCGTAGTACGACACCCCCTCGCCCATCACCACGCGCGTCGGGTCGTCGCCGGGCTGAAAGATCAGCGGCTCCAGCTTGGACTCGTCGATGTCCATGTTCACCGTGGTCTCGGGCCGATACCCCACGATGCGCGGAAAGGTGATCTCGTACTCCTCGCGCTCGGGCAGGGCCTTCACCTGCACCGGAGGCTCCAGCTGCCGCACCGCCCCCTTCTCGCGCTCCACGGGGATCAACGAGAAGGGCACGCCGTAGATGTCCACGTACTCGGGCTTCGACAGGTCGGTGTAGTCCGCGCGGCGCAGCCCTCGGCCGATGACCTGCTCACACAGCAGCCGCGACGAGAACGCGCGCAGCCCCAGGATCTGCGTAACGTTTCGCGCGTCCCACCCCTCCGAGAGCATCGCCACCGAGATCACGCAGCGCACCTTGCCGCCCGGCTTGCCCGCCTTGCCGACGGTCGAGACCTTCTCTCGCAACGCCTGCTCCGCGTCCCCGCCGGCCCCCGCCTCGGCCTTGCGGAGCGCCGACGAGTCGATGCGCAGCGTGTTCTCGTTCTCGTCGTTGTTCTGCAGCTCTGGCAGGAGGTCGCCGCTGGCGATGAAGCGCTCCAGAAAGCCCGCCGTCGCGGTGTTGTTGCACACCAGGATCATGCACGGCGGCACCGCGCTCTTCGCCTCACGCCACGTCGCGAAGGTGCGCGACCAGTGGAACGCCAGCGCCCGCATCGCGCCCTCGGCGCTCAACAGCGTCTTCATCAGGTCCGTCTCGGTCGGCTGCCCCCCGAGGGCCTTCGCCGAGAGCTTGTCCTTCACGTGCTGCCAGAGGTGGAGGTACTTCGGCTCGCTCTCCCCCGAGTCGTCGCCCTTGGGCACGCGGGGGATCTTCACGATCCCGCACTCCACCGCGTCGGCCAGCCCGAAGTCTGACACCACCCACGGGAAGGGCTGCCCGTCGGGGTACTTCGAGAGCGAGGTGAAGTACGGGGTCGCCGACATGTCCACGCAGAGGCGCACGCCCCGCGCGCGGTGCAGTCGGTCGAGGCCCTCGACCCACACCGTCGCGGTGCGCTCGAAGTCGCCCGCGTCGTCGAGCTCCAGCGCCTCCTCCGGCGCGATCACCGCCGCGCCCTGGGGGTTGTAGCGCCACGCGTGGTGCGCCTCGTCGTTGAACACGAGGAGGTTGCGCGCGTCGCCGAGGTCCGCGAGCACGCGCCGCGCGAAGGCCCCGTCGGTCTCCTCCCCGCGCTGGAGCACGCCGCGCGTCCCGGTGTCGTCCTCCACCGCGAGCTTGTGCCAGTTGACGATCTGCACCCGCGCGCGGGTGAGGAGCTGCGCGAAGTCGGTGGTCTCCGGCAGCAGCCCCATGGTCTTGTAGGTGTTCTCGGCGTGGCTCGGGAGCAGCTCCTGCAGGCGCTCGCGCACCGTGAGGTTCGGGCCCACCACCAGCACCGCGTCGCTGAAGCGCGGGTCGCGCGGCGAGGTCAGGCGGTTGAGCGCCGACCACGCGATGAGCATCGCCATCACGGTGGTCTTGCCCGCGCCCGTCGCCAGCTTGCAGCAGTACCGCGTGAACGGATCGGGCGCCTGGAACGCGAGGTTCGTGCGCTCGTCCTCGGGGCCCTCGGTGAGCCAGATGATGGCCTCGGCCGCCTCGCGCTGGCAGAAGAACTGCCGTCGCCCCTCGCGGTCCGCGCGGTTCCACTGCGTGAGGAGCTGGCGGGTCACGCGGGTCACGCCCGTGTAGCCGCCCTCCCGCCACGCGCGCAGGCGGTCGCGCAGGCGGTTCACGGCGACGAGCTCCTCGAAGACCTCAGCGCCCGTCGCATCGGGGCGGTAGTAGCCCGAAGAGCGCCGCCCCTCGATGAGCTCGGGCTCGCTCGCGACGCGGCGCAGGAGGTTCAGGTGCTGCGCGGGCTCGACGTAGGCGTCGTTGATGATGACCTTCGAGAAGATCGGGGCGACGCCCGGGAGGTTCGCCTGGGTGCCCAGAGGGGATTTCTTCGCCATGGCTCAGCGCCTCCCCTCACGACCCGTGGTTGCGATCACTCCGCTCTCAAGGGCCCTGGCGGCCTGGTCCCAGTTCATCTCGCCGTGCCGCGTCGCGAACATCGCGACCATCCCTGAGAACGCACGAAGGTCGCGCGCGTTGCGCTCCCACGTCTGCATGAAGGGATCGGTGCGCTCGCGGAAATAGTCCGCGTAGGTCCACTCGATCACGTCGCGCCAGGTGGCGAAGGCCTTGCGATTGCGAGAACTGTCCATGTCGATGGCCTCGGGCCCCCGAGTGCCGTGGTGCGACTTGATCAACGAGCGCGCCGTCGCGATCGACGCGACGAAGTTCGCGAGCCCCTCCTCGAATCCTGGATCCTGCGTGTACTGCCTGTCCTGCGAGAGCCGGTATCCCTCGTCGGGCGCGTCGTTCGGGACGCGGAGCATCGCATGCGTCAGCTCGTGCTGGAGCACGTTGCTCATCCCGATGGCGAACGGCGCCAGATCCCGACGCGAACATCCAAACCACGTCGAGAGATCGGCCGAAAGTGAGGGGTGATAGGGCATCCCTTCTGCCCAGATCGCGATGTTGTGAGGGGCCAGCACCACCGCAGGTGCCTTGATCTCCAGCTCGGGGATGTCATCGAACAGGAGCCCTCCACGACCCGACGCGTTGAAGCTCACCCCGGCGAGATGGGGGACAGGGCCCTCCACGAAGTTCTCGATCGCAAGCAACAGGGCGTCGTGACGCGCTTTGAGCTCCTCGAAGAACTCGTGGTTGACCTGCCCCTTGAAGTGATCATCGCGCGAGAGCATCTCGCGGATTCGCTGCGCGTCGGAGAGGAAGCTCCGCAGCACGCCGACGAGCAGCTCGAGGCTCGCGGTCTCCGAGCGCCCCCGCGCCTTCCGTTCGAGCAGATCGTCGCACTCCTGCTTCAGGTAGCCCACCAGCCCGATCACCTTGAGCACCGAGAGCCCCTCGGCCGATCGGCTGAACCGGTCCAGTTCGGTGTAGAGCGCGTGAATGCTCGCGAACGCGCTCGCCGACCCCGCCGTGTCGGCGGTGCCCGTCGCGACACCGCCCCGTTCACCGGGCCGTCCGCCCACCGAGGTGAAGTACCCCAGCGCCTTCACGATCCAGCCGTCCACGAGGTAGATCGGCACGCGCTTGTACGAGCGATGCAGCGTCTGACCGACGAAGGAGTGGAACACGTCGCGAGCCCGCGAGACGACGTCCAGGACGTCGTCGACCGATGCGTACCCGGAGCCGACAGAGACCCGGTCGACCACCATGCGATTGCGAATGGGGTTCTTCGCGAGCCCCTCGTCGCGGGTGATCGCCCGATCCTGCGTCGCTGAATCGTCTGCCATGGCTCAGCCCTTCACCCGGCGAACGCCCACGACCTCGTGGCCGTACACGTCGATCACCTTCACCGCCACGGTCTTGAGCGCGCCGGGCTCGAAGGGCAGCGAGGTGAAGCCCTTGAGCCCCTCCCACGCGTCCTCGTCGACGATGGCCTTGAGCGCCTTCTGGAGCTTCTCGAAGCCCTTGCCTCCCTGCGCCGGGAGGAACACCTGCCGCACGCGAAAGCACCGCCCGTCGTAGTCCGTGTCGAGGAACCACGCCGCCACGTCGTCGAGCTGGTGCGCCTTCACCAGCCGCGTGTTCGGGTCGTAGAGGTCCACCCCCTTGAGCGTCACCGTGAGCTTCGCGCCGCTCTTCTCCACCACGAAGTCGGGCTGCCCGAGCACCGAGAAGAGCTTCTCGGCGTGCTTCACCTTGAGCAGGTCACCGATCTGCACGTCGGGCGCGATCTGCACGCGAAAGAGCTGGATCCCGAGGTTCACGTGCTTGTCGAGAAAGGCCGACACCTCCGGGTCGAAGCTGAAGCCCGCCATCGCCAGCGCGTCGTAGCCCTCGGCCTTCGCGACGGTGATCGCGTCTTCGAGGCGGTTCGCGGTGACGGGTCCGTGGTAGGGCCCGAAGGCCACCGCGAGGCGCTGCGGGCGGTTGACCTTGATCTCGCCCTCGGCGTCGAGCCCGTCGACGTCCATCACCCGACGCAGCCCGTGGATCTCGATGCGCCCGCGTCCGGGCACGTTGAGCCCGCCGTCCTTCGCGAGCACGTCGAAGAGCTGCTGCACGCGGTCCGCGGACTTCGCGGGGACGGCCTGCGTGACCGAGGGCGCGGGCGTCATCGCCTCGGAGGGGTCCAGCGCCGCGATGGCCTCGACGGAGAAGGGCCCCGCGACGCGGGTGATGTGCTTCTTCTCGACGGGCTGGTCGTAGAGCTTCTCCGTCTCCGGCGCGAGGTTCTGCGCGATGCTCTTGAGCGTGACGTGCGGCACCTCCTTGTACTTGAAGCCCCCCGCGACGCCCTCCTTCGGATAGGCCAGCTCGTAGTAGGGAAAGGCCGAGGTCATCAGCCGCTGGCGCGCGAGGGAGAGCGCCACGCGCGACGTGTCACAGGTGATCCAGCGGCGCCCCCATTGCTCGGCGACGAAGGCGGTGGTGCCCGAGCCGCAGGTCGGGTCGAACACGAGGTCACCGGGGTCGGTGGTCATCAACATGCACCGAGAAATTGTCTTCTCGGTTGTCTGAACGACGTAGACGTTTTCGTCGCGGAAACCACTCGACCCAGTGTCCGACCAGACGTTGGTGAGAGGCATGCACGGGAAGTCATCGACATAGCGGACGTACCGAAGCTTGTCGGTGGCCTCGAAGAGCCTGTTCGCCTTCGCCAGTCCTTCGAGCCCTTTCGCGTTCGTCTTCCACCTCTGCCTATATCGCTTTCCATTGTAAACAAAATCAAAGATAGGGTTCGCAGACTCAAGCGACGTCGTCTGAAATGGACGCGCCCCAGGAGGAATGTCCGCAGAATTCCGTTTCTCTTCCTTCGTCATCCGCCGACGGTGTCCGGTTGCCAACTCAAGCCACTGGTAGTCCGTGTCTTCGCCAGAGTACTTGGGAAGATAGAGGTGCCTTGACTTGTCCCCTCTGCTTTGCATACCAAACGATATAGTCGCTGGTTGCAGGCAGGAATGACTGCGAAAGCCCACCTGTCTTCTTGAAGGCGATGAGGGATACGAAATTCTCGAAGCCGAACACCTCATCAAGCAGAATCCGAGCACGGTGGACATTGTCGTCGTTGATCTGCACGAACACGTTGCCGCTCTCGGTGAGCAGTTCTCTCGCCAGCAGCAACCGGTCCCGCAGGTAGCTGAGGTAGCTGTGGATGCCGAGTGTCCACGTGTCGCGGTAGGCCTTGATCTGCTCGGGCTCTCGCGACAGGGAGTCGTCCTTGCCGTCCTGCACCTCGCGCTTGTCGATGCGCGGCTGGAAGTTGCTGTTGTACGCGATCCCGTAGGGCGGATCGATGTAGATCATCTGGACCTTGCCGCCGAGGTTCTCCTTGTGGAGCAGGGAGTTCATCACCAGCAGCGAGTCGCCGAGGACCATGCGGTTCATCCACGTCTGGTCGTGTCGGTAGAACTCCACGGCCTTGTGGATGGGGAGGCGGGGATCTCCGAAGAGGGAGCCCTGCGCCGCCTCGCCCTGGACCATCGAGAGGATGTCCTGCGGGCGCACGATCTCGTGCTTGTGCAGGGAGACCGTCTCGACCTCGATCTCGCTGCGCTCGGCCTTGCTGGCCCAGACGAGCTGCGGGTCGAGGTGCGGGTCGTACTGGTACTTCACCCGCGGGGGGACCTTCACCTTGTCGGCGCTGTGCAGCCCGGCCTCGGGGTTGTTCGGGCGCGTCGCCTGCGCGTGGACGTACTCCTCGGTGCGGGCCTCGGGCTGGGTCTTCTTCGGGGGCATCGGGTGACTCCGGATCAGGTCGGGACAGGGGGCGTGTTAGGGCGGCGTTGCCAAATTCGCTTGAATTCTCGTGAGTCCCGGATAGAGGCCGG
>OFDC01001453.1_pt1 | contig 12573 bp, 14 predicted proteins | sample 1520941 | NCBI WGS metagenome assembly OFDC01 (sample SAMEA94258168, study PRJEB24077) | hot springs metagenome | biome: Aquatic biome; feature: Water | place: India | collected 2012-12-06 | depth 5 m | reverse complement strand
CCTGTGACCCCACCCGTGTGAAGGGTGTGCTCTACCGCTGAGCTACGCGCCCGTCAGAGCAAGGTCGGCGTTCCGACCGCTTGACAGGGGCGGGCCTCTACGACGCTCCGCTTCGATTGACAAGTGGGGCAATCAAGATATTTGCGCCCTCCATGAGCGACGAAACCATTCAGCCCGAAACCTCTGGTCCCGACGTCCCGCCGGACCGTCTCGCGATCAACCCGCGCAGCCCCTATTTCGATGCGGACAAGCTGCGCCGCGGCGTCGGCATCCGCTTCAAGGGCGTGGTGCGCAACAATGTCGAGGAATACTCGATCTCCGAAGGCTGGGTGCGCGTGCAGGCGGGCAAGAGCATGGATCGCAAGGGCAACCCGCTCACGATCAAGCTCAATGGCCCGGTCGAAGCCTGGTACGAAGACCTTGGGCCAGACGCGCCGGTCGCCAAGGCCTGACTTCCCGATCCTCCCTGTTTTCACGAAGTGCAAACGGGGAGGGGAACCGCCAGCAAGGCTGGTGGTGGAGGGGCACTCTTTGCCTTTGCCCCTTACCGCGGCAATAGCCGCCCGCGCTCCCGCGTAACCAGCGCGGTAAGCCAGTCCTTGAACGCCCGCACGCGCGCCAGGTTGTGCGTGTCCTTGTGCGTCACCAGCCAGAACGATCGCGTCACGCGGGCGGCGGGCAGGACCGGCACCAGCCATTTGTCCGAATCGCCGATGAAGCATGGCAGCACGCCGATGCCCGCCCCCGCCGCGATCATGCGGTGCTGCGCGATGATCGAGGACGAGCGCAGGTTCGCGGTCAGGTCCGGTTCGATTTCAGCGAGATAGCGTAGTTCCGGCGCATAGAGCAGATCGGGGATATAGCCCACCAGCCGGTGTCCGCGCGCGAGTTCGGCTGGCTTTTCCGGCAACCCCTTTTGCGACAGATACCCGCGCGTCGCGTAAAGCCGCAGCGTGTAGTCCGAGAGCTTCCCCGCGATCACCGGCCCTGCGCGCGGGCGCGATAGCGTGACCGCAAGGTCGGCTTCGCGCTTGGACGGGCTGAGAAATCCTGAAGAAGCAACGAGATCGACCATCAGCCTCGGGTTGGCCTCGACAAAACTGCGCAGGGCAGGGGCAACAATCCAACTCCCGAAGCCTTCGGACAGACTCACCCGCAAGTTACCCGCAACTCCCCCCACACTCGCGGCATTCTCGGCGATGCGACTGGCGGCCTGGTCCATCGCCTCGACCTCGGCCAGCATCGCCTCGCCCGCCTCGGTCAGGACCTGTCCTTCGCGCGTCTGTTCGAACAGCGTGGCGCCGGTGCGAGTCTCGAGCCGCCGCAACCGCCGTCCGATCGTCGTGGCATCGACGCCCATGCTCGCCGCTGCCCGCGCGAGTTGTCCGGCGCGCGCCACCGCGAGAAAGGCCTGAAAATCGTTCCAGTCGCTCGACTGCATCCGGTCACCTGCAAATTTGCAGGTAGACCTCGCACATTCGCTTGTTGCCTGCAATCTCCGGCGGGCGCATCACGCTGCGCAAGTCTTGGTGAAAGAGGATTTCTGATGCGTCTCGTAGACCACTTCATCGTCGGCGGCCCCGGCGGCGCGCCCGCCCGCAAGAGCCCGATCTTCGATCCCAACAACGGCGGCGTGCAGGCTGAAGTCGCGCTTGGCACCGCCGAAACGCTCGAGCGCGCCGTGCAGGCCGCCCTCAAGGCGCAGCCCGCCTGGGCCGCCACCAACCCGCAGCGCCGCGCCCGCGTGATGTTCCGCTTCAAGGAACTGGTCGAAGCCAACATGGACAGCCTCGCCCACATGCTCTCGTCGGAGCACGGCAAGGTCATCGCCGATTCCAAGGGCGATATCCAGCGCGGACTTGAGGTTGTCGAATTCGCCTGCGGCATCCCGCACGTGCTCAAGGGTGAATACACCCAAGGCGCCGGCCCCGGCATTGACGTCTATTCGATGCGCCAGCCGATCGGCATCGGCGCGGGCATCACGCCGTTCAACTTCCCCGGCATGATTCCGCTGTGGATGAGCGCGATTGCCATCGCCACCGGCAACGCCTTCATCATCAAGCCTTCCGAGCGTGACCCCTCGGTCCCGGTGCGCCTGGCCGAACTGTTCATCGAGGCGGGCCTGCCCGAAGGCATCTGCCAGGTCGTCCATGGCGACAAGGAAATGGTCGACGCGATCCTCGATCACCCGGCCATCGGCGCGGTCAGCTTTGTCGGCTCGTCGGATATTGCCCACTACGTCTACAACCGTGGCGTCGCCGCCGGTAAGCGCGTGCAGGCCATGGGCGGTGCCAAGAACCACGGCATCGTCATGCCCGACGCCGACCTCGATCAGGTCGTCAACGACCTGTGCGGCGCGGCCTTCGGTTCGGCTGGCGAGCGCTGCATGGCCCTGCCCGTCGTGGTGCCCGTGGGCGAGGAAACCGCCAAAAAGCTCCGCGCCAAGCTGATCCCGGCAATCGAGGCCCTGCGCGTCGGCGTCTCGACCGATCCCGAAGCGCACTACGGTCCGGTTGTCACCCAGGCGCACAAGGAGAAGGTCGAAGGCTGGATCGGCAAGTGCATCGAGGAAGGCGGCGAACTCGTCGTCGACGGCCGCGGCTTCACGCTGCAGGGGCATGAGGAAGGCTTCTTCGTCGGCCCGACGCTGATCGACCATGTCACGCCCGACATGGACAGCTACCACAACGAGATCTTCGGCCCCGTCCTGCAGATCGTCCGCGCCAAGGACTTCGAGGAAGCGCTCGCACTGCCGTCGAAGCACCAGTACGGCAACGGCGTCGCCATCTTTACCCGCAATGGCCACGCCGCGCGCGAATTCGCTGCACGCGTCAATGTCGGCATGGTCGGCATCAACGTGCCGATCCCGGTGCCGGTTGCCTACCACACCTTCGGCGGCTGGAAGCGGTCTGCCTTCGGCGACACAAACCAGCACGGCATGGAAGGCGTGAAGTTCTGGACCAAGGTCAAGACGATCACCCAGCGCTGGCCGGATGGTTCGCCTGATGGTGGAAACGCCTTCGTCATCCCGACGATGGGCTGACCTGAGGCCTCATGGAAAGGATCGCTCCGGTGCGCGTTGGTTATGCCATCAACCACACCGGAGCACTCCCGATGAAGCATCTCGCTCTTCCCCTGCTGATCCTGCCGCTGGCGCTTGCCGCGTGTTCAGACCCTTCGCCCGAGCCCAGCGCCTCGGCGACGCCCAGCCTCGCGCCCATGGTCAGCGAGAGCGAGGCGATGGCCGCGCCGGTCGCCCCCGGCGCCAGCGAAGCCGCGCCGATCACCGCCGCCACCTTCCCTGCAGCCATGCGCGGCAAGTGGGCGATGAGCCCGGCGGACTGCGACCCCACCACCGGGGCCGACAAGGGCGCGCTGACCATTGGCGAGAAGTCGGTGAAGTTCTACGAATCCGTGGCTGACCTGACCAACGCCAAGGTCGCCACGCCCACCGAAGTGCGCGCCGTGTTCGATTACGAGGGCGAGGGCATGAAGTGGCAGCGCGATGCCAGCTACAAGCTCGAGGACGGCGGCAAGACCCTGGTGCTGACCGAATTTGGCGATGACGCACCGCAGGGCCCGCGTCGCCACAGCCGTTGCAAGTGAGGGGATGAAGATGAAGCTGCCGATCATCGCCATCGCCGCTGTCGCCGGCCTTTCGGCCTGCACGCAAGCCACCCCGCCCGAAGACTTGCCGGCGATGCCGCAGGGCACTTGCAATGCCGATCCGGCGCAGTCGCTGCTCGGCACCAGGGCCACCGCCGAAGCGGGCACGCAACTGCTCAAGCTGACCGGGGCACGCACCTTGCGCTGGGTGCCGCCGCGTTCAGCCGTGACGATGGACTACCGCGCCGACCGGCTGACGGTATCCTACGATGACAACTACACGATCGTCCGCATTTCCTGCGGATAGGTCTGGACAGCATGGGTGGCGGACCATATCCGCCGCCCATGCTTCAGTTTAAGGGCACGGTTAATTCCGTGTGACGGGAAAAGACAGATGACCGACCAGTTCGCGCTGACCGAAGACCAGATCGCCATCCAGGACATGGCCCGCCGCTTCACCGCCGATGCCATTACCCCCTTTGCCGCGCAGTGGGACGAAGACCACACCTTCCCGCGCGAGACGATCAAGGCGGCCGCCGAACTCGGTTTTGCCGCGATCTACGTCAGCGAGGAATCGGGCGGCATTGGCCTTGGGCGTCTCGAAGCTGCGCTGATCATGGAAGCCATGGCCTATGGCTGTCCGGCGACCAGCGCGTTCATCTCGATCCACAACATGGCCGCGTGGATGATCGACACCTTCGGCGGTGACGAGATCAAGGGGCGCTACCTTCCCGATCTCGTGACCATGGACAAGATCGCCAGCTACTGCCTGACCGAGCCCGGTTCGGGCTCTGACGCAGCCGCGCTCAAGACCACCGCCCGCCTCGATGGTGACCATTACGTCGTCAACGGCACCAAGCAGTTCATCTCCGGCGGCGGCGTCAACGATATCTACGTCACCATGGTTCGCACCGGCGACGATGGCGCGCGGGGCATCTCGTGCCTCGTCATCGACAAGGACATGGACGGCGTCAGCTTCGGCGCGCCCGAACGCAAGCTTGGCTGGAATGCCTCGCCCACCGCGCAGGTGATCTTCGACAACGTGCGCGTTCCCGTCGCCAACCGCGTCGGGGCCGAGGGCGACGGCTTCAGGTTCGCGATGGCAGGCCTCGATGGCGGTCGCCTCAATATCGGCGCCTGTTCGCTGGGCGGTGCGCAGCGCTGCCTTGATGAGGCGATCGGCTACGTCAAGGATCGCAAGCAGTTCGGCAAGTCCATCGCCGAATTCCAGAACACCCAGTTCGTCCTCGCCGACATGGCGACCGACCTCGAATCCGCCCGCGCGCTGCTCTACATGGCAGCGGCCAAGGTGACCACCGGCGCGCCCGACAAGACGCGCTTCTCGGCCATGGCCAAGAAGCTGGCGACCGACAACGGCTCGTCGATCGTCGATCGCGCCCTGCAGATGTTCGGCGGCTACGGCTACTTGCGCGATTACCCGATCGAGCGCTTCTGGCGAGACCTGCGCGTCCATCGCATCCTTGAAGGCACCAACGAAGTCATGCGCATGATCGTGGGAAGGGACCTGCTGAAGTGACCGACGAAGTTCTTGGCCGGCGTGAAGGCGCAGCTGGTATCCTCTCGCTCAACCGCCCCCGCGCGATCCATGCGCTGACGCTCGACATGGTCCACGCCATGACCGCATCGCTTCTCGAATGGCGGGGTGACGATGGCGTCGCGGTCGTGATGATCGACCATCAGCTGCCCGCCGATGGCGATCCCAAGCTGTCGCGCGGTTTCTGTGCCGGTGGGGATATCGCCTTCCTGCGCAACTCCGCGCTGAACGATGGCGGCACGTCTGGCCGCAAGTTCTTCCACGACGAATACCAGCTCAACCACCTGCTGATGACCTACGGCAAGCCCGTGGTCGCCTTCATGGATGGCATCACCATGGGCGGCGGCGTCGGCATTGCCGGCCCTGCGACCTACCGGGTGGCGACCGAGAACACCAAGCTCGCCATGCCCGAAACCGGCATCGGCCTGTTCCCGGACGTTGGCGGCGGCTGGTTCCTCTCGCGCCTCAAGGGCCGCCTCGGCCAGTACCTCGCGCTGACGGGTGCGCGGCTCGATGGTGCGGAATGCGTCTGGGCCGGTCTTGCCACGCACTACCTGCCATCGTCCAACCTGGCCGAAGCCAAGGCCCGTATCGCCGCCGATCCCGAGAACATCCCGGCGATCCTGCGCGAACTGTCAGCCGTCCCGCCCGAGCCCAAGATCGCCGCCCACGCCGCCGACATTGCCCGCCTGTTCGCCTCTGACCGCTACGAAGACATTCTCGCCGCACTCGAAGCCGACGGCTCGGACTTTGCCGCCGAAACCCTCAAGACGCTCCACACCAAGAGCCCGCAGACCTGCAAGGTCGCCCTTCGCCAGCTCGCCACCAGCCTGACGCTGCCGGACTTCGCAGCCAACATGGCGATGGAATACCGCATCGGCGCCCGCGTCCTGGTCCTGCCGGACTTTGCCGAAGGCGTGCGCGCCGTCATTGTCGACAAGGACCACGCGCCGAAGTGGTCGCCCGCCACCGCAGAGGGCGTCACCGACGACCTGCTCGACCAGATCTTCGCGCCGCTGGGCGCTGCTGACGAATGGAAACCGCTATGACTTACGAAACCATCCTCGTCGAACAGAAGGGTGCCGTCACCCTCATCACGCTGAACCGCCCGCAGGCATTGAATGCGCTCAACTCGCAGGTTCTGGCCGAACTGATCGAGGCCTTTGCCGCCTATGAAGCCGACGCCTCGCAGCGTTGCGCGGTGCTGACCGGCTCCGGCGAAAAGGCCTTTGCCGCCGGCGCCGACATCAAGGAGATGTCGGAAAAGCCGGCAGCTGATTTCTACAACGAGGACTTCTTCTCGAAGTGGACCAGCCACCTCGTCAAGACCACGCGCAAGCCGTGGATTGCGGCGGTTAACGGCTTCGCGCTGGGCGGCGGTTGCGAACTCGCGATGATGGCCGATTTCATCATTGCTTCGGACAACGCCAAGTTCGGCCAGCCCGAGATCAAGCTTGGCGTGGCTCCCGGCATGGGCGGCTCGCAGCGCCTGACCCGCGCCGTGGGCAAGGCCAAGGCGATGGACATGTGCCTGACCGGCCGAATGATGGATGCTGCCGAGGCTGAACGCTCAGGGCTGGTCACCCGCGTCGTGCCGCTGGCAGACCTGCTCGCCGATGCGCTCAAGACCGCCGAGACGATTGCCGCGATGCCGCCGATGGCCGCTGTCGCCAACAAGGAAATGGTCAACGCCGCGTTCGAGACCACGCTCGACCAGGGCTTGCTGTTCGAACGCCGCGTCTTCCAGATCCTCACCGCCAGCGAGGACAAGGCCGAGGGCATGAAGGCCTTCATCGAAAAGCGCCCCGGCGTGTGGAAGGGACGTTAAGTTCAACTAGTCCCCCTCCCGCAGGCGGGAGGGGTTAGGGGTGGGCTGGTCTCACCCACCATTTCGGGAGACGGCCCGCCCCCGGCCTCTCCCGCTTGCGGGAGGGGAGATTCTCATGAAAATCGCATTCATCGGCCTCGGCAACATGGGTGGCGGCATGGCCGCGAACCTCGTCAAGGCTGGCCACGACGTTCACGCCTTCGATCTTGCCGAAGCGGCGCTCGAACGGGCCAGGGAAAACGGCTGCACCACCTACACCTCGGTCAAGGAAGCGGTGCAGGGGGCGGATGCGGTCGTCTCGATGCTGCCCAACGGCGCCATCGTGAAGTCGGTCTACAGCGCGGACGTGATCGGCCAGGCGCCAACCTCGGCCCTGCTGCTCGATTGCTCGACCATCGACGTTGCCACCGCGCGCGAAGTTGCCTCGGCGGCTGATGCTGCCGGCTATGTCATGGTCGACGCGCCTGTCTCGGGCGGGATCGCCGCGGCCAATGGCGGGACCCTGACCTTCATGGTCGGCGGCTCCGACGAAGCCTTCGCGCGCGCCGAGCCGATCCTTGCCGCCATGGGCAAGGCGGTGATCCATGCCGGGGCCAGCGGGGCAGGGCAGGCCGCCAAGATCTGCAACAACATGCTGCTGGGCGCCTCGATGGTCGCCACCTGCGAGACCTTTGCCATGGCCGAGAAACTCGGGCTTGACCTGCAGACCTTCTACGACATCTCGTCCAAGGCCTCGGGCCAGTGCTGGTCGATGACCTCGTACTGTCCGGTCCCCGGCGTCGGTCCACAGAGCCCCGCTGACAATGGCTACCAGGGCGGCTTTGCCACGGCGCTGATGCTCAAGGACCTGAAGCTGGCCATGGCCGCTGCCAAGGACGCCGGAGCCGATGTGCCGATGGGTCAGCGGGCGGAAGAGCTCTATTCGGCTTTCGCCGACGCGGGCAACGCCGGCCTCGATTTCTCGGCCATCATCAAGTCGCTCTAAGCTGGTGCCCCCCGCGAAAGCGGGGGCCTCGGTCGCGCTGGTCAGCGCGTCTTTGCTGCGATGATCCGTCCGATCGGATCGTTGGCCAGACCGCCCGTCGCCTTTGCCACCGGCTTCACCGCCGCAGCCTTGGGCGCCTCGTACCGATAGGCGAGTTCGCGCCGCACCGGCGCGGGCTTTACCGTCACCTCCGGCCGAATGCCCTTGAGGAAATCCGCCCCTATGGCCTTGCGTGGCGCTGCCACCGCCTTGGGCTTGTCCGCCGAGGCCAGCAGCGTGACCCGCTCCTTCCGGCCCGGCTTGTCCGGATAGATGAAGCCGTTGACCGGCCAGGCTGTGGTGCCGAGGTTGCCGATCGGCGCATACCACACCCGCACTTCCGACCAGTCGTTCGCTTCGGACACGTCCACCGCGCGCACGTTGTCCTCGATCTGCCCGCGCCGCCCGTCGATGGGCGACCAGTTGGCATGGCGCAGCAGCACGGTGCGCGAATCGATCACCCGGCTCACGGCCGCCACATGGCCCAGTTCCATCCGGCCATAGGGTGCAAAGCTCATCACTGCGCCCACTTTCGGGCGGTGGCCGCGGGCATAGCGCCCCTCGGCCTGGTCCCACCAGGTCAGCGCATCGCCGAAGATCTGGATGCCGCTGATCGAGCGCGCATAGGGCACGCACTGCAGGTAGGGCAGGGGCGCGTCCTCGCCGCGATAGTCCGAAGAACTGGCGGAAAAGCCCCGCTCCCCGCGCATTTCGGGCATGTCCACGGCTTCGGCCATGGCGTTCCCGCAAGGCAGCGCGGCGGCGATCACGACAAAGATCCGGAACCCTCTCATCACGCCTCGGAGTAGAAAGTTTAGGTCAATGTAATGTTGCGCAGATTGGTTAATGGTCAGCTAAACAATAGTTAGCCCTGTGCGCCGCCCTTGCCTTTCGCCGCACAAACAGCCACGGGAGGCCCATGCGCCCTCAGGTCATCATTATCGGACGCCCGAACGTCGGCAAATCGACGCTGTTCAACCGCCTCGTCGGCAAGAAGCTGGCGCTGGTGGACGATCAGCCCGGCGTGACGCGCGATCGTCGCTTTGGCGATGCCACGCTGCTCGGGCTGGATTTCACCATTGTCGATACGGCGGGCTGGGAAGATCTCGATCCCGACACGCTGCCCGGCCGCATGCGCCAGCAGACCGAAGCCTCGCTCGTCGGCGCCGACGTCGCGCTGTTCGTGATCGATGCGCGCGCTGGCGTCACCCCGCTTGACGAGGAAATCGCCCGCTACCTGCGCCAGAGCCGCGTGCCCATCGTGCTCATGGCCAACAAGGCCGAAGGCCGGCAGGGCGATCCCGGCATCTACGACGCCTTTGCCTTGGGCTTTGGCGAACCCGTCGCTTTCTCCGCCGAACACGGCCAGGGCCTTGCCGACCTGTTTGAAGCGCTGCGCCCGCATCTTGAACCCAAGCAGGTCGAAGAGGAAGAAGCAGCCGAAGCTGAAGGCGACGAGGAGGAGTTCGATCCCGAATCCGTCCTCAAGCTGGCCATCGTCGGCCGCCCCAATGCGGGCAAGTCCACGCTGATCAACAAGCTGCTCGGCGAAAACCGCCTGCTCACCGGGCCTGAAGCTGGCATCACCCGCGATTCCATCGCCATCGACTGGCAGTGGTTCGATCCCGAGCGTGAGGGCTATCGCCCGGTCCGCCTGATCGACACGGCGGGCATGCGCAAGAAGGCCAACGTCACCGAAAAGCTTGAGAAGATGTCGGTCGCCGATGCGCGCCACGCCATCGACTTTGCCGAAGTCGTCGTGCTGACACTGGATGCCACGCGCGGGCTGGAGCATCAGGACCTCAAGATCGCCTCGATGGTGCTCGAAGAGGGCCGTGCGCTGATGATCGCGATCAACAAGTGGGACGTGGCCGAAGACCCTTCCGGCCTGTTCCAGGGCATCCGCAAGGCGCTCGATGAAGGTCTGGCGCAAGTGCGCGGCGTGCCGCTGCTCGCCATCTCGGGCCGCACCGGCAAGGGGCTGGACGATCTGCTCAAGGCCGCGTTCGAGATCCGCGCCGCATGGTCGAAGCGCGTGCCGACCGCTGCATTGAACCGCTGGTTTGACGATGCGCTCGCCGCCAATCCGCCACCGGCCCCCGGCGGCCGCCGCATCAAGCTGCGCTACATCACCCAGGCCAAGACGCGCCCGCCGGGCTTTGTCCTGTTCGGCACCCGGCTTGATCAGCTGCCGGAAAGCTATCGCCGCTATCTGGTCAACGGCATCCGCCGCGAACTCGGCTTCGACGCCGTGCCGATCCGCCTGACGCTGCGCAGCCCCAAGAACCCCTTCGCGAAGTAGGCGCACATGCCCGACGCCGCACTCCCGCTAGACCGCACCTCGCTCCCGCAAGGGCTGGGCGGGGCGCTGTGGCGCGGCATTCGTGGCAAGTGCCCCCGCTGCGGCGGCACCCACCTGTTCGCGCGCTTTCTCAAACCGGTCGAGCGCTGCCGCCTGTGCGGCCAGAACTGGACGCTCCACGCCGCAGACGACTTCCCGCCCTACATCTCGATCCTGCTGACCGGCCACATCATGGCCCCGGTGATCATCGAACTCGGCCTCCACACCGGCCTGCAGGGCTGGGCGATGATGCTGATCGTGGCGGTAATGGCGCTGGTGCTGTTGGTGGGGTTGCTCCAGCCCGCCAAGGGCGGCGTGATCGCGCTGCAATGGTGGCTGGGCATGCACGGCTTTGCCGGGCGGGCGGGGAAGGTTGAGGCCGGCGCATCACCCTGATCCTCCCCGTTTTCGCTGAAAGCGCAAACGGGGAGGTGTCGGCGCGAAGCGCTGACGGAGGGGTAGAAGCCCCTCCACCACCGGCTGCGCGGGCGGTCCCCATCTCCGTTGTCCTTCGGAAAAACAGGGAGGATCGCATTTGTCGCCTATCTAAGTCCAACGTCACCCCGGGCGAAGACCCGGGGTCCCGCTTTTGCCCTTTACGCACCGCCAGAAGAAGCGGGACCCCGGATCAAGTCCGGGGTGACGGCGGTTTTTAGGCGCTGGCAGAGCTGGTGAAATGTCGAGAATGGGTCAAAGGCGGGCTTGGCTACGGAGGATCAATCACCGCCGTAAGCATCCGCGGTGATAATAGTCAGGCTCGCATCTTCAGTCAGAAACAGGCAGATGTCGTCAAAGTTTATAAACCGCTGCTGTACGCCCTTGCTCACCTCAACCCAGCATTGATCGTGCACAGCAGCAGACTTCTCTAGGCCAAAATACTTCAAAATCACTGCGACAGCATCAACGCTATGCATGCCGATAATGTTCTCATCACCGATCAGAAAATGTGTGTGCGACGAAAATCCTGTTACGAAACGATCTTTTACAAAAACAGTGTATGACCCATCACGACTGTCAAATATCTCCGAACCAATCTCGTCTGCCGATTCGACGAGACAGTGGAGCGATCGAAAATCATCGTAATCTTCGATCGGCACACCCAATCTAAAACCTGCAACTTGGTTGCATGGCTGCCACCAAGCACCTTCAGACCCATTTCTCGATTGACAGCTCATTGAGAATGAATGGGGCAACTGCGGAATATTCGCAATCTCCTTCGTATCCAGATCTTCTGCTTCCAACTTGGTGACCGCCAGCCACCCCCTCACAAAAAATTATTCGGCCAGATCATCGTCCGCCACATGTGCGCCGTTGGCGAGCCATCAAACCCCAGACCTTCCTCCGGCTCTCGGAAGTTCCTTGCGATGACGCCTTCCAGCTCCTCGGGCTCCACCACCGGGAAGTCGTCGAAGAAGTAGGTGTCGTAGAGCGTGACCTGCCGCGCGGTCATGTACCATTCGTGGCCGCGCGCGTATTCGGCGTCGCGCAGCAGGTATTCGGGCACCTGATAGTCCGGCCCGAAGAACTTGTGGTAGCTGTCGGGATAGGCATAGCCGACGCTTTCGTCCGCCACATAGCGCAACGCCTGGTGGTACTTCACCGCAAAGGCCACTTCCGGGTCGACATAGGGCGCGATCAGTTGCGCGCTCCAGTAGCCGTGGTCGCAGCGGACAAGGCAGCCGTTGGAAATGTCGTGCAGCAGGCAGGCGAGCACCACCTTCTCCGGCAACCCATCGTCCAGCGCGCGCTTGGCGCTGACCAGCAGGTGCCGCACGGTGATGTCGCCAAAGCGGCAGCGGAAGAAATCGAGCAGGCGTGGCCGCTCGGGCATCCGGGGCAGGGCGGGATTGTCGCCCATCATGAACACCGTCTTGGGGTTCAGCAGCTTGAGCAGTTCCGCCTCGTTGTCGACGAAGTCGGTGCCCTTCCAGCCCACCGGCGAGGGATAGATCAGCCTCTCACGTCCGGCCTGCGGCCAAGGGCGGGTATTGTCGTTTTCATTCATGCACAAAGGGTAGGCGCGGCACCGCCCGTGGGCAAGCGCCGCGCCTTGCCGGGTCAGAGAACCTCGAACAGCCCTGCAGCCCCCATGCCGCCGCCGACGCACATCGTGACCACGACATACTTCGCCCCACGGCGCTTGCCTTCGATCAGGGCGTGGCCGGTGCAGCGCGCGCCGGTCATGCCATAGGGGTGGCCGATCGAGATCGAGCCGCCGT
>OFDC01001452.1_pt1 | contig 12578 bp, 7 predicted proteins | sample 1520941 | NCBI WGS metagenome assembly OFDC01 (sample SAMEA94258168, study PRJEB24077) | hot springs metagenome | biome: Aquatic biome; feature: Water | place: India | collected 2012-12-06 | depth 5 m | reverse complement strand
AGGGCGCGGAGGTTGTTGCGGGTGATCCCCCGCAGGCGCAGCCACCCCTGGGGCGCGCGCGGGGTGTGGCGCGCGGGCGCGACGTCGCCGAAGAGGTGCGCCGCCGTGCGAGACCGCGCCACGCCGCGGAGCCCCTCCAACGGACCGCTGTAGACCACCTCGCCCCCGTGGCTCCCCGCGCCCGGGCCGACATCGACGATCCAGTCCGCGCGCCGCACCACGTCGAGCTCGTGCTCCACCACGAAGAGGGAATTCCCCGCGGCCTTGAGCCGGTCGAGGGCGCGCAGGAGCGCCTCGGTGTCGGCGGGGTGCAGCCCCGCGGAGGGCTCGTCGAGCACGTAGACCACCCCGAAGAGGTTCGACCGCACCTGCGTCGCGAGGCGGAGCCGTTGGAGCTCTCCGGGCGAGAGCGTGGGCGTGCTGCGCTCCAGGGTGAGGTAGCCCAGGCCGAGGTCGAGCAGCACCTCCAGCCGCGCGCAGAGGTCGCCCGCGATGCGCCGCGCCACCTCGTCGCGCTCGGGCTGCGTGCCGTCTCCGCGCTCGCCCTTCGCCCACGGCGCGAAGAGGGCGCCCAGGGCGCGCAGGGGCAGGCGCGAGATCGCGGCGATGTCGTGTCCCTCGAAGGTCACCGCGAGGGCCTCGGGCTTGAGCCGGCGCCCGTCGCACACCGCGCACGCGGCGCTCACGAGGTACTGCGACACGCGGCGCTTCATCATCGCGCTCTGGCTGTTCGCGAAGGTGTGCATCACGTAGCGCCGGGCGCCCATGAAGGTGCCCTGGTAGCTCGGCTCGTCCTTGCGCTTGAGGGCGCGGCGGGTCTCCTCGGGGGTGAGCCCGGCGTAGACGGGCACGGTGGGCTGCTCGTCGGTGAAGAGGATCCAGTCGCGGGTCTTCTTCGGCAGCGTGCGCCAGGGGACGTCGACGTCGATCCCCAGGGTCACGAGGATGTCGCGGTAGTTCTGCCCCTGCCACGCGAGGGGCCACGCGGCCACGGCGCGCTCGCGGATCGTCAGCGAGGGGTCGGGCACCATCGACGCCTCGGTGGCTTCGTAGACCCGTCCGAGCCCGTGGCACCCCGGGCACGCGCCCTCGGGGGTGTTGGGCGAGAAGGCTTCAGCGTACAGAATCCCCTGCCCCGCAGGGTATTTCCCCGCGCGGGAGTACAGCATGCGGAGCAGGTTCGAGAGCGTGGTGACGCTGCCCACCGAGGAGCGCGTGGTGACCCCGCCGCGCTGTTGCTGCAGGGCGACCGCGGGCGGCAGGCCCTCGATGGCGTCGACCTCGGGCGCGCCGATCTGGTGGAAGAGCCTGCGCGCGTAGGGGGCCACCGACTCGAGGTAGCGCCGCTGCGCCTCGGCGTAGAGCGTGCCGAAGGCGAGGGAGGATTTGCCCGAGCCCGACACCCCGGTGAACACCACGAGGGCGTCGCGCGGGAGCGAGAGGTCGACGTTCTTGAGGTTGTGCTCGCGCGCGCCGCGCACGCGGACCATGGGGTCGGCAGGGTTCATGGACGAGGCGCGGGAGATATCCGCGGCGGCGCGCCCACGCCAGCGCAATGTGCGGCCCTCGCGCGGCGGACGGTGAGGTGCTACCCCGAGGCTCCGCCATGTCCATCACCTTCGTGAAGAAGCGACTGTTGAACGGTGACCCCTGCCCCAAGTGTGTGCAGGCGCAGGAGCTCATCGACCGCCGCGGGCTCATGCACCGCATCGACCGCGTGGTGTGGGCGCAGGAGGGCGACGCGTCCTCCGAGGGGATGCGCCTCGCCGCGCAGCACGGGGTGAGCCTCGCGCCCTTCTTCCTCGTCGACGACGCGGCGGGCACGCGGGTGTTCACCAGCGTCGGGGTCTTTCTGCGCGAGGTGCTCGATCCCCCGGTCGCGACGCGCAGCGCCCCGGTCGACGACGTGGCCGCGCTGGCCGAGGAGCTCGCGACGCTCTCACCGCCCGAGATCGTGTCGCGCGCCCTCTCCCGCCACGGCGCGGGCTGCCTGCTCGCGTTCAGCGGCGCCGAGGACGTCGCCGTGGTGCACATGGCCGTGCAGAGCGGCCATCCGTTTCGGGTGTTCTGCCTCGACACCGGGCGCCTGCACCCCGAGACCCTGCGCTTCATCGACCGGGTGCGCGCGCACTACCGCCTCGAGGTGGAGGTGATGTCGCCCGCCCACGTCGCGGTGGAGTCCCTGGTGCGCGCGAAGGGGCTCTTCAGCTTCTACGAAGACGGCCACGGCGAGTGCTGCGGCGTGCGCAAGGTGGAGCCGTTGAAGCGCGCGCTGGCCGCCGCGGGCGCGTGGATGACCGGGCAGCGACGGGACCAGTCCCCCACCCGCACCGACGTGCCGGTGCTGCAGGTCGACAAGGGCTTTCAGGGCGCCGAGGGGGTGCTGCTGAAGTACAACCCCGTGGCGGCGTGGAGCCTCGCGCAGACCTGGGACTACCTGCGCGCGAACGACGTGCCCACGAACGAGCTGCACACGCGGGGCTTCATCTCCATCGGGTGCGAGCCCTGCACGCGCGCGGTGGCGCCCGGGGAGCACGAGCGCGCGGGGCGCTGGTGGTGGGAGGAGTCGACGAAGCGCGAGTGCGGGCTGCACCTCGCCCCCGCGAAGGCGCTACCGTAGCGCCCATGATCGACGCGCGCGCGGTGTGGATCACGGCCCCCGGAGACCCCGAGGTGCTCGCGATCCGTGAGGTGAAGGTGCGGGAGCCGGGCTTCGGCGAGGTCGCCGTGCTCGTCGCGGCCGCGGGGCTGAACCGCGCGGACCTGCTCCAGCGTCGTGGGCTCTACGGCCCGCCCGCGGGATTCCCGGCGGAGATCCCGGGGCTGGAATTCGCAGGGGTGGTCTCGAAGGTGGGACCGGGCGCGGCGCGCTTCACCGTGGGCGACCGGGTGATGGGGGTCGTCGCGGGCGGCGCGATGTGCACCACCGTGACGCTCCACGAGCGCGAGCTGGTGCGCGTGCCCGACACGGTGAACATCGTCGAGGCCGCGGCGATCCCCGAGGCGTACTTCACGGCCTACGACGCCATGGTGCTGCAGGGGGGATTGTCGGTGGGCGAGACCGCGCTGATCCACGCCGCGGGGAGCGGGGTGGGCACGGCGGCGCTGCAGATCGCGCGGGTGGTGGGGGCGACCCCGCTGGGCACCGTGCGCACCGTGGCGAAGCAGAAGCGCCTGGGAGACATGGGCTTCGACGTGATCCTGGCCGAGCAGGACCGCTTCGCCGAGGCCGTTCGCCTGCGCACCGGGGGCCGCGGCGCGTCGCTGTGCCTCGACGGCGTGGGCGGTCCCTACGTCGCCGAGTCGGTGCGCGCGATGGCGCTGCGCGGTCGCATCGTCGCCATCGGCACGGTGGGCGGGGTGCAGTGTGAGCTCCCCCTCGCGCTGCTGCTGCGCTCGCGCATCACCCTCATCGGCACGGTGCTCCGCGCCCGCCCGCTGGAGGAGAAGATCGCGCTGGCGCAGAAGTTCACCCTCGGGCTGCTGCCGCGCTTCGTCGACGGGTCCCTGCGGCCGGTGGTCGACGCGGTGCTGCCGATGTCGCAGGTCGTCGAGGCGCACGCGCGCATGGAGCGTAACGACACCTTCGGCAAGGTGGTCCTCACGTGGGACGCGCCGCCGCCCGCGACGCCCGCGAACTGAGGGTGCTCAGTCGGCGAGCGCTTCGTCGGTGGTGCGCGCGGTGAGCGCGCGCTGGGTCCACCCTTCGAGGCGCGCGAGGTCCCGCGTCACGGAGCCCCAAACCCCGCGCGCACACTCACCCCGCGGGCTCGCCCAGCCCCGGCGCGCCGCAGAGCGCGAGCACGAGCTCCACGAGCACCGCTCCCCGCGACGCGGTGACCAGCTTGCGCCCGCCCTTCAGCGCGAGGTCGGCCGCCTCCATCAAGCGAAACGCGCGCTGCAGCTGCGCGCCGGACCACTTCGACCCGAGCTCCATGGTCGACGCCACGCGGTCGGGGCGCATCTTCAGCACCGCCGCGGGCGACACCCCCTCGCGCGGACGCACCGACAGCTCCTTCGCCCGCGCCAGCGCCGACATCTGCCACGAGAGCAGGCCGAGCACCTGCAGCGCGTCCTGCCCCTCGTTCAACAGCCGCACGGTGAGGGCCAGAGCCTCGCTGCGACGACGCCGCGCCACGGCGATGCCGAGGTCAAACGCCGGGGCCTCCTTCGTCGGGGTGACCATGAGGTCCACGGTCTTCGCCGAGACGGTGCCGTTGTTGGTGTAGAGCGCGAGGCGCTCGATGGCGTCGGCGAGCTGCCCGAGGTCACCGCCCAGCGCGAGGGTGAGCGACTCGATGGCGCCGGGCTCCAGGGTCACCCCGCGGGCGGCGGCCTCGCGGGTGATCCACTTCGCGGCCTCGGCCTCGTTGGGGTGCTCGGCCTCGTAGAGGCACCCGAGCTTCTTCGCCTCGAGCGCGAGCTTGCGGCGCTTGTCGAGCTCCGTCGCCACGAGCAACAACACCGCCGTGGGCTCGGGCTTCGCGAGGTAGGGGACCAGCGCCTCCTGCTCCTCGCTGCGCATCTGCTCCACGCTGCGCACCGTCACCAGCCGTCGCTTGGCCATCATGGGCAGCGTGCGGCACGCGGTGATCACGGTGTTCGCGGTGGTCCCGCGGCCGTCGAAGAGGTCCTCGGCGAAGCCCCGGGGGCCGTTGCCCACGGTGGCCACGCGCACGGCCTCGCAGAGCTTCGCGACGTACCAGCGCTCCTCGCCGCCCACGAGGTACACGGGCTGCACCTCGCCCTTCTTCGCCTTCTCGATGGCCGCCGCGACGCTCACCGCCGCGCAACCTAGCGTCGCGGGGCGGTGAGCTCCAGTTCTGTGTGGGCGCCGCCACGGCGCGAGGAGCACCGGGTCGGCCCTTCGGGGGTTCCCCCGAGGCCCGGGCGTCTCGTAGCATCGCGGCCCCGCAACGGAGGCGCCCATGACCGTGTCCATCGAGAGTCTGCTGAAGGAGCACCGGGTCTTCCCCCCCGAGGAGGAGTTCGCCGAGCACGCCCACATCCGCTCGATGGAGCAGTACCGGGAGCTCTACGCGAAGAGCATCCAGGACCCCGAGGGCTTCTGGGGCGAGATGGCGCAGGCCCTCCACTGGTTCGCGCCCCCGCAGCGCGTGCTGGAAGAAGACCCGCCCCGCGCCCGCTGGTTCGTCGGCGGCACCACGAACCTCTCGTACAACTGCCTCGACCGCCACCTCACCTCCCTGCGGCGCAACAAGGCCGCGATCCTCTGGGAGGGCGAGAACGGCGACACGCGGATCCTCACGTACCACCAGCTCCACCGCGAGGTGTGCCGCTTCGCCAACGTGCTCCGCAAGCTCGGCGTGCGCGCGGGGGATCGCGTGGCGATCTACATGGGCATGGTCCCCGAGGCCGCGGTGGCGATGCTCGCGTGCGCGCGCATCGGCGCGGTGCACACCGTGATCTTCGGCGGCTTCGCGGCCGAGGCCGTGCGCGACCGGGTGAACGACGCCAAGGCCATGCTCGTGGTGACCTGCGACGGCGCGTGGCGCCGCGGCACCGTGGTGGGCCTCAAGGCCATCGTCGACCAGGCCATCGCGCAGTGCCCCACGGTGCGCCACACCGTGGTGTTCCGCCGCACGGGCGAGCGGGTGAACATGGAGCCGGGCCGCGACCACTTCTGGCACGAGGTCATCGAGGCCGTCACCGCCCACGCGCCGCCGCTGCCCGTGGAGAGCGAGCACCCGCTGTTCATCCTCTACACCTCGGGCACCACGGGCAAGCCCAAGGGCGTGGTGCACACCACGGGCGGGTACATGGTCGGGACCTACCTCACGACCAAGTACGTCTTCGACATCCACGAGAACGACACGTACTTCTGCACCGCCGACGTCGGCTGGATCACCGGGCACAGCTACATCGTCTACGGCCCGCTCTCGAACGGCGCGACCGTGGTGATGTACGAGGGCGCGCCGAACTTCCCCGACGCGGGACGCCTCTGGCAGATCTGCGAGCGCTGGGGCGTGACCATCTTCTACACCGCCCCCACGGCCATTCGCGCGTTCATGCGCTGGGGCGAGCAGTGGCCCATGAAGGCCGACCTCTCCTCGCTGCGGCTCCTGGGCTCGGTGGGCGAGCCCATCAACCCCGAGGCGTGGATGTGGTACCAGCGGGTCATCGGCAACGCCCGCTGCCCCGTGGTCGACACGTGGTGGCAGACCGAGACCGGCGCCATCATGATCGCGCCGCTCCCCGGCGCGACGCCCACCAAGCCCGGCAGCGCCACGCTGCCCTTCTTCGGCATCGACGCCCAGGTGGTCCGCAAGGACGGCACCGCCTGCGCCGACAACGAGGGCGGCTTTCTGGTCATCAAGCGCCCGTGGCCCTCGATGCTGCGCACCATCTTCGGCGACGACGAGCGCTTCAAGAAGCAGTACTTCTCCGACATCCCGGGGGTGTACTTCACGGGCGACGGCGCCCGCCGCGACCAGGACGGGTACTTCTGGCTCATGGGCCGCGTCGACGACGTGGTGAACGTCTCGGGCCACCGCCTCGGCACCGCGGAGATCGAGAGCGCGCTGGTGTCGCACAAGGCCGTGGCCGAGGCCGCGGTGGTGGGCCGCCCCGACGAGGTGAAGGGGCAGGCGCTGGTGTGCTTCGTGACCCTGCGTCCCGGACACATCGCCAGCGGCGAGCTGCGCGGCGCCCTGGCCGAGCACGTCGCCCACGAGATCGGGCGCTTCGCCCGCCCCGACGCCATTCGCTTCGCCGACGCGCTGCCCAAGACCCGCTCGGGCAAGATCATGCGGCGGCTGCTGAAGGAGGTCGCCTCGGGCGCCGAGTCGAAGGGCGATGTCACCACCCTCGAAGACCTCTCGGTGCTGGCCGCCCTGCGGGCCTCCGACGACGAGTAGCCCGGGCGGTTGCATGCGCCGCGGGATCAGGATAGAAACCGCACCCCCAATCGTTACCCACGAGGATGTCTGACCGATGAGCGATCTCGCGAAGCTGCTCGACAGCGCGGATACCAAGTTTGCCGGCTACCTGAAGGAGAACAAGATCGACCCCGTGCGCGTGGTGTACGCGTCGGAGCAGATCGAGAAGTTCACCCCGGCGGATCGGCGCATCAAGCTCGCGAAGCGCCAGGCTCGCGGCAAGGATGACGACGCCGCCAAGGCCGCCAAGGGCCTGAAGCCCCGCACGGGCCGCCCCGTGACGCTCCCGCTCGTGACCAAGGCGGTCAAGGGCGGCGACGTGACCGGCCCGCAGAAGAGCCGCATCCTCCGCGCGCTCGTGCGCATCGCGGAGCAGAAGAAGATCTCGGCCCCCGAGCTCTCCAACCTGTTCTGAGATTCGCCGCGTCCCGCGGTATCGTCGCGGGATGAACGTCACCCTCGAGCTCATCGACGCCCCCTCGGGCGAGGTCCTGGCCACGGACGAGACCCCGTTGAACGCGCTCCCCGAGCGCTTCGAGGGGGTCGAGACGCACCTCACCCTTGGGGAGGTCCAGTACCGCGTGGTGGGCGCCGACCCCAGCACCCGCGCGCTCATCGCCGAAGCCGGGCGCGTGCGCCTGCTGCTCACCCGCGTGGTCGAGACCGACCCCCGCGCCGTGCGCTTCTCGGTGCCCACCCTCGAGGACCACACCCCCGCCCTCGACGGCCCCGTGCCCGACGGCGCCATCGCCCTCCACGAGGACGACTGGCGGCAGACCGAGTTCGTCTCGGCGGCCTTCGCCGACGTCGTGCGCGACGAGGCCGAGGCCGTGCGCGCGGTGAAGGCCCGGCACGAACCCGGCCGGGGCTGGGAGCACCTCCACGTGCGCCGCGCGGTGCCCGCCCCGCTGGAGGGCGTCGCGCTCTCGCTCCACGAGGTGGTCGAGGCTCTGGGCGTCGACCCACGCCCCCTCGCGACGCGGGGCGGCGGCGCGGTGCGCGACGGCTTCGCGCTGCCGCAGGGCGACGCGCTGGTCTATGGCGTTGCCCCCCACGGGCGGGTCACGGCCCTCGGGATCCAGGGCATCCCCGACGATGTCGTGGGGCAGCTCCACGCCCTCGCCCTGCGGCACAAGCTCCTGCTCGTGGAGTGGTGCGTGCCCCGGGTGGTGCGCGCCCACGAGGCCGGCTTCGTGGTCTGAGCGCCGCTCGCGCGGTCCCTCCCGCCGTCTTCTTGCATCCAAAATCGCGTCGTCTCGATCTGTCCCGCGGCGCCGACACCGCAAGCGCGCAGGCGGCGGGACGAGTACGGAAACTCTCTCGATTGTGTACGCTCCTCGTGCGTGGTGCGGGGCCAGGGACCCGCCGTGCGAGAGGAGTTGATACCTTTGTGAAGACGAGAACCTTCGGTGATCCGTGGAGGTCCAGGGCGCTTGGCGCGCTCGCCCTCCTCGCGGCGTGCGGTGTGCCTGCGTGCACCGACACCGTGCTCCCGCCCCAGACGACCGACGCCGCCGCCGACGGCAGCGCCCAGGACGGCGCGACGCCGGTCGACAACGGGACCGGTCCGACGGACAGCGCGACGCCGGTCGACAACGGGACCGGTCCGACGGACGGCGCGACGCCGGTCGACAACGGCGGGCCCACCCTCGACGTGGTGAGCCCCATGGACGCGGTGACCGAGACCGACGGCGCCACGGCGCCCGACGCCGCGCCGCCCGAGGACATCATCTTCCCCGACGGCGCCCTCGACGACGTGATGACCTGCCCGATGGGCCAGTCGTCGTGCGGCGGCGCCTGCATCGACACCACGGGTGACTCGCGCAACTGCGGCGCCTGCAACAACGCCTGCGGCACCGGCCAGGTCTGCAACTCCGGCACGTGCGTCTGCCCGCCGGGCACCACGGCCTGCGGCGGCGCCTGCGTGAACACCGCGAGCAACGCGGCGAACTGCGGCGCCTGCGGCAACGCCTGCGCCATGGGGCAGGTCTGCAACAGCGGCACCTGCGAGGCCACCTGCGGCGCGGGCCTCACCGCCTGCGGCGGCGCCTGCGTGGACCTCAACAGCACCAACACCCACTGCGGCATGTGCGGCAACAGCTGCGCCGGCGGCTCCACCTGCGTCGCGGGCGTGTGCACCTGCCCGGCGGGGCAGACCCTCTGCGGCGGCGTGTGCGTCGACACCCGCTCCAACGCGGCGAACTGCGGCACCTGCGGCACCGCCTGCGGCACCGGCCAGGTCTGCAACGGCGGCGCCTGCGCCACGAGCTGCGCGATGGGCCTCACCGCCTGCGGGAGCTCCTGCGTCGACACCCGCATCGACAACACCAACTGCGGCAGCTGCGGCCGCAGCTGCACCGCCGGCCAGTCCTGCGTCGCGGGCACCTGCCAGTGCGCCATGGGCGAGGTCCTCTGCGGCGGGCGCTGCATCAGCACCGCGTCGGATCGCCTCAACTGTGGCGCCTGCGGCAACGCCTGCCCGACGGGCCAGGAGTGCGCCAGCGGCGCCTGCGTCACCACCTGCCCGATGGGCACCGCCACCTGCGCGGGCGCCTGCGTGAACACCCAGACCAGCAACAGCCACTGCGGCGGGTGCGGCACCGCCTGCACCGGCGGCACCGCCTGCGTGAACGGCTCCTGCGCCTGCCCCTCGGGCACCACGAGCTGCTCGGGCAACTGCGTGAACACCCGCAGCGACCCGGCCAACTGCGGCGCCTGCGGCAACGCCTGCGCGATGGGTCAGGTCTGCACCAACGGCACCTGCATGATCATGTGCGGCGCGGGGCAGACGCTCTGCGGCGGCGCCTGCGTCACGCTGGCGTCTGACAACGCGAACTGCGGCGCCTGCGGCCGCGCGTGCGCCAACGGCACCACCTGCCAGAGCGGCATGTGCGCCTGCCCGACGGGCCAGATCACCTGCAACGGCCAGTGCATCGACCCGGCGAGCAACCAGACGAACTGCGGCCGCTGCGGCAACGTCTGCGCGGGCGGCACGACCTGCAACATGGGCGCGTGCGGCTGCCCGATGGGCCAGTCGGCCTGCAACGGCCAGTGCACCGACCTGCAGAACAGCCGCACCAACTGCGGCCAGTGCGGCCGGCAGTGCAACAACGGCGCGGCCTGCGTGGCGGGCAACTGCACCTTCATGTGCCCCGCCGGCACCACGCTCTGCAACGGGCAGTGCATCAACCTCCAGACCAGCGCCACCAACTGCGGTCAGTGCGGGCGCAACTGCGGCACGGGCGCGACCTGCGCGGCCGGCATGTGCCAGTGCCCGATGGGCCAGAACATCTGCAACAACGTCTGCACCAACTTCCAGACGAGCAACACCAACTGCGGCCGCTGCGGCAACGCCTGCACCGGCGGGTCGTCCTGCACCGCCGGCACCTGCACCTGCCCGACGGGCCAGACGCTCTGCAACGGCCAGTGCGTGAACCTCCAGACCAGCAACACGAGCTGCGGCCGCTGCGGCAACGCCTGCACCAACGGGCGCACCTGCCAGGCCGGCACCTGCGCGTGCCCGATGGGCCAGTCGCTCTGCAACGGCCAGTGCGTGAACCTCCAGACCAGCACGTCGAACTGCGGCACCTGCGGCAACACCTGCGCCGGCGGCACCACCTGCGCGATGGGCAACTGCACCTGCCCGATGGGCCAGACGCTCTGCAACGGCCAGTGCATCAACCTCCAGACGAGCGCGACGAACTGCGGCCGCTGCGGCAACGCCTGCGGGAACAACCTCACGTGCAACATGGGCACCTGCGGCTGCTCGGGCATCACCCCGAACCTCTGCAACGGCGCCTGCACCAACCTGCAGTTCAGCAACACGAACTGCGGCCGCTGCGGCAACGCCTGCGGCCAGCGTCAGCAGTGCTTCGCCGGCGTCTGCCGCGGCTGAGCCCCCCCTCCCCTCACACCCGCTGACCGCGCGCGTCCTCCACGAGGGCGCGCAGCGCCTCGCAGTCGCTCCAGGCCTGCGCGAAGCAGCCCCCCGGGCGGTGCGGCGCGTCGCCGTCGTAGACCTCGGGGAGGTGCCCCAGCCCATGCGCCGACAGCGCGTCGGAGAGGGGCGCGAGCAGCGCGCGCACCTCCGCGCGGGCGGCCTCGACGGCGGCGACGTCGCCCGATCGCTCGGCGGTCACCACCCGCGCGCGGGTGTACGCCCCGAGCAGGAAGGGCCACGCCGTGCCCTGGTGGTAGGCGCCGTCGCGGGACCACGGGTCGCCCTCGAAGCGCCCGCGGTACGACGCGTCGCGGGGCGAGAGCGTGCGCACCGCCAGGGGCACCAGGAGCTCCTCCCGCGCCCGGGCGAGCACGGCCGCGCAGCGCGTGAGCGGCACGAGCTCCCCCGGCAGCGCGAGCGCGTAGAGCGCGTTGGGGCGCACGGCGTCGTCGTCGCCCAGGGGGCCGCCCACCACGTCGCGCAGGTAGCCCGTCGAGGGGCTCCAGAAGCGGGCGTTGAAGACCTCCCGGGCGCGGTCGGCCTCGGCGGTGTAGCCCGCGCGCGCGGCGTCGTCGTCGGCGAGCTCCGCGAGCAGGCGCAGGGCGTGGTGCCACAGCGCGTTGATCTCCACGGGCGCGCCGCGGCGCGGGGTGACCACCCAGTCGCCGACCTTGGCGTCCATCCACGTGAGCTGCGTGCCGTGCTCCCCCGCGTAGAGCAGCCCGTCGTCGCCCACGCGGATGCCGTAGCGGGTGCCCGCGCGGAAGCGCCGCGCGATCTCCTCCAGCGCCGGGCGCATCACCGCCCGCACGAAGGCCTCGTCGCCCGTGGCGTCGCGGTAGCGCCGGGTCGCGTAGAAGAGCCACAGCGGCGCGTCGACGGTGTTGTAGTCCGCCCCGCCCGCGGCGCCGTCGGGGAAGCGGTTGGGCACCATGCCCCCGTCGACGTAGCGCGCGAAGGCCGCGAGCACCGCGCGGCCGTCGTCGTAACGCCCGGTCACGAGGTACGCGCCCGTGAACGCGATGAGCGTGTCGCGCCCCCAGTCCTCGAACCAGGGATAGCCCGCGAGGAGCGCCGGCGGGTCCGCGACGCTGGCGCGGTAGGCGTCCACCGCGACGTGGAGCGCGCACGCCACGGGGTCGAGCTCCGAGGGCGGCGGGAGCGACAGGAGCCGCGCCCGCTCGGTGTCCTCGGCGTCGTCGATCTCGCTGTCAGACAAGGGCTCCGTGCTCATGGCGAAGCGCACGGTCTCCCCCGGCGCCAGCGAGACCAGGATCTCCCCGGGGGTGAAGAGGTCCTCCCGGGCGTCGAGCCCGCGGGCGCGCTCGAGGGCGTGGTCGAAGTCCCTCCACCAGTCGGGCGATGGGGTCATCACCCCCGGCGCGCGGAGGTGCACCGCGGTGAACCCGTCGTAGGGCCGCAGGGTCCAGCGCCCCTCGCCCGCCGCCTCGGCGTGGATGCGCGCCAGCGGGTTCACCCGCGCGTGCCCGTGAAAGTCTCGAAACGCGCAGAACGGCCGGAGCCCCAGCAGCACCGAGCGCTCGCCCTCGCGCAGGGTGTACCGCAGCACGGTGGCGTTCTTGCCGCGCACCATGCACACGCTCCGCTCCAGCAGGGCGTCGCCCACCCGCAGCGTCCACGTGGGCAGCGGGTCGAGGGAGAACCCGTGCACCCGGGTCCAGCCGTCGGGGGTCACCACGTCGGGGAAGGCCCGCGACGACAGCGCCGTCGCGCTCGCG
>OFDC01001451.1_pt1 | contig 12586 bp, 12 predicted proteins | sample 1520941 | NCBI WGS metagenome assembly OFDC01 (sample SAMEA94258168, study PRJEB24077) | hot springs metagenome | biome: Aquatic biome; feature: Water | place: India | collected 2012-12-06 | depth 5 m | reverse complement strand
CCCGCCGACGTAGACGGCGCTATCGACGACGGCCACGAGCTCGATCGCGCTCGCGGCTCACGCGCCGGTGCGCGAGGAGGTGTCGTCCGAGGCCGCGGTCTCGGGGTCGGCGTCCTTCTTGCGGACCTCGCCCCGGAAGATCGTGATCGACTGAGCGAGGCTGCGCGCGAGCCCGGGCAGCTTCGGCGCGGCGAACAGCAGCAGCACGACGACCAGCAGGACGAGGCCGTGCCAGCCGGTGAGATTGCCACCCATGATTCCTCCTTCGACGACGACCCGGTCAGCGCAGCTGGCCGAACGCCTCCGCTTTCTTGATCGGACCCGCGATGAGAATGGTATCCCCCGCCGCGATCACGGTGTCCGCATCCGCATTGCACCACTCGGTTCCCTCGCGCCGCACGGCCATGACGGTCACGCCGTACTCCTTCCGCAGGTTGGTGTCGCCGAGACGCTTGCCCTCGACGATGCGGTTGGGGCCCATCTTGACGATCGCGTAGTCGTCGTCGACCTCGATGTAGTCGAGCGCCGCGCCGCGCACGAGGTGGGCGACCCGTCGGCCCATGTCGTGCTCGGGGTAGATCACGTGCGACACGCCCAGCTGGGTGAGGATCTGCCCGTGCGCGTCGCTGACGGCCTTCGCCCAGATGTGCGGGATGCCCATCCGCAGCAGGATCGACGTGGTCAGAATGCTCGACTGGATGTCGGAGCCGATCGCCACCACCACCCGGTCGAAGGCGTCGACGGCGAGCTGCCGCAGCACCTCCTCTTTCGTGGTGTCGGCCCGCACGACCTGGGTCAGCTCGCCGTTGAGGGACTGCACGATCTCCTCACTGGTGTCGATGCCGAGCACCTCGGTGCCGGTCGCCATCAGTTCGAGCGCGATCGCGCGGCCGATGTAGGCGGTGGCGCCCGTCACCAGCGCGATGGGAGCGGAGAGCGGGCTCGATTGTCGAGGCGCTTCGGATGTCATAGAATTCAACCTAACATTTGTTTGACCGAACGGTGCCATTGTGACGGAGAACCAGGGCCATGAGCAAACGTGAGGCGGTGATCGTCGGCGTGGCCGACCTGCCCTTGAAGGACGGAAAGGTGGCGGTGCCGATGTCGGTGCTGCAGGCCCAGGCGCTGTGCGCGCGCGATGCGCTGGCCGATGCCGGCATTCCGATGCACGCGGTCGACGGCCTGCTCACTGCGGGCATGTGGGGCGTGCCCGGTCCTGGTCAGCTGGCCACGGTGACGCTGTCGGAGTACCTCGGCATCGCGCCCCGCTTCGTCGATGGCACCAACATCGGCGGCTCGGCCTTCGAGGCGCACGTGGCGCACGCCGCCACGGCCATCGAGGCCGGGCGCTGCGAGGTGGCGCTGATCACCTACGGCAGCCTGCAGCGCAGCGAGGCCAGCCGCAACCTCGCGGGTCGTCCGTCCGTGCTGACGATGCAGTACGAGACACCCTGGGGTATGCCCACGCCGGTGGGGGGCTACGCACTGGCGGCGATGCGCCACATGCACGAGCACGGCACCACGTCCGCGCAACTGGCCGAGATCGCGGTGGCCACGCGCAAGTGGGCGGCGATGAATCCGTCGGCCACGATGCGCGATCCGCTCAGCGTCGACGACGTGCTTGCGAGCCCGATGATCTCGGACCCGCTGCACCTGCTCGATGTCTGCCTGGTCACCGACGGTGGCGGTGCGGTGGTCATGACCACCGCCGAGCATGCGCGAGCGATCGGCCACCGCAAGCCGGTGCACGTGCGCGGCTACGGCGAGGCGCACACGCACTGGACCATCGCCGCGATGCCGGATCTCGCACGCCTGACCGCCGCCGAGATCGCCGGCCGCGAGGCCTTCGCGATGGCGGGTGTGCGACACGACGACATCGATGTCGTCGAGCTGTACGACTCCTTCACGATCACCGTGCTGCTCACGCTCGAGGCGCTGGGGTTCTGCCAGCGCGGCGAGGGCGGGGCCTTCGTTTCCAATCAGCGCACGGCGCCGGGCGGCGCGTTCCCGATGAACACGAACGGCGGGGGGCTGTCGTATGCACACCCTGGCATGTACGGCATCTTCCTTCTGATCGAGGCGGTGCGGCAACTGCGCGGCGAGTGCGGCCCGCGGCAGGTGAAGGACGCCGCCACGGCGCTGGTGCACGGCACGGGCGGCACGCTCTCGAGCGGCGCCACCTGCATTCTTTCGACGCACTGACATCGAGCAGCTCACCATGTACGACAAGCCACTTCCCGTCGTCGACCCTGAAAGCGCCCCCTACTGGGCCGCCCTGAAGGAACGCCGCCTGATCCTCAAGCGTTGTCGCGACTGCGGCCGTCACCACTTCTACCCGCGGGCGCTGTGCCCACACTGCCACAGCGACGCGCTCGAGTGGTCCGACGCTCGCGGCACCGGCAGCATCTACAGCTACACGGTCGCACGGCGTCCGGCCGGCCCTGCGTTCAAGGCCGACGCACCCTACGTGGTGGCGGTGGTCGAACTGGACGAGGGGGCGCGGATGATGACGAACATCGGCACCCATGACGTGGAGTCCATTCGCATCGGCCAGCGGGTCGCGGTCGCCTTCGATGCGGTCACCGACGAGATCACGCTGCCCAAGTTCAAGGCGGCTTGAACCGAGGCCTCCAGTCATGAATTTCGAAGTCGACGCCGACACCCGGGCCATCGGCGAGGCCGTTCTGCGCTTCGTCGAGCGAGAGGTTCTGCCGCTCGAGGACGAGCACCGGGCGGTGCTGGGCAGCGAACGCACGCTCTTCCAGCCCGATGGCCGCTTCGTGCCCGAGGCGCTGGCGCTGCGCCGGCGCATCCGCATGCGCTCGGCCGAACTGGGTTACTACAACTTGTTCGGCGCCGAAGCGCTGGGCGGCGCCGGCCTCGGGGCGCAGGCGATGGCGCACATCCAGGAGGTGCTGAACCATCGCTTCGGGCCCGGTCGGCCGCTGATCCAGACCGTGGTGCTGCCGTCGCCCTTCACCAACGGCCTGTCGCCGGTGCTGCGGCACCTGGAGCCGACGGTGTTCGCGCGCTATCGCGAGGGCATCGCCAGCGGCGACAAGACGCTTTGCTTCGGCCTGAGCGAACCCGACGCGGGTTCCGACGTGTTCGCAATGAAGACGCGCGCGGTGCGCGACGGCGACCACTGGGTGTTGAACGGCACCAAGCAGTGGATCACCAATTCGCCCTACGCCGACCACGCGATGGTCTTCGCACTCACCGACCCCGAGGCAGCGGCGCGCCACCAGGGCGGGGTGACCGGTTTCTTCGTCGACACGCGAGCGCCCGGATTCTCGGTACCGCGGCTGATCAACACCATGGGCCACCTGGGCGGCGATACCGGCGTGGTGACTCTCGACGGCGTGCGCGTGCCCGACGACCATCGCCTTGGAGCCGTCGGCCGCGGCCTGGCGGTGGCGATGGACGGCGTGAACGCCGGCCGCATCGGCATGGCCGCCACTTGCCTGGGGCTCGCACGCTGGGCGCTGGACCAGGCGCTGGAATACGCCAAGGTGCGCAAGACGCAGGGGGTGCCGATCGCCGAGCACCAGGCGATCCAGTTCATGCTGGCCGACAGCGCGATGGACATCTACGCCGCAAAGTCGATGATCCAGAACTGTGCCTGGCGCATCGACCGTGGCGAAGCCGCCACCGCGCAGGTGAGCATGGTCAAGGCCTTCTGCACCGAGATGCTGGGCCGCGTGATGGACCGCAGCATCCAGGTGCACGGCGCAATGGGGCTGACCAACGAGCTGCGCATCGAGGAGGGCTGGCGCTTCGCGCGCGTGATGCGCATTCCCGACGGCACGGCCGAGATCCAGCGGCGCACGATCGCACGGCAGTTGCTGGGCGGAAGGGCCGACCTCTAGGGCGTCGAGACGGCGAAGAGGCACATCGACGATGGCCGCAGCCGCGATGGAGATCAGGCGCCTGGCCGGCGCCATCGGCGCCGAGGTGAGTGGTGTCGACCTGCGTCGGCCGCTCGAAGCGGCACACGTCGCCGAGCTGCGGCGCGTATGGCTCGAGAACGGCGTCATCGTGTTTCGTGGCCAGGCGCTCGGCAACGACGAGTTCCTGTCCTTCGCCGCCACCATCGGCACGCCGGTGGAGTATCCCTTCGTCAAGGGTCTCGACGGATACCCGACCATCATCGAAGTCAAGAAGCTCGAGCACGAGCGCGTCAACTTCGGCGGCGTATGGCACAGCGACACCGCCTACCTCGAGCGGCCACCGATGGCCACGCTGCTGCTGGCACGCGAGGTGCCGCCGCAGGGCGGCGACACGCTGTTCGCCAGCCAGACCGCGGCCTATGAGGCGTTGTCCAAGGGCATGCGAAGCCTGCTGGCCGACCTGCGCTGCGTCAACAGTTCGGCCAAGGCCGATACCTCACGCACGCGCGAGGACCGCATCGCCGAGGCCGGCTGTGATGATCGCCGTGTGTACGAAGCCGAGCATCCGGCGGTGCGGCTGCATCCCGAGACGGGGCGCCGCGCGCTCTTCATGAACGTGGCTCACACGGTGCGCTTTGCCGGAATGACCGAGGAGGAGAGCGCACCGCTGCTGCAGTATCTGCATGCGCATCAGAGGAGGGAAGAGTTCACCTGCCGCGTGCGCTGGGCGCCCGGCACGCTGGCGCTGTGGGACAACCGCAGCACACAGCACTACCCGATCAACGACTACCACGGTTTCCGTCGCGTGATGCACCGCATCACGCTGGCGGGCGACACTCCAGAGGGCGCCTGAGGCTTGCGCCGACCTGCCCTTGTCACGAGACGCGGCTTCACCCGAGTCCTTGGCGCAGCTCGCGATCAACATTGTTTGCAGATAGCCTCCAAGAGCCAATCGCTTGGCGGCATTGGAGATGTTGCCACCGCATGCTCTAAGCGCGGTGATTGTCGCGTCGCTCTTCATATCCTCGTATCGGTTTGCCCAGTGCCTTTGCGCAGAGCGACTGCGCGGCTGAACCGGGAGGCGCTGAAGCAGGACCGGCCAGCCAGCCACCTGGCATCCGCACTGGGCGACCTGCATCCACAGAGGCGGAGGCGTTCCGGGCGTCGAGGAGGTCTTCCGGCAGGTGCTCGGGACGCAATGTCGATCTCTCCCCGGCCATCGCACATGTCGTACGCAGGACGTTGTGCAACTGTCGAGCATTCCCGGGCCAGTGAAACGTCTCAAGAAGCGCGACGAGATCGGGTGCCAGAGAGTTTCCACCCTTCTGCTCGGCGACGATGCGCTGCGCGAGCAGGACAAGGTCTTCGCGCTCGCGCAGCGCAGGCAACTTGACGGTCAAACCGTTCAGCCGGTAGTAGAGGTCTTCGCGGAAGGCCCGCGCAGCGATCATCTCGTGCAGATCACGATGCGTCGCGCAGATGATCGAAACATCCACTGCAACGGCCTTTGCGCCTCCCAACGGAATCACCTGCCGGTCCTGAATCACTCGCAGAAGTCGCGCCTGAAGCGCAAGCGGCATGTCGCCAATCTCGTCGAGGAAAAGCGTTCCCGTATGGGCCTGCACGAACTTGCCCGGCGATCCGCTGCGTCGCGCGCCTGTGAATGCCCCCTCCTCGTACCCGAACAACTCGGCCTCGATAAGTGCTTCGGGTATCGAGGCACAGTTGACGGCGATGAACGGTTTGTGCGCGCGGCGCGATTCTCGATGGATCGCACGTGCGAGCAGTTCCTTGCCGGTACCCGTTTCGCCGAGTACGAGCAGCGGCACGTCACGATCAATCACGCGCCTGAGCTTGGCACCGATCACCGCCATCCGCTTATCGCCACGCGTCAACTCGTCGAGCGTGAACGGATCGCCGCCGGCGGGTGCCGCGATGCTCGGAGGCTCTGCCGTCGAGACCGCTGTCTTCACCTTCGCGGGCGCAGGCTCGCCGAAGCCGTGCAGCACGGGCCAATTGAAGTGCGCGACCACGTGGAATGCTTGCCCTTGACTGGTGTGAACGACCAGCGGACAGGCATTGCCGGATCGAAAGCTATCCACAACGGAACCGACGCTGAGGCCGAACAGGGTCGACAGCGTTTGCCGGCGCAGGGCGGCCCCGCTCAGCCCGAGTTGCCCGTGTGCGCTGCGGTTGGCGTCTCGGATCCTGCCGTCGGGCGCAACGGTCAAAATGCCCTCCTTCAGCGATCCGATGAACTCGCTGCGCGCGTGGAAGTGCAATCGCATGAGCTGCGGCGCGCCCTCTGTCAGCCATCGGTTCTCGATCATGCGCGAACTCATCCGCACCAGCGCCATCGTGTGTGGATGGCACGACTGCCCTATGCCGGTCACATCCAACGCGCCCGCCACGCTGCCGCGCGGATCCGAGATGGGCGCGGCCGAACACGTCAGAGACTGGTTGGCGTACAGGTAGTGCTCGTCGGCCTGCACAAACATGGGCGATTCGGCCACGAGCGCCGTGCCCACGGCGTTGGTACCTTGGGACGGCTCGCTCCAGTTGACCCCGGGTGCCAGCACGGCCTTGCGCGCATCAGGCAACAAGTCGTCGACACCGATCGAGCGCACGATCGTTCCGGTCGCATCGCACAGCACCACGGAACTCTGCGTGCCGGCGATCACCTCGTGCAGCATGTCCATCAGCGGCGCCGCGACGGCGTGGAGCTTCGAGTTGCGCTCGAGCAAGAGTGCCAGGCTGGCTCCACTAGCCGGGTGCGGGTCGAACGCCGCGATGCGCGACAGCCCCATCGCCCGGCAGCGCTCATGCGACTCGCCGATCGCCGTGGCGTGGTCCGTAACATGATCACAGAGCGTCGTCGTCTCAGCAGCCAACCGGCGGTCTGGCGTGGCGAGTGTCGACATCGTGCACCCAGGCGTGGCTAGCGGCCGGCATGGCCCGAACTGACTTCCGAGCTGGCCCGCCACAGTCGCGGCAGCAGCATGGGCGTGGAACGCCGATAGCTGTCGTACTCTGCACCGAGCACGCGCCTGAGGTCCCGTTCTTCGAATTGGGCCCTGATCAGTACGTACAGCGTGAAGCCCACGGCGAGCACCAGGTGACCCTGGGTCATGCTCGGCGTCACCCACAGCAGAATCAACATGCCAAGCATCATCGGGTGACGCACGAGCTTGTACAGCGCCGCCGTCTTGAACGGTACCGGGGTCCACGCAATGCCCCGGCAGTGAAGGTAGGCCTGGCGAAGACCGAAGAGCTCGAAGTGGTTGGTCAGAAAGGTGGCCCACATGAGCACGCTGGCCCCAACGACACCCAGTGCGACGCACAGCGCCCACACGACCACGGATCTCGAGTCCCAGACGACGACCGGCATGGGGCGCCAATACGCCATCATCACGATCAGCGCGACGCACGATCCCACCACATAGGCCGTGCGCTCGAGATGCGGCGGCACCAGTCGTTGCCATCGCGCCTTGAAGGGCTGGCGCGCCATGACGCTGTGCTGCAGCCCGAACAGGACCATCAATCCGATGTTGACGACGAGCGGGCTAACGGAGGCATGGCCGCAGACGTCGACTCCCGCACCCCAAGACAGGGAGACGGCGTCGTGCATGAAGAGCAAGAGTGCTGCGAAGGTGCCGACAAACAGCCCATAGGCTGCGACGGCGAACGTCAGCGAAAGGTAGCGCATGGCGAGCGTGACTCACTCAATGGACATGGTCGTCCGGGGGCGGCATCAGACGCGGTTCGTCGCGCAGCAGGTCGATCTGCCGAAGCAGTCGATCCGCATCGCGCCACTCCTGCGACTCCGGCTCGGCCAGCCAGCGCGCACGCACGTAGCCGAAGCGGTCGATCAGGAACTCCATGTGCGCCGGCACCTCGTCGGCGATCGTCTTGCCAGCGTCGGCGCGGGTTCGGCGAAGGAGCAGGTAGGCCTTGGCGACCTCGGCAGCGCCGTCGACCGGCAGGACGAACGGCACCGAGCCGGCTTCTGCCGCTGGCGATCCCGGCCAGGGCACGGCGATCACCACGACCCCGCGCTCCCGCATCCGCACCTGCAGTTCGACCAGCTGCGACAGCCTCACTTGCGAAGTCGGCAATGCGTAGAAGACCAGGAGCACGACGTGGCCACGGAAGTTCTTGAGGGCACCGGGCCTGCCTTCGGCATCCACGTAGTCGAAGTTCGGTGCGCCGAGCCAGGGCTGCCGTTGGACCACCTGGGGTATGAGGATGCGCGCCTGGTAGCCGGAGGAGAACAGCCGCAGGAAGTTGACCAGGTCCCAGCGGTCATCGGCCGACGTGCTGTGACGAAAGCCGGGCATCGGCGAATCCGGCTTGCCGTCGGTGAGCCAGTGGTAGATGTCTCCGGCGGTGTGCAGCGCCGTATGCGGCTCCGACAGATCGATGGGCGGCTTGGCCAGCTTGGCTGCCAGCGGCCCGTTCCCGCGAGCGGCGGATCCGTGACACTGCGCGCAGTGAACCGGATACAGCGCCATTCCACGCGCGATCGACACGGCGTCGTAGGCCACGGCGCTCCTCAAGTAGGTCTGCGGGTAGGCTGGTACAGCGAGAGTCCAGAACATGATGCCCGTCGCAGCCGCCAGGACCACGACTCCGATGAGGGCTCGCAAGGCGTCGCTCGTGCCGAGCGGTTTGCGCGCCACGACGCGTGCCCACGGGCGTGCTCCGAGCAGCACGGCAGCCAGCAGGCCGAGGCTTGACAGCGCAACCCACAGCGGCACGTTGGGCTGTTCCCACGTCGCGGCCAGCGAGACCCGGAACGGAAGCGGCCACACCATCGTGTCGTGTGCTGCGGGTATCGTCGACGCCGCCACAGCTGCAGCCCATAGCAGCGCCGCAACGGCCAGGGCTTCCCGCCACACACTGCGGCGGGCACCTTGCCACGATGAGGCGTCGCCGGAGGCGAGCCTGGGCAGTTCGCGCCAGCGCACCCCCGAGGCGAGCCACAAGACAACCAGGAGCAAGCCGATCTTGACCAGCACCCAGCCGCCAAAGCTCGTCGACAGCAGCGGGGCGACGACACGCTCGACCGCGGTCGAGGTGCCGGCCAGCCAGTCACCAGCGCGCGCAGGCCATTCGGTGGGCGCGCCGACGAGCAGATAGGTCATTGCGGCGCCGGAGGCGAAGACGGCCATGACGCTGACCGTGGCCAGCGCCGAGAATCGCGAGATCACGCCGCGCATCCAGTGGCGGTATTCGTCGGCCACGTTGGCGCGCACCGCATACCCGAAGCCCAGCGCCAGCCAAGGCAGTGCGCCGGCCCAGAGTCCGGCGAACAGCAGGTGTGCCACCACGGCCGCTAGCGCAACTTCAGTGGGTTCGACCGCGGCTCCGTGGCCTGACCAAGCTGCTGCACACTGGACGATCACGGCCAGTGCCCAAGCGGAGATCATTACGGCGCGCCGGCCATGCTCCCCTTTGCGCTTCCACAGCAGCACTGCCAGAAGGAGCAGCGCGGCAGATGTCCGCACCAGCCAGACGGCACCGAAACGTGTGCGCTCGAGCACATGGCGCCACTCGCTCCATTGCCAAGCCGCAGCATCGCGGCCGCTCACAGTGGCCGCCTGGGTGGCCAGCGCCACCAAGGAAAGTGCGATCCACGCCGCCACCAACACTGCGCTTACGTGGCGCAGCGAGTCCCGCCATCGGCTGGCGGTCGTTCCGCCGCCCGTGCCTGACATCAGCAAGAGCGTCTGCGCCCCGACCAGGGAACTGGCGCTGGCCAGCATGAGCCAGCGTATCGCGGTCGAGAACTCCACCGAAGTACAGGCCCGTCGACTAGGGCTTGATCGTGAACGTGTAGCCGTAGTCGACCGTGTGCCCATCGACCGACAGAACACGGTACTTCACCGTGTACTGGCCTGGCGCCAGAGGCGGGAGTTCCAGCACGAGCAGCTTAGGGTCTGCGGCGTCGACGGCGGCATTGCGCGTCTCGATCTGCTTCGTGCCGTCTGCACCGAAGAGCTTGATCGACGCGTAGGCCGGTTCGAGCCGCTCGTTGAACCACAGCCGGATCTGCGTCGGCGGCTTGCTCAGCGTCGCGCGGCGGGCCGGCTCGGACCTCACGAGCGCCGCATGGGCCTGGGCCAGCATCGGGATCAGCGCAACGCCGCTCGCGGCCAGGATCGCCACCACCACGCGGCGGCGGCGACTCACTGCTTTGCCCCCGGCTGTCCATCGACCACCGTGAATCGCACGGTCTTGACCGATTCCTCGATCGTCTTGTGCTTGGCATCCGACCAGTAGACCTTGACGACGTGCGGCCCAGGATGCACGGGCAGGTCGAATGTGTACCGGTAGCGGCCCACGGCGGTCCTGGTCAGATCGGTGCTCGCCGGCATGAGAGAAGTCCCATCCAGATCGACGTGGAGATGCACCCCGATGACCGCCGCATCCATCGTCATCTTCGCCAGATCCGCCGGGGTTTCGAACTCGACAGTGATGATGCGGCCAACCTTGGCGCCGGATTGCGGCGACACGATTTGCAGAGGGGGAAGCTTCTCGGCGCCGGGCGACTTGTTCGAAGCAGCCGGCCGCTGCGCATGGCCATCGTGGCCGTGGTGGCCACCTTCGGTCGCAGCTGCGGCAGATGAACTGATGACCGCAAGTGCCATTCCGATTCCAATTGCTTGTGCAAGCATCGCTTCAATCGTTCGTTTCATACTGGTGTTCTCCTTAGGCTGTGCGGACGTTCGTCCAGGGTGGATCGACTCAAAGAAACCGACGTCCAAGGAGGCCATGCTTGCGGGCCGCCTCGTGAAGCGCGTCGCGGTCATCCGGGTGGGCAATGCTGATCAATGCGTGTGCGCGCTCCGAGACGCTCTTGCCCTTCAGGTTCACGATGCCGTACTCGGTTACGACGTACATGACATCCGTGCGCGGAGTCGTGACCACCGTGCCGCCGGCCAGTTCGGGCACGATGCGCGAGACCTCCTTGCCGTGGCGCGTCTTGTGCCGCGAGGACAGGCAGATGAAGGACTTGCCACCCTCTGACATGAACGCTCCGCGCACGAACTGCAGCTGGCCGCCAGTACCCGAGACATGCCGATGTCCCGAACTCTCCGACGCCACCTGGCCGCTCAGGTCGATCTGCATGCAGTTGTTGATGGACACGACGTTGCGGTTCTCTGCCACCTTCGCGGGCAGGTTGGTCAGGTCGACCGGCAGCGACATGCATTGTTCGTTGCCATCGAGGAAGTCGTAGGCCCGACGGCTGCCCACGACGAACGTGAACACGACCTTGCCCGGGTGCGTCTGCTTGTTCCGTCCGGTCACCTTGCCGGCATCGATCAGATCGACCATTCCATCGACAAACATCTCGGTGTGAATGCCCAGGTCGCGCAGCCCTGACTGCGCGATCGCAGAGCACACGGCGTTCGGCATGCCGCCGATGCCGATCTGCAGGCAGGCACCATCGCTGAGCTCGCGCAGGATGTAGTCGGCCACCTGGCGATCCGTGTCCCCCATGGGGGCGGCCGGCAACTCGGGCAATGGTGCGTCCGAGCCTTCGATCACGGCGTCGATCTCGCTCACGTGGACGGTGTTCTCCACGCCGTAGCACACCGGCATGGCAGGACAGGTCTCGACCACGATGCGCTTGGCCGTGTCGCAGATGGCCCGGGTGTAGGCATTGCTGGCACCGAAGTTGAAGTGGCCATGCGCATCCATCGGTGCCGTCTTGATGACGACCAGATCGACGCTCAGATGGCGCCGGTACAGCGCCGGCCCCTCGCCGAAGTTGAACGGCACGTAGCTCACGAGGCCCTGCTCGGCCTGCTTGCGGTCGTATCCCGAGAAGTGCCAGTTCTCGTTGATGAAGTGCCGTTGTTCGCGGTCGCACTCGATCACCTGCCGGGGCCTCAGACTCAGCGCGGCGCGGATGGTGACGCCCTCCAGCGATTGGCGCCTGGCGGCCAGCGCCTGGTCGAACAAATCAGGTTGCCCCAGCGCAAACCCGAACTCGATGCGGTCGCCGCTGCGCACGCTGGCGGCCACTTCGTCGGCGCTGCGCAATTTGCCTTGTCGTTGTTCCTGGGTTGTCATAGCAGTCTTGGTAGGCCAAATTCGCCGATCAGCGCGCGCTTCGCTCGCCCGACGCCTGTGCGCCGGCCGAGCCCCGACCGAAGGGCACGAGCATCGGCGTGCGCGCGCGCCAGTTCAGGTACTCGGGTCCCATCACCTTGAGCAGACCGCGCTCTTCGAAATGGACGCCGATCAGCACGTAGAGCGAGAACACGACCGAGAACACCAGGTGGCCGAGCGTCATCGTCGGCACCGACCAGAACGCGATCAGCAGGCCGAGCATCATCGGATGGCGCACGTACCGGTACACGAACAGGGTGCGAAACGGCACATGCGTGTAGGTCTTGCGGACGAAGTTCAGATAGACCTGGCGCAGGCCGAACAGCTCGAAGTGATCGGTCAGGAAGGTGGCCAGGAAGATCAGCGCCCACCCGAAGCCGAACGCGCCCCACAGCAGGTAGCTTGCGCTCGCGGCCTCGACCTGCCATACCACGCCGGCCACCGGCTGCCACTGCCACATCGCGAATGCGAGCACCACAGCGGAAGCGAGCACGTAGGTGCTGCGCTCGACATGTGAAGGCACGATGCGCGTCCACCACGCCTTGAATCCGGCTCGCGCCATGACGCTGTGTTGCAGC
>OFDC01001449.1_pt1 | contig 12605 bp, 7 predicted proteins | sample 1520941 | NCBI WGS metagenome assembly OFDC01 (sample SAMEA94258168, study PRJEB24077) | hot springs metagenome | biome: Aquatic biome; feature: Water | place: India | collected 2012-12-06 | depth 5 m | reverse complement strand
CGATCAGGGCGATGGTGAGCGGAATGTGGACGAACAGCCAGATCTCCAGCAGCGCCCGGATGCGCAAGGCGCCGCGGATCTGTGCGAGCTGCTCGCGGCGGCGCTCCAAGAGCCCGCGAACGCGCTCGGCGGCGGCGGGGCCGGCAGTGCTCACCCGGTCGAGGCCCTTAATCGCGCGGGCCGTGGCGCAGAACGGGTAGCTCCCCGTCAGGCGCGACAGCGGGCCGCCTGCAAACGGATCCTGCCCTAGCGCGGCAATTACCAGATCAGCCTCGGCCCGGCCCAAAGGCTGCGCGGCGCTGTCCAATTGGCGGTCAATCGCACCCAGCGCATCGAGCATCTGCCCCCTCGTCATCTGCTTGCGATTGGCCGAGAGGCTCGCGGGCAAGGTCGCATAGACCACAACGCCGTAAATCCCGGTGATGATGACCAGCAGCATCAGCACATAGGCGAGCGTGTGAACGTTCCAGCCAATCTGGAAGCCGGTGTGGAGCGTGCCCACCACGATTAGCGACAGGCCGAGATAGACATGAGCGCTGGTCCACGCCTTGAGGCTCCACGCGCCCGGATTGATCAGGCGCTTCCTTACCCCCAGCAGCGACAGCCACAGGATCAGCAAAAGCCCGATGGTGCCGAGCGTGTAGCCATACCATGATCCGCCATTGGGCCGTGGCTCCTGATCGATCAGCAGATAGCCCGCAATGCTCGCAGCGCACAGCGCCAGCGCGATCCAGAGCCAGCGAAAGCCGCGATGCTTGAGGAAGCTGACGTGATCGGAATCGCGCCGCTTTTCGTCTCGCGCGAAGCGTTCGGTGCCGCCTTTGCCCTGCGCTGCCTTGGTCGCCATTATTCGACGTCCTCGGACAGCTTGGTGAAGGTCAGGAACTTGTCCGGGCTGACGCGGATCGCCGCCCCCGTCGGGCAGGCGCGCACGCAGGCCGGACCGCCGTCGATCCCTGCGCACATATCGCACTTGATCGCGAGCTTGGGCTTTTGCACGCCCTCTTTCTCGGCGGCCTGTTTGCGCCAACTATAGGGTGCCTCCCCCGGGCCGGGGCCGGAGCCGAACAGCATCCATTGCAGCAGGCTCGGCTTCTTGGGCGGCTTCGCGTCCATGCGGATCACGCCGTAGGGGCAGTTGCGCTGGCAATTGCCACAGCCGATGCAGGTTTCGTCGATGAACACTTCGCCATCCGGCCCGCGCAGAATCGCGTTGGGCGGGCAATCGGCCATGCAATGCGGGTGTTCGCAGTGGCGGCATGACGTCGGGACGTGGAGGTGAGCATAGGTGCGCCCCGCTTCGCGGTCGAGCCGGGACAGCCCGTCATGGCTGTCGGCGCAGGCCTTTTCGCAATTGTCGCAGCCGATGCACAGCTTCTCATCGATCAGCAGCACATCGGTTGCCTCGCCGATGCCGTTGTCGACCAGGAACTGCGCGGTTTCGGAATAGAGATCGACCGCGCTGCCAAAGCTGTCCTTGCGGCTTTCGATGAAGGCATTGGTGGCGCGGCGGCCGGCCATGTCCTTCATCGCCCGTTCGCGCAGGGCGGGGCGCTTATCGAGCAGTTCAAGGAAGTCTTCGCCCGGCAGGCGGATGACTTCGGACTTGATCGCGGCCTTGACCGTTGCGGTGCGTAAGGAGCCGTCGAAGGCCGCCATCTCGCCGAAATAGCTGCCCGCCGGAAGGTAGGACAGGAACACAGGCCGGTCGCCGATCTGCTTTTCGACGATCATCGAGCCGCGGCGGATGATGAAGACGTCCTTGTCGTCCGCGCCCTCGGTGACCACGATCTCGCCCGCGCGCTTCTCCTCGACCCGGGCCGAGGCGACCAGCGGCGCGACATCTTCGCGGGTCAGGCCCGAGCCGAACATCTGGAGCAACTGCCGCTCGATCGAGATCTGTTCGATCGCCTTCTTGGCCGCGGGCACCTGCGATTGCAGTTTCAGCGCGGCGAGGCGCGAAATCTCCACCACGATCGTATCCTCCGCCGCACGGATCGTCGCGCCGCGGCGGCGGCCCGAGATGAGGCCGACTTCGCCAAAGATCGAACCCTGCTCGATGGGTATGGTAATGGACGGATCAGCCGGATTGACCTCAACCGCAACCGACCCGCTGGCAATCCCGAACAGCGATGATCCGGGGGCGTTGCGCTCAAAAATCACCTCGCCCGCGCGGAAGAACTTCGCTTCGGAATCGAGCATGAATTCGCGCATCTGCAGCGGGTTCATTCCGTTCAGGATCGACACATTGGTGCGCAGGAATTCCAGCCATTCGTCGGTGCTGCGGTTGCCGGGAAGGCCGGCAAACTTGGCGGCGATGATCGGTTCGTCCGCCGGTTTCAGATCGGTGTTGCCGTTGATGAACTCGATGACGTCGTGGCCCTGGTTCATGCAGTGCTTGATCAGCGGATAGCCCGCCAGCGCGCCGATGACGAAGATGCCGGGCGCGGTCGATTCGAACACCGGCGACAGTTTCGGGAAGGCGGAGCGATCCTCGCTCGAAAACTCGATCCCGCATTCCTCCACAAAGGCGCGCGGCGGAGCCGAGCCGATGCGGGCGATTATGCGGTCGCACCGAATGCGAATCTCGCCGTCGCGGGTGGTGAGCGTGATCCAGCCCGGTTCGATCGACTTGATCTCGCTCTCGGTGCGCACCGTGAGCTTGCCCGCTTCGTGATCGGCCATCAGCGCGCTGACATTGGCGGGTTTGGCGGTCGGGAATTCGATCCCGCGGTTGAGGATCGAGACGGTGTTCCTCTGCGCCGGGTCTTCGGCCAGCCCGCGCGCGTTCTCGATCCCGGCATCGCCAGTGCCGACGATGACGATATGCTCGTCGACATACTCCGCCGGATCGTCGAGCTGATATTGCACATGCGGCAGGTCCGCGCCGGGGCAGCGCATCAGGTTGGGGTTGCCCTGCGTGCCAATGGCGAGAATCACGTTCTCCGCCATCACCGTCTCGCCATTCTTCAATTCAATGGCATAGGGTGGGGCGTGGCGCTGGATTTCCTTGACGCTCTTGGTGTCATCGCGCGCGCGGGTGACGATCTGCTGCACGGAGCCGGGGATTGGATCACCGGTGCCGCGGATCGCCTTGGCCTCCGCCTGGTATCTTACATAGACCTTGTGGCCCTGATTCTGTTCGTGCCAGCGGCCAAGGATCGTCTCGCGCTTCCCCGCCTCGAAATCGATGTCCGAGCGCAATACCAGATTGGAAGGGGTAGCCATGACGTGCTTGCCCTTCTGGTATTTATAGATCGTGTCCGAGAGGTGATCGGTCTTTTCGAGCAGCACATGGCTCATTCCCACCGCTGCCGCTCGCGCAGCCGCGCTGAGGCCCGCTGGTCCCGAACCGATGATGGCGACTTTGAATATCCCGCTCACCTATCCTTCCCCCTTCGGATAGATCGCATCCCGCAACCACAATAATGAAAACCGGTAACGTTGCCAGCGCGAATTGCCCGTGTTCAAACGCGGTGCTAGCCAGAATTGCATGGCATTGGATAATCCACCGGCGGGGGCCGGAACATCGCGGGCGGGCTGGTTCTTGCTGGGCGGGGCGTTGCTGCTGGCGGCAGGTTCCATTGGGTATAACACTTTTAATGCATCGAGCGGCGAAGCGCCCGCTGCGGCATCGGCCGATGGCCCGCAGACCATCGAGCAACTGCGCGCCGCAGCAGAAGCCTCGAAGGATGATGCGCGGCCATGGAGTGATCTTGCCTTCGCCTATTTCCAGCAGGGCGAATTCGATGAGGCGGCGGCCGCTTATCGCCGCGCCGTGACCATCGATCCGCAGGCCGCCGTGCTGTGGTCAGCGCTGGGCGAGACGCTCGTGATGGGCTCGGCCCGTGACCCGCTCCCGGCCGAGGCGCTACAGGCGTTTGAGAAAGCGCTGGCGCTCGACCCTGATGACCCGCGCGCGCGCTATTTCCTGGCCGCCAAGAAGGATCTCGACAAGGATCACGAAGGTGCAATTGCCGCCTGGCTCGATCTACTGGCGGATTCGCCGCCGGGCGCACCGTGGGAAAATGATCTGGTGCGCACAATTGAACAGGTCGGTCAGATCAACACAATCGAGGTCGCGAGCCGCATCGCCAAAGCGCAAGGGACAAGGAAGTCCGCCTTGCTCGCCCCCGGATCAGGCGGCGTGGCGGGCGCGGCGGCTTCGCCCAACCTGCGCGGGCCGAGCGCAGCGGATGTTGCAGCGGCGCGGCAGATGAAGCCTTCCGAGCAGCGCGAGATGGCGGAAGGCATGGTCGCGCAGCTTGAAGCGCGGCTTCAGCAGCAACCCAAAAACATCGACGGCTGGCTGATGCTGATCCGCAGCCGCATGACCTTGGGTGAGCCCGACAAGGCCAAGGCCGCGCTGGAGGCGGCGGTCAAGGCCAACCCCGGCGCAGCAGCGCAACTGCGTGCGCAGGCGGCGGGGTTGGGGGTCGAGTAGGACGAAGCGTCCTGCTTGAGGCACTGCCCTGCGCCGCAAAATGGGTCGGCGCTGGATACTGCCTCACTCAAGCCCTGAATAACTGCTTTTCGGAGTCAGTCTCTCAAAAACCTAGAATTAAGAAGGAATTCGTTGGGATCTGTCACCGTAATCATCTGGACCCCTGCAGCATCAACCCCGTCTCCAGTCGGTGTTTGCTTGCAATCGAAGGGCCAAATGTGGCATGGTTTGTTACAAGGCGGTGATCCATATGATTATCTCGTCATTCCGAGCCATAGCTTTTGCCTTTCTGGTTTTGGTGAGCATCCCCGCGTCTTCCCAGACGTTGCAGCAGCTTGATGCGCTCTCGGACCAGACCGCCGACGAGCAGACCGGGATCGCCTTGGCCCGCCAACAGGCCGCGAGCGGCGCGCTGCTTGAGGCTTTGGCGACGATCGAGCGGGTATTGACCCGGTTTCCCAGATCGGCCGAGGCGCGTTTCGATCATGCCATGCTGTTGTGCAAGGTTGGTGATCAGCAAGGCGGGTTGCTCGAGTTTAGCAGGCTGAAAGACAAGGACTACCCGCCCGGTGCCCTTAAGCAGGCCATCGGAAGCTGCCAAAACGCCGGGCCAGGGCAACCGTCATGACCGGGCTGCGCTCGCCTTTTGTGGCCTTCGCCGGAGCCAGCCTGATCACGCTTGGCGCGCTTGCCAGTCCTCTTGCCGCGCAGCAGCGGGTCGAGGTCGGCAATGCGGCCAGCGTGGCCGGTGATGTCACGCTGGCAAACAGCCAGACGAAAAAGCCGGTCAAGGTCGAACGGCGCCAGCGCATTGCCTGGGGCGATGTGATCGAGACGGGTCGCAATGCGCAAATGCAGATCCTGCTGCTGGATCGGTCCAATTTTGGTATCGGCCAAAAATCCCGCGTCAGGATTGACCGCTTCGTCTATGATCCGAACAAAGAGAGATCGGTTGCCGCAACCCTGATCAAAGGGGCGTTGCGGTTCTTCTCGGGGGAGGAGACCGGTGACCGCAGCGGCGAAATCGCTACGCCATCCGGACGGATCGGCATTCGCGGTACGGCGGTCGATATGCTGGCGGGCGAAGGTGCGCGCGATATCGCCGAGAAAGAGCCTGCGGTCGGCAGGGTGAATTCCAACAAGAACGAGGCGACGCTGGTGATCCTGCGCGGGCCTGCGGCCAATGCCCAGCCCGGCCTTGCCCCCGGCCGTGTCGATGTCAGCGGCGCCGGGGTGACAGTTGTGTTAGATGAGCCCGGCCTTGCCGCCTATATTCCGCGGATGGGCGCTGCGCCGATCGGGCCGTTCCGGATTGGTGACAAGGGGTTTGCGCGGGTGCAAGACGAACTCGCCCCGCGCTGGGCTCGCAGCCTTAATGGCGGAGTTCCGAGCGAAGTGATTGCAGGCGCAGCTGCGGCTGCGGTGATTGGTGGCATCCTGCTCGGCAATCGCGGCCGGGACGCGCCCGATCGGAGTGATGGACAGGTAACAACTCCGAAGCGCAAGGCACCAAATTAAGCAATCCAGTGTGCCGCGACGCCACAGGGCGACAGGTTACTTGCCCGCCGCGGTGAAGGTTACTTAGCGGTCGCCTGATAGACCCCGTCCCAATCCTCGCCCGGCGGATTGACGGCCAAGCTGGTAATCCGCTCAGCAAATAGTGCGCCAAGGCCTCCGATCCCGAACCGAAGGAAATGGGGCTTGGCCTCTTCAAGTGCCGCCAGAGCCTGTGGCCACTTCTGCGCAAGATAGGCTTCGAGCATTGCAGCATGAAGAGCGGCCAAGGCAGTGAAGTCTGCGTCCCCTCGCAACCGTTCATCACCCAACAGGGCGTAAATCGACATTGGCGCATCGCGGCCAACAACGCGGACCCGGTCGAGCTCGATGACACCAAAGTCAGGCAAGCGAACGGCGAGCGCCTCCCCCAAGACGACCGGAACCCCGTAGAGCTTGGTCAAACCCTCAAGCCGGGAGGCGACGTTCACCGTATCGCCAATCAGGGTATAGGACAGCCGCTCTCGCGACCCCATGTTTCCGACGCAGCACAATCCCGTATTGAGTCCAATCCCGATCTCGACCTCGCCCGGCCATGGAACCGCCTGCTGCTGCGCCATGGCGGCGTTGAGCGCCCGGGTTTCCTCGATCATCGCCAACGCTGCCCGCGCCGCGTGGACGGGGTGGCCAGGATCATCCAGCGGTGCATTCCAGAATGCGAGGATGGCATCGCCGATGTACTTGTCGAGCGTTGCCTTGTGCGCGAGCAGGATGGCGCTCATCGGAGTCAGGAAGGCGATGAGAAACTCGACGGTCTCGCGCGGAGAATAGCGTTCTGAGATGCGGCTGAAGCCCCGGATGTCACACATCATCACGCTCATGTCGCGCTCCTCGCCACCAAGCTCGAGCTTGCCCGGATCGGCGGCAATCTGGCGCACGAGTTCGGGGGATAGGTAGCGGTCGAAAGCGGCATGGATGAAGCGGCGCTGGCGCTCTTCGCGATAGAAGGCCGAGACCGTCTGCACGGTATAAACTGCAAGGGTCGTTAGCATCGGTAACACCGGATCGAGCAAGTATCCGGACCGCGTGAAAGCGAGCCAGCTGCCAAGCCCGCTTGCCGCAATCAGACCGAGCGCAGCAAGCGCGCCCAGCGCAGCGCCCAGACGCGGCAGCAGCAGCGCAAGACCTGCACCTGCGAACACCGCCAATAGCAATTCTAGCGCGCCCGCCCAATCCGGTCGCTCAAGGTAATGGCCGGCCAGAATCTGCTCGGTGGCAGCCGCTTGGACTCTGACCCCAGCAACGCTCTGGGCCAACGGCGTTGCGACCAGATCTTGCAAGCCTTCAGCGCTGCCGCCGACGAACACGACTTTACCTGCCACCGCAGACCTGAGCTCGGCGTCGGTGAGATCACCGCTGATAATCCGCCATGCAGACATGGCTTTGTTCCGGGGGGCTGCGGGAAAATGCACCCACATCTCGCCCGCATCGGTGACCGGAATTTCGGCAGACCCGACGCGGATCGACACCGCAGCGCCCGGACTGGCGAGCGTCTCGCCGGTGCCGTCGCTTGCCAGGAGATTGGGAGAACCCGCATCCAGCGCCACCCGAACTGCCTCCAGGGCCAAACCGGGGACTGGCTTGTCTCCCTGAAGCGCGACCAGCGGCACACGCCGCACGATCCCGTCGTCATCGCCCTGCAGGGTCACGAAGCCGGTGCCAGCTGCGGCATTCGCAATTACCGGTAGTGGCAGAAGCGCGCCGCCATAGTTCGCCACATCGCGACGGGGCAGCGTCCCTGATAAGGTGAAACTGGCGCGCGGTTCCACGTCACTTCCGCCTTTGCCTGGCCCCAAGAAGAAGTGGCCGAGGACCACTGGTACTGTGCCGAAGCTCTCGGCAAACAGACTGTCGTGGCTTGGCAATTTGAGCAGCGACGGCGCAAGCGGGCTCTGCGCATAGCGCTTGGCAACCGCTTCGGGCGAGGTTCGGTCCGCTTCGGAAAACACGATGTCGTAGGCAACCACCTGCGCACCGGCATTGGCCAGCCGCCGCGTCAGCGTTGCAAGATCTGTGCGCGGCCAAGGCCACTGGCCCGATCGCCGGATGGATTCCTCATCAATATCGACCACCGCGACGCGCGAGTTTGCTGGTCCCTGCCACGGTGCGATGCGCTGATACGTATCGAATACCAAGGCCTCGGCGCGCTGTAGGGGCATCGGGTTGCCAGCAGTCAGCACCACTACCAGAGCAAGCGCACCAAACCCCGCCAAGGTCGGCCCCATGCGTCCAGCCCAGCTTCGCGCGCGCTTCACACCATTCCCCCGGCACCATCCCTGTACCGGCTTAATCCGGCTACAAGAGAAGCGCAATTTTCTGCAGCGACCAAGCGAGCAAGTGTTGGGTACCGGCACATGGTCCGTCTTCCCAAGCGTCGCGCGGCTCAGGCAGTCAACAGCAACCGCCATCTTGCGGCATTGATGGAGTGAGCAAAGGATCGGAGATCGCGAAGCCGCAATTGTTCGAAATTCATCATGTATCACCGCAACCGGTTAAATCTTGCAACCCGATCATGGCCGAATAGGAAGCCTTTCCAACCCGCGAACATCTTTTTTCGTAGCCTTCGTGGTCAGTAGATTCAGCCATTCGTCAAGAAATCACAACAAGATCACCTCTTGATCATGCATTGGGTGTCGCGGTGCATGCTGGTTCCGCAGGATAACCGAGCTCGTCCAACGACGAGGGAGAACATCATGCGTAATCTGCCACTTATTTCGGCCGCGGTGGTTGCGGGCCTGTTTGCAGCAAGCGGGGCGGCGGCCCAGCAGGTTGAGTTCAACGGCACGCGCGAGAACGTCAATCCGCTCTCGCCTCCGGGAAGCGGACGCTGCTCGCCCCCCAACTTCAACACGGTCACGATCGCGCCGGGGGCGATCTCTTCGACCGGCACCTCGAACATCGGGACCTTTACGTCAATGCAGAGCCATTGCATCGTAACGCCGCCGCCCACCGACCTCGTCGACGGCGAGTTTGTCTACAATTTGGCAGCCGGGGACTCGATCCGCGGCACCTACACCGGCCGGACCGATACCTCGGGAACGCCAGGGCAGTTCGTCGCGACCGAGAACCTCGTAATCACCGGCGGGACCGGGCGGTTCGTGGGGGCGACCGGAACCATCGCCAGCACCGGCACGCTCGGCTTTGCGAACGGAAACGGTGTGTTCCAGGGCACGCTCACCGGGAATATCATCGCCACCGCGACGACCCAGACCGGCAACTTCGCGCTGGCGCTGGGTCAGGGCGTGGCGGCGCAGGGCGATTATGCGACGGCAGTGGGCGGGCTTGCGATCGCCAATGGCGCGCGGACCACGGCGGTCGGCAGCGGCGCTGCAGCGTCGAGCAACGGCGCGACAGCCATCGGTGACCGCACTGTCGCCAGTAACACCGCTTCCACCGCACTCGGCCAGCAAGCCGAGGCGACCGGGATTGCTGCTTCCGCGCTCGGCCACAACACCCGCGCCACCGGGATCGCTTCGACCGCAGTCGGGGTCAGCGCCAATGCAGCGGGCGTCGGCGCGACCGCGGTCGGTCGGCTTGCCAATGCCGCATTCGCCGGTTCGACTGCTGTTGGCGCCGGGGCGACCACCACGGCCGCCAATCAGGTGGCGCTCGGTGCCACCGGCAGTTCAGTGCGGGTGGGCGATATCGCTGCGAGCACGGCGGCGCAGTCTGGCCCCGTCTCGGTCGCCACGGTCGATGCTGCCGGCACGCTGGGGCGCGACACGACGCTTTTTTCGCGCATCACATCGCTGGAGGTGGCAGGGACCACGCAGGCGGGCGCCATCGGGGTGCTGACCGACCGGGTCTCGGAACTGTTCGACCTGCGCGATGAGGATCGCACCGATATGCGCAAGGCCGTCGCGGCCGCGACCGCGATGGGGCATGCGCCCTTCCCCAGCGAACCGGGCCGGACCAGCTACGTGCTCAACGGTGCGGTCTTCCGGGGCGAGGCGGCGGTCGGGGGGAGCCTGATGCACCGCCTGAAAACTGAACGCCCTTTCGCGATCGGCGTGGGCTTCAGCTTTGCCGGTGAGAAAAACAACGCGTTCCGCGCCGGCGTGGCAGGCGAGTTCTGATACCGGCGGGCTGGCCGCGCTTCACAAGAGCAGCCGGCCCGATGCGTCCGGATCGGGCCCGCGCCCGGACTTGGCCCAATAGGCCGCAAGCCCGGCTCGCTCGACCAGAGCACGATACGCTTGTCGGTCGGCCAGACGTCGCAGCGGAGCGTGGTACAGGAACGCGGTTTGGCGAAACTCGACCGGGCTCGGGGCGGGCCAATTGCGACCTGCAAACGTGCCGCCAAACAGGGACACCGAAACAGCCTCAAGCGCCAGGTCCTCCGCCCCGAGCAGGCTCAAAGACGACGCCACCGCCCCGAAATGCTCCGGCGCCTCGACCGAGGCGATCAGCGCATCAGCTTCACGTTGGCGCAGCGCCGGATCATTGCTGGCGATGGCCTCAGCCTCCCGAGCATAACGCTCAATTACCGAGGGCGGCATCCCTTCTGGCTGGAAGCGCACGTCCCGCGTAAAAGCGGCGGCAGCGAGCGGGCGATCGGTCTCGATCAACAGGCGGCGGCGCACCGACCACAAGAAGGGCTGGCGTGGCCAATTGCCAGCCGCCTTATCCAGCGCTGCATCGGCCTCGTGGATCCGCCCGGCAAGCATCAGGTTGAGAGCGAAAAAGCCCCAGTTGTTCGGAATTTCGGGCTCAAGCGCTATGACTTTCCTGCGATAGTTCAGGGCATCCTCGATTCGGCCAAGATCGAGCAGCAGCAGGCTGAGCTGGCCATTGGCGTACCAGTGCTGCGGAAATTTGCGTTGGATGGCGGTGAGCGCCTCCTCGGCAGCCGCCCAGTTACCGCGCCAAGGTATCAGAAGTGCAAGTGCCAGCTGCGCATCAGGCTGATCCGGATCGAGCGCCAGTGCCCGGCCGGCCGCCGAGCGTACAAGGCCGGGATAACTCCGCTTCTCGCCATCGGCGAAGCCATGCAACCCGTGCCGGTAGATGCTTGCAAGCCTGCCCCACGCCTTGGGATAACGGGGATCGCGGGCGGTCGCCTGTTCGAGCAACAGCGTTGCCTGCGCGACCGTCCCCGGCAGGCCGCTCTTTAGGAGCATATCAGCCTTGTTGACCATTGCGTCGGCCTGCGGATCGGGCCGGTAGTTTGGCGGCATCAGGATGGTCCAGCCGGTTGGCACCGCAGCCAGTGCGCCAAGGCCCGCCGCTCCCAACACAAACTTGCGCCGGAGGAGCCCGGCAGGCGGCGAGCCGGCTACGGCCATCGAAGGAGCGGCAGCGGGATCATCGGCATGTGTCGCCACATGCGGGCGGGTTGGTTCCATCCGCCGTAATGGCGGCGTCGCGGCAGGCTTCTCCTCACTCGGCCGTTGCACCAGCCGGAAGCCGACCTTGGCGATGTTCTCGACCCTGACCTCCTTGCCGGTCAGGTCTTCCAGCGCCTTGCGCAGCTGTGAGATGACCCGATTGATCGCGTTGTCACCCACGATCACGCCATCCCAGCACCGCGCGATCAGGTCATCGCGCGAGAGGACCGCACCATCCACTTCGGCAAGCGCGACCAGCACCCGCATCACCCGTGGCTGGATCACGACTGCGCTTTCGTTGGTGCTGAGCAGGCGCAGCGCGGGATCGACCGACAGCGCCCCAAGCCGGAACGCGGCCGCCTTGCTGAGATCCTGCGCAGCAGAACGCCGGCGGTCTAAGGGCTTCATTTCCATGCCCACGCAATAACCGTATTCCGAGCACGAGTCAGCTTGTTGTAGCCGACCCCGGAAGGATTGCCGAACAGTTTCATGCCCATGCAGGTACGTGAGAGGATGGTGGTAATGCTGGAGCCGCACCACCTCAGCTAGATCCCACCGCCCGCACGCATGGATTGTACCTTGATGCAGCAAAAAATCTCGACACGGAAAGTGACCAATCGGGCACAAGCCGTGCGGCGCAGGGAATCACCGGTCGTCATCTTCAAGAATTGCACGCTGGTCGCCATAAACGTAGCGCTTCAAGTTTCTATTGCACCAGCGGTCGGGCCCGACGACAAGAATCCTCTCACGTTTGGTCATGCGGGGACGAGGCTCATACTTGAAAGCGTAATGGCAACTTCGGGCGGAACCCGATGTTGGACCTCGCGGTAATGAGCGACCGGGTATGGGTCGATTGCTGCCGGAAGGTCTTGGGACTTAGCGGTCATTGCCAATTGGCAAATCAACAGGCGGATTTTGCCAGAAGCAGACACTTCAATGGCAGTTAGGGAATGGCTGGTGGTCCTCGTCGCTTAGGGCAGGCCCGTAAGCATTCATCCAGCAGCATCAAATCGACAGAATTTGGCGATTAGTTCGTGCTCGGTCGCGCTAATCCATGAGGGCCTAAGGCGGAAGAGTACGTCTTCCGAACCCACAGGAGACGGAACCGCATTTGCATGGTCACTGAACCGTTCGACAGACCATGGTGGGTTAGCGTCCGCGCTCGTGGTGTAATTTCTGGTGTAGATTGAGGTGATCGCGCGGGGTGGGGCATGCCCCACCCCGCGCGATTTCGATCTCGGTGGCCACCGGGCTCATTGGTAAGGTGGAGTTTCCAAGCT
>OFDC01001448.1_pt1 | contig 12618 bp, 11 predicted proteins | sample 1520941 | NCBI WGS metagenome assembly OFDC01 (sample SAMEA94258168, study PRJEB24077) | hot springs metagenome | biome: Aquatic biome; feature: Water | place: India | collected 2012-12-06 | depth 5 m | reverse complement strand
TCATCACCATACACAAAGGCAAGCGATTGCAAATTTTCGCCATTCATTACACCAACCGCATATAGCATATCTTTTTTTTGCCAATTTTCTGCCATTTTGCAAGCCGTGGTTATCATCGGGTTATCAATCAATAACTTAGCTTTTGGATAACTTGAATTAAATGCCAAATCAGAATTTCTGCTTTCTATCTTTTTGACTTCTATGGCATCACCGCCTTTAAGCATCAAATCTGGCGGATTACTGGTATTACCTTTGTAAGAAAAAATCTCACTCAGTTGTTGCAACCGTAGATCATCAGGCAAATCATATTGCCCAATGAATAAATCTTGTACATAAGTTTCTAACGCATCACCGACATTATTGACCCGATTACTGCCTAAATACATTTGCTTTAGCGAAATAATCGGATTTTCAATTAAGTTAATGATTGCATCAATTACGTTCGCCATTATTCTTCCACCCATTTGCCTTTACGATAAACCAAGGCAAATTTAGTGGCTTTGCCGTCTTTTTCTGAGCCGATATATTGCTCAGCATTTTTACGACTCCAACGCAAAATCGTTGGATTGCCCTCATTATCGGTATCTGGCGCGGTAAATAAATACTGAAATTTATCTTCCAACTTATCTTTTATCGCGCGTAATTCTGACAGTTTTGGTGGGCGAGTTTCCCGCACTTTGGGAAATTTTGACGCCGCCAAGAACAACCCTGCTGCCCCTTCACGCAAAATGTAATGGTCATCAAATTTTTGTGACTTGAGGTCTGGCATAGGGATTGCAGTCATGCGTGGCGGCGCTGCATCGCCATTTTTGAGCACTTTACGGGTGTTATCGCACTGCTGACAGGCAAAATAGGCACCGAAACGCCCAGTTTTGAGCACCATTTGTCCATCGCATTTATCACAAGGTATGGTAGGCATATCATCATTGCCTGCAGTTTCAAAGACGCCTTTTTCTAATAGATAGCCATCACAGTCAGGATTGTTACCACAGACATGGAGTTTTAACCCGCCATCGACAATATACCCATCCATCGCGGTATGGCATTTCGGGCAGCGTTTTTTCTCAAGTAGCGCTTGGATTTCGTCGTTGTTGTCCGCGTCGTCCTCACCGAGATTTTGGCTTTCTTTACTGGTTTGGCTATGAAAGGCTTCTACAGGCATCAAGTTTTTGGTGCCTTTACAACGCTCTTTGGGGGGTAAATTATAGCCGGTACAACCCAAAAATACCCCTGTAGAGCCGGTACGGATCTGCATTGGGCGCTGACATAGGTCACAATGAATATTTGGGACATCGGTTGGGTCATTGGGCTTCATGCCGTCTTCGTCTTTGGCACGCTCTAACTTGCCTTTAAAATCGCCATAAAAATCATCCAGCACTTTTTTCCAGTTTTGCTGACCTTCAGCGACTGCATCTAGGTTTTCTTCAAGCCCAGCGGTAAAAGCATAATCCATCAAATGCGGAAAGCTGTTGACCAATCTGTCGGTGACGATATCACCCATTTTTTCGGCGAATAAACGTTTGTTTTCTAGCTTGACATAACCCCGTTCTTGAATGGTTGAGATGATAGCAGCATAGGTGGACGGACGACCAATCCCACGTTTTTCCAATTCTTTGACTAGGCTTGCTTCAGTATAGCGAGCCGGTGGCTTGGTAAAATGTTGGGTAGGCTCGATACTATCAACCACCAGTTTTTCCCCGATTTTTACATCAGGTAATAGATTGTCTTCATTTTTGGCAGGGGGCTGTACTTTGGTATAGCCATCAAAGGTCATCACCCGACCTTTGGCTCTAAGCTCAATGTCACCGGCATTGACAATCAACGTCATGGATTGGTACTGCGCAGGTGGCATCTGACACGCCACAAACTGGCGCCAAATCAGCTCATATAAGCGCTGGGCATCGCGCTCCATGTCTTTTAGCGAGGCAGATTGTACAAGTACGTCTGAGGGGCGAATCGCTTCGTGCGCTTCTTGGGCGTTTTGCTTGTTGCCATACACATTGGGCGATTTTGGGACATATTTTGCGCCGTATTGCTTGTCAATAAAACCGCGCACACTGGTGAGTGCATCCGCTGACAAAAAAGTACTGTCAGTACGCATATAGGTGATATGCCCTGCTTCATACAGGCGCTGAGCCAGCATCATGGTTTTTTTGACTGGAAAACCAAGGCGAGTACTTGCGGCTTGTTGCAGTGTCGAGGTGATAAAGGGTGCAGCAGGTTTTGACTGGGTAGGTTTTTCTTCCCGATCCGCCACGATAAAATCTGACTGTTCAAGCAGCGCAACAACGGCATGGGTCTGTGCTTCGTTTTTTAGTTCAAGGGGTTTGCCCGCTTTTTTTACCGCTTCTAGGCGAATGGTCTCTTGTTTGGCTTGCTGGCTGTGGGTATTGCTGTGGATTTCCCAATATTCCACTGGGGTAAAAGCGCGAATTTCACGTTCACGCTCCACCACTAGACGCGTGGCGACAGATTGTACTCGCCCTGCCGACAGTCCGCGCGCTACTTTTTGCCATAGCAATGGCGATACCATAAAGCCTACGACACGGTCTAAAAATCGTCTGGCTTGCTGCGCGTTGACACGGTCATAGTTGAGCTTGGTGGGGCTCTTAAAGGCATTTTGAATCGCGTTTTTGGTGATTTCGTTAAATACCACGCGGCTGTATTTGTCATCACTGCCACCGATGACTTCTTTGAGATGCCAGGCAATCGCCTCCCCTTCTCTATCCAAGTCGGTTGCAAGATAAATTTCTTTGGCGTCTTTGGCAAGGGATTTTAATTCTTTAATGACTTTAACTTTGCTGGGTAGAATTTCATAATGTGCCACCCAGTCGTGCTCGGGGTCAATGCCCATGCGCCGTACCAAGGCTTGCTGCGCTTTTTGCTCTTTGGTGAGCTTGGTATCTGACTTATCGTCGGTTTTTGCTGCGCCAGAACCCGACACAGGTAAATCACGTACATGCCCCACACTAGAGCGGACGATAAAATCATTTCCCAAATACTTATTGATGGTTTTGGCTTTGGCAGGGGATTCTACAATCACCAAGGCTTTGCCTTGCCCCGACGTTTTAGGCGCTGTTTTTGATGTTTTTGATGCTTTTGATTTGGGCGCGGCGGCTCTTTCAGCCGACTGGGTGTCTGCTTTTGTATCAGCCGTATCCGTGGTTTTGGTTGATTTTCTCGCTGTCGCTGTTTTACTCATGTTGGGTTCACAAAATCATTAAAAAGGGTAAGTTAAAATACGAAAAGTTAGTTATTCTGCACCAATTTGGCATAATCATGCAATTTACTTTTTAACATGATTAGGTCTTTTTCGGTGGTTTCAAGTTCTGATTTCATGCCCAGTTGGCTATTTTCTTGCCAATAAATACACATAAAATTGGCTTTACAGCTTAAACCTTTAACGGTTGTTGCGATGGATGGCGGTAAATCAACCTCCCGATTATCGAGCGCAAAATTAGCAGGATAATGCCCAGTAAAGGGTCGCCATTTGCCCTCAATCACTTGATAATCACAGGGGCGCATCTTTGCGTCTTCAATCACCACGCCGTATTGCGCCATCATGCCTTTACCACGTTCGCCTGTATCGCCGATAATCCAATCAGGGCATGCGACCAGTTTTGGCTGCACGCCCACGCGTCTGGCTGCCATGCGCAGATTATCACGCATGGTCTCGCGAGCAGAGGGTTTTAACCCCATGACACTACCGACAATAAACACCCCGATGGCGATGGCTATCCATATTCCCATTGATTATATTACTCGTACCAGCTGCTATTTTTGGATTTTTTAGATGACGTTTTGGCTTCGGCTTTGTTTTCGGCTTTGGCGTCAACTTTGTCAGTCGGCTGCGGCTCGGAAGCTAACATATCCAGAATCGGCTGCCACTGGGCTTGAATGTCGCGATACGGTTTTTGGCTTTTATCAAAAATCGTCAAGCCGCGCTCTGCCAACGCTTGATAAATACTACGCTCAGATAGCCAAGCCAGTGGCTGCTGCCCAATATCAGCAAAATACGCCAGCAGTTTTTCGGTCGGCTCATTGTCCTGCATCAATTGACTACGCACGCGATTGGCAACCAGATAAATATCGACTTTGCCTTTGCGGATACGTTTGATGTCTTCTAGGCTTTTTAAAAAGCGTTTGGTACTGTCAATATCAAAAAAAGCGGGTAAAACAGGAATTAAAATCGCCTTGCATTCGGCAATCAGCTGCTCGGCTTTAGTGCCTGATAACGCACCTGGGGCATCAATAATCAGCCAGTCGTTTTTACCCAAGGTTTTTGGGATATCACCGATATCATTGCTATCGCGCCAGTCAATACCGATAATGGCAGGTACGTCCGCTGGGCGCATTTTTAGCCATTGTAGGCTTGATTTTTGGGGGTCTGCATCTGCCAATGCCACTGTTTTGCCTTGGTTTGCCAATGCCGCCGCTAGACTCACCGCAATCGAGGTTTTACCACATCCCCCTTTTTGATTGGCGATTAAAATTTTTTGCATGACCCTCACCCTGTTGATAAAAAATTAATGCAATATCACCACATTAATCCAAATTTTGACCCTGTTAATTTGACGCTATTCATTTGGTTGTATTAAGTAGCCTAACAAAATTTTAACCATTGATAAATGCTTTTATATAAATAATCTGCTAAATTAAAAAATATCAATTCACTAACGGTTTGATCGGTTTAGCCAGTTTTTGACTGGCTAATAGCGACCGTAAACCTCACGTAAACCTCAAAGGTGCCACCATGACGATGCTTTCATTCATACAAGCCTATCACCCAGCAACCACCTCAAAAAAAATGCTTGGACTGTTTGCTATCACTGCCTCGATGACAGGTTGTGCTACCTTAGGTGGCGGATTAACACCCACTCAGTGCCAACAAAGCAATTGGCAAGCGATTGGTTATCAAGATGGCTTGATGGGACGCAGTCAAGATTTTATTCAAAAGCATATCAAGCAATGCGCTAAAGCTAATACTGTGCCTGATCAGCAGCAGTGGCGACAAGGTCGTGAAGCAGGGTTAAAACGTTATTGCACGCCGCTACGCGCTTATCAGCTTGGCCGTGAGGGCTACGATTACAATGATGTATGCCCACAATCGATGACGCTTGATTTATTAAAAGCGCATGACGAAGGTTATCTCAACTACCAACGTGAGCAAAGGCTAAATCAACTGTGGTACAACAGCGATCCATTTTGGGGCTCACCCTTCTACGGTAGTCGTTTTGGTGGTTGGGTCGGTTTAGAGAGGGGGTCACGTCCGTATCATCCCCGCATCGCACCTAACAACCGCCACCCAAAATACAGCGATACCCATCAGCCTAAATCAAGCCAACCTGTAGCGCCTAGCCCTGTTACCCCTAGCAATGATGCAAACATAGGGTCAAAAAAATAATCGCGGCTAAGATAAAAACAACGTGACAAACTTATGGTGAAATTTTGTTTTGAAATCTCGTTGCGCAATCTCATTGAACGATGGAACCCGATGCGTGATGACAATAATTTACAGGTTAGAACTAAAAAAGAAGTTCGGGTGTTTTTAACCGAAGTTTTTTATTAAACCAGTAGCTTATTAAATCAACAGCTTGACCCATTACAGCAGCCAAAATAGCCGTGTGCTTGACCCGCCTAGTTATCAAACCAAAGGATTGATTGTCGGTATTTTTTGGCTCTCAGTGTTTTGGCTGGCATTGGATTTTTCATGCGCTTTGTTTTTTTGAGACCCTTTGTTTTTCTGAAACTGGGTGGGGTCAAAGGTTTGCACGCTTGGGGCAATCGGCACCCCTTTTTGCTGCAGCTGCTCATCAATCTGCCCCGCTTGGATGTTTTCCCCTTCAAATACACGGATATGCTCATCACGCTGTAACTGCAAATTTTCAAAGTCAAATAACTCACGGTCAGCCAGCTGTGACGGTGCGACATTTTGCATCGCGCCAAAAATTGAATCCAAGCGATTCGGGTATTGCTGATCCCATGTGCGTAGCATGTCATTAATCACCGCCCGTTGTAGGTTTTCTTGGCTGCCGCACAGGTTACAAGGAATAATCGGAAACTGCTTGTAGTTGGCATATTTAATAATGTCTTTTTCTTCCACATACGCAAGCGGACGAATCAAAATATTTTGCCCATCATCCGATAGCAGTTTTGGTGGCATCGCTTTGAGACTACCGCCATGAAATAAATTTAAGAAAAACGTCGCCATGATATCATCACGGTGATGACCGAGTGCCACTTTGGTTGCACCGATTTGTTTGGCAAAACCATATAACGAACCACGGCGCAGACGTGAACACGCAGAACAGTAAGTTTTACCTTCTGGTACGATTTGCTTGACCACGCTATAGGTGTCTTTTTCTAAAATATAATACGGAATGCCATGCTTGGTCAGGTAGTTGGGCAAAATATCTTCAGGGTAATCAGGTTGCTTTTGGTCAAGATTGACGGCAATCACATCAAACTGAATCGGTGCTATTTTCTTTAAGAACAATAAAATATCGAGTAAGGTAAAACTGTCTTTACCGCCTGAAATACACACCATGACCACATCACCGTCTTCAATCATGTTGTAGTCACGAATCGCCCAAGAGACCAGCTTACGTAATTTTTTTTGTAGCTTGCGAAAACGCGCGGATTTGATGTCATCGCCTTGGCTGTTACCTTTGGCATTGCCCAAGGTCTGCTGCGCTTTATTGTTTGACGCTTCGTTTAACGCTTCATTGTCTAAAGCATCATTGTCTAACGCGTCATCATCCCAATCACTATCATCAAGCCCATCTGTGTCACTATCTGAGTCTACGTCACTATCTAATAGTTGGGCTGATAATTGGGGATTTAATTCAGCGGCAGACATGGTTGCCGCTGGGTTTACAGAATTGTTTGATTGCATAAGATACCTAACTGATGATAAACCAATAAATAAACCTATGAGGACGCTATCGCATATCAACGACGCGTCATTTATTTATTGGAAAAATTGCAAATAAAAAAGCATTTAACGTCAGGCAGACCGACCCCCTCACAATAAATGCTTGATTGAGCGTATCTCTTGATTGAGCGTATCTATAGCCGCCTATCGGATAGGAAACGCTTATCAGATAGGAAACGCTTATCAGATAGTCAGCTATTATACGGCAAAATTACGCGCTTGTAGTCATTTGAATGACAGCTTGCTGTTTTAGAAGATATTTTTTATCCGCGCTATCCAACTGGTATTTTCTTTTTTCATTTGCGCCTCGATTTGTTTTTGTTGCTGCTCTAATTTGACATCCATCAAATTTTCTTCTTTAAATAGACTATATTGGGCATCGCCTTTATAAAACTCAGTCTCACGGTAACTGTCATACGCATGTTGGAATAGCACCTTGAGCACAGCGGCGAGCGGCAAAGCAATCAGCATGCCGGCAATACCTGCCAGTGATGCCCCTGCAAGAACCGCAAACATCACCCACAGCGGAGATATACCAATTTTATCACCCAACAACAACGGCTGCAAAATATAACCTTCCACCGCCTGCCCTACCATAAAAGCACCGACAATTAGCACTAAATGTACCCAGTCCACGCCAAATTGAAATAGCCCTGCAATAATCGCCGCAATAAAGCCAAGGGTAAAGCCAAGATACGGCACAAAACTTGCGATACCCGCTATCATACCGATGATAAGACCGACTTTAAGTCCAATGAGTTGCAGTTGCACCGCATACACCATACCGAGCAACACCATCACCAGTAACTGACCTTTGATAAATGACATCAACGCTTCATCACTTTCTTTAGCGATACGATAGACCGATGGAATATAACGGTTGGGAATCATATGACGGATTTTTACCAAGCGCTCATCCCAATTATATAAAAAATAAAACATTAAAATCGGCACCAACACCACAATGCCCGCCACGTTGATTACACTCATGCCTGATAAAATTAAATTAGTAAAAAATGAGCGCGCATCGGTGATATTGTAGTTTTCTTTGAGAAAATCGACCAAGCCTTTGGACATATCACGCACTTGCATGGCAGGTAAGCGTATGGGGGTCTGAGAACGCACCCAGCCTCGCAGCGTATTGTTATAATAGTCAATTGCTGTCGGTACATACTTCCATGCCGATTGTAACTGCTCCCACACCAGTGGAATGAGCCACCAGAGTATCAATCCAATCATCAGCGCAGTGGACAAATATACCAGCAAAATCGCCACCCAGCGGCGAATGTGCGCCTTATCCTGTAATTTTTGCACCAGCGGATTAATCGCATACGATAAAATAAATGCCACCAAAAATGGCAAAATCACTGATTGTAATTGATAAATGATATAGCCTATTGCAACCAAAAACAGCGATATAAATACCCGTTTGAAAAACACATCTTTCGTAAATTGATAAGGGGATGGGTTATACATAGGTTCCTCAAAAAAGCCAAATACGCCAAAAATATAAGGGTAATGTCAAATAAAAGACGGTCACTGCCATCGTTGTATTTTTGACTAATTTTAGGTAATTTGACAAAAATAGATAGCGCAAACTGCACAACTCATACAAATATTTAAAGCTATGTTATAACGCCCTATCACATTTGTAGGGCTAGAAGGCGTTATGAACGATAAACAGCCTAATATTAGCCAGCTAGCAAAGCGATGGATTATTTTTCTTTTTGATGGGAATTTGGGTATAATGCGCGTATTACTTTTCCCAATGATTCTGGCGATAGGATAACCATGACCACACAACCCACTTCGTTAAGTTATAAAGATGCTGGCGTCGATATCGATGCTGGCGAAGCGTTAGTTCAGCGCATTAAATCAGTTGCCAAGGCAACTAGCCGCTCTGAAGTCGTCGGTGGTTTGGGTGGGTTTGGCGCCTTGTGCCGTATTCCGCAAGGCTATAAATCCCCTTTATTGGTTTCAGGGACTGATGGTGTCGGTACCAAACTCAAACTGGCTTTACAACTGCAGCAGCATGACACCATTGGTCAAGACTTGGTAGCGATGTGTGTCAATGACCTGCTAGTCTGTGGCGCTGAGCCATTATTTTTCTTGGATTATTATGCCACAGGAAAACTGGACGTCGATACCGCAGCAACGGTTATCAGCGGTATCGGTGACGGCTGTAAATTGGCAAATTGTGCGCTCATCGGTGGCGAGACGGCTGAAATGCCAGGGATGTACCAAGATGACGACTATGATTTGGCAGGTTTTTGTGTGGGCGTCGTTGAAGAGTCGGAAGTTATCACGGGCAAAAACGTTGCCAACAGTGATGTGTTAATCGGTATCGCCTCTAGCGGCGTGCATTCAAATGGTTATTCATTGGTGCGTAAAGTCATTGAAGTCAGCGGTGCCGATGTTGCCACTGAACAATTAGACGGCAAAGCATTAAAAGACGTGTTAATGGCACCGACAAAAATCTATGTCAAAGCCATTGGACAACTGCAAAAAACCTTGGGCAACGCAAACTTGCATGCGATGGCACATATCACTGGTGGCGGCTTGACGGAGAACCTACCACGGGTATTGCCCGACCATTTGGCGGCGCAAATTGATGTAAGTTCTTGGACATTCCCGCCTGTGTTCCAATGGCTTCAGCAAAAAGGTCATATCGAGCAGATGGAAATGTACCGTACCTTTAACTGCGGCGTGGGTTTTGTCGTCGTGATGCCGGCAGATAAAGCAGACCAAGCCATTGACTTACTCAACGAACAAGGCGAAACCGCATGGAAATTGGGTGAAATCGTTGAAAGAACAGCTGATGCGGTAACCTATCGCTAATTTTATCAGCGAGTCATTAGGGTATTTTATTATTGGGCTAATTTACCATTAAGCTAGTTTAAAAGGTGCGTTTTTACGCACCTTAGTTTTTCCAACCTATTGCGTTGCTATCCTTATGAAGTTGAACATGACAAACCCTACCCCGTTAAAAATTGCCGTCCTCGTCTCTGGTAGTGGCAGTAACCTGCAAGTATTAATTGATAAGCAGCTACAGCAACTATTGAACATTCAAATCGTGGGCGTGATTAGTAATAAAGCCGATGCCTACGCACTTGAGCGCATTCGCCTTGCCAATGAGCAGCAGCAAGCCAATATTGCAACCGCGGTGATTGAGCGTGACGATAATGGCAAAAAATATACCCGTGTCGGTTTTGAGCAAAAAGCCCTTGCTGTGTTAAATGAATGGCAACCTGATTTGGTGGTATTGGCAGGATTTATGCGGATTTTAACGCCGCTGTTTATTGATGGGGTCACCAGCAAGGATGGTTTAAACGTGCCGATGATAAATCTGCACCCATCACTGCTACCCAATTATAAAGGTTTAGATACCCATACCCGCGTGTTACAATCAGGCGAGCGCTATCATGGTTGCAGCGTGCATCTGGTAACGAGCGAACTCGATGCAGGGGAAGTCATCGCCCAAGCGGTGACCTGCGTCAACGCCGCTGAAAATGCTAGCCAATTACAGCAGCGCGTTCATGCGATGGAGCACCAATTGCTGCCTATGGTGGTGGGATTATTTGCTGAGCGGATTGTGTCGCTTAACAATAACCAACTCAGCAACCGCCTTGGACTCAATTTGCCTATTAAGTTATGGCTGTAGTCAGATTATAGTTATAGTCAAAAAAAACGCCTACAATCAAATTTAGGCGTTTTTTTATATTTATCACAGTTTACCCTCGAAGCGTGGATACGCTCAATATCACGATTAGCAAAAATACATAGCGCCCTACCCACACGTTATCTAAAAATGCGTTAAAGCAAAGCTTACGGTCATAGGTGAGACATTGTTTATTTTGTCGATAAAACATGGCAACGATAGGTAGCAGCGCCAATACTGAAAGCGCGCCAAAATAATGCCAAAACACGCCCGCCAAACTGAGCAAAAACACCCCTTGAAGTAGACTAATTATCAATACATCGTGTTTACCAAATAAAATCGCGGTGGATTTAACCCCAATTTTTAAATCATCCTCACGATCTGCCATCGCATATTGGGTATCATACGCCACCGTCCAGCACATATAGCCGAAAAACAGCAGCCAACACCAAATATCAACCTCGGTCTGCCCCGTTAATACTTGCGATACCGCAACATACGCCATCGGAATCGCCCAGCCGAAAGCTGCTGCCAAGAATACTTGCGGTAAATGGGTAAAGCGTTTCATAAACGGATAGATAAACGCCAGCGCCACCGCACCAAATGACCAAATAAAAACCTGCACGGGCAAAAATACCAATAGCGATGCACTCACCCAAGATAAAATTAAAAACGTCCAAACCGCTTCTTTACCCGTCAAGCGACCATCCGCCAGCGGTCTACCTTTGGTTCGCGACACATGCCCATCGACTTTTCTGTCAGCAAAGTCATTGATGGCGCAGCCTGCCGCTCGCATCAACACCGCACCCACCGCAAAGATTGCCACCACATGCCAAGGGGGGAATTGCTCAAATCCTTTTGCCGCCAAAAACACCGCCCATAAAGTCGACCAAAACACCAGCTCAATGCCCACAGGCTTATCAAATCGGGTCAAGTGAATATAGGCTTGTAGCTTATCTTTAAAAGACAGAGTGTGTGTAGTCATAGCATGTTTAATTAAACTAATCAAAAAGGAATAGAAGGTTGAAGCTAGCGTGGCTAACCAATAGTGTAACGCTAAATGTTAGCCAAATCGTCGATAAATTTGTTACCCTTACAGCTGTAAGCCAATCATCAGCAGCTCATAATCCAGCCCAATCGGCGATGGGTCTTGCAAATAGCGTCTAAATACCGCCGTGTCGATGCGGTCTTTGCCAGAGACGGCGCCGCCCATTTGCTTGAGATTTTTTAACAGACTTTTTAAATTGTCATAAGAGGCAGCAAACGATTGCTCGGCTTGATACATTAGCGTGCCTTGGCGCTGTTGCTGCAAGGTCTCTATCGCCGCTAGCCAAGCGTGACTGGGCAAAAAATCAAAAACAGGCAACTTGGGAAAGCGCTGACGGACCTCATGAAAAGAGCCTGCCACCGGAATCGCCAAATGCAGCTGACCTTTGGTTTTGACGATGCGCCCAAGCTCTGCGATAACGCTTGGCGACGTCCAATGAAGGGCAAAACTACTCATCACCAAATCGGCAGATTGATTTGCCAATGCCATATTTGTCATATTGGCGCAAAGCGCTTGGCTGTGCAGCGTCATTGGAGAAGTTGGTAGCGATGAGACTGGGCTAGATGACTGCGGCATCGGCAAAAGATGCGCGACTCGCTGTTGCCATATTGCAAGCATACTGGCAGCAGTATCGACACCATATAACTGAGCGGAAGCTAACGCCGCGTTTTGTAAAAAATTTGACATCACCGCCTCAGTCAATTTTCCTGTGCCACAGCCCACATCCACCACACACATATCGGTTACGCCGCTATGGCAACGCACAATGAGCTGCGCCAAGTGCTCTGCAACCTGCGATTGAATCGGCGTGGCGGCATCGTATGAGGTGGCAAATTGTTCAAAAACAGGGGTGACAGTACAGGACATCATCGACTAAAACAACAAATTAATCAACTTTAACACTATTAATCAGCCCTGCATAGTCATAATCGTCTTGTGTGAGCAAATCAACCCCGCAAGGCAAATTGCCTATCCAAT
>OFDC01001447.1_pt1 | contig 12622 bp, 12 predicted proteins | sample 1520941 | NCBI WGS metagenome assembly OFDC01 (sample SAMEA94258168, study PRJEB24077) | hot springs metagenome | biome: Aquatic biome; feature: Water | place: India | collected 2012-12-06 | depth 5 m | reverse complement strand
GACGGCAGCTTCGACGGGACCCAACGGGCGATGCAGCGCACCGGCGGCGTGAACAGCCGCCATCGCAACGTCCACTCCGATCGCGGCGACATCGACGTCTACCTCGACTACGCGAGTCTCTCGTTGGGCCATCCGCGCACGTTGGGCGTCGCGGGGGATGACTATCTGTACGTGTCGGCGTCGGTGGGCGATGAGGACGCGGTGAACCCCCACGGCGGCGTGGCCGCGCGCATCGATGTGGACGAAGCGGCGGCGTACGCGGTGAGCCAAGCCGCCTTCGTCTACGACCGCGACGTCCATCGCAACTACGGGAACCTTTCGGTGACGTTGGCGATCGACAAGGGCGTGCTCGTGCTGCGCAACGAAGACGTCGTCGCGTCGTATCCCGATCGCGTCACGCGCCGCTCGGCAACCCGTCGGGCGTTGCGCGTGTTGTTGGTCGAAAGCCGCGTGGTCGATCGTACGCTGCTGGCGAACGCCTGGGCGAACGAAGGCTACTGCGCGGAGAACACCGTCGACGACGCGGCCGCGTCGTCCACCGCTGCGGGTGCCCTGCCGAGCTGTGTCGTGGACACGGCGTCGGATGGTGCGTCGGCCTATGCGAAGTACGTGGACGCCACCGCGTCACTCAGCGGCAGTGGTAGCGGCTACGACGTGGTCGTGGTCGCGTTGAACCTCGACGCCGCGACGAATACGCAGGGGGTCCCTGTGGACACGCCGCACAACGCCACGACGTGGGACGGCTTCACCTTGACGCGCATGATTCGTCAGTTCCACCGCGACCGGGGCGACAACGACACCGACGTGGCGAATGCCCCGTTGATCGTGACATTGAGCTACGTCCACGAAGTGCTTGACGCCTCCGCGGAGGCGATGGCCGCCGGGGCGAACGTGCACATGACGAAACCCATCGCCCTGCAGACGTCGACGTTTGCACCGGGCGTCACGCCGGGACGCCGTCATCGCGTCGCGGACGTCTCGTACCTCATTCGCGCCGACGGCCACAGTCTCTCGACGCGTCTCTTCGAAGAAGGCACCGACCAAGCGAACTACAACGTCCTCGTTCAGCGGCTACTCGCCGAAGTGCTCGTGGTGTTGCCCGAGACGCTGCGGATCGAGGCGTCGTTGCTCGATTTGCCCGCGCCGACGTATTACCAAGGCGCGCGGTACGCCGCGGCGATCTGGGAACAGCTGACGGCGCTGTTCCCCGCGAACAGTACGACGCGGTACACCGACACGAACACGTCGTCGCTGGCGAACGAACTCGTCTCGACGCAAGTGACGTTGTACGCGGGGCAACGCATCGTGTTGACCGGCAGCCCCGCCGACATCAACGACCAGTTGCGCCGCGTCTTCGTCTTCGCCATGCCCAACACCAACGCCAGTGACCAAGCGCAACTGACCATCACGGCGACGCAATTGCTCCGCTACGACACCGGCGCCATGGGCGGCACGGAAAGTGGCGGCGCCTGTGCGCCACACAGCCTCTGGGGCGATTCGCTGCCCGCGCTGGCGCAACAGTTCTATTACTACGCCTACGCGTCGCCGGTGCTGTACCCGAAGCAACGGGCGCAAGTCCTGGCGGCCCCGTTCAACCCCGCCGCCTTCAAAGAAGACTACTACCGCTTCACGACGGACGACACCAGCGAAGCGGCCGAGGGCGGCGCCGATCAGGCCGGCGGCCGCGATCCCCAGCGTGTACCAGGTGGCGACGAAGGCGGCGGTCGCCTCGCCGCAGTGAAGCAGGCCGTAGGCGGTGGCGGCGAGGCCGCCGGTCGCCAGGCCCAGCGCCAGACCCGCCGTCGCCGGCCGCGTCGGGGCCAGTTTCCGCGCCGAGAGAAAGACAAACGGCGCGGCGAAGGCCGAGACCAGCACGATGTTACGGCCGCAGATGGTCCAGGTTCCGCCCAGCCAGTCGTCCATGCGCTGCTCAGGCGAAGTCAGGCTCATCTCAATCAGGCCCCACAGTCCCGCCGCCGCCACAACGGCGAGCAGGGCGAAGACCGCCGGGCGCGGATCGACGCCGGGGCGCCCCAGCCGTATCGCCAGCCAGATCCCGGTCCCCGCAAGGGCGGCGGTGTAAATCCCTTTCAGCCAGGGGATCGGCCCCTGAAGCGCCTGGCCCAGATCAGGCCGGAAGCCCAAGAACAGGCCGACCGCCGCCACGGCCGCCACGGCGGCGGCGGCCAGCAGGACAGGGCTGGGCATGGCGGGCTTGGCCGGCTCCAGCCCGGCGGCGAGGGCGTCGATCAGGTCGTCAGTCTTCATCGGGCGATACGCTGGCGACCAGCGTCTTCATGCTGCGGTGGACGCTGACCTTGGCCGCGCCCTCGGTAAAGCCGTTGCGCTTGGCCGCTTCGGCCAAGGAGAAGCCGCCGATCCGAACGTCCTCGATGAGGCGGCGCTGACGCGGCGGCAGAATGGACAGGACCTTCTTCAGATCGCGGCGCACGACGCCGTCCTCGACCGTGTGTTCGGCCAAAAGGACCGACGCCTCCTCCAGCGGCACGTCGGCGCGTCGTCCCAGGCGGCGGAAATGGTCGATCAGCTTGTAGCGCGCGATCGCGTAGGCCCAGGCCGTGAAGGGCAGCGACCGGTCGTAGGTCGCCCGCTTGGCGTGGATGGCGATCAGACAGTCCTGCACGAGATCCTCCGCGTCGGCCTCGCAGCCGGTCAGGCGACGTTTGAAAAAGGGGGTCAGGGCGCCGCGCATTTCGGACAGCAGGGCGCGCCAGGCCACGGGGTCGCCGTCGAGACCCCGCAACATCAGACGTTTGAGCTCGGCTTCCTTGTCGACCACGCCCCAACCCATTCGCGTCGGACAGGGCGGAGGTTACACGGCGGACGACGATCGGCGAGAGTTCTTTTTCTGATGGCGCCGGTAACCTTCGCCGTGCGGGCGTCGAAACCCTTCCTGTCAAGCGGGTCCGCTCCGGGCCGCTGTCACACAGGAAATGATCCCATGACTATCTCCGCCAAGATCCTGGTCGGCGCCGGCGCCCTGCTGGCCCTGGGCGCCAACGCCGCCGCTGCACAGAACCACCCGACCGCCCAGCAGGAAGCCGCCATGGAGAAGTGCTACGGCGTGGCCAAGGCGGGCAAGAACGACTGCGCCGCCGGCCCCGGCACCACCTGCGCCGGCACCTCGGTGCGCGACTATCAGGGCAATGCCTGGAAACTGGTCGCCAAGGGCACCTGCACCTCTATCGAGACGCCCAAGGGCAAGGGTTCGCTGAGCCCGATCCCGAACCGCTGATGTCCCCCGTTCCGACCGCTGGACTGGGCCTGAAGCCCCAGCACTACCCGGAGGCTGCGGCCTGTCCGGCGGCCGGAGCCCAGCGCGGCCTGTGGTTCGAGGTTCATCCCGAGAACTATATGGTTGCGGGCGGGCCGCGCCTGTCCTGGCTGGAGACGATCCGCGCCGCCCGACCGTTGTCGCTGCACGGGGTCGGCCTGTCCCTGGCCGGTGACGAGCGGCCGGACCGCGAACATCTGGCCCGTTTTCGCGCCCTGATCGATCGGTTCGAACCCTTTTTGGTGTCCGAACATCTGGCCTGGTCGCGACGCGGCGGGGTCTATCACCCCGATCTGTTGCCTGTCCCGCGCAGCCGCGAGATCCTGAACCTGGTGTGCGACCATGTCGACGAGGCGCAGCAGGCCCTGGGACGGCGGCTGCTGATCGAAAATCCGTCCGCCTATCTGGCCCTGGCCGGACATGACTGGGACGAGGTGGATTTCCTGGTCGAGATGGCCCGGCGGACCGGCTGCGGCCTGCTAATCGACGTCAACAACGTCCATGTCAGCGCCTCCAACATGGGGTTTTCGGCCCAGGCCTGGCTGGACGCCGTGCCCGGCGGGCTGGTGGGCGAGGTGCATCTGGCGGGCCATAGCCCCGATCCCGTCTGGGGCGAGGCCCTGCTGATCGACAGCCACGACACGCCGGTTTCCGAGACCGTCTGGGCGCTCTACGACCGTCTGATCGCGCGCATCGGTTCCCGGCCGACCCTGGTCGAACGCGACGGCGATGTTCCGGAATTTTCGGTCCTGCTGGATGAGCAGGCGCGCGCCGCTGCGGCGCTGACCGCTGCGGAGGCGGTGGCGTGACCGGGTTTCACGCGGCTTTCGACAGGGCGCTGACCGGCGACCTGGAGTCTCTGCGGCCTCACCTGGAGGCGGGCGACCGGACGCTGGGTGCGCTGGCCGTCTATCGCAACACGACGATCAAGGGCCGTATCGACGCCCTGGAAGCCAACTATCCCACCGTGTTGCAGATGGTTGGCGAAGATTGGTTTCGCGCGGCCGCCGCCGCCTTTGTCGCCGACCAGCCGGGCGACACCCCGGTGCTGGTCGATTACGGCGCAGGCTTCCCCGATTGGCTGGCGCGTTTCCAGCCGGCGACGGACATGGCCTATCTGGCGCCCTGCGCCCGGCTGGATCGGGCCTGGACCCAAGCTCATCTGGCCAAGGACGCAGCGCCGTTCGAGCCGCGCGAGGCCGCCGCGCTCGGCCCCGCCTTGGCGGGCGTGACGGCCAATCTGCACCCGTCGGTTCAGTTGTTCTGGTTCGAGTGGACGGCGCCCTCGCTCTGGCTGGCGCATCGTTATCCGTCCCCGGACGCGTCTCTCGAGTGGCGGGCCGAGGCGGAAGGCTTGCTGGTGCACCGGCCGGGCGCCGAGGTGCAGGCGCGGCGGTTGAGCCGCGCGGAATGGGTCTTCCTGGACGCCTGTCGCCTTCATCGACCGTTCGGTGTCGCTGCGGCTGCGGTCCAGGCGGCGGCGCCCGGTCTGGATCTTTCCGCCCTGTTCGCCGGCCTGATCTCGCTCGGCGTCTTCCTCTCACCCTCGATCCCGAAGGACCAACCATGAACCGTATCGCGGACATTCATCGACGCATCACCGCCGCCGCGCCCGAGGCCGCCCTGGCCCTGCTGCTGCGCGTCGGGATCGCCACGCCCTTCTTCCTGTCGGGACGGACCAAGGTCGAGGGGCTGCTGACGATCACCCCCTCGACGCGCTATCTGTTCGCCGAGGAATACCGCGTGCCCCTGCTGCCCGCTGACCTGGCGGCGAATCTGGCGACCTATTCGGAACATCTGCTGCCGATCCTGCTGGTGCTGGGTCTGGCCACGCGGTCGGCGGCGGCGGGCCTGCTGTTCATGACCCTCGTGATCCAGGTCTTCGTCGAGCCGGGTGGTTGGCCCGTCCATCTGCTTTGGGCCGGGCCGCTGGCCTATCTGATCGCGCGCGGACCGGGCGCCGTCAGTCTGGACCGTGTGCTGAAGATCGACTGATACGCGCACGCCTCTTGTCAGCCGCGTCACTTTGTCCTTGAAGCGGATGAAGCCGGCGCGGGCCGGGCAGGGATCGCCGTTTCATGTTCAGCCTTCTGAACCTCCAGAGCCTGTTCGGCCTGGTCGTCATCATCGCCGTCTGCTGGGCGATCTCGGAGAACCGGCGGGTCTTCCCCTGGAAGCTGGCGATCGGCGCCGTCGCCGTTCAGGCGGCGCTGGTGCTGGCCCTGTTCGCCATTCCGGGGTCGCGAACGGTGCTGGCCGCCGTCACGGGGGCGATCGACGGCCTGGCCGTGGCGACGGCGCAGGGCACGCGGTTCGTCTTCGGCTATCTGGGCGGGGGCGATCAGCCCTATGCGGTTCAGAACGAAGGCGCCCTGTTCACCTTCGCCTTCAACGTCCTGCCGCTGATCATGGTGATTTCCGCCCTGTCGGCCCTGTTGTGGCACTGGAAGATCCTGAAGTGGCTGATCCGGGGCTTCGGCTTTCTGTTTCAGCGCACCATGGGGCTGGGCGGCGCCTCGGCCCTGGCGGTGGCGGCCAACATCTTCCTGGGCACGATCGAAAGCCCGATCGTCATCAAGGCCTATCTGGACAAGCTGAGCCGGTCCGAAATCTTCCTGATGATGACCGTCGGTCTGGCGACGGCGCCGGGGCCTGCCTGATCACCGACTATTGGGAAGGCGTCGAACAGTTTCTGAAGCCGGACGTCGAAGTGCTGGTGGCGCGCGACGGCCAGGATGTGGCGGCGCATCTGGCCGCCCTGACGCCGGAACGGGCGCAGGCCATCGGCCGGGCGGCGCGCGACCGCGTCCTGGCCGACCATACCTACGCCCAGCGGGCCGAGGCGGTGGACGCCCTGTTCCGCGAACGGCTTGCGGCGCGCCGCGAAAGGAGCGCGGCATGAAGCTGGTCGTGCTGGGGCTCAGCCTGTCGTCCGCCTGGGGCAATGGCCATGCCGTGACCTTCCGCGCCCTGCTGTCCGCCTTCGCGGACCGGGGACACGAGGTGGTGTTCCTGGAGCGGGAAACGCCTTGGTATGCGGCGCACCGCGATGTGTCGGATCCGCACTATTGCCGCCTCGACTTCTATTCGGATCTGCAGGATCTGGAGCGTTTCGCCGACGAGGTGCGCAGCGCAGACGCCGTCCTGGTCGGCTCATATGTGCCCCAGGGGATCGAGGTCGGCCGGTGGGCGCGTCGCACGGCGACGGGCGTGGTCGCCTTCTACGACATCGACACCCCTGTGACCCTGGCCCGGCTGGCGCAAGACGATTGCGACTATCTGCGAGCCGACCAGATTGCGAACTACGACATCTATTTCTCCTTCACCGGCGGGGCGATGCTCGAGCGTCTGGAGCGCGACCACGGCGCGCCGGCGGCCTTCCCCTGGGTGGGCGCGTCGTCGCAGGGGGAGCCCGCGTCGCTCTGCGCGCTGCTGCCCTCCCTCTGCGGCGCGGGAGCTGGATCGTCGCGTCGCCCCGCCGCGAGGTCCCCCGCGCTGGTCGAGACCCCCGCGGGGATCACCCTCCGCAACGACGAGCTCTCCATCGACATCGCGCGCGTGGGCGCGTGCGCCGTGCGGGTGCGCCGCGCCGACACGGGCGCCGAGACCCTGTTGACCTTCGACCTCCCCGACGAGCTCGTGCCCTGCGAGGCCCGCGCGGTGCCCGACGTGCTGCGCGACGACGGCGTGGCCGTTCGCATCGACGCGCAGACCCCGCGGTGGTCGCAGTCGGTGACCGTCTCCCTCGGCGACGACGGCCCCGCGCTCTCCTACGCCCGCGCCACGCGCGACGGCGCGGTCACCACCCACCGCCTCGTGAACGCGTCGGCGCACGCCGCGACCTTCACCCTCGACGGGGTCGACCTCCACGCCGCCCCGGGCGAGAGCCTCACCGTGACGGGGTCGTGACCGACGGCGCGGCGAAGGCCTCGGCGAGAAAGCGCGCCACGGCCTTCACGTGCGAGAGCCGCGCGCTCGTGGGGTGCATCGCGATCCACACGCCGCGAGGCGGTGACGGCGCGCCGAGGTCCACCCGGGTGAGCCCGTGGGCGAGCACGTCGGGGAGCAGCCCCAGCCCCGCCCCCGCGCGCACCGCCGACACCGCCGTGCTCACGCTGTCGGTGCGGAGGGCCACGGGCGCGTCGGGGATGCGCGTGCGCAGCCAGTCGCCCTCGGCCACCGCGAAGCGCAGCCCGAAGAGCACCTGCGGGATCTCGCGGAGCCCGCGGGGGGACAGCCGCCGCGGGTCCTCGGCCCAGGGCCCGGCGACGTAGCCCGAGAGGCTCACCGCGCCGATGGACCGCCGCACCACCGAGGGCTCCTCGGGGCGCGAGAGCCGCAGCGCGATGTCGGCCTCGCCCCGCGCGAGGTCGCGGATCTTCGGGCTCGTATCGATCTCCAGCAGCAGCCCCGGGTGCGCGCGCAGGAGCTTCGGGAGGGCCGGGGCCACGAAGCGCGACGCCAGCACCTCCATCGTGGTGAGCCGCACCACGCCCCGCGGCGCCTCGCGCTCCAGGGCCACGCGGCGGCGCACCTCGGTGACCCCGCGCTCCGTCGCCTCGGCCACCGACACCAGGGCCTCGCCCACCTCGGTGAGGGCCACGACGCGGTCCTTGCGGGTCATCAGGGGCGCGCCCACCGAGGCCTCGAGGGCGCGCACGCGACGACCCACGGTGGTGGCGTCGACGGCGAGGGCCTTCGCGGCCCCCGCGAGGGAGCCCGCGCGTCGCAGCGCGAGGAGCAGCGCGAGGTCGCGCCAGTCGAGGGGCGGCGGGGCGTCCACGGAGGCGCGGAGTGTAGACCTCGCGCGCGCAGACACCACCCCGGGAGACGTGCGAAGGTCCGCCCATGCGAAGGGCCTGGGTGTTCATCTCCGCAGCGATGCTCGTCGCGGGAGAGGCTCGCGCGCAGAGGGCCGCGTGGGTGCCCGAGCCGTCCATGGACCCGAACTCCACCCCCACGGTGGAGGGCACCGGGGTGCCGACGCCCGGCGAGATCACCGTGGTGAACCACGTCGCGTGGGACTACGGGCCGGTGAGCCCCCTCGGGATCAGCGGGCGCCTGCGAGACGTGTGGTCGTTCCAGGTGGGCGTGCTGCGAAACGTCGCGCTGGGCGTGCAGGTCCCGACGGTGCCCGTGACGCAGTTCGGCTTCGACCGCGGGACCCTCGGCCCGACGATGGCGGACACCCGGTTCTCCATCCGCTGGTCGGGGCTCAACGCCGGCAGCGTGCTGGCCGCGTCGCCGCCGCTGTCGTCCGTGCGCTGCGGCGGGCGCTGCGGGCGGGGATGGTCCGTGGGCGGCGCGCTGGCGGCGGAGCTCTCGATCCCCGGCGGCGCGCCCGAGTCGAGCTACGGCGAGGCGACCTTTCGTCTCGTGGGGCAGCTCGAGGTGCGCTACCTGCGCTTCGCCATCGGCGCCAACGTCAGCTACCTGAGCAACTTCGACCGCCTCTCGGACCTGCAAGCCCGCGACCGCTTCACCGCGTCGCTCTCGGTGCGCCGCCCCCTGGCCGCGCTGCTCTCGATGTTCTCGCTGTTCAGCCCCCCCCTCGCCGACTGGGCCACGGTGCTGGCCTTCGGCATCGAGAAGGTGCTGGGGGCTCCCTACGTGACCCTCACGGCGTCCTTCGAGACCACCGCGCTGCGGGGCTTCTTCAACGTCGTGGAGGTCGGCTACGGGCTGCAGCGCCAGGTCGGGAGCTTCGTGTTCTCGGTGGGCGGCGTCAGCAACCTGGTCGACGGCGGGGGCGGGCGCGTGCTGATCTCCGCCGGCTGGCGCCCCCCCGAGGACGAGGACCACGACGGCGTCGCCGACGAGGACGACCGCTGCATCGGCGTGCGCGGCTCGGCGCGAGAGCACGGCTGCCCGACCTCCGAGGACCCCATCGTGCGCGAGCCCGACAGCCTCAACGGGAGGACCTATGTCTACGAAGTGCCGTGACGCCCTCCCGTCGCGCCGGGCCTTCCTCGCGCTCCTCGGCGCGGCGCCCGCGGCGTGCACCTTCCCCCCCGCGCTGCGCGCCCGGCGGTGCGTCGGGGCCGTCGCCCCCGATGGCACGTGCACCGAGGTCCTCTGGTCGTACAGCTCCCTGCAGTACTGCCGCGCCCGGGTGCTGCACCCGCGCGACGAGGGCGAGCTCGCGGCGATGCTCCGCCGGGTGGCCGCCTCGGGGCACAAGCTCAGCATCCGCGGGGGCGGGGCGAGCCTCGACACCCAATCGCTCAACGGCGACACCGTGGTGACCCTCGACGCGCCCGCGTTCACCACCATCGAGGTGCACCACGGCCCCGACGGCGAGCCCCGCTTCACCGCCGGCGCGGGCGCGACCTGGGGCGACGTGATGGCCGCGCTGCGCGCGCGCGGGCTGGTGCCCTACGCGGCGCCGTCGGCGTCGTACATCCGCATCGGCGGGGGCTTCGTGGCCAATTCGTTCTCGCGCATGAGCACCCGCTGGGGGCGCGAGGAGCGCTACGTGCGCGCGTTCACCCTGATCACCGTGGACGGCCAGCGGCGGGTCTGCACCCCCGACACGACCGACCCCCTCGCGCGGCGGCTCTGGCACACCGCCGTCGGCGCGCTGGGCTACCTCGGCGTGGTGACCTCGGTGACCTACGCCGCGCGGCGCGTGCCCGTGGGCGCCGAGGTGCACACCCGGTACGCCGTGGGGGAGCTCCCCGACGACGAGCGCAGCGAGGCCTACGCCGACGCGCTCGACGGGTTCCTCAACGACCTCTTCGCCCGTGCGACGGAGCTCAACGGGGCGAGCACGCTGGGCGCGCAGCCCGACCCCGACGCGTCCCTCGACGGGATCTACGGCACCGTCTGGTGGACCCGCGGGCTCACCCCGCGCCTGCGCACGCTGGTCGCGCGCTTGAACTACACCCCGCAGCCGCCGCCCAACCCCACCCGCGGGCTGCTCAACCGCCGCAACGACTACCTCCGAGCCTACGGCGAGTACGCGATGACCCAGCCGGGGGGCGAGTCGTCGGTGCAGAACGTAAACTTCGCGCTCTCCCGCTGCGACCCCGACTCGTGGGACCCCATCGAAGACTTCGCGTTCTTTCAAGACGCCGACCTGCGCGCCAAGCTCGCCGCCGAGCCCTTCTGGCGCATGACCTCGGTGGAGCAGGCCTTCTGCATCCCGAAGCGCGGGCAGCGGGAGTTCCTGCGGATCATCGACGACACCGTGCGGCTCTACGACCACTTCCCCACGCTGGTCGACCTGCTCTACGCGCCGAAGGACGCCCGCGCCACGCCGCTCCCCCTCTCGGCCACGAAGGACGGCGACGCCATGGTGTTCACCCTCGCGTACCTCGACCGCAACGGCGAGCGCTGGGGGTGCACCCGGCAGGTGTACCGCACGCTGGCCTCGCACTGCGCGCGCCTCGGCGGCCGGGTCTACCTCGCCAAGACCGTGGAGGTGGAGCCCGAGGACATGCGCGCCATGTGGGGCGACGGGGTGCGCGAGGTGGCCGCGCTGAAGCGCCTGCTCGACCCCCGCGACGTGCTCGTCAACGAGTTCTGGCGAGAGAAGCTCCTGCCCGCGTCGTGGGAGGGGTGACCGCCGCCGCGCTGTGGCCCGCGCGGATTTCGAGTACAACGCAGGGGTCATGGCCCTCGGCGCGTGCGTGTTCGGTCGGAGCTTCTCCTTCGGGTCGGTGAAGGAGGTCCTCGCCCGCGCGAGCGAGCTGCGGTCGGGTGACGTGCAGGCGGGCATCGCCGCGCGCTCCGCCCGCGAGCGCGTGGCCGCGAAGCGCGTGCTCTCGGAGCTCACCCTCACGACCCTCTTCGAGCACCCGTCGGTGCCCTACGAAGACGACGAGCTCACGCGACTCTTCGTCGACACCAACGACGCCTCGGCGCGTCGACGGGTCGCGGGCAAGACCGTGGGGGAGTTTCGCGACTGGATCCTCGACCACGGCACCACCGGCGCTGACCTCCTCGCGGTCTCCCCCGGGCTCACCCCGGAGATGATCTCCGCGGTCACCTCGCTCATGTCCAACATGGACCTCGTGGCCGCGGCGAAGAAGATCCGCGTGGTGGCGCGGTGCAACAACACCATCGGGCTCCCCGGGCGCATCTCCTCACGCCTGCAGCCCAACCATCCCCGAGACTCCGTCGAGGGCGTGCTCGCGGTGGTGCTCGAGGGGCTCTCCTACGGCAACGGCGACGCGGTCATCGGCGTGAACCCCTCCACCGAGACCGCCGAGAGCACCGCGGAGATCCTCACGCGCACCAAGGCGCTGATGGAGGCCCTCGGCGTGCCCACGCAGAACTGCGTGCTCTCGCACATCACCGTGCAGATGGAGGCCATGCGCCGCGGCGCCCCGCTGGACCTGTGCTTTCAGAGCATCGCCGGCAGCGAGGGGGCCAACCGGAATTTCGGGGTCTCGATCTCGCTGCTCGACGAGGCCTGGGCGATGACCCGGGAGCTCGGCACGGCGAAGGGCCCCAACGTGATGTACTTCGAGACGGGCCAGGGCACGGCGCTCAGCGCCAACGCGCACCACGGCGCCGACCAGCTCACGATGGAGGCCCGGGCCTACGGCCTCGCGCGGCGGTATCAGCCCTTTCTGGTGAACTCCGTGGTGGGCTTCATCGGGCCCGAGTACCTCCACGACGGCAAGCAGATCCTCCGCGCGGGCCTCGAGGATCACTTCATGGGCAAGCTCTCGGGCCTCTCCATGGGCTGCGACGCCTGCTACACCAACCACGCGGAGTGTGATCAGAACGACGTGGAGTGCCTGGAGATGCTCCTCGCCTCGGCCGGGGTGAACTACCTCATGGGCATCCCCGTGGGCGACGACGTAATGCTCAACTACGAGACCACGTCGTTTCACAACAACGCCACGCTGCGCGAGATCTACGGCCTGCGCCCCGCCCCCGAGTTCGAGGCCTGGCTGGAGCGCGTAGGCATCTTTCAAGAGGGCCGGCTCAGCGAGAAGGCGGGCGACCCCTCGCAGTTCCTGCGGCGCGAGGCGCTGCGGCCGGTGGTCTTCGGGGCCGCGCGATGAGCGAAGAAGAAGCCTTGTGCCGCAGGCTCCTGGACGCGTGTCGCTCCCGCGGGCTGCGCCTCGCCACCGCGGAGTCGCTCACCGCAGGGCGCATCGCGGCGACGCTGTGCGACGTGCCGGGCGCGTCGGACGTCGTCGACCGGGGATGGGTGGTCTACTCGTACGCCGCGAAGACCGCGATGCTCGGGGTCGACCCCGAATTGCTCGCGCGCGACGGCGCGGTGAACGAGGCCGTGGCCCGCGCGATGGTCGAGGGCGCGCTCGCGCGCGGCGTGCCCGACGTGTCGCTGGCCGTCGCGGTCACGGGCGT
>OFDC01001446.1_pt1 | contig 12624 bp, 12 predicted proteins | sample 1520941 | NCBI WGS metagenome assembly OFDC01 (sample SAMEA94258168, study PRJEB24077) | hot springs metagenome | biome: Aquatic biome; feature: Water | place: India | collected 2012-12-06 | depth 5 m | reverse complement strand
CCTGCCCGCGATGAGCTGACCCGTCCCCGTCGAAAGGCACTCAATACAATCGCCCGACCGTGAACGAGCCCCTGCCGCCTTCTCCGCCGCCCACGCCCGCCGATCCCGTCTCACCGCCCGCGATGCCGGTGTCGGCCGTGCGCGCGCCCGACCCGTCGCGCACCCTGCTGGGCCGATGGATCGCCGCAGGCGCACTGCTGCTGGCCCTGCTGTCCATCGCCAGCCTCATGCTGGCGGTCAACACCCAGCAGCGCGTGCGCGGCCTCGAGCGGGAACTCGTGCGACGTCTGCAGGAGGCGCAGAACCAGGCGGCCGAGGCCCGTGCACTGTCGAAACAGGCGCAGGACGCCTCGCGTGATGCCACCGCCAAGGTCACCATCATGGACGCACGGGTGTCGGAGGTGGCGCTGCAGCGCACCCAGCTGGAAGAGCTGATCCAGTCCCTGTCCCGCTCGCGTGACGAGAACGTGCTCGCCGACCTCGAGGCGGCGCTGCGGGTCGCGCAGCAGCAGTCGGCCATCACCGGAAGTGCAGAGCCCGTCGTGGCCACGCTGAAACAGGCGGACGAGCGCCTGGCCCGTCACAGTCAGCCGCGACTGGAACGCGTGCGGCGGGCCATCGCGCGAGACCTCGACCGGGCGCGCGCCGTCGCCGTCACGGACGTCAGCACCCTGGCGCTTCGCCTCGACGAAGCCATCCGCCAGGTCGACGAGCTGCCGCTGCTGGCCGATGCCCAGACCGGGCGAGGTGCGCCCAGAGGCGCTGCATCCTCCGCCAGTGCGCCGGCTTCGGCGGCCGGGCCCGGCCCGGCCTGGAACACCCGGTTGGACGATGCCTGGCGCCGGTTCGCGTCGAGGGTGTGGGAGGAGACCCGCACCTTGGTCCGCGTGACGCGAGTGGACGTCCCCGAGGCCGCGCTGCTGGCACCCGAGCAGGCCTTCTTCCTGCGGGAGAACCTCAAGCTGCGGCTGTTGAATGCCCGCCTGGCGCTGCTGTCGCGTCAGTTCGATACCGCGCAATCCGATCTGCGCGATGCACAGGGCTCTCTGGAGCGCTATTTCGACCGCAGTGCGCGCAGGGTGCAGTCCACCACGGAGCTGCTGCGTCAGGTCGCGGCGCAGGCGCGGCTGGTGGTCGTCCCCCGGCCGGACGAGACGCTGGCGGCATTGCAGGCGGCCGGCGCGGGCCGCTGACGCGAAGGGGGATCGATGCGCGGTGTCGTCTGGGTCATCCTGCTGTTCGTCGCCGCGGTGGTGGCCGCCTCCACGCTCGGCCGCAACGACGGTCTCGTGAGCTTTTTTTGGGGATCATGGCGGCTGGACGTGTCGCTGAATCTCTTCCTGCTGACCCTGGTCGCCAGCGTCTTCCTGCTGTTCACGGTGACCAGGGGCGTGACTGCGTTGATCACGCTGCCGACGCGCGCGCGTGAGTGGCGTTCGCTCAAGCGGGAGCGTGCTGCGCAAGCCTCGCTGCGGGAAGCCCTGGCTGAGCTGTTCGCTGCCCGCTACACGCGCGCCCAGAAGGCAGCGCAGCGCGCCCTGGCCATCCAGGACAGCGCTGCGGAGCTGGCCGACGACCATGACCTTCGCGTTCTCGCTCATCTGCTTTCTGCGGCGAGCGCGCACAAGCTGCAGGACCGCGTGCACCGCGACGAGCAGATCAACCAGGTCTTTCGGCTGACGCGTGCTCGCCTTGTCCCTCGCGCAGTGGACGACGGCGCTCGCCTGCTGGCTGCAGAGTGGTCATTGGACGACCGCGACGCGACCCGCGCGATGCAACTGCTCAGCGAGTTGCCCGCCGGTGCTGCCCGACGCACGCAGGCACTGCGGCTCAAGCTGCAGGCCGCGCGCATCGACGAGCAGCCGCTCGAGGCCCTGCGCACCGCACGCCTGCTCGCCAAGCATCAGGGCTTTTCGCGTGCGGCCGCGCAAGGCCTGCTGCGTTCACTGGCCTGCGAGGCCCTGGACCGCACCCATGACCTCGACCAGCTGCGTCGCACGTGGCAGCAAATGGACGCTGCGGAGCGGCGCGACGTCTGGGTGGCCTGCAGGGCCGCTCGCCGCGCTGCGGCCATGCAGGCACACGACGAGGCGCGTCAGTGGGTCCGACCCTTCTGGGAGCGCATTGCCGAACTGAGCGAGGAAGAGCGCGAGGAACTCGGGATGACGCTGCTGGCGCTGCTGCCTGGCATGGGCGCGGACTGGCTGCCTCGCCTGGAGGCAGCGCTCGCCGCCTCGCCGCAGCAGCCCATGATGCAGGCAGCGGTCGGCGCGGCTTTCGCGGAGAGACAGCTCTGGGGCAAGGCGCGCCGCCTGCTGGAGGATGCGGCCCGTGCCTCCGGTCTGCGCGCGCCCGCGCGACGCCACGCCTGGCGGGTCCTCGCCCAGCTGGCGCGCCAGCAAGGCGAGCCCGACCGGGCTGCGGAGTGCGAGCACGAGGCCTCGAAAATCGAATGATGCTTGCCACTCCGAAAAATCTTCGGCTATACTGCGGAGCTTCGCGGCTGTAGCTCAGTTGGATAGAGTACTTGGCTACGAACCAAGGGGTCGTGGGTTCGAATCCTGCCAGCCGCGCCAGAACATCGTTCTAGAACAACGGGTTAGCCTTCACGGGCTGGCCCGTTTTTCTTTGCGCGAGACTTTTTGTGTTGAGGATGCCGAACTGTCAGGGCCGCGGCGTCTTCGACGGCCGGATGGCGTCTCAACGCCAGGTGTTCAGGGCCTTCTTGCCCATTCGGCTTCGAACTCAGCACGCTGGCGCATGTGATCGTTTGCGCACTGGACCGTCGCTGTTGATTCGCAGCCAGCGGCTGGCCGATAGGCCTTGGCCCAGGCAGCCTCTTTGGAGGCATGCGCCTCCTGAGCTTCCCGCTTGACTCTGTCAGCTTGTCGTTGCTTCGTGAGCAACGCGATCTGCTGCGCCGCTGACTCGGCCTGCTGCTGCGCCTGACGTGCAGTTTCTTCTGCCTGGGCGCGTCGGCGCTCTGCTTCCAACTGCTCGTCCTGGCCAGAGAAAGCGTAGGCGATGCCTGAGGCCAGAACGGCCGCGAGGATATATCTCTTGTCCATGGGCACAGCATAAGCAGCCTGCAACTAACTGTTGCAACGCGGAGGCCGCCTGTTCGAGGGGTCGACCCCCCCACCCACGGGGCAAGGCAGGCCTGGCCCTCCGGTCCCCCGCCTTCGTCCGCCTTCCCGGTCTCTTTGGCCGCTGCGCCCGCGGCGACGCGTGCTCAGTCGATCCTGTCCATCGCCGCCACCGCCGCTGCGGGAGGATGGGGATCCACAATGCCCTCGAGGATCGAGGCGCCCAGGTTGACGATCACACAGCGTCCCGGCAGCGCGACGGTGCAAGGGCCCCAGAAGCGGCGGAAATCCGAGTGCGTGACGATCTTGCCGAAACCATGCAGCACATGGAGGGTCCCTGGCTCATCCAGGGGCAGACGCAAGTGATACCGAGCGAAGCCGAGCACGGTGAGTCGGAAGGGGGGCGACGGCAGTTTCCCGAGAACTTCCTCGCCAACCAGAAAGGACAACGAGAACAGCGAGGGCTCGTAGCGCGACAGGAACGTGGTGGACATGGGCTGGAACACGGACGCGAGAAGCCGGCGCGGCTCCGGTTGCTGTCGGGTCACCCGGACCGGGTCAGTATCTGAGTCGGTTCACCCCAAGGCGAGGCCAATGAGGAACCAATGCGGTATCAAGGGATAACCCTTGGTTTTTCCTGCGGACAAGGAGGTCCGACCGCTGTCTTGGAGAACCCCGCCCGTGCACTGCGCCAGGTCAGGTCTTCGCGTGGCGCTCCGTGATGGCGGCGTTGATGCTTTCGGATGTTTGCAGCCGATGTGGCGCTGCCGATACTGTCATCGAGCCCTCAGAAGTGTTGCTCGGGAGACTGCCCATGGAGCCTCGTCACCTGGTTCGACAGCACGTGCCGCTGGCTGCGCTGGCCACGTTGAGCCACGAACTCAAGACGCCGCTGGTGGCGCTGCTGGGGTTCGCCCAGTTGCTGGAGGCCGACAGGAGCCAACCCCTGGCGGCATGCCAGAGGGAGCGTGCGGAGCGCATCGAGGCAGCGGGTCGCCAGATGCTGCAGATCGTCGATTCGGTCCTGCAACGTGCGCGTGAAGGCGGATCCGTTCAGCCCTGCGCGCCTGCAGATTCCCTGCGCCACCACAGCCGCGATGCGAGCTGATGTCGCAGCCGTGCAATCCTGTCACCTGGGCTGCTGCAGCGCCGCGACTCCCCCGAGGAGTGCTTGGCAGGTGCTCACGACCACCGCGAGCGCGTCGGCGTTGCTCAGACCCTGTTCGCGACGCAGGCGCAGCCAGGTGTCGAAACTCAGCATGAGATGCAGGGCTTCCGCGACATGGGCCTGCGAGCCGATCACATCGCCCAGGGTGGCCTGGATGGACTGCTGCTCCATGCGGGCCAAGGTCTGCTGGTGGAGATTCAGCGGGCGGGATTCGTGTCGGTGCGCCTCGATCGCCACCTGGTAAGCGGATATCGTGTCGTAAATCAGGGCGCGACGTTGGGCGAGGTCTGAAACCCGCTCACGCCAGTCCGCGGCATCGAGGCGACTGGAAAAAGCCTGACGGACGACCGACTGCACGTGGAGCGCCATTTCCTGATAAAGGCCCTCCATCTCGGGGTAGTGACGAAATACCGAGCGCAGGCCGACCTCGGCGCGCTTGGCCAGGTCTTGTGCCGTGGGCGAAACCACCCCTTCGTTGACCAGAGCCAGGAAGGCCTGGAAAAGCCGCCGCTTGTTGTCGATACGGCGTCGCTGACGTCCGTCGAGGACGTGTTCATCATCGTGATCCGCGGAACCGTCTACCTCGATCATCGTTTCGCTCCTGCCTATAGAGCGCCACGTGGTAAGGTTCCAGGCGCTTGCGCGGGGGATTCTAGCTTTGCCCCTGTTGATGAATATGGCGCCATCGACGACCTCAAAATGAAGGCGAAATGACCAAGAGCTACACCCAAATCCTGCAGCAAATCGAATCTTTGAAAGCCGAGGCCGAGGCGGTTCGCCGCCAGGAGGTCGAGGGCGTCATCGCGCGGATCAAGGAGGCCATCGCCGTCTATGGTCTCACGGCCGAGGATCTGGGCCTGGCCCCACAGCCCAGGGGCAGGTCGAACGCTTCGCCAGCGAAGCCGGCGCGGGCCAAGGGCAAGGCCTCTGCCGCGCAGGAGGGCAAGGCCGTCCGCTATCGCGACGATGCGGGCAACACGTGGGGTGGACGCGGCCCCCGTCCCCGCTGGCTGCGCAATGCCTTGGCCGCCGGCAAGACGCTGGACGACCTCGCAGCCTGACTCGCGGCTCACTGCCGAGAAAAATCCCCGGTGATTGGCCCGTTCGCGCAGGCGGTGTTGGCTCCTGTGGGCGATGCCGGGGCAATCCCGCCCTTCCATACTGGTCCTCACCTGGGCACTTGGACCCTGGGACCTGGAGAGGGTGATGGATGCGAAGAATTCTTCTGAAGTCGATGGCGCATGGATGCCATCGACCCTGGCCCTGAATCGCTCGGGAATGCAGGGCGCATTGCAGGCCCAGCTCGTCCAGCGCATCGGGACCGAGATCAAGGGTCCTCTTGGCGCGGTCATCGGCTTTGCCCACCTCATGTCCGAGGATCGCAGCGATCCCCTGGGCGAACGGCATCGTCGCTGGGTCACGCTCATCGAGCAGGCGGCGCATTACATGCTGTCGCTGGTCAATGCCTCGATCGATGCAGGGGGACGCGAGCCCGGCCCTGACGAGGACTGCCAGGCGGTGGAGCTTTCACCGGTGCTGAGCGAGATCGGCGCCTGGCTGACTGCGCAGGCCGCGCCCCGTGGCATCCGGGTGTCCGTCGAGGGAACCTCTGCACGGGCGTGGGTGCGGCCGCGGGCCTTGCGGCAAGTGCTGCTCAACCTGGGCTCGAATGCCATCAAGTACAACCGCGAGGGCGGCCATGTGCGCATCGCGGTGGACGACGTGGCAGGGGGGCGCCTGGAACTGTCCGTGCAGGACACCGGGCTCGGCATGACGGATGAGCAGCGGACGCAGCTGTTCCAGCCCTACAACCGGCTGGGCCGCGAGCATGGCATGACGGAAGGGACCGGGCTGGGATTGTGCATCGTTCGCCAGCTGGTCGAGGGCATGGGCGGATCCATTCACGTCGACAGCGCCCCGGGTGAAGGGAGCGCGTTCCGCGTGCTGCTCAGGCAGGCGTGACAGCCGGCAGTCAGCGCCAGCGCGTGCGCCGATGATGGCGCCGTGTCCATAGCCAGTAGCCCACGCCGGCGACCGCCACGACGGTCACCGCCTTGCGGGCCGCTCCCTTCGGGTTGTGCTTGAGCTCGGCATGCCAGCCCATCTCACCCAGGATGTTGGGAACGTGGCCGCGCGACAGGTCCTGAAGCAGGCCTTCGACGACGTTGATGCGATCGGCCAGCAGCAGGGTCATCCAGCGCCGCACGTCGTTCTCGCTCCAGCCGTAGGCAAATCGCCGCACCATGCCCGACAGCCCCGACGGGGGTGTGCTGGTGCCGAAGACCGGCGTGATGTCCGGCCGTTCGGTCGACTTCAGCACCTCCACGCGATGCGGCTGCTGCTCGGGCTGCTCCCAGTGAGCGTGGATGAAACGTGGAGGCGTGCGCTCCATCGGGAATGCGGGGCGATCGGCCGGATCCTTGTCGGCGCCCCATCCCGGGATGCGATCGTGCGTGGCAGGCAGGGACCGGCGTTCGTTGGGCACATGATCGTGGGTCATCTCGGGGTCCTCAGTGCGCCGCGCCGGGGGGGATCAGCACGGTCTTGATGCAGCGGTCCAGCTTGCTGGAAAAGATGTGGTACGCATCGGCCACCTCAGCCAGCGGAACGCGGTGCGTGATGATCGCGCTCGGGTCGAGGCGGCCCGCCTGGACATGCTCGATCAGACGCGGCAGGTGGCGCTTGACGCTCGCCTGATTCATGCGCAGCGTCAGGCCCTTGTTGACCGCATTGCCGATGGGCAGGGCGTTGAAGGTCGGGCCGTAGACGCCGACGACCGACACCGTGCCGCCCTTGCGCACGCAGTTGATGCACCAGTGCAGGACGGTGGCGGCACCCGCCTGCATCTTGAGCTTCACGCCGGTGAGGTGCTGGATGGCGTTGCCCGCGGCCTCAGCACCCACGGCGTCGATGCAGACGTCCGCGCCGAGCCAATCGGTCATCTTCTTGATGTGTTCGGCCATGTCGTCCACCTCCTTGAAGTTGACGACCTCGCACTGCGCATAGCGCCGGACGAACTCGAGGCGGTACTCCACGTGATCGACCACGATCACGCGGCCTGCGCCCATCAGCCAGGCGCTGCGGGCCGCCATGATCCCGATCGGGCCGGCGCCGAAGACCACGACGACATCCCCCTCCTGGATCTCGCCCATCTCCGCGGCCTGGTACCCGGTGGGTACGACATCGGTCAGCAGCACCGCGTCGTCGAGTGACAGGCCTTCGGGAATCTTGTGGGGGCCGACATCGGCAAAGGGCACGCGCACGTACTCCGCTTGCCCGCCGTCGTAGCCGCCAGCAGTGTGCGAATACCCGAAGATGCCTCCGACCGCGGTGGCCTGCGGGTTGCTGTTGTGGCAGTTGCCGAACAGTTCACGGCGGCAGAAGAAGCAGCTTCCGCAGGCAATGTTGAAGGGGACGAGCACGACGTCGCCTTTGTGGAGCGACTCCACCGAGCTGCCCACCTCCACCACCTCACCGACGAACTCGTGGCCGAAGGTCATGCCGACGCGCGTGTCCGGCACGAGCCCGTGGTACAGGTGCAGGTCCGAGCCGCAGATGCACGAGCGAAGCACACGGACGATCGCATCGTTCGGGTGCTCAATGGCCGGTTCGGCCTTCTGCGTCGCGCGCACCCGGTACGGGCCACGGTAATCCATTGCCAGCATGAGGCTTCCTTTCGGTGGGCGGGGTGAGGGGGTCCTCGTCTCACGGAGGCAACCACCGATCCTGCCGGCGTGGCCGGCGTGCTATGGTTTTTCGTTGTCCTCCGCCGGCCCCGCCGCATGCGCCGTTCGTCGATCCTTGCTGTCCTGTGGGCCGCCTGCTGGGCCCCGGCCGTGGCCGCCTCGCCCACGCTGCGCAAGATCGAGGCGGCAGGGGTCATCTCCATCGGCTACCGGGACTCCTCGGTACCGTTTTCCTACCTGGACGCGCGCCAGCGCCCGATCGGCTATTCGATGGACATCTGCAGCCGGGTCGTGGAGGCCGTGCGTCAACGGCTCGGCCTGCGGCACCTGGAGCGCCGGCTGGTGCCGGTGAATTCGGCCACGCGCATCCCGATGGTGGCCAACGGCACGGTCGACCTGGAGTGCGGCGTCACCACCAACACCCTGGAGCGGCAGCGGCAGGTTGCCTTCAGCCTCACGACCTTCGTCGCGGCCAGCCGGCTGGCGTCGCGCCGGGCCGAGCCCGTCATGAAGGTGGAAGACCTGCGCGAACGGCGCGTCACCTCCACGGTCGGGACGACCAGCCTGCGCCACCTGCAGGAGCTGTACAACCGGGGCCTTCCGATGCACATCGTCGCCGCGCGCGACGACCCCGACGCCTTCCGGCTGCTGGAAAGCGGCCGCGTTGCGGCCTATGCGATGGACGATGTGCTGCTGCACGGAACCATCGCCAGCTCGGCCCGCCCAGGCGACTATGTGGTGTCGGACGAGGCGCTGTCCGTGGAGCCCTATGCCATCGTGCTGCCGCGCGACGACCCGGCGTTCAAGCGCCTGGTCGACAACACCATCGTGACGCTGTTCCGCAACGGCGAGATCCACCGCCTGTACGAGCGCTGGTTCCTTGCGCCGATCGCCCCCCAGGGCATCCGGCTCGGCATGCCGATGTCGGCGGCGATGAAGCGGGTGATCGACGAGCCGACGGACGCCGCCGATCCCGCCCGCTACCGCGACCGCTGATCAACGGAAGCTGTCGGCGTCGATCGCGTGGCGGCCGAGCTTGTCGTACAGCGTCTTGCGCCCCATGCCGAGGGCTTCGGCGGTCACGCTCACGTTGCCCCGGTGCTGCCGCAGCGCCTGCTCGATCAGCACCTTCTCGACCTGGTCCATCTGCTGGGCCAGCGGCAGGGCGGCCGATGCGGCCGGCCCGAGGAGCTGCTCCGCGGCGAGCCCGAGCACGAAACGCTCGGCCGCGTTGCGCAACTCGCGCACATTGCCGGGCCAATGGTGCGCCATGAGCTGCTGCGACAACGCGGCGCTCGGCATGTCGGGCTGCCGGCCATGACGCGCAGCGGCCTGCAGGAGGAAGTGCTCGAACAGCAGCGGGATGTCCTCGCGCCGCTCGCGCAAGGGCGGCAGGCGCAGCACCGCCACGTTCAGCCGGTAGTACAGGTCGGGCCGGAAGCGGCCCTGCTCGCTGAGCTCGTGAAGGTCGGCCTTGGTCGCGGCCACCACCCGCACGTCGAGCTCGATCTCGTCGTTCGAACCCAGGCGCTCAAGGCGGCGCTCCTGGAGGACGCGCAGCAGCTTGACCTGGAAGGGCAGGGGCATGCTTTCGATCTCGTCGAGCAGCAAGATGCCGCCCTGGGCATGCTCCAGCTTGCCCACGCGGCGCTTGGCGGCGCTGGTGAAGGCGCCGGCCTCGTGCCCGAACAGCTCGCTCTCCAGCAGGGTCTCGGGCAGGCCGCCGCAATTGATGGCCACGAAATGGCGGTCCCGGCGCGGGCTGTGCTCATGCAGGCAGCGCGCCACGAGCTCTTTGCCGGTGCCCGTCTCTCCCAGCAGCATGACGTCGGCCGAGGTGGCGGCCAGTTGCTGCACCTGGCGCTGCAGCTGGCGCATGGCGGGTGAGCGGCCCAGCAGCGTCGCCTCGATGCCCCGCTGCGCCGACAGCTGCCGACGCAATGCCTGCACTTCCGCGCTCAGGGCGCGTTTCTCGGCCGCGCGTGTGGTGACTTCGACCAGGCGTTCGGGGTGGAAGGGCTTCTCGATGAAGTCGTACGCCCCCATCCGCATGGCCTGCACCGCCATCGTCACGTCGCCATGGGCGGTGATGAGGATGACGGGCACCGTGGAGTCGGCTCCCCGCAACTGCTGCAGCAGCTGAACCCCGTCCATGCGCGGCAGGCGGACGTCGGTGACCACGACGCCGGGATAGCCCGGCGCGAGGCCCGCCAGCGCGGCCTCGGCGGAGTCGAAGGCGGTGACGGTGAAGCCGGCGAGCTCCAGGGTCTGGGACAGGCTGGTGCGTACCGCCGGGTCGTCGTCGACCAGTGCAATCGGGAAACCTTCAAGCATGCGATTCCTTCTCCGCAGGCGTGGCATCGGCCGGTGCGAGATCGAATTCGAACACGGCACCCCCAGCCGAGGGCAGGGCTCGCAGGGCGCCACCGAACTCGCGCACGATGTGCGAGGAGATGACCAGGCCGAGTCCCAGGCCCTCGCCCGGCGGCTTGGTGGTGAAGAACGGCTCGAACAGGCGCTGTGCGGCGGCGGGCGGAATGCCCGCGCCGCTGTCGCTCACGCGCACCCGCACCCGTTCATCCACCACCGCCGCCCTCACCTCGACGTCGCGACGCTCGCGGCCGCGCACCGCGTCGATGGCGTTGGCCAACAGGTTCACCAGCACCTGCTCCAGCCGGTGGCTGACGCAGTGCACCTGGACGTTCAGAGGCACCTGCACGGTGAGCGCGACCCGCTCGGCCTGCAGGCGTGCGGACAGCAGCTCGCGCACGCGGTCCACGGCATCGGCCAGCGGCACGGCCCGGGCTTGGTCGAGCGACGTCTTCCGGGCGAAGGACTTGAGCTGGGCCGTGATGCGGCCCATGCGCTCGGCCACCTCGCCGATGGCCTGGAAATTGTCCGCTGCCTGTGCTTGGCGGCCGCGTTCGAGCAGCAAGCGGCCGTTGTCCGCAAGGGCCCGCAGTGCGGTGAGCGGCTGCCCCAGCTCGTGCGAGATGCCGGCCGACAGCTGCCCCAGCAGCGCCAGCTTGCCGGCCTGCACCAGGTCTTCCTGGGCCTTGCGCAGCACCTGCTCCGCATGCTGGCGGTCCTGCACCTCGCGCCGCAGCTCCCGGTTGGAGGCTTCCAGCTCGAAGGTGCGCTGACGGACCTTGGCCTCGAGATCGTCGTTGGCGCGCTGCAAGGCGGCGCGCGTGGCGAGCTTCTGGGCGATGACGCGGCGCCGTTGCCGCACCAGCGCCAGCACCAGTGCCGCACAGGTCACGGCCGCCCCCGCGCTCCATGCCGCGATGCGGGCGTCACGCCAGACCGCCTGCGCGGGCGACAGGACGAGCAGCTGCCAGCCGAAGCGGGGCAGGTCGCGCCGGTGCACGGCCTGCGGCCCATCGGCCACGCCGGTCACCGGCGGCACGCGCACCAGCGCGATGCCGTGCGACCCGACAGAGACCGGCCGCGTGAGGTCGGCCATGCGGCGTGCCTTCCATGCCGGCACGGCGGACAAGATGACGGTGCCCTGCGCGTCCACCACCAGTGGCTTCTCGCTGTCCGGCCGGAACGCCGCATCGACCCAGGTCACCTCCAGCGGCTGCAGACTGATGCGCAGGAGCACTGCACCCATCGTGCGCCCGTCGTGCACCACCGGGCGGCCGGAATCCAGCCGGGCGAGCAGCAGCGCCTCCTGCGCGCGGCTCACCAGCAACGCGGTCTCCGTCGCACCGGCCGCCATGACGGTGTCGAGGATGCGCGTCATGGTCTCCCGCGCCTGCCGGCCGATCACGTTCATGCCGTCCGAGATCAGCGTGTCGCGCTGCTGGCGCAGCGTCACCACCCGCTCCAGGTTGCCCCGATAGGCGCCCAGCAGGCTGGCCATCCGCTCCAGGTCGGCGGTCGATTTCGGGTCACGCCCGATCTCCACCGCGATCTGCCGGCCGACGGCCGCGATCAGCCCCTCCCCCGTTACCTTCGCGGTCTGATCGCCGGTGTTGGCGAAGATCAGGACGTTCCGGCGCATCTCAGCGATGTCGCCCCGGGTCCGCTCGATCCGCAACGATTCGTCGCTGATGCCGGCGTAGTGGTCGAAGCCCGTCTCGGCGGAGCGCAGGCCGACGACACCGCCCGCGGCGACCACACCCAGAAGCACGAGCAGCAGGCCGAAGCCCCAGCCGATGCGCACCGGCAGGCGGACGTGGCAGAGCAGGCGGATGACAGTCATGGCAACCTCGATCATGGCACAGGGTGGCGTTTCAGGATCGGGAGGCACTCGAAACCAATTCTTTGGCACGGCAAGCCTACGCCTTTCCGCCTAGAACTGTGCTGTTCACGTCGTGACGAATCAATAGAAACCAGGCGATTTCTTTAAAAGGATTGATCCTTTCGGACCGATTGTCAGAAAGATGCATCGAGTTTTGTGCGATTGCACCATGGGGATATCCGAAGTCATCACGGCATTTGATGAGTGACTGAACGGTTCCCGGCGGTCTTGCCGGCGGTGCGCCCCGGTCCCCGGCGTGCTAGGGTGCGGCCGCTCGTCCCACCGCCCGCAACCACGGCCGCCGCCTTGTCCGACACCGCCACCCCTGCTCAGACCATCCCCGCCGACGCCACGCCGATGATGGCGCAGTATCTGGAGATCAAGCAGGCGCACCCCGACTGCCTGCTCTTCTACCGGATGGGCGATTTCTACGAG
>OFDC01001445.1_pt1 | contig 12625 bp, 12 predicted proteins | sample 1520941 | NCBI WGS metagenome assembly OFDC01 (sample SAMEA94258168, study PRJEB24077) | hot springs metagenome | biome: Aquatic biome; feature: Water | place: India | collected 2012-12-06 | depth 5 m | reverse complement strand
AGACCGCCAACACGGGCGCGATCGGCGACGGCAAGATCTTCGTTCTCGATCTCGCGTCTGCCACTCGCATCCGCACCGGCGAGTCCGGCGAAACCGCGCTGTAAGGGGACCCAATCAATGAAGCATATTTTCCTCAAGGCTGCGGCGCTGACGGCGGGGGCGGTGATGCTTGCCGCACCGGCGCTCGCTGCCCCGGTGGCGGAAGCTGCCGAAGTCGTCGCTGAAGTGGCCGAGGTTGCCGCCGAAGCTGCTCCTGCTGTGCCCAACCCGGGCAACAACGGCTTCATGATGACGGCCACCGTTCTGGTGCTGCTGATGATTCTGCCGGGCCTCGCGCTGTTCTATGGCGGCCTTACCCGGTCCAAGAACATGCTCTCGACCATGACCCAGATCGGGGCCGCCGCCTCGCTGGCGATGCTGGTGTGGGTGATGTGGGGCTATGGCCTCGCGTTCGGCCCGGAAGGCAATGAATACATCAGCTGGGGCAAGTTCTTCCTCCAGGGCGTCACTGCGGACTCCACTGCGGCGACCTTCACCGATGAGGTTATCAGCGAATACATCTTCATCAGCTTCCAGATGACCTTTGCCGCGATCACCGTGGCGCTGGTGCTGGGATCGGTAGTGGAGCGGATGAAGTTTGCCGCGACCATGGTGTTCACCCTGATCTGGCTGACCATCGTCTACTTCCCGATTGCCCACATGGTTTGGGAAGCGCGCGGGGTGTTCTTCGTAATGGGCGCGCTCGATTTTGCGGGCGGCACTGTGGTCCACATCAATGCCGGTGTCTCGGCGCTGGTGGCGGCCTACATCCTCGGCAAGCGCAAGGGTTACCCGACCGAGCCGATGCCGCCGCACAGCCTGACGCTGACCATGGTTGGCACGGGCCTGCTGTGGGTGGGTTGGTTCGGCTTCAACGCCGGTTCGGCGCTCGAAGCCAATGGCTCGGCGGCGCTCGCCATGATCAACACCTTCGTGGCGACGGCTGCGGGCGGGCTGTTCTGGATGCTGACCGAGCGGGCCATGGGCCACAAGGGTTCGGCGCTGGGCTTCTGCTCGGGTGTGATCGCCGGTCTCGTCGCGGTTACCCCGGCGGCGGGCAACTCCGGACCCTTCGGTGCGATCCTGCTCGGCGCGATTGCCTCGGTGATCTGCTACTTCTTCGTGGCCAAGGTGAAGCCGGCGCTCGGTTATGACGACGCGCTCGATGCTTTCGGCATCCACGGCGTGGGCGGCATCGTCGGCGCGATCGGCACCGGCATCGTATTCTCGCCCGCGCTGGGCGGCCCGGGCGGCGATGATTTCGACATGGGCGCGCAGCTTGTGACGCAGGTCTTTGCGGTTGGTGCCACGATCGTGGTCTCGGCCATCGGCACCGCCATCGCGATCTACATTGCCAAGGCGCTCACCGGCCTCAGGGTCGACGAAGAAAGCGAAGTCAACGGCCTCGACATCTCCGAGCACGGGGAGCGCGCCTACAACTAATCTTCCAGTTTGGCGGGGGGAGGCCTCTCTCTCCCTCTCCCCTCCCCCCGCCTCACCTCGTTCCTCCTGCGAACGAACAGACTGAATAAGGCCGGAGCCGCTTAATGCGTCTCCGGCCCTTTTTTGTTGGAATCTTTGTTTGCGACCCCGCCTCCGCGGGATCGTCTTCGGCGAGCATTAGGCCCTGCGGGCCTGATCGCCTGCGGGCGGGCGGTCGCCCTTTCGGCCCGTCCTTTGGCGGGCCGGATCAGCTTTCTCTGGCATGCGTTAAGCGAAAGCCTTTTCCGCCGCCATCACGAAATCCGCGCACCGCTCGCCGATCATGATGCTCGGCGCGTTGGTGTTGCCGCTGACCAGCTTGGGCATGATGCTCGCATCCGCCACCCATAGGCCTTCGAGGCCATTGAGCCTCAGTGTGGTATCGACCACCGCATCCGCGTCCGCGCCCATCCGGCAGGTGCCGACCGGGTGATAGACTGTGTCGGCGCGGTTTCGGATCAGCGCGTCTAACGCAGCGTCATCATGCAGGTCGACCGGGTGACGGTCCTTCGGGCCAAAGGCCTGCAAGGGTGGGGCCTCGGCGATGCGGTGCGACAGGCGCACGCCTGCGCGCAGTGTGGCCATGTCGCGCTCGTCATCGAGGAAGTTGGGATCGATCACCGGCGCGGCAGCGGCATCGGGCGAGCCCAGCCGCACCGTCCCCCGGCTCTCGGGGCGTAGCACACAGGCGTGGAGCGAGAAGCCATGCGCCTTCACCTTCTCGCGCCCGTGATCCTCCAACACCGCGGGGACGAAGTGCCACTGCACATCGGGCGCCGGGCTATCGGGCATCACGGTCCAGAAACCCCCCGCCTCGGCATAGGGCGTGGTCATCACTCCGGTGCGATGGCGGCGGTGCTCGACGATCGCGGCGGCCATGCGCAGCGTGCCCTTGAGCGTGCTGCCGATCGGGACGTCGCTCTCGGTCTCCCAGCCGGAGACATAGTCGATGTGGTCTTGCAGATTGCCGCCAACCGCCGGGCGATCCAGCACCACGTCGATCCCGTGCGCCTTGAGATGCTCAGCCGGGCCGATGCCAGAGAGCATCAGGATTTGGGGCGAATTGAATGCACCAGCGGACAGAATGACCCCGCGACGAGCGAGCAACGACTCGCTAACGCCCCCGCGACGAACTTGCACACCCGTGACACGCCCGCCCTCGACAATCAGCTTCTCGACCAGCGTATCGGTCTTCACCGCGAAATTGCCCATTTCCCGGATCGGCTCGACATAAGCGCGCGCAGCGGACCAGCGTTCGCCCTTGTGCTGGGTCACCTGATAAAGCCCGAAGCCGTCCTGCTGGGCGCCATTGAAGTCGTTGTTGGTGCGCAGCTGCAGCGCGCCCGCAGCCTCGACGAACGCATGAGAAGTGGGGTTGGCGGCGGTCTGGTCCGAGACGAACAGAGGGCCGCTCCCGCCGTGGTAATCATCCGCGCCGCGCACATTGCCTTCGGCGCGCTTGAAGTAGGGGAGCACGTCGTCATAGGCCCAGCCGGTGCAGCCCATCGCCGCCCAATTGTCGTAATCCCAGCGGTTGCCGCGGATATAGACCATTGCGTTGATCGCCGAGGACCCGCCCAGCCCACGCCCACGCGGCTGATAGCCGATGCGCCCGTTCAGGCCCTTCTGCGGCACGGTTTCGAAGCGATAATTCACATTCTTGAGCAGGAAGGGCATGAAGCCCGGCGTCTTGACGAGGATGTTGTCATTGCGCCCGCCCGCTTCGAGCAGGCACACCCGGCGCGTGCCATCCACGGCGAGCCGGCCCGCGACCGCGCTACCGGCACTGCCACCGCCGATGACGATGTAGTCGAAACTTTCCATGATCTCTCCCTTATTGCGGGGGAGATTAGGCAGCTTCTTGCGCGCCTGCAATCGGGTTTCGATCCGCCACTGATGGTGCGGATGATGCAACTTCTCCGCCGACACGCGCTTGCCACCTTGCGCGGATCATGTCGCTGGTCTCGCGACTGCCGTCATGGCTCCACCCGGGTTCGCGCAGCAGATAAGACAGCTTGTGCCGCCACGGCGCGCGCCAGATGTCGGCCAGCATTCCGACCCATTCGTGGAACACCGACCACAAGAGATTGAAACTGCCCAATTGCTTGACGATGCCGTAGCGAATCGGCTCGTCATCGACCTCGGGGGTGAAGGTGCCGAACATCTTGTCCCACACGATGAAGACGCCTGCATAATTGCGGTCGAGATAGCGCGGGTTGGTAGCATGGTGGACGCGGTGGTGGCTGGGGGTGTTCATCACCGCTTCGAACCATGCGGGCATCCGCTTGATCGCCTCGGTGTGGATCCAGAACTGGTAGATGAGGTTGAACCCGCCGCAGATTGCAATCATCACCGGGTGAAAGCCGAGCCACGACAGCGGCAGGCTGAACAGGATGCCGATGGTGAGATTGCCGGTCCAGGTCTGCCTGAGGGCAGTCGAGAGATTGTAGTGCTGCGAGGAATGGTGGTTCACATGCGCCGCCCACATCCAGCGGATGCGGTGCCCGGCGCGGTGAACCCAGTAATAGGCCAGATCATCGAGCACAAAGCATAGCGGCCAGGCCCACCACACGGTCCACCATTCGGGGCCGAAATCGACGATGCGCCAATCATACGCGAGGAACATCAGCCACAGGCTAAAGCCCCCCAGCAGCGCGCCTGCCACGGTCGACCCGAGGCCAAATGACAGGCTGACGAGCGTGTCTTTGGGCTCATAGGCCTCCGGCGCGCGGAATTTGGCCCAGATCATCTCGACCAGCACCGCAACTACGAACAGCGGCACGGCATATTGGGTGGGGTTGAAATCAGGCATCGCCCTGTCCGTTTACCCGATTGATCGCATCTGCCCAAGCCTCGGCGTCGGGGATGGTGAGAAACACCGTGCCGAAGCGAGGCTCGCCGCAATCAACCGTTAGTCGCTCACGTTCGATGCGGGCCTGCGCGGCGGTGCCAAGCACTCGCCCTGCAAATCGGTTGCCGTGGCGCTTGATCACCATGATCCGCCCGCCGCCATCGCGGGCGAGGGCCGTCGCGCCGTCGACCGAGAGGGCGTAACGAGCGGGGACGAAGCCTTCCTCCACTTCACCCGCCGCGCGCTGCACCGCCGCTTCGCTATCCAGCACCGGCGTGCCGCCCAGCCGCAGCCACCACGCAAGGCCCGCCAGCGCGAGGATCGCGACCAGTGATCCCGCAGTCTGAAGCACCAACGGCGGCAGGTCCACAGCGATGCGCCTCAGCGCGAGCTGAGCATGTCGATCATCGGGCGGATCGGGCTGACATCATAGCCTGCCTGCATCGCCGTGCGGGCGATGGTGTCCGGCTCGACCCCTTGCTTGGCCGAGGCCAAAGCCCACAGCAGGGTCGATCGGGTGCCTGAGCGGCAATAGGCGAGAATCGGGCCTTCGGCCTGTTCCAGCGCGGCGATCATGGCATCGACCTGCGGCTCGCTGAAGCCCGCATGGCCAATCGGGATCGCGAGATAGTTGAGTCCAGCCGCCGCAGCCGCAGCGGCGATGTCATCTCCCTGCGGTGCATCCGGGTCTTCGCCGTCAGGGCGATTGTTGACGATCATCGCGACGCCTTGGGCCGCAGCAGCCGCAATATCCTCCAGCGCAAGTTGTGGGCTTACCATCACATTTTCGTTCAGCCTGCGAAAGTCGCTCATCTGCGGTTCCTGCTCTGTCTGGCGGTTGAGCGCGCTGTCATGCCCAAGGCTGTGGGCGAGCACAAGAACCCGCGGTCGATCATGATGGCCGCGCCATGATAGGGCGCGGTGCAGGCCCGTAAAATCGTTCGCAAAGCAACCTTTTGTGCGCTATACCGTGCGATGAATGTGCGTACCGGCTCTCAGGGTCGGCGCGCGTGTGTTCGGTGCGGCTCACTGTCCTCGGCACCGGCGCAATTGAGGACGGGCAGTGTGGTAAGGTACATTCTGAGATATGGGTTACGATAGGGGACGCCGGCGCGGCCGCGACAAGCGCGACGGGTTTGGCGAAGATGGGTTTGATCCGTTCGGCGGTCCGGGTGATGGATATTCCCCGCCGCGGGATTTTGGAGGCGATCGTTTCGGTGGGGGCGGTGATCGCTTCGGCGGTGGCGGTGGTGACCGTTTCGGCGGCGGCGGACCGCGTCCGGGTGGCGGCGGCGGACCGCGTGGTCCGGGCGGCCCCGGCGGCGGCGGTGGCGGCGGTTTCACCCGCATGCCGGCTCAGATCGTCGGCACCGGCAAGGGCACGGTCAAGTTCTTCAACAGCCAGAAAGGCTTCGGCTTCATCCAGCAGGAAGGGGGCGGGGAAGACGTCTTCGTCCACATCAGCGCAGTTGAACGCGCTGGGCTGGAAGGCCTCGCCGAGGGGCAGGAGCTGCAATACAACCTCGTGGATCGCGGCGGCAAGGTGTCGGCGCAGGATCTTCAGGTTGTCGGCGACGTGATCGCCGTGGCGGCCAAGCCTGCTGCTCCCCAGCGCGAGCTGACGGGTGAGCGCGCCAAGGGAACGGTCAAGTTCTTCAACGCGATGAAGGGCTTCGGCTTCCTCGTGCGTGATGATGGCCAGCCCGATGCCTTCGTGCATATCAGCGCGGTTGAGCGTTCGGGCCTGTCCGCGCTCAACGAAGGCGAACGCTACGAATTCGACCTCGAAGTCGATCGTCGCGGCAAGCATTCGGCGGTCAACCTGGCACCTGCCAGCGACTGACGTCTGTTCCGGCAGCGCCTGCGGTTTGACGCGGGCGTTGCGCAGGATTATTGGATTGCGGGTGGCGGCTCTGGTTCGGGGCCGCCATTTGCTTTTGGATTCACCGGCCTCATCAATTCAGGATACTGCCCATGTCGATCACACCGCTCATGCCCGTTTACCCGCGCTGCGGCGTGCGGCCGGTACGCGGCGAGCATTGTCACCTGATCGACGAGGACGGCACCCGCTACCTCGATTTCGCCAGCGGGATCGCGGTGAACCTGCTCGGCCATTCGCATCAGGGCCTGATCGCAGCGATCCAGAATCAGGCGGCGACGCTGATGCACGTCTCCAACCTCTATGGCAGCCCGCAGGGTGAGCGGCTGGCGCAGCTGCTGGTCGATAAGACCTTTGCCGACACCGTGTTCTTCACCAATTCGGGCGCCGAGGCGGTCGAATGTGCGATCAAGTGCGCGCGCGCCTATCACCAGAACGCGGGCGATGCGGGCGATACCAGCCGGTTCGAGCTGATCACCTTCCACAACGCCTTCCACGGGCGCACCATGGCGACCATCAGCGCATCCAACCAGACCAAGATGCACCACGGCTTCTCGCCGCTGCTCGACGGGTTCAAGTATGCGCCGTTCGACGATCTCGAAGCGGCCAAGGCGCTGATCGGGCCGCACACGGCGGGCTTCCTCGTAGAGCCGATCCAGGGCGAGGGCGGTATTCGCCCAGCCTCACCCGAATTCATGCAGGGCCTGCGCGCGCTGGCGGATGAGCATGATCTGATGCTGGTTCTCGACGAAGTGCAGTGCGGCGTCGCGCGCACCGGCACCTTCTATGCCTATGAGCAATACGGGATCGAGCCGGACATTCTCGCCACGGCCAAGGGGCTGGGCGGCGGCTTCCCGCTCGGCGCGTGCATCGCCACCGAGAAGGCGGCGCGCGGCATGACCTTTGGCACCCACGGATCGACCTATGGCGGCAACCCGCTGGCGATGGCGGCGGGGACAGCGGTGATGGAAGCGGTCGCCAACGACGAATTCCTCAGCTCCGTGCGCGAGAAGGGCGAGAGGATGCGCGCGCGGCTCGAACAGTTCATCGGCAATTATCCCGAGCTGTTCGAACTGGTGCGCGGCATGGGCCTGATGCTGGGCCTGAAGATGAAGATGGAAAGCCGCCCCTTTGTGGTCCACCTGCGTGACAATCACCAGCTGCTCACCGTGGCGGCGGGGGACAACACGGTGCGCGTCATCCCGCCGCTGGTGATCGGCGATGCCGAGATGGACGAATTCTTCGACAAGCTTTCCGCAGGGGCCGCCAGCTTCAAGGTGCCGGAACCGGCATGAGCGCCGCCGGGGGGGGTCGCCACTTTCTCGATCTCGGGGATGCCGGGGGCGATGATGTCGCGGCGATGATCAACGACGCGATCGATCGCAAGGCGGCGCGCGCAGGGTGGCCCAAGGGCAAGGCGGACGCCGACGCGCCGCTCGCCGGCCATGTGCTGGGGCTGGTGTTCGAAAAGAACTCGACCCGCACCCGCGTCAGCTTCGACATCGCGATGCGGCAATTGGGCGGATCAGTGCTGATCCTCGATTCGGCCTCAAGCCAGCTTGGGCGGGGCGAGAGCATCGCCGATACCGCGCGGGTGCTGAGCCGGATGGTCGATGCGATCATGCTGCGCACCGATGATCACGCCAAGATCGAGGAAATGGCGCGTCACGCGACGGTGCCCGTGATCAACGGCCTGACCGACAAATCGCACCCCTGCCAGATCGTCGCCGACCTTCTGACTGTGATCGAGCACGGTAAGGCGCTTCCGGGCCTTGAAGTTGCGTGGTTCGGGGATGGCAACAACGTGCTGCACTCGATCCTCGAGGCAGCGGGGCTGTTCAAGTTCAACGTCCGGGTGGCGACGCCTGCGGGCTATGAGCCCGACCCGGCCTTTGTCGCGCTCGCACGCGCGGGCGGGGCCACGGTGACGTTGACGCAGGACGCTGTTGCGGCGGCGAGCGGGGCGGATGTGCTGGTCACCGACACCTGGATCTCGATGGGACAGGCCGACGCGGCGGAGAAGAAAGCGGCGATGCAGCCCTATCAGGTCAACGCCGCGCTGATGGCCCATGCCGAGCCCGACGCGCTGTTCCTCCACTGCCTGCCTGCGCATCTGGGCGAGGAAGTCACCGAGGAGGTGTTCGAAGGGCCGCAATCGGTGGTGTTCGACGAGGCGGAGAACCGCATCCACGCGCAGAAATCCGTGCTGCTGTGGAGCTTTGGCCGGATCGGCAACTGAGCCGCTTGGCTATCATCTGCACGCTGGCCCTTTTCGCCGCGCCCCCTCGCCCCCATATGGCGGCGCATGGCTGACCTCTCCGAAACATTCTCCGACAAGCTGATGGGCTTTACCCTGCCGGGCCGCAATGCGCGTGGCCGCGTTGTGCGTTTGGAAGGCGTGCTCGACGCGGTGCTTTCCGCGCATGATTACCCCCCGCCGATCATGCATCTCTTGGGCGAGGCGCTGGTTATGGGCGCGCTGATGGGCGGCCTACTCAAGGGTGAGGCTGCACAGCTCACCATGCAGGCGCAGACCAATAGCGGCATCGTGCGCCTGCTCGTGTGCGATTACCGCGCCGGCGCGGTGCGCGGCTATGCCGATTTCGATGCGGAGCGGCTGGCGGGCCTCGGGGCCAATCCGTCGCTCAAGGCGCTATTTGGCGAAGGCTATCTCGCGATCACCTTCGAGACCGAAGGCGCGCAGCGCTATCAGGGGATTGTTCCGCTCGAAGGCGATAGCCTCGCCGAGGCGTGCGAGAGCTATTTCAGCCAGTCGGAACAGATCCCGACGCTGATCCGGGTCGCCAGCCGTGCGGGCGCGAATGGCCGTGCCGCAGCCGGACTGCTCGTGCAGCACCTTGCCGACGGCGAGGAGGGGCGCGAGCGGCTGCACGTGCGCCTCGATCACCCCGATTGGGAGCATGTCGCGGTGATGGCGGGCACGATCAGCCATGACGAACTGCTTGCACCCGAGCTTTCGCTGGAGGCGATTGTCTGGCGCTTGTTCCATGAAGAGCCCGAAGTGCGGGTGCAGTCCGGCGCTATGCTGTCGCGCGGCTGCCGCTGCAGCATCGATCACTACACCGCGATCATCGCCCGGTTCCCGCCCGAAGAGCAGCAGGACATGCGCAATGCGGATGGGATCATCGCGGTCGATTGCGCCTTCTGTTCGCGGACCTTCGCGCTGCCGATCTGACCGTTCGTCGAAAATTTCGGGCCGTTCAGGTTCTGGACGACGAAATTATGCAAGGCGGGTGAAATGAAACCTGCCATGAAGGACGCCATGACGATTGCTCGCAAGACCCTGCCGCGATTTATCGCCATCGGTGCAGCCTTGACCGGCGCTGGGGTGTGGCTGTCCGTGCCCGGGCTGGCGCAGGGCAATGGTCTGGCGCTGCTGGACACGCTGGCCAAGGGGGAGTGGACGATCAAGTATCGCGACGGCGCGCCCGAACGCCGGATTTGCCTGCGCAGCGGAGCGGAGTTCATCCAGCTCATGCACAAGCAGACCGATTGCAACCGCTTCGTGATCGAGGATAGCGCGGCGCGGGTGACGGTGCAGTACACATGCCCCAGCAATGGCTATGGCCGCACCAGCATCCGGCGCGAGACGCCCTCGCTGATCCAGCTGGAAAGCCAGGGCATTGTGGATGGGATGCCGTTCCAGATGGCGGCCGAGGCGCGTCGCACCGGCACCTGCTGAACGCGCCTCCGCACGGCCCGGATTGCCTTTGGGTTCGGTCGTGATAGGGCCGGGGCATGACCGGTTCCGAACATTCTTCCGCGCCGCCGATTGCCGTTGTGCTCCTCTCAGGGGGACTGGATTCGATGGTCACGGCGGCTCTGGCGCAAGAGCGCGGGTTTGCTGTTCATGCGTTGACAGTCGACTATGGCCAGCGACATCGGCTTGAGTTGCAATCGGCTGAGCGGATTGCCGGGCAGCTGGGTCTCGCTCGCCATACCACGGTCGCACTCGATCTGCGCGCGTTTGGCGGGTCCGCGCTGACCGATGCAATCGACGTGCCCAAGGGCGGGGTGGGGGATGACATCCCCGTCACCTACGTCCCCGCGCGCAATCTGGTGTTCCTCGCTCTGACCACGGCCTGCGCCGAGGCGGCGGGGGCGCGCGACGTGTTCATCGGGGTCAATGCGCTCGACTATTCGGGCTACCCCGATTGCCGCCCCGAATTCATCGCCAGCTTTGCCGAGACCGCGCGATTGGGCACCAAAGCGGGGGTAGAAGGCGCGCCCTTTACCATTCACGCCCCGCTCCAGCACATGACCAAGGCGGACATCGCCAGCGAATGCGCGCGGCTGGGGCTTGATCCGGCGTGGAGCTGGTCGTGTTACGACCCGACACCCGAAGGGCTCGCCTGTGGGCTGTGCGATTCGTGCCGTCTCAGGAAAAAGGGTTTTGCCGAAGCGGGGATTGTCGATAGCACACGCTATCACGTCTGACCGGTCCTGAGGGCGGGCACATTGTCAGAGCATCCTGGAGAGGGGATCACCATTGAGCGATAACACCACGGCGGCGGAAGGCCGCAGCGACGAGGCCGCGTCGGCCTATAGCTGGTACGTGCTCGGGGTGCTCGTTGTGGTCTATATCCTCAACTTCATCGACCGGCAGATCCTCGCGATCCTCGCGGTTGATATCAAGCGCGACCTGGGGCTGACCGATGGCGAGCTCGGGTTTCTGGGCGGGGCGGCCTTTGCGGTGTTCTATGCGCTGTTCGGCGTGCCGCTCGGACGGCTGGCGGATCGCTGGCACCGGGTGCGGCTGCTGACCATCGGACTTGTGCTGTGGTCGACGATGACGGCGCTTTCAGGGTTCGCGCGCAATTTCCTCACCCTGTCGCTAGCCCGGATGGGGGTGGGCGTGGGCGAGGCGACTGCCAGCCCGACCGCCTATTCGCTGATCTCGGACTACTTCCCCGCCCGCCAGCGCGGGACGGCGCTCGCGATCTATTCCTCGGGGCTGTATCTCGGCGGAGGGGTGTCGCTGCTGATCGGGGCTAAGATCTCGCAGGTCTGGGATGCAGCCTATCCTGGCGGCGGCATCGGCGGGCTGGTCGGCTGGCAGGCGGCCTTCATGGCGGTCGGTGTTCCGGGGGTGCTGCTGGCGCTGTGGGTGGCATCGCTGCGCGAACCTGCGCGTCAGCCCGATGCGGCGAGCGGTGAGCGGCATCCGCTGGTCGATTTCTTCGTGGACCTTTCGACTCTGCTGCCGCCCTTCACCTTGTTCCACGCGGCGCGCCGAGGGGCCAAGGCTGTGCTGGCGAACCTCGCCATGGCCGCAGCAATGACCGTTTTTGCGCTGGGAATGATCGCTCTCACCAAGAACCCGCAGCAATGGACCGCCATCGCCTTTGGCTATTATGCGGTGTTTTCATGGGCCTCGACCCTGCGCCGCCACGATCCGGCGACCTTCCAGCTGATCTGGGGGACGCCCGCCTTCATCTGCACGGCGCTGGGCTATGGGCTGGTTTCGCTGGGCGCCTATGCGCTTGCGTTCTGGTCTGCGGCCTATGGCGAGACGGTGCTGGGATTGCCCAAGGCAGAACTGGCTTTCGTGCTCGGCGGGTGCGGCGCGAGCTCGGGCTTCCTTGGGGTGATCCTGGGTGGCCGGATGTCGGACTGGTTGCGGGCGCGCAATCCATCGGGCCGAATCTTGGTGGTGATGTTCGGGATTGTTGCGCCAGTGGTGCCGATCTGGATCGGCTTCACGACGCCAAGCGCCGTGCTGTTCTATGTCATGAATTTCCTCGCCGGGATGTTCGCGGCGACTGCTCTTGGCGCTGCTGCGGCGACAACGCAGGACTTGGTCTTACCGCGGATGCGAGGGACAGCAACGGCCTCATTCTTCCTTGCGACCACGCTTGTCGGTCTAGGGCTCGGCCCGTTCATGGTTGGCGCCATCTCCGATCTGAGCGGGAGCTTGCGGATCGGGATGCTGTCGCTGATCGGCGTCGCTCCCATTTCGCTGGTATTGCTGATCTATGCCTATCGCGCCCTGCCCAAGGCTGAAGCTACGATTGCGGAGCGGGCTCAGGCCGCCATGCAAGTCTAGCCCGCGGGGGAGGCGCGCAGGGCCGTCCAAGCTTTAGCTCAAAGTGGGCGGACTGCCGGCCACGCACTGCCATTGCTTGTATTGGCTTGCTCTGGCCAGCGACGTTGGTCGCGCATGCGCATGCGCGTGCGGCTCGGGCAGCGCAGGATTCTCTGATCAACGCTGATCCGGATCCGGATGCCCGCGCCCTAAGGCGTTCGGCTTGTTTGCAAGCGTGATCATCCGTTGGATCGGACAGCGCTCGGCTGCTCTGGGTGAGCAAAACGACGGCGCAACAAAAAAGGGGCCGGATCGCTCCGGCCCCTCG
>OFDC01001444.1_pt1 | contig 12629 bp, 13 predicted proteins | sample 1520941 | NCBI WGS metagenome assembly OFDC01 (sample SAMEA94258168, study PRJEB24077) | hot springs metagenome | biome: Aquatic biome; feature: Water | place: India | collected 2012-12-06 | depth 5 m | reverse complement strand
CCTGCGACGGGGCCGGCGGCCTGGTCGCCACGACCGCCGACATGGGGCGATATCTCGCCCTCTATTTCGACCGGCGGGACCCGATCCCCGCCCAGGCGACGACGCCCCTGTTCCAGGACGGCGACTTCGGCCGCGCCTATTTCTGGAACACCTACAGGCCAGAGACCGAGGGGCAGCTGTACCATGGCGGCGGCACCTTCAACACCTCGTCCTGGATCTCGCTTTATCCGCGCCAGGGCCTGGCCGTCTTTCTGATCTCGCCAACGGTGGCTGAGGGCGCCCAAGGCGCGCTGAACGAAAGGGCCAACGCCATTGCCGACCGCGTTCGAGCGGCGGCGGGCGAGCCGCAGGCTGGGCGCTAGGCGACACGACGGCCCTAAGCTTCGGGTCGCCTGATGTGGGACTGGTGCGCCACCAAAGCCGCCCGTCTTTGAAGCTGAGAATATACGGCCGAGCTCATGCCGGAAGCGGCGAGCCTTTGTCGATCTTCTCGCTTGCTGGTTGCCGAAAGGATCACCAAATGGAGGTGAGGATCAAGGAGACGTCATCAGATGCTGAACCCGTATGAGGCCGTTCTGGCTCTTCAGAAGCTCATTCTGCTTCACCACAAGCCGCGCGACGGCGACGAACTTAGTCCCTTCATTGTCTGCTTCGACAAGGATGGTACAGCGCTGGATATCGGTGAAGTTTCAGCGGCGCATCCAAAAGAGATGGTCGGGAATTTGGAGACATGGACCCCGACGCCCGGCGCCGGCTATTACGCCCACATTCGGCAGAGTGGTTCGAATACCAATAGACACACCGGATCCGTCACGCGCTGGGAGGTCGAAGGGCCCGACTGGAACGCCTTCGTCGATGTGTATGAACCTCTGAATCAGAGCATATCGGCCGCAGTGAACATACCCTCGTTGACGGTAGGAGCCCTGACCTTTTTGGAGCGTTATCGCGCGGTTTGAGAGGAGCCGACGGTTTTCCTTGGGCTCTGAGGGGCCGTCTGCCATCGCCTCATCTCGGACAAGGCACGGCGCCAATCTGAGGCCCCCGCCCTAGCCAATCCGCCCTGCGCGTGAGAACGTTCCCACAAAAGCGCGTGGAGGAACGCCATGAGGACGGGATGGATCGCGGTCTTGGCCGCGAGCGCGGTGCTTTGCGCCGGCGGCGCGGCGGCCCAGACGGCGGCCCAGACGGGCGGTTTCCTGCGGGCCGAAGGGGCGCGGATCGTCGATGAGACGGGGCGGCCCGTTGTTCTGCGCGGCATGGGTCTGGGCGGCTGGGTGCTGCAGGAAGGCTATATGCTTCAGCTCGGCGCCCTGGGTCAGCAGCATGTGATCCGGGGGCGGATCGCCGATCTGATCGGCGAGGAGAAGACCGAAGCCTTCTACGCCGCCTGGCGCGCCAACCATACGACCAAGGCCGACATCGACGCCATGGGGCGCTGGGGATTCAACTCGGTGCGGCTGCCGATGCATTACGACCGGCTGACCCTGCCGGTGGATCAGGAGCCGGTCGCGGGGCGGGACACCTGGAAGGAGGAGGGCTTCGCCGAGATCGACGCCCTGCTGGCCTGGGTCAAGGCCAATGGGATGTACCTGATCCTGGACCTGCACGCCGCGCCGGGCGGGCAGGGGAGCGACCTGGCCATATCGGACCGGGATCCGGCAAAGCCGTCGCTGTGGGACAGCGCGGAGAACCGCAGGAAGACCGTGGCCCTGTGGCGGCGGCTGGCCGAACGCTATGCGGACGAGCCGGCCATCGGCGCCTATGACCTGATCAACGAACCCAACTGGGATTTCGAAAAGCCCGGCGGCGGCCACGGCTGCGAGCAGACGGCCAACGTCCCGCTGCGGTCGCTGATGATGGAGATCACAGCGGCGATCCGCGAAGTCGATCAGCGGCACATGATCGTCATCGAGGGGAACTGCTGGGGCAACAACTATCGCGGCGTCACGCCTCTGTGGGACGACAATACGGTCATCAGCTTCCACAAATATTGGAACGCGACTGACCGGGCCTCGATCGCCGAGATGCTGCGGTTGAGGGAGGAGACCGGCGCGCCGCTGTGGCTGGGCGAATCCGGCGAGAACTCCAACACCTGGTTCACCCAGACCGTGGCCCTGGTCGAGGGCGAGGGGATCGGCTGGGCCTTCTGGCCGCTGAAGAAGATCGGCTTCAACCAGCCGCTGGAGATCAAACCCAATCCCGGCTGGGCGCGGCTGGTCGCCTATTGGACCGGCAAGGGAGAGCGGCCGTCGGCGGCGGAGGCGGAGGCGACCCTGATGCAGCTGGCGACCCAGGACGTCCGGTTCGAGAACACCGTCAAACATCGCGACGTGGTCGACGCCCTGCTGCGCCGGCCCCATTCGGACGCGGCGGTCCCCTTTGCCGATCACCGCATCGGGACGTCGGGGGCGACGATCCGGGCGGCGGACTATGACCTGGGCCGGGCGGGCGCGGCCTGGTCGGACGTCTATGATTCCGACATCGACGGGCCGGGTGAGCGCGTGCCCTGGTGGAACACCGGCCGGACCTTCAGGAACGACGGGGTGGACATCGCCCTGGTCGAGGGCGAGCCGGTGGTGGCCGAGTTCGAGACAGGGGAGTGGTTGCGCTATACGGTGACGGCCGAGACGGCCGGGACGCGGGCGCTTACGGTGGTCGGAACCGGCGGCCGGGTGTCGGTGTCGCTGAACGGAGGGAAGGCGACGGCGATTGATCTTCCGGCGGGCGACGGCTGGGGCCAGGCGACGACGCCGGCCCTGCCCTTCCTGGAAGGGACCAACACCCTGATCGTGCGGGCGGAGGATTGCGCGGCCTGCCGGGTGAAGGCGTTGCGCGTGGAGCCTTGAACGGCGGACCTCAGGACGGGGGCCTGGGCCGGCTCGGCGCCGGAGGCCCGTCGTCGCTAGAGACGCGCTCCACCAGGACCGGGCTCGGCGCGTCCGTCGTGGCCGAGCTCTTGGCGCCGGCGACGACGCGGACGGCGACAGGCCGGCCGTCGTCGGAACGCCTCGGATGAAAGAACAGGCTGAACATCGGCGCCCCCCTCGGCTGTGCTGAAGGGCAGATGGGGCGAGGCGTCGTCGCTTCAAGGTTAAACGGCGAAGACCCTTATGGTTCGGGCGTCGCTGCGCGCCACGGCCTGCTTCTTCCCCGCAGGCGAGGGGCTGGAGGGTGACTTCAGTCGTCCAGCTGTCCCGTCAGGAACAGAACGCCGACGGCGGTCAGGGCGCCCAGGGTGAAGGCGGCGATGATGGAGCCGGCGGCGACGGCGGCGGGGACGGTGACGGGGCGGGTCTCGTACCATTCGACGATGTCGGCCTCGTGCAGGTCGTCGTCGGCGCGGCCCTCGGCTTCATAGATGTCGGTCGCGTTCATCGGGGGTTCCTTATCGGCTTGAGGGATCAATACCCCCAAATGGTTGAGGTTCCACTGCGCTTCTTCGTCCGCCGCCGCATCGTGACAGCCTGCCGCGCATCGGCTAGGAGGCGCGGCTCAGGTTTCAGACTGTCGAAGACGATCCCCATGGCCGGCCACTCGAAATTCAAGAACATCATGCACCGCAAGGGGCGCGCGGACGCGCAGCGCTCCAAGCTGTTCTCCAAACTGTCGCGCGACATCACCGTGGCGGCCAAGTCGGGCCTGCCGGACCCGGCGGCCAATCCGCGCCTGCGCCTGGCCATCAACAACGCCAAGGCCGAAAGCCTGCCCAAGGACGTGATCCAGCGGGCGATCAACAAGGCCTCGGGCGGCGACGTCGATACGATGGAAGAGGTCCGCTACGAGGGCCGGGGCCCCGGCGGCGTCGGCATCATCGTCGAGGCCCTGACCGACAACCGCAACCGCGCGGCGTCGAACATCGGCACGGCCTTCAAGAAGAACGGCGGCGCCCTGGGCGAGATGAACTCGGTCGCCTTCATGTGGGACAAGGTGGGCAAGATCGTCTATCCGGCCGAGGCCGGCACAGAGGACGCCGTGATGGAGGCCGCCATCGAGGCGGGCGCCCAGGACGTCGAGAGCGATCTGGTCAAGCCGGACATCTATGAGGACGCGCCGGGCCACACCATCTGGACCGCCTATGAGGACCTGAACGAGGTGGCCGAGGCCATGTCCAAGGTGCTGGGCGACCCCAAGTCCACCGCCATCGTCTGGAAGCCCCAGTCGGAAGTGACGGTGACGGGCGAGGCGGTCGGAACCCTGTTCAAACTGCTGGACGCCCTGGACGCCGAGGACGACGTGTCCGCCGTCTATTCCAATGAGGATATTTCCGACGAGGATGCGGCGAAATACGCCGGCTGATCGGCGAACGCGGGTCTCGACTTGGGCGCGCCTCGCGCTTAACCTTTCGTCAACGCTTGGGGCGCGGCTGATTCGACCAGGGGTCGAGCCGGCTCGCCGGAGCGAAGACGGAGGGGCGCGATCATGAAGTTGACCAGAATAGACCGGGTTCTGTCCCGCAGCGGCAAGGCCCAGGGCAATGAGGCCCCGGCCGCCGCCGCGGCCGCCGCCCCCGCTTCGCGGGCGGAGGAGCAGGACGTCGCCGGCCTGATCGGCGAACGGTTCGAAACCATCCAGGACAGTCTGGATCAGCTGGCCGAGATGGCCCAGCGGTTCGGGACCTTCGAGACCCTGCTGGGCCAGCTGCGCGATCCGCTGGAGGCCGAGTTCCGGTCGCGGCGCGACAACCACGTCGAACTGGTCAATCTGCGCAACGCCCATGACGAGGCGGCCCGGCAGCTGGGTCTGGCCAACGCCGAGGTCCGCCGCCTGTCCGAGGCCCTGGCGGAGGCCGAGGCCAAGGTGGACGATCTGGAGGCGCGCGGCGCCGAGACCACGGCCAATCTGCAGGAGGCCCGGGTCGAGATCGGCCGGCTGCGCGCCGACCTGGCCCAGTCCGCCACCCGGATCGAAGGCTTCGAGGCGGTCGATCGCGCCGCCGTCCAGCGCATCCGCGAACTGGAGCAGGACCAGGAGTCGCTGCGCATCCAGCTGACCCAGGCCGAGACGGCGCGGTCCGAGCTTGAGGCCGCCCGCGCCCAGATCCAGGCCGCCGGCGCCCGCTCGGACGCCGCCCTGGCGACCTTCGACCAGACGGTTCTGACGGCCCTGCAGGAGACCGAGACGGCGCTCAGCAACTACGCCAACGAACTGGACCGCCGCGCTGCCCTGACCGAGGCGCGGGACCAGGCCGCCCGCGCCGCCACCCTGTCGCGTCAGCGTTTCAACGCCGGCGCCGACAGCTTCCTGGTGGTGCTGGACGCCGAACGCACCCAGGCCGCCGCCGACGCCGCCCTGGCCCAGTCCGACGCCCTGGTCACCACCTACCAGATCGCCCTGTTCCGCGCCCTCGCCGGCGGCTGGCAGGCCGAAGACTGACGACGGAAATCCTCTGTCCTTTGGGGGGAGTGAAGACCGGACGCCGGCGGTCCTTCGGGCCGCCGGCGTTCGTGCGCCGAGAGCCGACAATCGTCCACAAGGACGTCGGCGTGTCGTGTTCCCAATTTGTTCTCTTCGTGCTTAAACCGACTGCGGCGGTCGGCGGCGTGACGGAGGATGAGATGAACGACGGAATCCTGGCCGATATGATGGCCGAGCTGGATGCGGAGCTGGCGCGAGCCGAGGCGTCCTTGCCGCAGCATCCCGAACACACCCGCCAAACCGAGGTGATGCGCGCCCTGGTCTTGGGCCTGGGCAATTTCGAACGGATGCGGGCGCACGACGTGCATCTGCTGGCCGCGCGGCTGTCGTCGGGCCGGCCGTGAAGGGATGATCAGGCCGGAGTGATCAGTTCGGATTGATCAGTTCGGAGTGATCAGGGCTGTCGCTTGAAGGTGTCGCCCACCTCGGTCGCATCCGGTCCGTCGGGCCCGGCGCTGCGGCGCTCCTGCTCACCCACCTTCTTGACGTCCGCCTCCGGCGTCAGGGCGTCCGGCTTGCCCAGGGGCTCAGCGCCGTTTTCCTTGCGGCCCTCGGTCTGGATGTCGTCCATGATGGTCTCCCTTGCTGACGCAGGGAGCGCGAGGGGAGGAAGAGGGTTCCTTAGAGCCGGGCGCCGTCACAGATGAAGAATAGCATAGGTTGCATTCAATCGCTTAAGGCGAGAGATTGGGCGGGCGTGCAAGGTGCACGCCTTCACGGAGGCTAAAAATGAGAACGCCCTTAAAGGTTCTGCTTGCCGTAACGACCCTGGCGGCCGCAGTGGCGACGGGCGCCGCCGCCTATACGGAGCTGGATCCACAAATCGCCTATCAGTACACCCTGTACGCTGACGAGGCTAAAACCCAGTATATCGGCGAGGCCTATGACCAAGGCTGCGTCGTCAGCGGGCAGAACGTCTATGCCCGACGGGTTCAACTTCATACGCCCTATTTCGACGCCACGCCGATGTACATCTGCACGGGCGGCGGCCCGACCCTGCCTTCGGATTGGTGACGTTCGTCCGCTGAATCCAGTCGGCCTCGCCAGCGCCTGATCGGTTGAAGAGGAATCGCAAAGCGGTTCCGTCCGAAACGGTCATGCTCCAAGCGGGGCCGACCGCCTTACGAACGAGGGCGGCGACTTGGACCCTCAACTCCCCGTATCCACCTTCGCCACCACCGACATGCCCGGCGCCAGCCGATCCATGCCCGGCTGCCCAGGATCGATCCTGATCCGCACCGGAATCCGCTGGGCGACCTTGGTGAAGTTGCCGGTGGCGTTGTCGGGGCGGATGACGCTGAACTCGCTGCCGGCGGCGGGGGCGATGCGTTCGACGCGGCCGGTCAGTTCCTGGCCGCCCAGGGCGTCGACCGTGACCGTGACCGGCTGACCGACGCGGATGTCGCGCATCTGGGTCTCCTTCATATTGGCCGTGACCCAGACCACGTCGGGGACCAGACCCATCAGCTGGGTTCCGGCGGTGACATACTGGCCCTGGCGCACGCCGATCTCGCCCAGGCGGCCGGAGCGGGGGGCGATGATGCGGGTGTTGGCCAAGTCGATCTGGGCCAGACGGACGGCGGCCTGGGCGTTCTCGACCGAGGCGGCCAGGCTGTCGCGGTTGACCACGGCCGAGGTGACGCCGGTCTGGGCCACGCCCTCGGCGGCCTGGGCCTGGGCCAGCTGGGCCTGGGCGCTGCGCAGGGCGGCGACGGCGATATCGACATTGGATTGCGACACCCAGCCGCCGGCCTTCAGTGTGCGGGCGCGGTCGGCGTCGGCCTGGGCCTTGGTCAGGGCGGCCTTGGCGGCGGCGATCGAGGCGCGTTGCTGGGCCACGGCGCCGCGCGCGGACGCCTGGCTTTGGGTCGAGTTGGACAGGGCCGCCTCTGCGGAGTGCAGGGCGGCCTCGGCCTGTTCCAGCTTCTGGCGGTAGATACGGTCGTCGACCTGGGCCAGAAGCTGGCCCTGCTGGACCCTCTGGAAGTCCTGGACCGGCACGGCCGTCACATAGCCGCTGACCTGGGGGCTGATGATCGTCACCTGGCCGCGCACATAGGCGTTGTCGGTGCGCTGGACATGGCCGGTGAAGGGCGGCAGCCGCCAGGCGTAGAGGACCAGGCCGACGGCGAAGACGGCGACGATGGCCGCCACCACGGCCCAGAGGACGCGCTTGCGGGGTTCCGGCGCGGCAGGGGCGGCAGAGGCGGGCGGAGCGGAGGGAGCGGGGGCTGTGTCGGTCATCGGATGGGGGGCTTTCGGAGATCAGTCGGCGGCGGCGACAGCTGCGGCGTCGGGCGTGGGCGTGTTTCGGGCCTCCCGTTTCGCCTGACGGCGCGCCTTGAGGCGGGGGCGCAGATGGACCGCCGTCACCCAGGCGCAGCCCAGGCCGGCGACCACAGCGATGATCAGGAAGACGTCGTTATAGGCCAGGACGTTGGCCTGCTGCGTCACCTGGCGCGTCAGCAGGGCCGCCCCCTCGGCGTTCAGCAGGGCGGGGTCTGTGATGGTGGACGAATAGGCGCCCGACAGCTGGCGCAGGCGTAGAACCACCTGGGGGTCCAGGCTGGTGATGTCGGCGGCCAGCTGGTTTGAATGGAACTTCTCGCGCACCACCTGGATCGTGCCGATCAGGGCCGAGCCGGCCAGGCCGCCCAGGTTCTGAAGCACGCTGAACATGACGATGAAGCTGATAATGTTGCGGGCGCCCTGTTGCAGCACCTTGCCCACCCCGATCAGCAGGGCCGGGCCGACGAACAGGGCCGAGGCGAAGGCGATCAGGGCCTGGCTGAGATAGAGCTGGGCCGGGCGGGTCAGGACGGTGGCGTGGCTGTCGATGAAGGCGCCGACGGCGATCAGACCGAGCGCGATGGCGATCGGCAGGTTCAGCCGCGTCATGTCCAGGGTCAGGGCGGCGACCGCCGTGCCGGCGATCATGGCCAACAGGATCACCAGGAACAGGCCGTGCAGCTGATCCGGCCCCAGACCCACAACGGTCAGAAAGCCCACGGCGCCCGAGGTCTGTTCCGACAGGGTCAGGCGGATCAAGAGGATGGCGCCGAACAGGCGCAGGATGTCGGGGCCGGTCAGCCAGCGCACATTGATCAGCGGATTTCTGCGGTTGTATTCGACCGTCAAGGCGGCGGTCAGCAGCAGGATCGCCCCCGCCAAAGCCCAGCCGATCCAGGCGGCCTCGGTCCACCAGACGATCCGGCCCAGGCCCAGAACGGCGGCCAGCAGGGCCACGCCGGGGGCGAACAGGGCGAAGGTGACGAAGTCCAGCGGCTCGAACAGTTTCAGTCGTTCTGACGGTGGAAGGCGCAGCACCTGCACCGCCGCCCAGGCCAGAAGCGCCATGCCCAGTTCGAAGGTGTAGAAGGCGCGCCAGTCGTTCAGCTCCAGCAGGCTGGGCATGATCAGGCGGGCGATGGGTACGGCGAAGCTGGACAGGCCGATGCCGATCACCAGGCCCTTCAACCGGTGCTGGGCCGGAAAGGCCTGGATCATATAGAGGAAGCCCAGGCTGCTGAGCCCCGCCGCCGCCATGCCGGCAACGGCCCGGACGAACAGGGTCGATTCATAGTTGTCGACGGCCAGGTGGGCGGCGCAGGTGACGACGAAGGCGGTCAGGCAGATCTGGGTGAAGAGGCGCAGGCCATACTGCTGGCGGAACTTGAACAGGATCAGGTTCATACAGGCGTTGGTCATGACGAAGACGACCGGCAACCAGGCCGCCTCGCTCGGGGTGATCCCCAACGACCCCTGAAGATTGGAGAGGTTGGCGGTCACGGCCGCATTGCCCAGACTGCCGACCAGGGCCACCAGGACGCCGGTCAGGGCGTACTGAAGCCTCAGCCCGGCGGGGTGGTCGGGCGTGGCGGGCGAGCCGGGCAGGGTGGGCCGCTCGTGCGGTTTCAGAGTCGCCAGATACTGGTCCCACGGCAGATGCCAGTTGTGATCGGCGCGACGAGCCATCAGGAGGCCTCGGCCCGGGGGCGCAGGCCGTACATGAGGAGGGCGCGGGTGCGCTGGGACACAGCCTGACGCTCGGCTTCATCGGCGCCCTGGAAGCCGGCGCCCAGCAGGGTGGCGATCAGGCGAATGTCCATCGGCCGCAGATCCTTTCGCACCAGACCGGCCGCCTGGGCGCGTTGCAGAGGGGCGGCGCCCGCCTCCATCAAGCTTTGCCGCAGGGGCGTAAGCGCGTCGGGCGACCGAACGTTCCGCACCAGGCCCGCCAGGCCGGCGTTGCGGATCATGTCCTCGGCCAACCGGTCCAGAAACCAGAAGAAGGCCTCTGGCGCCTCGCCCTGGTCGGCGGTGCGGCGGCCCAGGTCGGCGACGTCGGCTTCGAGCACGGCTAGGGCCAACTCGGTGCGGTCGGCGAAATGGCGATACAGGGTGCCGCGTCCGACGCCGGCCCTTTCCGCGATCAGGTCCAGCGGCGCGTCCAGACCCTGGTCGGCGAAGACCGCGCGCGCGGCGTCCAGCAGGGCGGCGCGGTTGTGGATGACGTCCTTGCGGAGGGGTTTGGGGGCGGGGCGCGACATGGTGACGCGCGTAAATGGACACGAGTGTCCGTTTTGCAAGGGGAGGTCTTCGAAGATTCCTCTCCCAGCGGAGAGGGCTTGAGCGCCTGAGAGCGTAGCGATCAGTCTTGCCCGACCCGAAGGGCGGCGCGCAGCAGCCAAAGGGCGAGGGTGCGGCGGTGCGAGCTGGCCCGCCGGCGGGCCCTCATCCGGCCCTTCGGGCCACCTTCTCCCCATGGGAGAAGGAAGGAATTAGAGCCCCTTCTCCAGCACCACGAAGTGCAGGTCCGGCCGGGGCGGGTCCACGGGGAAGGGGCGGGTTTCGCCGGTGGGATGGTAGCCGCGCCGTTCGTACCAGGCGATCAGTTCGGTCCGGCGATGGATGACGGTCATCTCCATGCGGCGGGCGGCGAAGCGGGTCACGGCCTCGCTCTCGGCGGCGGCCAGCAGGCGGCGGCCCAGGCCGGACGCCTGAAGGATCGGCTCGACCGTCAGCATGCCGAGGTAGGTTCGGTCGTCGCCGACGCGGGCGACCTGGACGCAGCCGACCAGGGCGCCGTCCTTATGGGCCAGCAGGATGACCCGGTTGGGATCGGCGATCAGGGCCGACAGTTCCTCGGCGCTGGTGCGGGTGTCGAACAGCAGGTCCGCCTCGTGCGTCCAGCCGGCCTTGGCCGTCTCGCCCCGATAGGCGCGCTCGATCAGGGGATGCAGCGCGGCGACGTCGTCGAGGGTCGCCGCGCGGAAGGCGATGTCGCTCACCGCTCCCGGTCTGGGGAAACGCCCAGCTCCTGCACCAGATGGTCTAGGCCATAGACGTCGCGCAGGGCGACGGTCACCGCCTGGGTGGTGACGATGACGCTGCGGTTGACGGCGCGGTCATAGCCATAGGCGTTGCGCTGGGTCAGGACGGTGGAATCGAAGTTGGCGCCGATGATCTCGCCCTTCGCATTGATGGCGGGCGAGCCGGACGAGCCGCCGATGGTGTCGGTCGAGACGGCCATGTCCATCGCCGCGTTCGGGTCGATCCGGCCCTTGGCCGCCAGCAGTTTGGGCGCGACGGCGAAGGGCTCGGCCCCCGTGGCGCGGTCCCACAGGCCGGCGAAGGTGGTGAAGGCGGCGAACCGCTGACCCGGAACGTCGGAGCCTTCGACCTGGCCGTAGGTCAGGCGCAGGGTGCCGGTGGCGTCGGGATAGACGGCGTCGCCATAGGCGGCGAAACGGGCGGCGGCCAGCTGTTCCGAGGCGCGGTCGGTCGGGGCCTGGACGCGGGTCTCCCAGGCGTCGCGAACGGCGCGGGCGTCGGCGTCGATGGCCAGGGCGTACTGGATCATCGGATCGGTCGAGGCCTGGATCGCGGCCAGACCCCCGGTCCACAGGGCGCGGCGCACGGCCGGGTCGGCCAGGGTCGTGCCGGCGACCAGACGCGCCGACAGGCCCTCGGGGCTTTCCTTGCCCAGCAGGGTGCGGACCGAGGGGTTATCGACCGTCAGCCATTCGCGGGTCTTGGACAGCCACCACTCCAGCCGGATCTGCTCAAGTTCCGGATAGGTGGGACGTTCGGCGAACAGGCGGGATTCGACGCCGGACAGGCGGCTGTCGGCGAACTCGGGCAGACGCTGGTCGGACGGCTTGGCCCGCTCCTGGGCGCCGCGCACCAAGGTGCGGGCATAGGCGAACAGCTGGGATCCGCCGCCGGCCGAGGTGGTCCCCAGGCCGGTCCCGCCCTCCAACAGGGCCATGGAGGGATAGAGTTCGCGGGCGACCGGCTGGACCGCGCTGAGCGCCGACCAGGGATCGACGCCGGAGGCGGCGGCGCGGGCGCGGAAGTCGGCTTCCTGCTCGGCTTTACGAGCCATGAAGGCCGGATCGATCAGGGCGGCCATGCGGCCGCGGCCGCGCTTGTAGGTGTTCTCCAGACCCACGATGGGGTCCATGGCGATGAAGGCCTGCTCCTCGCCCTCTTCGGAATAGCGGATCAGCCGGCCGCGCAGCTCCGAAGCGATCAACTGGTCCAGCGGCAGCACCACGTCGCGAATGGTGGTCAGCTGATCCTGGGTCAGCAGGCGCTGGGTCGAGCCGGGATTGCCGGAGATGAAGACGGCCTCGCCCTCGGTCGGCTTGTTGGGGTTCCAGGCGAAATGGGTCGGGGTCTCGACCGGCTTTCCGTCCTCGTACAGGCGGATGAAGGCCGCATCGATGGCGAAACGGGGGAAGGAGAAGTTGTCCAGATCGCCGCCGAATGTGGCGGCCCGATCCTCAGGCGCCCAGGCCAGGCGGACGTCGGAATATTTGCGGTACGTGTAGAGTTTGAACTGGCCGCCCCGGTACAGGCTGACGACCTGGCAGCGGATCTTGGGGTCGTTTCCGCAGGCTTCGCTTTCGATCCGCCCGGCCTCGGCGTCGCGGGCCTGGGTGAAGGCCTGGCCTTCAAGCCCTTCGCCCGCCTTGTGCATCCGCTCGGTCACGTCCGAGATATCGGTCAGGATCTCGGCGGTGGCGCCGGGGCATTTCAGCTCTTCCTCGCGCGATTTCGGCAGGAAGCCGGTCTCGGCGTAGTTGACCTGGGGCGTGGACAGGTTGGCGACGCAGGTGGCGACGCAGTGGTTGTTGGTCATCACCAGGCCCTGGCCCGAGACCACGCCCGCCGACATCGGCGCCGCCGAGGCCGGGGTGCTGACCTTC
>OFDC01001443.1_pt1 | contig 12629 bp, 8 predicted proteins | sample 1520941 | NCBI WGS metagenome assembly OFDC01 (sample SAMEA94258168, study PRJEB24077) | hot springs metagenome | biome: Aquatic biome; feature: Water | place: India | collected 2012-12-06 | depth 5 m | reverse complement strand
GGCCGCCGTCATAGCCGTTGTAGCCGATGTCGCGCGGGCCTTCGCCGGTGCGGTAAAAGCCGCCGACGTGGAAATAGAGATCATCGGCGAGCGGTGCGCCGTAATCGAAATCGAGGCGATAGGTCTCGAAATCGAGCCCGACGCTGCCCTGAATCGCGCCGCCTTCCTGCTGGCCGGTCTTGGAGATGAAGTTGATCACCGCCCCCGGCGCGTTCGAGGCGAAGGTCGAGGCGGAACCGCCGCGCACTGCTTCCACGCGGGCGACGCTGCGATCCGCGCGCAGGAAGTTGTCGGCATTTCCAAAGATGATGTCGCCGAATTCGAGGATCGGCAGGCCATCTTCCTGGAGCTGGATGTAACGCGCACCGCCGGTCGACACGGGAATACCGCGCACCGCGATATTGGCGTTGCCCTCACCGCCCGAGGCTTCGGATCGGATACCGGGGATCTGGCGAATGAGGTCAGCCGAGGACGGCGCGGCGAGGTTGGCGATGGTCTGCGCGCCGATGGTGCTGACCGAGACCGAGCTTTCGATCCGGTTCTGCCCGCGCGCAACGGCGGTAACGATGATTTCGGGGGTTTCGGCTTCGGCCTCGGCCTGATCGGCGCTCTGGGCCAGTGCTGCAAAGGGGCTGACAAGGGTGCACACGGCCACCCCGGCGCAAAGCGCGTGACGAATCTTCATAGCTGTTCTCCTCTCGGGTGCGCGCTTCTTTGGCGACGACGGTGTCTTGCCTAATCTTGTTGCAAACGATTGCAACCGGAAATTTGCAATCGTTTGCAAATTGCGTGAAAACGTGTCACTTCAATCACACAGCGCCAGATATAAGGCGCGTGGGACAGGATCAGGAAAAGGCACCAGATGATGGAAAAGCCCCGGCTTTCGCTGCTGCGAATCATCGAGATGAATATCGGCTTTTTCGGCCTGCAGTTCAGCTTCGGGCTGCAACAGGCCAATATGGGGCCGATCTATGGCTTCCTCGGCGCGGACGAGGCGTCGATGCCGCTCTTGTGGCTGGCGGGGCCGATGACCGGCCTCATCATCCAGCCGATCGTGGGCGCGATGAGCGATCGCACCAACACCCGGCTCGGCCGCCGCACGCCCTATTTCCTGATCGGCGCGGTGATCTGCACGCTGGCGCTGTTTGCCATGCCGATGTCGAGCACGCTGTGGATGGCGGCGGCGCTGCTGTGGATCCTCGATGCCGGCAACAACATCACCATGGAGCCCTACCGCGCCTATGTCGCCGACCGTCTAACGCCGGGCCAGCGCTCGACCGGCTTCCTGACGCAGAGCGCGTTCACCGGCCTTGCCCAGACTCTCTCTTACCTCGCGCCGAGCCTTCTCACCGCCTTCGTCGCGCGCGATCTGCTCGATGCCAATGGCATTCCGGTGATCGTGCGCATCGCCTTTGTGATCGGGGCGATCCTGTCGATCTCGACCATCGTGTGGTCGGTGTGGCGGGTGCCGGAACTGCCCTTGTCACCCGAGGAGCTGACCGAGCTTGAGGCCAAGCCGCTGACAGCGCGCGCGACCTTTGCCGAAATCGGCGACGCAATCCGCGACATGCCCCGCCCGATGCGCCAGCTGGCGGCCGCGATGTTCTGCCAGTGGTATGCGATGTTCGCATACTGGCAATATATCACCTTCGCGGTGGGCCGCTCGCTCTACGACACCAGCGATCCCGCCAGCGCCGCCTTTCGCGCCGCCACGCTGACCGCGCAGCAGGCGGGCGCGCTTTACAACTTCATCGCCTTTCTGTGCGCACTAGCGCTGATCCCGATCGTTCGGCGCTTTGGCGCGCGGCAGACCCATGCGCTGTGCCTTGCCGCTTCGGGTACGGCGATGCTGCTGATCCCGGGCGGTCCGACTCCGATGGCGCTGTTCGTGCTGATGCTGGGGATCGGGATCGGCTGGGCGGGAATGATGGGCAACACTTATGTCATGCTCGCCGACTGCATCCCACCGGAGCGCAACGGGATCTACATGGGCATTTTCAACATGTTCATCGTTATCCCGATGCTGATCCAGACGCTCACCATGCCGTTGATCTACCGCCCGCTGCTGGGCGGCGATCCACGCCATGTGCTGATGCTGGGCGGCGTCTTGATGCTGGCGGGCGCTGTGGCTACGCTGCTGGTCGACGCCGGGCATCGCAGACCGCGTGAACAATCACTGGTCACAGGCTAAGGGCAGGGATGGCTGACAGCGACGAGACGAAAACGCGCCCCGCGGTTCGCAACATCACCGATCTCGCGCGGCTGGCGGGGGTCTCGGCTGGCACCGTGAGCCGCGCGCTGGCGGGCAAGAGCCTCGTCAATGCCAAGACCCGCGAGCGGATCGAAAGCCTGGCGCGCGAGCACGGCTTCCGCCCCAACCAGATGGCGAGCGGCCTCCGCCGCCAGAAGACCGGGGTGATCGGCGTGGTGATCCCGCTCGGCCATGACACCCGCCAGCAGATTTCCGACAGCTTCTTTATGACCCTGCTCGGCCACCTCGCCGATGAGCTGACCCACGAAGGCTATGACCTGATGCTGCGCCGGGTGGTGCCGGAGACCGACACCGACTGGCTCGAACGCTTCATCGGTTCAGGGATGATAGACGGGGTGATCGTGATCGGCCAGTCCGATCAATTCGAACGGATCGAGGAGGTCGCCGATGGCTATACCCCGATGGTGGTGTGGGGCAATCATCAGGAGGGCCAGCGGCACTGCGTGGTGGGCACCGATAACCGCCTCGGCGGACGGCTCGCCGCTGAGCGGCTGATTGCGGCTGGTGCCACGCGGCTCGCCTTTCTTGGCGATACCACGGCGATCGAATTCGCCGCACGGCTGGCGGGGGCGGAAGATGTCGCGCGGCGCATGGGGCTAGGGCCGATCATCGCCCTGCCCACCCATCTCTCCCCCGACCGGGCGAGCGAGGAAATCGCTGTCCATCTCGCCGCGCTCGAAGGCCGGATCGACGGCATCTTTGCCGCGACCGACACCCTCGCCGCGCTATGCCTGACGCAGCTGCGCGCGCGCGGTTTGGCGGTGCCTGACGCGATCAAGCTGGTGGGTTTCGATGACCTGCCGATCGCCCGCCAGACCATGCCGCCGCTCACCACGATCCGGCAGGATATCGCCTCAGGCGCGCGCGGCCTCGTCGATCTGTTGCTACGGCGGCTGGCGGGGGAAAAGACCGAGAGCCTTGTCCTGCCACCCGAATTGGTGGTGCGCGAAACCGCCTGATAGCGGGCCCAGAACAGGCCAAAGAATTATTCCGCGCCAAATCCGGGCAAAGTGTGTATGGGGCGCGCATCGACATTGCTGCAAGCGGGCCTCGCCCCGCGCCGTGCTGGTTCGATTTTGCCCTTTTTGCGCACCTGTTCCGCAGCTTGCGCGCTCGCCTTGAAAGCTTGTTTCCTATGCCCTTTCCCGAAATCCCCACAGGCCTCGCCGAGGCCCTGACCGCACGCGGCTATGAGACGCTCACCCCGGTGCAGTCCGCTGTGATCGAGCCGGAGGCGGCCGGGCGCGATCTGGTGGTTTCGGCGCAGACGGGTTCGGGCAAGACGGTCGCCTTCGGCCTCGCCTTTGCCGCGCAATTGCTGGGCGAGGATGGCCGCGTGCGCCGCGCCAGCGGGCCGCTGGCACTGGTGATTGCGCCGACGCGCGAACTGGCCTTGCAGGTCGCGCGCGAGCTTGACTGGCTATACCGCGAGGCGGGCGCAAAGATCGCCACCTGCGTCGGCGGGATGAACCCCCAGCAGGAACGCCGCGCGCTGCAAGCGGGCGCCACCATCGTCGTCGGCACTCCGGGCCGTCTGCGCGATCACCTCGAACGCGGCGCGCTCGACCTCTCGGCGCTCGCCGCCGTGGTGCTCGACGAGGCGGACGAAATGCTCGACATGGGGTTCCGCGAAGAGCTTGAGGAAATCCTCGATGCCACGCCTGAAACCCGCCGGGTTCTGATGTTCTCGGCCACGATGCCACGCCCGATCGAGGCGCTGGCGCGCCGCTATCAGCGCGATGCCCTGCGCATCCAGACCGGCGGCACTGAGCGCGGGCATGGCGACATTGCCTATCAGGCGGTCACCGTCTCACCGTCAGAGATCGAGAACGCGGTGGTGAACCTCTTGCGCTTCCACGAAGCCGAGACCGCGATCCTGTTCTGCGCCACCCGCGAAAATGTCCGCCACCTTCACGCGACCCTGCAGGAACGCGGCTTTGGCGTCGTCGCCCTGTCGGGCGAACATTCTCAGCAGGAGCGCAATCAGGCGCTGCAAGCGCTGCGCGATCGCCGCGCCCGCGTCTGCGTCGCCACCGATGTCGCCGCGCGCGGGATTGACCTGCCCTCGCTCAGCCTTGTGATCCACGTCGAAATCCCCCGCGATGCCGAAACGCTGCAGCACCGTTCGGGCCGCACGGGGCGCGCGGGCAAGAAGGGCGTGGCGGTCATCATCGTCCCCTTCCCGCGCCGCAAGCGCATCGAATCGATGCTGCGCCATGCCAAGATCAACGCTGAATGGATGAACGCGCCCGACCGCGAGGCGATCATCGCGCAGGACAAGGTGCGGCTGCTCGACAAGCTGATGCAGCCGGTCGAAGTCACCGATGCCGACCGCGAATTGGCGGACAAGCTGATCGAAACCCGCTCCCCGCAGGAAATCGCCGCGATGCTGGTGCAGGCGCACCGCGCCTCGATGCCCGAGCCGGAGGAACTGCTGGCCCAATCCGCCGAAGCCCAGCGCGCAGCGCAGCAGGATAGGCACCGCGCCGGGTTTGAAGATACGGTTTGGTTCCGCATGGACATCGGCCGCCGCCAGAACGCCGATCCGCGCTGGATTCTGCCGCTCATCTGCCGGCGCGGGCATATCACCCGCAACGAGATCGGCGCGATCCGCATCGGGCAGCAGGAAACCTATTTCCAGATCCCGCGCCCCATCGCTGGCAAATTCGCCGAGGCTATCGCCGCGACCGCGGGTAGCGAGGAAAATGGTGGCTATGTTGCCATCGCCCACTCGCCCGAACCGCCGCGCATGGCCGCGCGCGAAAATGCCAAGCGCAAGCCCAATGGCCCGGCGCAGGCTCGGACCTTCAAGCCCAAGTTCAAACCCAAGGCAAAGCCCAAGCCGGGGCGTGCCTGATTGCCAACTGCGGCGGCGTCAGACGGTTGTTTGTGAGATCTTGGCTTTTTCCCCATGCTCGCGCCAGAGGGTCTTGGCCTTCTCGACTTCATCCCGGTTCGCGCGCGAAATCCGGTTGGCGATGAAATCGATCCCCTCAAGCAGCCATGGCGCAAGCTCCGGCTGCAGCAGCCGATAGCGGCGCGACTGGCCCTGCGCCTCCACCTCGACCAGCCCCAGCGCCTTGAGCACCGCCAGATGCTGCGACACCCGGGTCGGGGTGATATCAAGCGTGTCGACCAGTTCGTTGACGGTGTAGCCGCCCACCTGCAGTTCCTGGATCAAACGGATGCGATCCGGGTGCGAAATCTGGCGAAGCAAGTTGGCCAGTTCGGTGGCGACGATGATGCGGCTGGGCATGGGCAATTATCTTTCTTGATGGGCAGAATGAGGGAGGAAGGGTCTAGACAGGCCCGACCAATCGCAGATCGGGCGCGGTGCGCGGCCCGCGCGGGTGTTCATCCCCTGCCAGCGCGCGCCAAGGTTGCGGCGCGCGGCCGCTGGCAGCGGGCGGGGTGAGGGTCAGGTGCTGGAGGAATTCGGCATCGCTCAGGTTACGAGCATACGGCGCCTCGGAGGGCCGACCCGGCGTTGCTACGCCGCGCTCCCACAGCTGCGCGGCGGCATCGTAAAGCTTATGCGCGGCGAAGGTCTGGCCCTGCGCGTGCAATGCAGCGGCAAGGCTCAGCACCAGCAAGGGCGCATCGCAAACCGGCGCGGTCGCCGTTGGCACCGCCGCTTCACTGGTGACCCGCTGTAGCCCGCGCCTATACCACATGAGCGGCCATGGTTGGGTCACCCCGCTCAGCTCGGCAAGGAGCGCGGTCGTAACGCTGCGCCATTGGGGCATCACGATCAGCGCATCCCACGGCTCATAAGGCCGCACCAGTGTGCGCAGGGCCTCCTCGACCGGGAGGATGGCGATATCGATCCCCTCGCGGGTCAGCGCCCGGTCTGCCATCAGCAATTGGCCGGTAATGGTGTTGCGCGACGCGGCATCGGCAATGATCGCGAGCTTGCTGCGCCCCTGCGCCTTGGCGGCAGCGATCATGGTTGTGATCAGGCGCAGCGATGGCAGCGGGGCCTGACCCGCCTGCGCCTCATCACAGGCCCACGGCAGCGGTGACATTACCATCACATCGAGCGGCCTACGCCGGGGCAGCCGGGCGGCACCATAATCGAACAGAAAGCTGGCAATCCATGTCGCTTGACCGGCCCCGCCCAAGCCCGGGTGGAGCACGCTGCTCGAGGCCGTGGTCTGCCACGGGGCAAAGACGGCCGCTGGCGACGCGCTGCCAGCAGCAGATGCCCATTCGGTCAGCTGGCCGAACCGGCGCGCCGCAGGCGATGGCGCCGCAGCCAGACCAATGCCGAGCCAGCGCAGCACCCCATCCAGCCCCTGCTGCCAGTCCTCAGGCACCGCGCCCACAGGCAGAGCCAGCCGCACTGCAGGGACCGCCGCCAGCGCGAGCGGAGCGCGGCCGCGGTGCCTCTCCGGCGTGTCAAGCGAACGGGATTGGCCAATCGAGCTGTCCATGATCATGTACCTGCAAAGCTGCGGAATATGCGCAGTCTCTACTGGCCTTGTGATCATTGCTAAAATTCAATATATCGACGTTATCGTTCATTCAAAACGAACATAAGGCGCGCGCTCCCAGCCATGCACCTCAATTTCAAGCATCTGCGCTATTTCCATGCGGTGGCGCATGACGGCAATCTCACCAATGCCGCGCGGCGGCTCAATGTGTCGCAATCGGCGCTGTCGACCCAGATCCGGCTGCTGGAGGAATCGATCGGCCATGACCTGTTCGAACGGCGCGGGCGGCGGCTGGAATTGACCGAGGCGGGGCGGGTGGCGCTCAATTATGCCGACGGGATTTTCGAGACCGCGAATGAGATGATGGCGACCTTTGCAGGCGGCGCAGCGCAGGCGCGGCGGCATCTCAGGGTCGGGGCGGTGTCGACCTTGTCGCGCAATTTCCAGATCCGCTTTCTGGCCCCGATGCTAGCACGCGACGATGTGCATTTGGTGGTGCATACTGGCGCACTGCCTCAGCTCGCCAAGGCGCTGGAGGCGCATGAGCTTGATATTCTTCTCACAAATCGCCTCCCCTTCCGCGACAGCGCCACCAATTGGACCGCACATTTGGTCGATGAAACCCCGGTCAGCCTGATCGGCACGCAGCCCGTCGATCCCGCCAAGGTCTCGCTACGCGATCTGCTCACCACCGCGCGGCTGGTGGTGCCAGCGAAAGATAGCGGCGTGCGCGCGGACTTCGATCTGCTAGCCGAACGGCTTGGCATCCTTCCCAATATCGTCGCTGAGGCCGATGACATGGCGATGCTTCGGCTGCTGCTGCGCGCGGGCACCGGGGTGGGCCTTGCCCCACCGATCGTGGTGCGCGACGAGCTCGAAAACGGGATGCTGTACGATCTGATGACCATCCCCGGGCTCACCGAAAGCTTCTACGCAATGAGCCAGCTTCGGCGCTTCCCCAACCCGCTGGTGTCGCAGTTGCTCGACATCGCCAAAATGACCTAAATTCTTATAATATGAACGACAAGATCACTTCATTGAATTTCTAGAAACTGTGTCAGCAAGCTATTCCGCCCTCACATCTTGCCCGCATCGGGCCTCGTGGAGACGGAATGTCCATGCAAATCGCGCTTCTGCTTGCGCTCGTGATCGGCGCCATTCTGAGCCTCGGAGTGATCGCCTTGATGGCCCGCGATCGTCATGCGCGCGTCATCGGCCTGTTGCTGGAAACAGCCTCACTGGCGGCGCTCGCGCTCGCGCTCGCCGGTTTGGGCGAAGTGCTGACATCGGTCTCCTACACCGCCAATCTGCTGACCACACAGGGTGCGGGGCTGAGCCTGCGCATGGATGTGGTGAGCCTCACCATGCTGGCACTGGTCGGCTTCATCGGCTGGGTGGTGCTGCGCTATGCCCGTACCTACATGGCGGAAGAGCTGGGCCGGGCGCGCTTTATCGGCGGGCTGGGGCTGGCTCTGGCCAGCGTGTTGCTATTCGTCGGCGCGGGCAATCTGCTGCAACTGGTCACGGCGCTGATCGCCACCAGCCTGTGCGTCAACCGCCTGCTCCTGTTCTACCCTGAGCGCGCCGCCGCACGCCGCGCCGCGCGCAAACAGTTCATCACCGCGCGGCTCGCAGACGTCGCCCTTATCGCCGCAGCCGTACTGCTGACCGCCGCCTATGGCACGCCGGACATTGCCACGATCCTCGACGCCGCCCGCAGCGGTGTCGGCGGGCCGCTGGTGGCGGGCGCCATCACCTGCCTCGCTCTGGCGGCGGTGATCACCTCGGCGCAGTTCCCGCTGCATGGCTGGCTCAGCGAAGTGATGGAGGCTCCTACCCCTGTCTCTGCGCTGCTTCACGCCGGGGTCATCAATGCCGGAGGGTTCCTGCTGATCCGCTTTGCCGATGTGTTGCTGCTTTCTCCTGCCACGCTGGCGGGACTGGTCATGATCGGCGGCTTTACCGCGCTGTTCGGCGGGCTGGTGATGCTGACCCAGCCTGCGGTGAAAACCTCGCTCGCCTGGTCGACCGTGGCGCAGATGGGGTTCATGATCATGCAGTGCGGGTTGGCGCTGTTCCCGCTGGCGCTGCTGCACATCCTCGCACACTCGCTCTACAAGGCGCACAGCTTCCTGGCTTCAGGGGGTGCGGTTGAGCGGATCGCGGCCAATCGCCGCCCTGGCCCTGTGGCAATCCCCAATGCCAAGGCGGTGGGCGCAGCCTTCCTCGCCGCGCTTGGCATCTATGCCGCCATGAGCATCGGCTTCGATTTCCAGAGCAAGTCGCCGCAGGCCAATGCCCTGGGCGCGATCCTGATCTTCGGGGTGGCCTATCTGCTGGCGCAGGGCCTTGCCGGATCGGCACCGGGGATGCTCATGCGGCGCATGGCGGTCTATTCGCTGGCAGCCTCGGCCGGCTACTTCGTGCTGCACACGTTGGCCGAACTGCTGACCCGCGGCACCCTGCCCGCCGCCCCGCAGCCCGGCCCTCTGGAATGGGTGCTGATCGGGCTCGCCGTGTTGAGCTTCGGCCTTGTCGCGATTGCGCAGGCGATGTTCCCGCTGTGGGCGAACCACCCGGCGGCTGCGGGTCTCAGGGTTCATCTGTCCAACGGACTTTATGCCAATGCAGTGCTCGATCGGCTGCTCGGCGGCTGGCTGCAGCGTCGCCCGCTCTAAGGCGCAACAGGAGGTTATTACCATGCAAACCATCTCTCAGGCCGAGCACATGGCTGCGCCGTCCTTGCGCGAGACCGCCGATCAGGCGACCCGGGCCATCGCACCCCTGTGGCCGCTGGCCTCGAGTGTCGCGGTCAACCCCTATCTCGGGCAGACCGGGCAGGATCTCGCCCACACCGCCGCGTTGCTGGCGCGGGTGAGCGGGGCAGCGACCGTCAGCCCGCGCAGCTGGTTTGCCGAGAAAGTTGAAAGCGGCACCATCAGCGATGAAGATCTGGCCGCCGCGCTCGAAAGCGCATCCTCGCCGCTTCGGCCTGCAACGCTGGCGCAGTTGAAACAGGCGCTGCAAGCCCCGCAGCCGGTGCGCCAGCCGATGCCGACCGTGGCGGACTTGGCGGCAGAGGCTTCGGGTATCGATTGGCCTGCGATCATCGCGGAGCGCTTTGGCCACTGGGCAGCGAGTTGGTGGGACGAGGGCCAAGCGCTGTGGGCCGCACCCAAGGGCCGCAATGCGTATCGTGCGTGGCAGGCTGTTGCCACCCATGACCTCACCCCGGAAATCGCCGGGCTTGATGGCTTTGCCGCCTTTGTGGCCGATGCGCCTGACAGCACGCTTGAGGCGATGGCGCGCAATGTCGCGCTGCTAGAACTGCCGGGCGAGGCGCAGGCGACCTACTTCCATGCTCTGCTGATGACGCTGGGCGGCTGGGCGCAGTTTGCGCGCTATCAGCAATGGCAGGCGGAGCTTGGCGGGGGCGAGGATAGCGCGCCGGTCGATCTGCTGTGCATTCGGCTGATGTGGGAAGCGGCGCTGTTTGCGCGCTATGCCCCGGCCATCAGCGAGCGCTGGCATGAGGTGGTCGCAGCCCATGCTGCGCCCGTGGAACCCGACGCGGATCAGGTGATCGACGCAATCCTCCAAACCGCCGCTGAACGCGCTGCGCAGCGGGAGCTGGGGCAGAGCCTGAAGGCCGCCGCTGCCAGCACGCTTGAGACCGCGCCCCCGCTGCTCCAAGCCGCCTTCTGCATCGATGTCCGTTCCGAAACCTTCCGCCGCGCACTGGAATCGCTCGATCCGGGGATCGTGACGCTGGGCTTTGCCGGGTTCTTTGGGATCGGCGCTTCGCACCAGCGCTTCGCCTCGGACGTCGCTGAGCACCGCCTTCCGGTGCTGCTCAATGCAAGCGTGACCAGCACGGCCGCCACCGAAGCCAACGCACCGCAAGACCGCGCCGCACGCTACCGCGCCCGCGCGCACCGCGCCTGGGGGCGGTTCAAGCTGGCGGCGGTCTCGTCCTTCGCCTTTGTCGAGGCAACCGGTCCGGTGTATTTTGGCAAGCTGCTGCGCGACAGTCTGGCGCTGAAGGCCCCGGCCCTGCCGCATGACCCGGCCCCGGTGTTGACCCCGGCGCTCACTCTCGAACAGCGGATCGGTGCCGCCACCGCCGTGCTGCGGGCGATGTCGCTGACCAGCGGGTTTGCGCCGCTGGTACTGCTGGTCGGGCACGGGGCGAAGGTAGTCAACAATCCCCATGCGAGCGGGCTGCACTGCGGCGCCTGCGGCGGCTATTCGGGCGAGGTCAATGCCCGGCTGCTGGCGAGCCTGCTCAACGACCCCGAGGTGCGCGCAGGCCTTGCTGAGGCGGGCATCAGCATCCCCGAGGGAACGGTGTTCCTCGGCGCGCTGCACGACACCACCTGCGATGATGTGTTGATCTATGCTGAGGATCACCCCTCGCCCGGTCACGCCGCCGATCTGGCGCGGGCGCGGCAATGGCTGGCGAGTGCAGGTCTGCTTGCCCGCGGCGAACGCGCGCTGCGCTTGCCGCGTGCCGCCAACGCCAAGGCGATCGAACGCCGCAGCCGCGACTGGGCCGAGGTCCGCCCGGAATGGGCGCTCGCCGGGTGCAAGGCCTTCATCGCCGCCCCGCGCCAGCGCACCAGCGGCACCAGCCTTGAAGGCCGCGCCTTCCTGCATGACTATGTCTGGCGGCAGGACGAAGGCTTCAGCACGCTCGAGTTGATAATGACCGCGCCGGTGGTGGTGGCGAGCTGGATCAGCCTGCAATATTACGGCTCCAGCGTCGACCCACAGGTGTTTGGCGGGGGCAACAAGCTGATCCACAACGTGATCGGCGGGATCGGCGTGGTGGAAGGCAATGGCGGCACGCTGCGCGCCGGGCTGCCGTGGCAATCTGTGCATGATGGCGACCGTCTTATGCACGAACCGCTGCGGCTGAGCGTCTGCATTGAGGCCCCGGTCGAAGCGATGACCGTGATCCTCGCGCGCCATGCCAATGTCCGGGCGCTGTTCGACAATGGTTGGCTGCATCTGCTGGCGATGGATGATGCCGGGCAGCTGGCGTGGCGCTATGCCGGCAATCTCGAATGGCACAAGGTCGAAGCCGAAGGCCGCACCGCGCCGCAGGAGGTGCTGGCAGCCTGAGCGTGGTCGTGGTGAGGCGAGTGGCTGGCCGCGACCGATGAAGATGGTCGCTACGTCTTCGCTATGCCACCGGACCGCCATGGCAGGTCGAACCAACGAGGAGACCACGACAGCCTATCCTTCGCCATCACGATTCAACCTGATCAGCAACGCAGCGTTTCTGCCATCCAATCTCATTATAATTATGTTGACGGGTCCCGATGGCGAGAAGCGGACCGAGCGCTGCCATGACAATGCGGCCGACAGATCGAGCGGGACAGATAGGCTGTTGGTACACGTGTTGCTCCCATATTCGACACCACTTGAACGGCATTTGTAGGGGCAAGAATCGCGGGCCTTCTGGCGAACGGTCAAGAACCAATTGGCACCCTCCATGGAATGATCTGAAGTTGCCTTAACCCTAATGTTTTCCTCGATTTGAGGCGAGCGGGGTCGGTTCCTCCAAAGTTGTTGATCGCTTTCGATGTTTTGCAATTGACCCGGTTTGAACTGACCGATACCCCTCCCCTCCTGTGCGCGAGGATCGTCGCGGGCGCAGGCCAATTGGGGGAGTGCAGCATGTCGACTATTGGATCAGGTTCGCAAGGAACTGGCTCGAACTCTGACGCCGTTTCGCACACCAGCAGCTCCAGTCCCTCTACTGTCTCTCAGCCTTGGTCCTTGGCCCAAGGCCCGGCAACTTCATCGCGTTTGGTCGCTCCGAGTGGGTTTGTGGGTAGCATCGGCGGGACGGTGTCGATTCTGCTTGTCCCCCGTCAGCACCAATGGCACAGATTTGAGGTTGTGATTTAAGGAGGGTT
>OFDC01001442.1_pt1 | contig 12639 bp, 11 predicted proteins | sample 1520941 | NCBI WGS metagenome assembly OFDC01 (sample SAMEA94258168, study PRJEB24077) | hot springs metagenome | biome: Aquatic biome; feature: Water | place: India | collected 2012-12-06 | depth 5 m | reverse complement strand
AAGCATCGGCAATACAGTCTTTAATCACAATGCCATTGGGAAGTTTGCACCATGGACCGCCGTCAATCGGTACTGCGCCAAACTCTTCTTTAGCTAACTCATAACCCCAATCTCTAAACCCACCTTCGGTAAATTTCATGATGTTACCTTTGTGGGTGATGGTCACCGATTTGCGGTTGTTATCAATCGCGTACTGAATCGCTTTTCGGATTAGACGTTTGCTACCATCAATCGATACCGGTTTGATACCGATGGCTGAGGATTCTGGGAAGCGAATTTTCTTTAAAGTGCCCATATCACTCAAAAAGTTAATCACTTTTTTGACTTGCTCACTACCAGCTGCCCATTCAATACCAGCATAAATGTCTTCGGTGTTTTCACGGAAAATCACCATATCGGTTTTTTCCGGATGCTTGACCGGGCTAGGCACGCCAGTAAAGTATTGAATCGGGCGTAAGCAAACATATAAATCCAACTCTTGGCGCAGTGTTACGTTGAGTGAGCGAATGCCACCACCTACTGGCGTCGTCAATGGACCTTTGATTGAAATCACATAATCCTTCAATACCTTCATGGTTTCGTCGGATAACCAGGTGTCCTTATCGTAAATCGTAGTAGATTTTTCGCCGGCATACACCTCCATCCAACTGATTTTGCGCGTGTTGCCGTAGGCTTTGTTCACGGCGGTATCCACCACCTTAATCATCGGTGGCGTAATGTCAACGCCAATGCCATCGCCTTCAATAAATGGGATAATGGGGTCATTCGGTACATTCAGCGTATTATCAGCATTGACGGTGATTTTAGTGCCGACAGCAGGAACCTGATATTTTGTAGATTGATTTTTTGATGCCATGCTAATTTCCTAATATGTTGATTTTGTTTAATAAGCCATTTAACGTTGTGTGCCAGTTTAGCCCTCATCAACTGCCAGATGGTACGCTCGGGCACCCAACGTTAAAAGACTTTATTGCCATCCCAAATGTCTACGCGGCGGGTAGGCTAGATACTGATTCCGAAGGTTTACTTATTTTAACCGATGATGGTGCAATGCAACACCGTTTAAGTCATCCAAAACATAAAGAAATCAAGACCTATTGGGCACAGGTAGAGGGTTCTCCTACCCAAGCAGATTTGATGCCACTTTCAAAAGGTGTGGATTTGGGCGATTTTGTCACGCAACCGGCACAAGTGCGGATCATCGAACAGCCGGCACAATTGTGGCCAAGAAATCCGCCGATTCGTGAGCGCAAAGCGATACCAACCACATGGTTAGAAATCAAAATCAGTGAAGGTAAAAACCGCCAAGTGCGGCGCATGACAGCAAAAATGGGCTTTCCGACCTTGCGTTTAATTCGATATGCGATTGGAAAATACAACTTGGACGGAATCTTGCTTGGTGATTACAAGGTGATTGAGGGTTAAAAAGGCTAACAATGAAACCGGTTTGTATTTTTAGGCATGCACGCACAGAGGGCGCTGGCTATTTAGGCACTTTTTTGGAGCAAAATGCGATTCCTTGGTGCGAGGTTCGGATTGATTTAGGTGAAATCATGCCGCCATCAGCCACAGCATTCAGCGGTCTGGTGTTTATGGGCGGCCCCATGAGTGTGAATGATGATTTGCCTTGGATTAGGCATGCGTTAGCATTGATTCAAGAAGCGGTGAAGTTCGATATTCCAGTGTTAGGGCATTGCTTAGGTGGCCAACTCATGAGCAAGGCTTTAGGGGGCGTTGTGAGCGCTAATCCCTATAAAGAAATTGGTTGGGGCAATGTGGTGGTAGGCGATCATGCTGAAGCGAAAAAATGGTTTGGCGACACCAAGCAATTTTTAAGCTTTCACTGGCATGGTGAAACCTTCACTTTGCCTGATGGTGCAACGCACTTGCTAGCAAGTGAACATTGTTATAACCAAGCTTACTCGATAGGTAAGCATTTAGCGTTTCAATGCCACGTTGAAATGACGGCAGATATGGTTAAAGTATGGTGTGAGACCGGGCGTGCTGAGGTGGAAGATGCTATAGCAAGCGCTGGCGTGCAGCCGTTGGAGGAAATCCAGCGCATTTTGCCTGAGCGGGTGCCTGCGTTGAATGCAGTTGCGCAGTCAGTGTACACGGTATGGATACAAGGGCTTAAAAGCTGAGATATGCTAGAATAATCGATAAACCTTATCGAGAATGATTTATGTCTGGCAATACCTTTGGCACCTTATTTACGCTGACTTCCTTTGGTGAGTCACATGGCCCCGCAATCGGCGGTGTGGTAGATGGATGTCCTCCGGGATTGGAGTTGTCTGCCGAGGATTTGCAGGTCGATTTAGATCGCCGCAAACCAGGCACTTCCCGCCACGTCACTCAACGCAATGAATCAGACACCGTAGAGATTTTATCCGGTGTTTTTGAAGGTAAAACCACCGGTGCGCCTATTGGCTTGCTTATTCGCAATACCGATCAGCGTAGCCAAGACTACAGCAAAATCATGGACACGTTCCGTCCTGGCCATGCCGATTATACGTACACCCAAAAATACGGTATACGTGATTACCGTGGTGGTGGCCGTTCCAGTGCACGAGAAACTGCAGTGCGTGTTGCTGCCGGAGCCATTGCCAAGAAATGGCTCAAACAAAAATATGGTATACAAATCCGTGCCTACCTCAGTCAGTTGGGGGAGATCGATATTCCATTTGTCAGTTGGGATTGTTTAAATGATCCGGAAAATAAGTTGTTTTCACCCAATATGGACATCATGCCCAAATTAGAAGCTTACTTAGATGCAATACGTAGCGAGCGCGATTCTGTAGGCGCCAAATTAACTTTGGTGGCAGAGCATGTGCCGGTTGGCTTGGGTGAGCCGATATTTGATCGTCTAGATGCGGAAATTGCGTATGCCATGATGGGAATTAATGCAGTAAAAGGCGTCGAAATTGGCGCTGGCTTTGCCTCGGTAGCGCAGCGCGGCAGTCAGCACTCTGATGAGTTAACGCCTAAAGGCTTTGCGACAAATCATGCTGGTGGCGTGTTGGGGGGTATTTCCAGCGGGCAGGATATCGTTGTGAATATTGCGTTTAAACCCACTTCCAGCATACCGCAACCACGCAATTCTATTGATAAAACGGGTGAGCCAGTGATGATGCAAACCACGGGTCGGCATGACCCTTGTGTGGGTATTCGCGCAACGCCGATTGTTGAGGCTATGTTGGCATTGGTGTTGATGGATCATGCGTTGCGCCATCGTGGCCAAAATGCAGATGTGGTTAGCTCCACGCCGAAGATTTGACCTCACCTAAGTTTATCTTGTTGTGAGTCACGCTCTTCACGCGAATCTTTCTCGCTTTTACTTCATCTATTATTTCTTTGTCGGGGCATTCGTCCCTTATTGGGGCTTGTACCTGCAGTCCGAACAATTTTCGGCAGCAGATATTGGTATCCTGATGTCGTTGTTTCAAATCAGCCGAATTTTTGCGCCCAATTTTTGGGGCTGGTTGGCGGACCATACAAAAAAACGCGTAACTTGGATCAAGCTCACGGCCTCGCTTGGGCTAATAGGATTTATCGCTATATTTTGGGCGCACGGCTTTTGGGCGCTATTTTTTGTGATGGCAGCGCTAAGCTTATTTACCAGCTCAACTTTGCCTTTGTCCGAATCGCTAGTATTGGCACATTTGGCCACAACCAATGGACACTATAGTCGCATACGCATGTGGGGTTCGCTTGGCTTTATTGTGGCGGCCGTGATTTTGGGGTTTTTGATTGATGCCTTTGGCATTAAAAGTTTGCTGTGGTTTTTATTAGCAGTACAGATTACGTTGTACACCCTTACATTTAAATTGCCAGAAGCGGTGGTTGCGTCGCATGCGCATGATCAGTTTTCAGTGTGGCAGATTGTGAGGCAGCCTGCTGTAATTGCATTATTGGTCGGCTGTTCATTGATGGTGACCGCACATGGTGTGCTCTATAACTTTTACTCTATTTACTTAGCAGAGCATGGTTACAGTAAAACCATGATAGGTTTTTTGTGGGCCATCGGCGTCATTTGTGAAATTGGTGTGTTTATGTTGATGCCGAAAATCATGACCCGTTTTACACTTAAAACTATTTTGCTGATTAGCCTAGCACTGGCTGTGGTACGTTTCAGTATGATTGGTTTAACGCCGGATCATTTGTATCTATTGTTGCTAGCGCAGTGTTTGCATGCATTTACGTTTGGTAGTTTTCACGCCGCATCAGTGGAAGTAATTACGCAGTTTTTTAACGGCCGCCATCAAGCGAAAGGACAAGCTATTTATAACAGTGTTGCTTACGGGGTTGGCGGTGCTGCAGGAGGATTGGCGGGCGGCTTTGCCTTGCAATATTTGGGTGGGCAGTATACCTTTATGCTTGCTGCTGCGTTTCCGTTATTAGGGTTTGTAGTCATTATGTTAGGCTTACAATTAGCACAGCCATTTGCATCGAAAGGGATGTTTAGTGATTAACTTGAAACAGTTTTGCATTAGCTCGCTGCTGATATTGGGTGCCGTAGGATTGGCCGTGGCCGATACGCAAGTCAACGTGGTGGGCCTATTTAATGGTAAGGCTTTGGTAACGATTAACGGCAGCACACCGCAAACCTTGTCGGTCGGACAAACCAAAAATGGTGTCAAACTGATTGCGGCGGACAGCCAACAAGCCACTTTGCAGATTGAGGGTAAGACCAAAGTGTTAGGGATGGGGCAAGGCGTTTCCACCGGTGGTGGCGGAGAATCCATGCAAAATCAACCGGTGAGTTTGTATGCAGATTCTGCTGGTCATTTTTTTGGCAATGCGACAGTGAACGGTACTGGTTTGAGGTATGTGGTAGATACTGGGGCGACCGCTGTGGCCCTGAACAGTGCAGATGCTAAACGAGCCAATATTGATTATTTAAAGGGTGAAAAAAGTGTTGCATCAACAGCTAATGGTAAAGTTGTGGCTTACCGTGTGACATTAAATACACTTAAAATTGGCTCAATTACGCTGAATAATGTCGATGCCGCTGTGATAGAAGGTAATTTTCCAGAAGTCGTGCTATTAGGGATGACAGCGTTGAATCGTTTAGAGATGAAGCGTGATAGCACAACGATGACGCTCACCAAGAAATATTAGATTAGGATTGAACACACAATAAAAAAAACGGGCGTCAGCCCGTTTTTTTTATTGGATATATATTCAGATTCAATGCTTGCGCTTGTCTTTCTCAATTAATGCGTATGCGCTATGGTTGTGAATACTCTCAAAGTTTTCAGATTCAACAACATACGCGTCAATACGTTTCTCGGCATTCAATTGCGCAGCCACATCACGCACCATGTCTTCTACAAATTTTGGATTGTCATACGCACGTTCGGTCACAAACTTTTCGTCAGGGCGTTTGAGTAAACCATACAGCTCGCAAGAGGCTTGTTTTTCAACTACTTCAATTAAATCTTCCAGCCACATAAAGTCATTCAGCAGGGCAGTGATGGTCACGTGTGAGCGTTGATTATGCGCACCGTAATCAGAGATTTTTTTGCTACATGGGCATAAGCTGGTAACCGGAACCAGCACTTTAACCGTGATACTGAACTCACCGTTTTTAATTTCACCGATAAAGGTCACATCATAATCCAGCAAGCTTTTAACGCCTGAAATGGGTGCCGATTTGTTGATAAAGTAAGGGAAACGCATTTCCACATAGCCGGATTCTGCTTCCAAACGCTTGACCATTTCTCGCAGGATAGTCTCAAAAGACTCAATAGAGATAGCATGTTCGTTCATGTTGAGAATTTCAACAAAACGCGACATGTGCGTACCTTTAAAGTTATGTGGTAGATGCACATACATATCAAATACGGCCACCGTTGCTTGCTCACCACCAGACTTGTCTTTAACAATGACTGGGTGGCGGATGGATTTAATGCCAACTTTATTGATGTCCAAGTGGCGCACATCGGGCGTGTTTTGAACGTCTTCTATGCCTTGTAGTGTGGGTAGATTCATGATGTAAGTCATCTCCAAATGCGGTAGGCCGCAACTTATTCAGCAGCCTAAGTTAACGCGTTAATAAGGATGCGTCAACTGGTTGTATGCGCTGTTATGTTAATTGAAAGTTATTGGTTATATTGAGGCATGCTTTACAAACTCAATACCTATGATGCAATTATTTAATGTTTCAGGTATTCAGCACACTTAATTTTTTGCGTATGGTTTCAATCATCGCCTCAGCATTCAGACCGCACTCTGACAGCATAGTTTCATGCACGCCATGTTCAATAAACTTGTCTGGTAGGCCTAGGCAAAGTATCGGACTTTGAATCGATAGCGCTTGCAGCGCTTCCATCACTGCAGCACCAGCGCCGCCCATGACGGCATTTTCTTCGATGGTGACAATTAATTGATGTTGTTTGGCCATGGTTTCAATCATACTGATATCCAATGGTTTTACGAAACGCATATTCACTACGGTAGCATTTAGCGTTTCTGCAGCCCGCATACTCTCTGCCAGCATGCTGCCAAACGCCAATATGGCCACTTGTTTACCCTGACGTTTCAGTTCAGCTTTGCCTATTGGTAAGGCAGTGAGTGCATTCTCTATAGCTGCACCAGGGCCAGTGCCTCTGGGGTAGCGCACAGCAGCGGGGCCGATATACTGATAACCAGTTGTCAGCATTTTCCTGCATTCATTTTCATCACTAGGCGTCATGATAACCATATTGGGAATACAGCGTAAAAAGCTTAAGTCAAAGCTCCCGGCATGGGTAGGGCCGTCCGCACCAACCAGTCCGGCACGGTCAATCGCCAACAATACGTCCAACTTTTGAATAGCAATATCATGCACTAGCTGGTCATAAGCGCGTTGAAGAAATGTAGAGTAGATTGCCACTACAGGTTTTAGCCCATCGCATGCCATACCAGCAGCAAAAGTTAGCGCATGTTGCTCGGCAATGCCTACATCAAAATAGCGCTGTGGATATTTCTCAGAAAACGCATTGAGTCCAGAGCCATCACACATAGCCGGGGTAATACCGATGAGCGCAGGGTCTTGGTCTGCCATATCCACTAGCCAATCCCCAAATACTTGGGTATAGGTTTTTTGGGCATTACCTGCATGTGCCACACCGTTGCAAGGGTCAAACTTGCTGACACCGTGATACTTGTTCGGGTCGTCCTCTGCCGGGCTAAAGCCTTTGCCTTTTTGCGTCACAATATGGAGGAACTGCATACCTTTTAGCTCGCGGATATTGCTTAGCGTGTCCAGTAAGGCAGGCAAGTCATGGCCATCAATCGGGCCAATATAGTTAAAGCCAAACTCTTCAAACAAAGTGCCTGGCGTCACCATGCCTTTGGCATGTTCTTCAGCGCGTTTGGCAAACTCTTTCACTGGAGGCACGATGTCTAACATCTTTTTGCCGCTTCGCCGAACGCTATCGTAAAAACGACCGGAAAGTAAGCGCGCTAAGTAGTTATTCAAAGCACCTACATTATTAGAGATGCTCATATCATTGTCGTTGAGAATGACCAGTAGGTTGGCATCCATATCGCCAGCGTTATTGAGTGCTTCAAAGGCCATGCCAGCTGTCATAGCACCATCGCCAATAATCGCGACACTGCGGCGGTCAGAGCCCGATTCACGCGCGGCTATCGCCATGCCTAGCGCGGCAGAGATAGAAGTGCTTGAGTGTCCAGTGCCAAAAGTGTCGTAAATACTTTCACTACGTCTAGGAAAACCAGCAATCCCATTAGGTTTGCGTAAGTTGCCCATATCTTCACGGCGGCCAGTCAAAATTTTATGCGGATAAGTCTGATGGCCGACATCCCATACCAAGCGGTCTTCTGGCGTATTAAACACATAATGCAGTGCAATAGTCAGTTCAACCACGCCAAGGTTGGATGCCAAATGTCCACCGGTTTTGGCAACACTTTCTACTAAGAACGTGCGTAGCTCGGCAGCAAGTTCAGGCAGCTGGTGGCGTTCCAGTTTTTTTAAGTCTTGCGGGGATGAAATGTTCGCGAGCAGGTTAGACATAACAATCGGTGGCTTAAAATTGACGTTGAGTGATAAAACTAGCCAGACTTCTCAGCATGTCTGCTTCTTGTGAATATGCTTCCAGCGGAGCAAGTGCTTGCTGATGTAACGATTGCGCCAGTGATTTGGCTGTATCTAGCCCTAATAATGTGACATAGGTAGATTTGTCTTGTTCGGCATCTTTGCCAGCCGTCTTACCAAGTGTGGCGGTGTCAGCTTCGGTGTCCAAAATATCATCGACAACTTGGAATGCTAGCCCAATTGCATTTGCATAAGTATCAACAGCTTCATATTTTTTCGTATCCGCACCAGACGCAGAGTATGCCCCCATCATGGCAGCAGCATGCATCAGCGCACCGGTTTTTAATGCATGCATCTGTGCAAGTTGTGCTTGCGTCAGTTTAATGCCGGTGCTTTCCAAATCTATGGATTGACCACCAGCCATACCTCGCGAGCCGGTGGCAAAGGCTAGGCAATGCAGAATACTCACTTTTTGTGTGGCAGGTATAGTCAGTCGATCACTGGTGATAAGCTCAAAGGCTAAACTTTGTAAGGCATCTCCAGCCAACAAGGCCGTGGCATCGCCAAATTGCTTATGCGTGGATGGCTTGCCACGACGCAAATCGTCATCATCCATACATGGCATATCGTCATGTACCAATGAAAATGCGTGAATCAGCTCTACCGCAGCCGCTGAAACATCGATATTTTCTAACGAAGCACCGCAAAACTCGCCTGCGGCATACGCTAGTAAAGCACGCACACGCTTACCACCACCCAGCACGGCATAGCGCATTGCCTGATGTAATGTTGCAGGTGTTTCGGACTCTGTAGGCATGGCGTTTGCCAAAACCTGCTCAATACGCGATTGCATGGCTAATGACCATTGCGCAAATTGCAAAGGCGGTGTCATGGAGAGGTTATTCACTGGCGGCGTTGTAAGGGGTTAGCGTATTGGCTTCGGTCAATATGCTGACTTGCTGCTCTGCGTCTGCCAGCGACTGTTGACATTGCTTGAGCAATTCAGCACCGCGCTGATAAGCTGCAAGTGACTGCTCAAGCTGCAATTGACCAGATTCTAATTGCGAGACAATAGATTCCAATTCTGCCATAGCAGATTCGTAGTGAAGGGGTTCGCTTGTTGAGGCGGTCATGAGATGCTAGGCAAATTGGTAGTCTTAAATTTTGCCTAGATTTTAACAAAACTCAAGCAAGTTGCGGCGTTTATCACTCCACAAAGTTGGATTAAGGCAAAATCTTTAACAAAAACTGGCGAATATCCGCTATCTCGTCAGCATTGACCGAATGAGCCATCGGATATTCGTGCCATTCCACTGCGTATCCGGCATCCATCAATTGTTGGCGTGAACTTAACGCGGTTTCAATACGAATCACCTCATCCGCATTACCATGCGCCATAAAAATCGGTGTGGATTGATTTTCAACCGATTTTTGTGCTGGCAATGTAACTTTTAAAGGCAAATAAGTGGACAGTGCTAGTACGCCAGCAAGAGGTTGCGTGTGCCTAAGCGCAGTATGCAATGCAATAGCACCACCTTGAGAAAACCCTGCTAATCCGATGCGATGACTGGGAATGCCCAAAGCGTTTGCATGCGCAATCAACGCTTCAATTTTCACTCTGGACGCTTCAATGCCAGCCGAGTCTTGAGGACTGTCTTTGCCTAAACCAAATAAATCGTACCATGCACGCATTTCGTAACCGTTATACATTGTGATTTTTTTATAGGGTGCATGCGGCAATATAAAATGAATATGCGGCAAGTTGAGCATTTTGACTACTGGCTCAAAATCAAAGCCATCAGCCCCTAAGCCGTGTAGCCAGATGATGCAGGCGGTGGCCATCTCATAAGAGTTTACATCTACTTTATCTAACATCGGTTTTAATCAGTTTGGAATTGATGCGTTAGTTTGATTTCTTGGGGGTGTAAAAATTAAGTGTTATTAACAAATTAGTCGGCATGCGGCAATTGAATAGCAAAAATCAATTTATTTAAATTATCACACATGACTCGAACAAATTGCTATTCGCGTGATTGCGATGGATAATCGCTTCAGAATTTCATTACAACCACATTAATGACAAACATGAAAAATATAGCCAATCGCTTTTCAATATTAATCTCGTTGCTACTCATTACTACATTCTCCTATTTGGATTATGCAGTCACTGCTTTACTTATGCTAATTGCAGGTGTGTGGATATTCCGATTGCAGTTGAAAGCTAATGTAATCCATCGTTACTCAATGACCAATATCATGTTATTTTATTTGGTGTGGCTAGGCGTCATGACTTTGTTTAGTTCGGTGCCTTCAGTCAGCAATGCGTCACTGGTTGTATTGGTTGGCATGCCGCTAATGTATCTGGTTGCGACTAATTTCTCTGGATTCACACAAAGTTGGCGAGTGATATCTATTTTGCTTGTGTTGGTCGCAGTAATGGTATCGGCAACTGCTATATGGCAAGTGGTTATGAAAGTTGGAAATGGCTACGCTAGCGGACCTTTTAATGACCGTAATGCATTTGCTGCACTTCTAAACTTAATCTGGTTCTATTTCGTATATTTATTTTTTGATGCAATTGGTAGAGACAAAAAACAAACCGCCATCTTGTTTGGCTGTGTTTTACTCATGATGGGCATTGCTTTTTTTGCTACGAGCTCGCGCGGTGGAATTTTAACATGGCTATTGCTGATGCCAATTTTGCTTTGGGTTGGGTTTCGAAATACTCGATCAATCAACACAGTCGCTATTATTTTATGCATTAGTTTAGTTGCTTACTTTATGAGTGACTACGTTCTACATAGTAGTATTGCTGAGCGCAGTTTTAATGTTGTCAAAGATGCTTCGTCCCATGCCCGTTTACAAATTTGGGAAGCGGCGTTTAATATGGCAATCGATCATCCCCTATTAGGCACAGGCTGGGGTACCTTTGGATACTTTTACCCAGCTTATCGCTTGCCAATAGAAAAGGGGAGTGCTGGATTCTTTGCCCATAATGATTACTTGCAATACGCATCTGAAGGGGGGCTGGTTGCTGTATTGATTCTGCTGATTATTCTAGGGTTACTACTCCAAACACTTAAATCTCAGGTAATGTTGATAGGGGCGAAATCTTTTGAGGGGGTCGCACTGCTATTGGGGGTTTTAGCTCTATTTATGCATGCACTAGTCAATTTCATATTTTATTTCGCGTTTATGAGTTCGGTCGCTGGATTGTACCTTGCGAGAGTGTCTGTAATAACAGATTCTCCAACAAAGACTTTATTCCCAAATGTTGATAGTGTTCGGTCGCCGGTTAAGAAACTATTGGGATACTTTTTGTTAATGGTTATTACAATCCCCTACATTACCAGCATCATCGCACAGCTTTGTTTGGCAGAAACAAGGCCAGGCATGAAAGCAATTAATTTATTAGCACCAAATGTGACCCCTTTTGATGTGGCCAATCTAATTGCAGCAGTGCAGCCAAATGAGGGATTAGCACGGGAATACTTACTTAGATCATATGAATACTATTTGACCGGTGATGGCCCATATGTTAACCAAAAAGATGGTGCGGCAATGCTTAATGACGCATTGAACACGTTTGATTCAGTTCGTAAAAAATATGCTAACGCTGCTCCGTATGGAACTCGAGAAATCAAACTGTTATTGGCCAATCAAAACACTTACGATGCTTTTACAAAACAATCCGGCGCGGCCATTAAAAAAGCCTATCAAATTATAGATGAGAACCTAAAGGCTGACCCATATCATGGGTATAGTTGGGTAATGTTGGCAAGATTACAATTTATTGAAGGAAAAAAGCAGGAAGCTATTAAGACTCTTGATAATGCTTACTTTAAAGTTCTAATCATAAGAGACCAACAGTTAGTAATGGTGGAAAAATTACGCCAATTGGCTGCCCCGCAAGTGTTTCCAGAGTTGGATCAGATGGAAGCGCAACTGTTGTTAATTAAGTCTAATGAAGCAGAGGCAATCACAGATTTAGAAGCAGCAAGTGTATATGAATCTATTGAGCAAAAGCTGAAGAAAATTTCGGATAAGCTTAAGTCTAGCTAGTCTGGAGTTAATCCCGAAGGTGTTCATTTGTGACAGTCAGTAACAAAAAGCCCATCATACTGATGGGCTTATACGTAATTTAAAACTACTTAGTTATGAGTTGGTGCAACCGCCTGGAACTAAGCCAGTACGAATGTTGGTTGTAACACAATTGTACAAGCCAGCTGTAGTGCGTTGTAATGCAACAGTTACGGCTGTGCCGGTATTGTTAGCCAATCTAGCTGCTTTTGTTGCGGTAATGGTACATGTAATTGCTGGCGGTGTAGCTGTTGTATCAGCAGTAATGCCGCCATCACAAGTCGCGGTACTAGCTGCTAAACCTACACTTTGTGGAGTCGTTGCGCCAGTACCTTCGTTAATTGCTAGTTCAAACGCTGTTTTACCGCCATCAATTTCTTGCAGAGCAGCTGCACCACGTGCTTTAGCGATGTAATCTTGATATGCTGGAATTGCAATTGCAGCCAAAATACCAATAATTGCCACCACAATCATTAACTCGATTAACGTAAAGCCTTTTTGTACTTGTTTCATCATAT
>OFDC01001441.1_pt1 | contig 12642 bp, 11 predicted proteins | sample 1520941 | NCBI WGS metagenome assembly OFDC01 (sample SAMEA94258168, study PRJEB24077) | hot springs metagenome | biome: Aquatic biome; feature: Water | place: India | collected 2012-12-06 | depth 5 m | reverse complement strand
CTCACACGTTCCAGCGTCACGCCCTCGGGCAGGTCGAGCTTCTGCTCGAGGCGGCCCACGGGGGCGACGTCCTCGAGCAGGCCCCGGAGTCGCTTGATGGGCGTGAAGCGCCAGATCTCCTCGCGCCCGGTCGGGACGGGGTGCGCCTCGAGGTCGTAGGTCGGCTCCGGGTGGAGGTGGGACTCGACGTGCCCGTCCATCTCCACCGCGGCAGCCACGTTGTCCTGGGTGTCAACAGCAGTCGACATCAGCCGACGGCTCCTTCCATCTGCAGCTCGATCAGGCGGTTCAGCTCGAGGGCGTACTCCATCGGGAGCTCCTTGGCGATCGGCTCCACGAAGCCGCGGACGATCATCGCCATCGCCTCGTCCTGCTCCATGCCTCGGGACATGAGGTAGAACAGCTGGTCGTCGGAGACCTTGGAGACGCTCGCCTCGTGACCCATCGAGACGTCGTCCTCGCGGATGTCGACGTACGGGTAGGTGTCGGAGCGGCTGATCTGGTCGACCAGCAGCGCGTCGCACAGGACGTTGGACTTCGAGCCGTGGGCGCCCTCGTTGACCTGGATCAGGCCGCGGTACGACGTCCGGCCGCCGCCACGCGCCACCGACTTGCTCAGGATCGAGCTGGAGGTGTGCGGCGCGGCGTGGACCATCTTGGCGCCGGCGTCCTGGTGCTGGCCCTCGCCCGCGAAGGCGATCGACAGGGTCTCGCCCTTGGCGTGCTCGCCCATGAGGTAGACGGCGGGGTACTTCATCGTCACCTTGGAGCCGATGTTGCCGTCGACCCACTCCATGGTGGCGCCGGCCTCGCAGACCGCACGCTTGGTCACCAGGTTGTAGACGTTGTTGGACCAGTTCTGGATGGTCGTGTAGCGGCAGCGGCCGCCCTTCTTCACGATGATCTCGACGACCGCGGAGTGCAGCGAGTCAGAGGAGTAGATCGGCGCGGTGCAGCCCTCGACGTAGTGCACGTAGGCGTCCTCGTCGACGATGATCAGCGTCCGCTCGAACTGGCCCATGTTCTCGGTGTTGATGCGGAAGTAGGCCTGCAGCGGGATCTCGACGTGGACGCCGGGCGGCACGTAGACGAACGATCCGCCCGACCATACCGAGGTGTTCAGCGCCGCGAACTTGTTGTCGCCCGACGGGATGACGGTGCCGAAGTACTCCTCGAAGAACTCGGGGTGCTCGCGGAGCGCCGCCCAGGTGACAAGGACACAGGCGAGGATCACCAGGACGACGGCGCCCGCCACGACCCGCTCCGGCACCGACATCGACATGATCCCGATGGTGCGCCACAACGAGGAAGCGCGCATCCGGTCCTCCACAGGCGCGGAGTAGCCTGGACCTCGTGACGCTCGAGTTCCGTGAGGCCGGCCTGGGTGACGCCGCGATCGACTACATGGCCGCGTGGGACCTCCAGCGCGAGGTGCACGAGCAGGTCGTCGCAGGCTCCCTCGCCGGCACCGTGCTGCTCCTCGAGCACCCGCCCGTCTTCACGGCAGGGAAGCGCACCAAGCCCCAGGACCGTCCCGCCGACGCGGGCGGAGCGCCGGTCGTCGACGTCGACCGCGGCGGCCAGATCACCTTCCACGGGCCGGGCCAGCTGGTGGGCTACCCCATCGTGCGGCTGCCCGACCACGTGAAGGTCGTCGACTACGTGCGCCGCGTCGAGGAGGCCCTGATCGCGGTCTGTGCGGAGCTCGGGGTCACCACGGCCCGCGTGCCGGGTCGCAGCGGGGTGTGGCTGCGCGCCGACGCCCGCACCGGTCGTCCCGAGCGCAAGATTGCGGCGCTCGGCATCCGGGTCAGCAAGGGCGTGACCATGCACGGCTTCTCGCTCAACTGCGACGTCGACCTGGGCTGGTACGACCGCTTCGTCCCCTGCGGCATCGACGACGCCGGCGTGACCTCGCTCAGCGAGGAGCTGGGGCGCGCCGTACCGGTGGCTGAGGTCCTGGACCCCGTACGCCGCCACCTCAGCGCTCTGCTCGCCTGGGGCCCCTACGACGCCACCCCTGACTACGACCCCCGCCCGGACCCGGCGAAGGTCGCCGCGCCGGTCGGCGTGCCGGTCCTCTCCTACCCCGCTCGCTGAGGCCATACTCGGTATCCCTCGGCCGATCCCCCCTTCCCGGTCGCGGAGCCTGGAGGGCCCGATGAGTGACCTCGTCATCGAGACGAGCGGTCTGCGCAAGGAGTTCCGCACCCGACGGGGCGCCCCGCGCGTGGCCGTGCAGAACCTCGACCTGGCTGTGCCTGCCGGAGGCGGCGTGCACGGCTTCCTCGGGCCCAACGGCTCCGGCAAGACGACGACCATCCGGATGCTCCTGGGCCTCGCCCGTCCCACGGGCGGGACGATGCGCCTCTTCGGCGAGCCGGTCCCCGACCACCTCCCGCAGGTGATCGGGCGTGTCGGGGCGGTCGTCGAGTCGCCGAAGTTCTCGCCCAACTTCAGCGGCCTGCTCAACCTGCGCCTGCTGGCCGACGCCATCGGCGCACCGCGCACGCAGGTCGACCGGGCGATCGAGACCGTGCAGCTCGACGGGCGCGAAAAGGACCGCTACAAGTCCTACTCCCTGGGCATGAAGCAGCGCCTCGCCATCGCCGCGACCCTGCTCAAGGACCCCGACCTGCTCATCCTCGACGAGCCCACGAACGGACTCGACCCTGCGGGCATCCGCGAGATCCGCGAGACCATCCGCGGGCTCGGAGAGGCTGGTGTGACGGTCCTGCTGAGCTCGCACATCCTCGCCGAGGTCCAGCACGTCTGCACCTCGGCCACCATCATCGGCAACGGCCGGCTGCTGGCCTCCGGACGCGTCGACGAGCTCCTGGGGTCGAGCGCCGGTCACCGCGTCGTCGTACCCGAGCCGGCGGCGGCCGTCGAGGTCCTCGCCCGCGCCGGCCTGACCGCCGCTCTGGAGGAGGGCGGAGTGCGGGTCGAGACCGAGGACGCCGCCCAGGTCACCCGCGTGCTCGGCGAGGCCGGCATCTGGCTGAGCGAGCTGACTCCGCTCCGCCCCGACCTGGAGACCTTCTTCCTCGCCCTGACCGACTCCGAGCGACTCGGGGGCCAGCAGTGAGCGACTTCCTCCGCCTGGTCCGGGTCGAGCTGACCCGCTACCTCCACCGCCGCGCCGTCCAGCTCCTGCTCCTCGGCTGCCTCGCCGCACCGCTGGTGATCGGTGTCATCACCGCCTACGACACCCGCCCCGCCTCCGCCGACGCGATCGCCGACGCCCGGGAGCAGATGGAGATCGACCGGAAGGCGTCCGAGTACCAGATGCAGGTCGCCGACTGCATCGAGAGCCCCGAGGACTGGGGTATCGACAGCACCGACCCGGCCATCGTGGAGCAGCAGTGCCGGGCGCAGAACGAGCCCCAGCTCGACTGGTACATCTTCAGTCCGCAGCTCGATCTCGACGAGCAGCAGGACGGCTCCGGCATCGCCGTCAGTGCGCTGACCGCGATCCTGCTGCTCCTGGCAGGCACCACCTTCACCGGCCACGACTGGGCGAGCAGGTCGGTGAGCAACCAGCTTCTCTTCGAGCCCCGGCGTGGACGCGTGTGGTCGGCCAAGGCGCTCGTCGTCACCGGCGCCGCGCTGGTCGTCGCCACGGTCACCTTGTCCTCGTACTGGCTGGGGCTCGGCGCCCTCGCCGAGTCCCGTGACGTCCTGGCCGCAGGCCAGCTCCGCGACGCCCTGGAGATGGGTTGGCGCACCGCCGGGGTCGCGGCCGGTGCGGCTCTGTTCGGGTTCGCGCTGACCACGCTCTTCCGCGGGACGGTCGCGACGATCGGGATCCTGCTCGGCGTCTCCGTCGCCGGCAGCCTGCTGCTCGCCGGCATCGGGGTCAGCGAGCGCTGGAACCCCGCGATGAACCTCGCCGCCCTGATCGAGGACGGCACGTACTACTACGACCCGGACTGCGAGGACGAGCACAGTTACGGACCCGGGGAGGCCTTCGAGGACGGATACGACGAGGGATGCGAGGACGAGATCACCTTCGCCGACGCCTCGCTGTACGTCGGCAGCGGGCTGCTCGTCGCATGCGGGGTCTCGTTGCTCTCCTTCCGTCGTCGCGACGTCCCGTGATGTCGGGCCAGCATCGGCTGCGGAGTACGCTGAAGAGGTGACTGCAACGCCCGAAGGACGCAAGCTCCTTCGCCTCGAGGTCCGCAACGCCGAGACCCCCATCGAGCGCAAGCCGTCGTGGATCAAGACGACGGCGAAGATGGGTCCGGAGTACACCGCACTGCAGAAGCTGGTGAAGTCCGAAGGACTGCACACGGTGTGTCAGGAAGCGGGCTGTCCCAACATCTTCGAGTGCTGGGAGGATCGCGAGGCGACCTTCCTCATCGGCGGCGAGCAGTGCACCCGCCGTTGCGACTTCTGCCAGATCGACACCGGCAAGCCGCTCCCCCTCGACCGGGACGAGCCACGGCGGGTCGCGGAGTCGGTGCAGAAGATGGAGCTCAAGTACGCCACCATCACCGGCGTCGCGCGCGACGACCTGCCCGACGGCGGCGCGTGGCTGTACGCCGAGACGGTGCGGATGATCCACGAGCTCAACCCCGGCATCGGCGTCGAGAACCTGATCCCCGACTTCAACGGTGTGCCGGACCTGCTGACCGAGGTCTTCGAGTCGCGTCCTGAGGTGCTGGCCCACAACGTGGAGACCGTGCCGCGGATCTTCAAGCGGATCCGGCCCGCGTTCCGCTACGACCGCTCCCTCGACGTGCTGACCCAGGCCCGCGCCTTCGGCCTGGTCACCAAGTCGAACCTCATCCTCGGCATGGGCGAGACCCGTGAGGAGGTCTCGCAGGCCCTGCGCGACCTGCACGAGGCGGGCTGCGAGCTGATCACGATCACCCAGTACCTGCGCCCCTCCCCCCGGCACCACCCCGTCGAGCGCTGGGTCAAGCCCGAGGAGTTCGTGGAGCTGGCCGCCGAGGCGGAGGAGATCGGCTTCGCCGGCGTACTGTCCGGACCGCTGGTCCGTTCGTCGTACCGGGCCGGTCGTCTGTATCGTCAGGCGATGGATGCGCGCGACGCGCGCGCCGACGTCAGCGCCTGACGTCACGCCCGTTCCGCCCGCAGTTCCGCCCGAGGAGATCGCAGCACCCCATGTCGAACACGCCCCTCGACCCCTCGACGATGAGCCGTCGCCGCCAGATCGTCGAGACCTACAAGATGTCGCGGGACGTCGACCCGGCCATCCGCTGGTGGATGCTCGGCGCCTTCCTCCTCGCCGGCGGCCTGGGCTTCGTGCTGTTCTACTTCGTGCTCCCGGGTGACGGCACCTTCAAGCTCATCCTGACGATCATCGGCACCTTCCTGATCGGCCTGCTGGCCCTGATGATCGTGTTCGGACGGCGTGCCCAGAAGGCCGCCTTCAAGCGTCTGGACGGCCAGCTCGGCGCCGCCGCTCGCGCGCTCTCCATGCTGCGCCGCGGCTGGGTCGTCGAGGAGGTCGTCGGCTTCACCAAGCAGCAGGACATGGTCCACCGCGTGGTCGGCCCTCCGGGCATCGTCCTGGTCGCCGAGGGCAACCCCAGCCGGGTCCGGCAGCTCCTCATCAGCGAGCACCGCAAGCACGAGCGGGTCGCCGGCGAGTACCCCGTGCACGACGTGATCGTCGGCAAGGACGAGGGCCAGGTCCCGCTGACCGGTCTCGTCAAGCACGTCCAGAAGCTCGGCAAGCAGGTCAAGCCCGCCGAGATCACCGAGCTGCGACAGCGACTGCGCGCCCTGGACGCCCAGCGTCCGAAGGTCCCGATCCCCCGCGGCCCGGTCCCGACCTCGATGAAGGGTCAGCGCGGCAACCTCCGCGGTCGCTGAGCCCCACCCGCTCCGGAGGTCGAGGCGGTCGCGCAGCGACCGTCACGAGACCCCCGCAGCAACCCCCGGAGGTCGAGGAGGTCGCGCAGCGACCGTCACGAGACCCCGTCACCTTGTCCACAAAGCTGCGTCTCCCGGTAGCGCTCGCCAGCGACCTCGGCTAGCGTCCCGTGCTGCCCCCCAGGTCCGGGGGCGAGCACTTCTCGGGAGGACCCATGCGCCTGCACCGCGCCCCCAAGGCCGCCGCCCTGCTGCTGGCCGCCACCGTTGCCCTGTCGGCCTGCTCCGACGACGATCCGGACTCTCCGGAGCCGAGCCCCACCCCGTCGAGCACCTCCGCCTCCCCCACCGCCACGCCCTCGGCGAAGCCGACCGAGCCCGTGCTGCCGGAGGCGGCGAAGAAGGCGACCGAGGCCGGAGCGCGAGCGTTCATCACCTACTACTGGGACCTGATCAACTACGCGCAAGTGACCGGGGATGTGAAGGCGCTGAAGAAGGCGTCGGGGTCGAATTGCAACGGCTGTAGAGCCGGCATCCGGGCTGTCCAGAGCCACTACGAGAGTGGAGGTCACATTGAGGGCGGCGACTACGCGATCGATGTTCTTGCAATCAATGAACTCAAGAGCCACAGCACACCCGTGCGAGCGTTCGAGGCCAAGCTTGCGGTTGAGAACGCTCCGCAGACCGTGATTGATGGCGACGGTTCCGAAAGACGCGAGTCGGCCGGCGAGTCCTCCGCGATTGTCGCTACCTTCTGGTCCTCCGGCAGATGGCGACTGGGCGCAATGGAGATCCGATGAGGCGATTCGCCGGCCTGATTCTCTTAGTCGTCGGAGTGATCGCCGGTCCAGCGGTCGCGGACGATGGAACTGGCGGAGGGCGCAACGCAGATGGCTTCTGGGTTGACCACGTCGAAAAAGAACAGCGACGACCGCCTGAGGTCCAGGAAAGCGCCGGCGGCCGTGACAGCGCTCCGGTGGAAGCGCCAGTCCTCCTCGGAGAGGGAGCGTGCAATGCGGCCGACAGCGCTGCAGGAGAGTTCCTCAACGTCACCTTCTGCCAGCGATACGACGAGGGGGTAGCGCCCGTCCTCACCATCGGCCTCATCCGCCGCGCGTTCGCCGAGCTGGAGCTGCCGGCCGGCCGGCTCGTCATCCAGCCGCCGGACGGGCTGACGCTGGTCAACTTCGACACGAACTTCTACACCACGAGCACCGCGCCGATCGCCCGCACGGTCACCCTGCTCGGGCAGCGGGTGACGCTGGAGGCGACACCGGCGACGTACCACTGGGACTTCGGGGACGGGCGGACGCTCTCGACCTCGGAGCCCGGGGCGCCATACCCACGGTTGGACGTCACCCACAACTACCTGCGGACCGGGACCTACCGGCCCAGCCTGAGCACGACGTACACCGGTCGCTACCGGGTCGGCGGGGGCGCCTGGCAGGAGATCCCGGGCACCGTCACCATCGACGGAGCCGGCCGAGCGCTGCGCGCGATCGAGGCCCAGCCGAAGCTCGTGGGCTACTGACCCGTCAGCTCGCGGAGCCGGCCGAAGGTGACCGTGGAGGTGCCGGCGAAGAGGTCGTGCAGTCCCCTGCCGTCGGAGCGGAAGACCAGCGGCGGGATGACCAGGGCGATGAGGACCTGGCGACCGAGCACCTTGACGGGGTTGAGACGTCGCAGCCGCCCGTCCGACGGTACGACGCAGAGCCCGGTCAGCAGCTTGCCGATCGACCCGCCGGCCAGCCAGGTGAGCAGGGCCGACTCGACGACGTACACGGGCAGGACGAGGAAGGACGCGACCGAGCCTGGTTCGGTGTAGTCCTCGAGGCCGAAGACCGCGATCACCACCAGGGTGCACAGGAGCCAGTCGACCAGCAGGGCAAGGACGCGGCGCCCCCAGGAAACGTTCTCGATCACGCGGCAACGCTAGCGGGGCGTCCCGGAAACCTGTTACACGCCTGAAACACGAGGGCGACCAGACGAAACGTGCGCGTCCTACGGTCGAGGCTCGAGCCGCTCGCGCGGACGCATCGCCACGACTTCAGGGAGTTTCTTACATGACTGCGAACCCGACCCGCCTGGGCGCGATCCGAGAGATCGAGGCCAACGAGGCTCCGGCCGCCTTCTTCGACGTCGCCGAGGAGACGGGCTCGGTCTTCGGGGAGAACGTCTTCAGCCTCTCGGTGATGCAGAAGCGTCTGCCGAGGTCGGTCTACCGCTCGGTCGCCGCCACCATCCAGAAGGGTGAGCGGCTCGACCCCGCCGTCGCGGACATCGTGGCCAAGGAGATGAAGGACTGGGCCATGGAGAAGGGCGTGACGCACTACGCGCACGTCTTCTACCCCCTCACCGGCCTGACCGCGGAGAAGCACGACTCCTTCATGGAGCCCGTCGGCGACGGCACCGCGGTCTGGGAATTCTCGGGCAAGACGCTGGTCCAGGGCGAGCCCGACGCGTCGTCCTTCCCCAACGGCGGCATCCGGGCGACCTTCGAGGCGCGCGGCTACACCGGCTGGGACGTCCAGTCGCCGGCGTACATCCTCGAGAACCCCAACGGCAACACCCTGTGCATCCCGACGATCTTCGTCTCGATGACCGGCGAGGCGCTCGACCACAAGACCCCGCTGCTGCGGTCGCAGGCAGCGATGTCGCAGCAGGCCCAGCGCGTGCTGGCGCTCTTCGGCCACAAGGACATCGACAACGTCGTGTCCTACTGCGGTCCCGAGCAGGAGTACTTCCTGGTCGACACCTCCTTCGTGAACTCCCGCCCGGACCTGCTCAACACCGGTCGCACCCTCTTCGGCGCCCGCCCGCCGAAGGGCCAGGAGTTCGACGACCACTACTTCGGCGCCATCCCGGAGCGCGTCCTCGGCTTCATGCACGACACCGAGCGCGCACTCTTCAAGCTCGGCGTGCCGGCGAAGACCCGCCACAACGAGGTCGCGCCCGGCCAGTTCGAGATCGCTCCGGTCTTCGAGCGCGCCAACCTGGCCTCCGACCACCAGCAGCTGCTCATGTCGACCTTCCGGTCGATCGCGAAGCAGCACGGCTTCGAGTGCCTCTTCCACGAGAAGCCGTTCGCCGGCGTCAACGGCTCGGGCAAGCACGTCAACTTCTCGTTCGGCAACGGCAACCAGGGCAACTTCCTCAGCCCCGGGGACAACCCGCACGACAACGCCCAGTTCCTCGTCTTCTGCGCCGCGATCGTCCGCGCGGTCCACCTGCACGGCGGCCTGCTGCGCCTCTCGATCGCCTCGGCCGGCAACGACCACCGCCTCGGCGCCAACGAGGCCCCGCCGGCGATCATCTCGATCTTCCTCGGCGACCAGCTGGCCGACGTCTTCGACCAGGTGGCCAAGGCGGGCGGCGCGACGTCCTCGAAGCAGAAGGGCGTCCTGTCCGTGGGCGTCGACACCCTGCCCGACCTGACCAAGGACGCCGGCGACCGCAACCGCACCTCGCCGTTCGCCTTCACCGGCAACCGCTTCGAGTTCCGCGCGGCCGGCTCCAACCAGACCGTGGCTGCGCCGATGACCGTGATCAACACGATCATGGCCGAGGCGCTCGACTTCTGCGCGACCGAGCTCGAGGCCGCGACGGCGGCGGGCACCGAGTTCAACGAGGCCGTCCAGACGCTCCTGAAGAAGATCATCGAGGACCACGGCGCGGTCATCTTCAACGGCAACGGCTACTCCGAGGAGTGGCACGCCGAGGCCGAGCAGCGCGGTCTCAAGAACCTGCGTACGACGGTCGACGCGCTCCCGGAGTACCTCACCCCCGAGTCGCGGGCCCTGTTCTCGACGTACGGCGTCTTCGACGAGGCCGAGCTCGAGTCCCGCTTCGAGGTGGGCGTCGAGCAGTACGTCATGACCATCAACGTCGAGGCCAACCTGACCGTCGAGATCGCGAAGACCACGATCCTGCCGGCCGCGGTTCGCTACCAGACCGAGCTCGCCGGCAACGTCGCGGCGCTCAAGGCCGCAGGTGTCGAGGCCGACACCACCGACCTCCTGGCCGTCACCGAGCTGGTGACCGCGCTCCGGACCGGTCTCAAGGAGCTCACCGACGCCCAGGCGGGCGCCCACGAGCACGAGGGCATCGCCGAGGCGGCCTACCACCGCGACGCGGTCCTCCCGGCCATGCTCAAGGTCCGTGAGGCGGCCGACGCGCTCGAGGACGTCGTCGCCGACGACCTGTGGTCGCTGCCGACGTACCAGGAGATGCTCTTCATCCGCTGAGCTGAGGCAGCCTCCGCTGCGCCACCGAGAAGCCGGGCTGGCCGGGCACCCACGACGGGTGCCCGGCCGTTCGGCGTTGGGGATCTTGTTACATGCCCGAAACAAACCGGTGACGGTCGGGAAACTGCCTGTTCGGTAGGTTGCTCGGAGGAATCGGCGGCGCGGCGTTGCGCTGCCGGGCCCCGACCGACATCGGCTGACCGATGGCTCGCCGCCCGGCGCAGCCAAGGAGGAACGAATGTTCAACAACAGCGAAGAGCTGCTCAAGTTCATCAAGGACGAGGGCGTCGAGATGGTCGACGTCCGCTTCTGCGACCTGCCCGGCATCATGCAGCACTTCACCGTGCCGGTCTCGTCGTTCGACCAGTCGGTGTTCGACGACGGTCTGGGCTTCGACGGCTCCTCGATCCGCGGCTTCCAGGCGATCAACGAGTCGGACATGTCGCTCTTCCCCGACCCGACGACGGCGTACATCGACCCGTTCCGCAAGTCGAAGACCCTCAACGTCAACTTCTTCATCCACGACCCGATCACGGGCGAGGCCTATTCCCGCGACCCGCGCAACATCGCCAAGAAGGCGCTGGCCTACCTCTCCAGCACCGGCATCGCGGACACCGCCTTCTTCGCCCCCGAGGCCGAGTTCTACATCTTCGACAACGTCCGCTACTCCACCGGCGTCAACGAGGGCTACTACCACATCGACTCCGTCGAGGGCTGGTGGAACTCCGGCAAGGAGGAGGAGAACAACAAGGGTTACAAGACCCGCCTCAAGGGCGGCTACTTCCCCGTCGAGCCCTACGACCACTACAGCGACCTCCGCGCCGACATGGTCAAGAACCTCGAGGCCTGCGGTCTCCAGGTGGAGCGCGCCCACCACGAGGTCGGCACCGCCGGCCAGGCGGAGATCAACTACCGCTTCGACACGCTGCTCAAGGCCGCCGACGACGTGATGAAGTTCAAGTACCTCATCAAGAACACCGCCTGGGAGCAGGGCAAGTCGGTCACCTTCATGCCGAAGCCCATCTTCGGCGACAACGGCTCCGGCATGCACGTGCACTCCTCGCTGTGGAAGGACGGCGACCCGCTGTTCTACGACGAGAGCGGGTACGGCGGTCTCTCCGACCTCGCGCGCTGGTACATCGGCGGCATCCTCAAGCACGCCCCGGCGCTGCTGGCCTTCACCAACCCGACCGTGAACTCCTTCCACCGTCTGGTCCCCGGCTACGAGGCCCCGATCTCGCTGGTCTACTCCTCGCGCAACCGCTCGGCGTCGATCCGCATCCCGATCACGGGCACCAACCCGAAGGCCAAGCGTGTCGAGGCCCGCTTCCCCGACCCGTCGGCGAACCCGTACCTCGCCTTCTCGGCGCTGATGCTCGCCGGCCTCGACGGCATCCAGAACAAGGTCGAGCCGCCCGCCCCGGTCGACAAGGACATCTACGAGCTCCCGCCGGACGAGATGGCCGAGATCGCCCAGGTGCCGACCTCGCTCAACGCCGTGCTCGAGGCTCTCGAGGACGACCACGACTTCCTCACCGTCGGCAACGTGTTCACCCCTGACCTCATCGAGACCTGGGTGGACTACAAGCGCGAGAACGAGATCGCGCCGGTCCAGCTGCGGCCGCACCCGCACGAGTTCGAGCTGTACTACGACATTTAGGTCGTAATCTGATCAAGATACTCTTGATTAATCCGATGGCCCCGGGCGTTCCGGGGCCATCGGCGATTTCGTGAGGCGATCAGGACCGAACGGTTGCGCCCCGCCGGGCGTTGCGGCGACTCCCGTTGACCATGTCGTTGAAACGGTCGATCGCCCAGATCGTCCGGAGTCCGGGACGGCCCATCATCATCGGTCGCGGGAACCGGGTCTTGTCGTGCCACAGTGTCTGCAGGTCCTCGTGCAACTCCCCGTCGACGATCGCGTCCGCGATGAGCGTTCCGACGTACGGCGCCTGGGCGAGCCCGTGGCCGTTGCAGGCGATCGAGTAATGGACGTTGTCGCCGATCCGGCCTGCGAGAGGGAGCCAGGACGAGGTGATCGCAATCCACCCGCCCCACGCGCGGTCGACCGCGACGTCGGCGAGCGAGGGGAAGCGGCGTGCGAACGCGCCGGCGAGCTCCTCCACCAGGCCGGGATCGGGCGTCTTCGCCGGGAGCGGGTAGCTGGTGCCGCGTTCGAGTCGCCGGACACCGAACACGATGGTGTTGCGTGGTGTGAGGCGGTAGTTCTCCATGATCGCGTGCTGGGTGACCAGCCCCATGCCGCTCGTCCACCCGAGGGCGGCGATGCGCGCCGGGTCGATGGGCTCGGCCTCCACCTCGATCACGTAGATGGGCACCGAGAGGTGCTTCGGGGTGATGTCCCACTCCCCCGCGAAGGCGTTGGTGGCCAGTACGACGTGGTCCGCACGGACGTGGCCCTGCGGAGTGGTCACGACGACCTGGGCATCGTCGCGCACGATGTCGGTGACCTTCGTCTGCTCGAAGACACGCGCCGCGGAGGCGAGGACCACGTCGCGCATGCCGAGGCTGAACTTTCCGGGATTCATCC
>OFDC01001440.1_pt1 | contig 12643 bp, 11 predicted proteins | sample 1520941 | NCBI WGS metagenome assembly OFDC01 (sample SAMEA94258168, study PRJEB24077) | hot springs metagenome | biome: Aquatic biome; feature: Water | place: India | collected 2012-12-06 | depth 5 m | reverse complement strand
CGGCGGGAGAAGGGGTTGGGGGATGAGGGCCACCACAGCGACCTCGCAAGAAGTGGCGCGCGACACAACAGCAAAGGAGCCGCACCCCGTAAGGTTTCGCCCGCTCGCGGGACTGAGGGAGAATCGATGGATGACGTCGCTCTCCCCCCCTCCGCGACGCTGCCGGGCGTGACCGACGCCGAGCGCGCGCGGACCTTCACCGACTGGACGCGCGCCCACGGCCCGGCGCTGCGCCGCGTGGCGTCGAGCTACGCCCACGCCCCGGCCGAGCAGGACGACCTGCTGCAACAGATCGCCCTCGCGCTCTGGCAGGCGCTCCCCGGGTTTCGCGGCGAGTGCAGCGCGCGCACCTTCGTGTACCGCGTGGCGCACAACCAGGGCGCGCACTTCGCGACGCGCGAGCGCCTGCGTCGGCCGCACCCTGATGGTGACCTCGCCCTCGACGCGCTGGCCGACGAGCGCCCCGACCCCGAGCGCGCCCTCGACGCGCGAAGGCGACAGGCGCGGCTCTTCGAGGCGATCCGCGCGCTGCCGGTGTCGCATCGGCAGGTGCTCACCCTCGCCCTCGAAGACCTCCCCCACGACGAGATCGCCGCCGTGCTCGGGATCAGCGTGAACAACGTGAACGTTCGCCTCAGCCGCGCCCGCGACGCGCTGCGCGCCCAGATGGGAGGATCACCGTGAGCCGTGACGACGAGTGGGCCGCCTGGGCCCGGGACTTTCAAGACCGCGGCGACACCGCCCCCGCGCCCGAAGAGATGCTCGCCGCGGCGCGCCGCGCGACCCGACGGCAGTGGCTGGGTTATGCGATGGAGCTGCTCGCGTCGGTGGGGCTGGTGGCCTTCTACGTGGTGATGATGCGCACGCACCGGGCGACGTGGTTCGTCGCCATGGCGTCGGCCAACTTCGTCTTCGCCGCGCTGTGGATCGGGTACCTGACCCATGTGCGACGGGGCACGTGGTCCGCGGTGGGGCGTGACGTGCGGACCTTCGCGTCGCTGACCCGCGCGCGCCGCGTCGCCGACGTGCGCTGGCTGCGCTTCGCGCGTGGCACCACCGCCGTGATGCTGCTCTTCGTCGCAGGGTGGGCGCCCTTCGTGCTGCGCGCGCGGTGGGCGCTCTACCGCGCCGAGCCCTGGCGGGCCGTGGTGGGCTTCGGCGTCGCGGCGCTCATCGGGATCGCCGTGCTCGTCGCGCAGACCCGCAAGCTGGAGCGCGCGGAGCGCGACCTCGCGCGGCTCGACGTGGCGGGAGACGCGGCGGGCTGAAGAGCGGCGGAAACCTCATCGCTTCAACGGAGCATCGATCGACACAAAGATATTTTTGTGGTATGTCCCTCGGATGAATTTTGCGCACACCGGGGTTCTCGGCGTTCGAGGAGAGCGTTTCGTCAGGGTCCGAGAGGTTCCATGACGTCGCGGATCGAACGGCTCCTTCGGCGCGCGATGCTGGCGGGTCTCGCGGCTGCTTCGCCGCGCTGTGCCAGCGAGACCGACCTCGCCCCGCCGACCGACGTGCCGATGGCGTGCGACGCGTCGGTGGAGTGGCAGGTAGGCTGCGACTTCCATGTGCGCCTCGCGTGCGGTGCGCCCTCGACGATTCGGGCGGAGCTGCTGGACGGGGGCCTCGACTCGGACGCCTGCCGACGGTTCTGCCTGAGCGCTGTGCCGTCCGCATCTAGTGTGCGGGGAGGGTTTTGGTTCTGCTCCGTCATCGCCGCGCCGACCCCACAGGGGATCGTCGTGCGATGCGGCGTCCCCTGTCCCATCGATGGGCGGCGCCCAACAGGGTTTCAGGACCCTCCTGTGCCCGCGGACCTCGACGTGACGCAGCAATTTCTCGCGACCTCGACGATCCTTGAGGCGGTGTCGGTCGTGGCCTTCGAGCACCTCGCCCGCGAGCTCGCTCACCACGGCGCGCCCGACGCGCTACGCCTCCGCGCCCTGCGCGCCGCAGAGGATGAGCGGCGGCACACCCTCGCGATGCAACACCTGGCCCGCTCCGCGGGCGTCGAACCCGCGCTGCCGATGCATGACCCTGGCCCCGTGCGGGCGCTGTTCGCGCTGGCCTACGAGAACGCGGTGGAGGGCTGCGTGCGAGAGTTCTTCGGGGCGCTGGTCGCGCGGTGGCAGAGCGTGCACGCCGACGACCCCGCGGTGCGGGTCGCGCTTCGCCGCATTGCCGTCGACGAGGCGCGGCACGCCGACCTCGCATGGGATGTCGCGGCCTGGGTTGAGCCCCGCCTCTCATCCGACGAGCGCGCCTGCCTCACCCGCGCACGCGCGGCCGCGTGGGACGAACTCCTCGACGCGTGGCGCGCGCCGTGGCCCGAGACCGCGAGGAGGCGCCTCGGACTGCCCTCGGGCGACGAGGTCGACGCGATGCTTCAGGCGCTCCGGCAGGAGTCACTGCAGGCGGCCTGACGACCCCCTCTGCCATCGCGACGCGCTCGCATCGCGCGACTCACTCCCCTGCCTGTACCTCGTCGAGCACGAACACGGGCAGCCGCGAGGGGATCCATCCCGGGCGTTGCGTCGCCGAGCGGTCGGTGACCTGAAGCCAGAGCGGGCCGTTCCCCTCGACACTCGCCTGCGCTTCGCGAATCGGGTCGCCCGCGGTCCCCGACTCGATGGGCAGCGAGACGCTGGCCCCGTCGGCGCGCACCAGCGACGCCGTGAAGGTCTCGGAGCGCGCGAAGGCGGTCTGGTAGCGCACCGTGACCCTCCCCGCCGGCCACTCGCCCAACGCGACGAGCGACACATAGGGGCCGATCCGCCCCGTGCGAGAGCTCAACCGCAACGCGCCCCCGCGGGTCTCCGCGCGCCCGCCCACCACCGCCCCCGCAGGCGGCGCAGTGTCGAACGTGTGGTCGGTCACGACCTCCGTCGTCGTGAGCACGCGCACGGGAGCCTCCTGCGAGAACACACGCCCGACGGGGTCTCGCACGCCCGCGAGATCGAGGGTGATCTCGCTCCCGGGCGCCACGCTGCGCGCGGGCGTCAGCGCGAGCCACCCGGCCTCCCACCGCCCGCTCACCTCGACGCGCACCCCGTTGCTCCGCAGCGCGATGGTGTCGACGCCGACCGCGACGGGCGCGCTCGCGCCGAAGCGCCACGGCCCCGTGGGGCCGACCTCGATGAGGGGGCGGAGCGTCGGCGCCGGGGCATCCCCATCCGGGCACAGCGTCGTCGCGCCCTGCCGGTCGTCGCGCACGTCGGTGGTGGTGTTGATGTTGCGGGTGATCTGCAACGCGAGGGCGCCGTCGGGGGGTGACATCGACGCGGTCCAGGAGACATCACTCCCGTCGCGCCCCCTGAAGGAGATGTCCCCGACACCGGCGCGGGCGTCGAACATCGCGGAGACCTCGACGAAGCTCCCCGCGTAGTCGCCGAAGCCGAGGATGAGCGGCGCGTTGGGGCCCCTGCCGCGCGGGAGGTAGAGCAGGCGCGTCTCGGTGAGCGTGACGGGGCTCGCGGCCCCCACGTCGCGTGTGTACGCCACCTGCCCGCGGAGACGGATTGCCCGCGGCTCGTCCGCCACGATCGTGCAGGTGCTCCCCGTGTCGGACGCGTCCATGACAGCGCGCGCGTCGGAGACCCACGCATCGCGAAGGGCGAGCTCCGCATCGCCCGCGTCCCGTGCCACCGCCGCGGTGCTCGCGTGGCACCCCGCCGCCAGCCAGAGCGTCCACCCGACGACGCGCTTCATGGCGCGATGCTCCCACAGGGCTCGCCCACGTGCACCACGAACACCGCTACGGCTCATGCCTCGGATCGAGGGTCGCGAGCAGCCACGTCAGCGCGTCGACGGGCTCAAGCCACGCGAGCGGCGCGCGCACGTTGGGGAGCTCGTCAGGGTCTCGACCGACGTGGAGGTGCAGCAGGGGATGCCCACAGAGCCCGCTGCCTTCCGGCATCAACCCCAGGTCCATGCGGGCGTACCAGGGGTCGCCACGCCTCGTCGCGCCGGTCACGCCCAGGTTGTATCCGCGCAGCGGGCCATTCGGCCCAAACTCAATCTGCATCGACAACACGGCCCCATCCTGTAGATCGGGGAGCCTCTGGAGCTTCAACGCTGGATGGTCACGCCCATCGCGCCCGTCAGCGTTCTTGCTGAACGTGAGGCACTCCGCGCTCGTCGTCAGCCAGCCCTGCACATCCTGCGAGCACTGCCCTGCGGCTGCGAGGCGCTTGAGCACGATGACAATCTCGTTGCGCACGCGCTTCGGCACGCGCGTCGTAGCCGCACGTTGTCGCGTCTCGCTGGCGAGCTCTCCCCAGCGCGACGTCACGACGCATCCGGCTCCGCGCGATCAGGGTCGTACTCACGACCACGGAGCCAGCTCGCGAGGGAGGGGTGCCGCATGAGCGAGCGCTCGGCGTCGCCGCCCGAGAGCAGAAAGAGCACCGCGGGCGCGGTTCGTCGCAGCAACCGCTCGCGGTCGAGATCGAGGCGTCGCACGGCGCCCTCTTCGTCATCCACCACGAGCAGCACGATGGTGTCGGGGTGTGCGAAGGCTGCATCGATGTGGCCCTCACGCCTCACCGTGACATCGTCGGGCGCGAGCAATTTCACCTCATCGACGGCGTCGTCGCGCTCCCCCCGGGATGGGTAGTACACCACCACGAGCGGAGAGCCGTCCCGCAGGATGCGCCAGAGGTGCCCCGTCGAGTCGCTCATGCCGCCGGTCGACGCAGGATCGGCTCCAGGATCGGCGCCGGGTGCACGACGAGCTCGCCGTCTTCCTCGTACTCCAGCAGCAGTCCGCTCGCGATGAGCCGCGCACGACGCTCGCGCGGGATCTCCGCGCCGTCCGTACCGTCCGCGCGGAGGATCTCCTGCTTGTCCCCCTGATCGAGCAGGCGGCGCAGGCTCTGCCGTTGGTCCTTCACCGCGGCCGTGAGGTCGGTCTCGCGCAGGACCTCGCGCCCCGCGAGGCGGGCGTACATCGCGCTGTCTTGAACGAGCTGCAGGAAGGTCCGCGGGATCCCACCCGACAGGCTGATCGCAGACTCCAGCACGTCCGCGGATGCGCGCATCCCCTCGTCGCCGACCCGCGTGCGCAGGACCTCCCGGAGAAACGCGCGCCCCGCCGCCGCCTGCGGCGCGTCGCTCGGCGCGACGACGACGGGCGGCACGGAGTAGACACGAAAATGCTCGGTCATCCACGCCGCGTCGGGCCCGTGCAAGACCTGCGCGGGGAGCACCGCGACGACTCGGAATTCCGAGCGCATCAGCAAGAGCCGATCGAGATCCGCGCGGATCGTCTCGGAGGGCAGGCGCTCCATTCCATCAAGGAGGATCACCAATTGTGACACCCCAAGTGCGGCGCGGAGATCACGCGCCAATGAACGGATCTGGTCATGGCTGGAGAGGCCGAGATACGGCTTGCACACCTCCTGAAACCGCGCTCGTCGCGTGGGCTCATCGATGTTCACCGCGGAGCCTCGCGACGCAACGCTGACCTGCATCAGCGCTAGGAAGAACATCATTGCGCGCATGATGTCGTCGAACGAGGTCGGCGACGTGAACGCCCGAAAGGAGTCCTCGATCGACGCGTCGAGCGTGATCCCCTTGAGCTCATCGCGGATGTGGTCGAGCAGAATCGGCACACACCCAACGTGCGTCAAGGGCTCTCTCAGAAGCTGCGACAGCGTCGAACTCTTGCCGCTACCCGCGGGCCCCACAACGGCCACCGGCTCCGTCGTCTCCTTCAACAACGTTCTGAGGGAGCGTTCGTCGGGCCGCGCAACCAACGCCGGAGGCTCGCCCGCTTGGGTCGCATACCCGCCTGCCGGCACATGCGGACGCAGCGACTTCCAATCGACGGCCATGACCTCTCTGTACCTCCCCCGCCGCGCAGGGTCGAGCGCCGCCGCTCAGCGCGGGTCCACCGGCGTGCGCGGGAAATCCTCGGCCTCGCGCACCACGCGCTCCACCGCGGCCATCAGCGCGAGCACCGTGGGCTCCTGCCACGGGCGACCCACCACCTGCACGCTCAGCGGCAGCCCCGCGCTCTGCGCGTCGACCTTCGCGGCGTGCCGCTCCATCGCGTCGCGCGCGCTCGCCCGACGCGTCTCGTCCCCGCGCACCCGCCCCACCGGGACCACGCCGCCCGGGAACTGCGCGGCGTTCCAGGTGAGCGCGCTCACCGACGCGAGGGTGAAGTTCTTCGACATCCCGTGCGGCAGTGCCGGGGTCGCGAACGCGGGACACACCAGCGCGTCGAGGCGCGCCCGGTCCATCACGTCGAGCACCTCGAAGCGCCACGCGCGCAGGCGATCGGTGAGCCGCCAGAGCTCGGCCACCGACTTCTCGCCCATCGCGTCGAGCATCGCGCCGAGGCGCCCCTGCCCTACGAGCGACGCCGCCCGCGCCAGCACCACGCGCCCGCGGTCGGGGATCTTCGCGAGCGACAACAACGGCGCCAGCGTCGGATCGGGCGGATCACTCCCCAGCGCCGCGCGCAGGGTCTCGCCGCCGTCGGCCGAGAGCGCGCCGAGGTAGTCGGCCACCAGCCCGGGCACGTTCGGGGGCGTGCACGGGATCACCGTAACCCCCTGCGCGGCAAGGACATCGGCCGCGGTCTCCACCGCCCGCCGCACCGAGGCCGACACGGGCAGCGTGCCGTCGTCGGTGTACCAGCCCACGCGCAGCCCGCGGAGGTTCACCTCACCCGGGTCGCGCCACGGCAGCGGCGGAACCCGCGGGTCGAGGGCGGCCATGCGGTCGCGGGGGAAGGCCGCGTAGACCCGCGCGAGGTCGTCGACGGTGCGGGTGAGCGTGCCGAGCATCGAGCGCACGGCCTCCTGCCCGCGCAGCACGCCCTGCACGCCGCGCATGGGGAGGAGGTCGAGGGTGGGCTTGAGCGCGCACACGCCGCAGACGGCCGCGGGGGAGCGCACGCTGCCGCCGATGTCGGTGCCGATGCCGAGCGGAGACATCCCCGCGGCCACGGCGGCGGCCTCGCCCCCGGAACTCCCGCCCGCGGAGTGCGCGAGGGACCAGGGGTTGGCGGTCTGTCCGAAGAGGGGGTTGCGGCTCTCGGCGAAGAGCATCGTCTGCGAGAGGTTCGTGCGCCCGAGGACCACCGCGCCCATCTCGCGAAGCAGGGTCACCATGGCCGCATCGCGGGTCGCCACGGTGTTCTGCCGCGAGCGCAGCCCCAGGGTGGTGGGGTGGCCCTCGAGGTCGAGGCACTCCTTCACGCTGATGGGCACGCCGTGGAGGGGCCCGCGCACCCTGCCCGCCGCGCGCTCCTCGTCGAGGCGTGTGGCGTGGGCGCGGGCCTCGTCGTCGAAGACCGTGGTGAACGCGTGCAGCCGCGCGTCGAGGGCGTGGATCCGGTCGAGGTGTGCGTCGACCAGCTCGCGCGACGAGAGCTCGCCCCGCCCGAGCCCGTCGATCATCGCCCCGAGGGGCAGCGACCAGCGCGCGCTCACGCGCCCTTCCCTTCGCGGTGCTGCAGGATCAGCGCGGTGCGCAGCGCGTGGAGCTCGCGCTCCAGGCCCACGGGGTAGATCTGCGGGAACTCGAAGCGCCGCGTGCGCGGCGGCAGCGCGGCGAACTGCGCCCGGGCGCGCTCACGCGAGGCGTGCAGCGAGGGGACCTCGTACACCCGCTGACCGCCGCGGTAGATCGGCACCAGCAGGTCCTCGTGGGTGACGTCGTCGTCGTAGGTGACGCGCTTGGTGCCGTCCATCGGGTCGATGGCGGTGTGCGAGGGCTCGCGCCCCTCGGCCACGTCCCAGATCATGTCGCCGAGCAGCGCACCCTCGCGGGAGAAGCGCCGCACCTGATGGATCCCCGGGGTGGAGATCTTGATGGCCTGCTCCGAGAGCTTCACCTTGTGGCGCCACGGCCCGTCACCCTCACGAATCGCCGAGAGCTTGTAGACCCCGCCCAGCGCGGGCTGGTCGTAGGCCGTGACCAGCTTGGTCCCGACGCCCCACACCGAGATGGTCGCCCCCTGGTGCTTGAGGCTCTGGATCAGCCCCTCATCAAGGTCGTTGCTCGCCACGATGGTGGCGTCGGGAAAGCCCCCGTCGTCGAGGATCTTGCGGGCCGCGATGCTGAGCTCGGCGAGGTCGCCCGAGTCGAGGCGAATGCCGATGAAGGCGTGTCCGTTGGCCTTCAGCCACTGCGCGACCTGCACCGCGCGGCGCACGCCCTCCAGGGTGTCGTAGGTGTCGACGAGGAAGACGCAGTTGTTCGGCATCGCGCTCGCGTAGGCCTTGAAGGCCTCGAGCTCGTCGTCGAAGGACATCACCCACGAGTGCGCGTGGGTGCCCCGCACGGGGATGCCGAAGCGCCTGCCCGCCAGCACGTTCGACGTGCTCGCGCACCCGCCAAGGTACGCCGCGCGGCTCGCCGCGAGGGCGCCGTCGACGCCCTGGGCGCGGCGCAGGCCGAACTCCAGCACGGGGTCGCCCTTGGCGGCGTCGCACACCCGCGCGGCCTTCGTGGCGATGAGGCTCTGGAAGTTGATCACGTTCAGCAGCGCCGTCTCCAGGAGCTGGCACTGCAGCAGGGGACCGCGCACGCGGATCAGGGGTTCGTGGGCGAAGACCGCGGTGCCCTCGGGGATGGCGTCGAGGTCCACCGTCAGGCGCAGGTCGGCGAGGTACGCGAGGAACTCCGGGTCGAACAGCGGCGCGTCGTCGTTGCCGCGCAGCGTGGCGAGGAACGCGCGGTCGTCGTCGGTGAAGCGAAAGGCGTCGAGCCACGCGATGGCCTGCGCCAGCCCCGCGGCGATGGCGTAGCCCCCGCCGAAGGGGTTCTTGCGAAAGAACAGATGGAACACGGCCTCGCGGTCCATGGTCCGGGTCTTCCAGTACCCGTAGGCCATGGTGAGCTGGTAGAGGTCCGTGAGCAGCGTGAGGGAGTCGTCGCCGTGCATGCGGCGCGACGGTATCACCCCGGTGAACGGCCGCGCACCGTCACGTGGCGAGGAAGGCCCGGAGCTGCGCGTACACGTCGGGGTGGCACTGCACCTGGTGGTGCAGCACCGCGCCGTAGCGCCCGGTGTCGAGCGCGAAGGCGCGACGGGTGAAGGCCTCGGGCGACGCGCTGGGGCCGCGCACCAGGAGGTCCCCCAGGAGGGTCCCGAGGGGGTGCTCGGGGTCGCGGGTGACCGTCGCGGAGACGAAGCACCAGGCCACGTCGTCGAGCAGCGCGAGCGGGCCGCTGCGGTCTTCGAGCAGCGCGTCGGGGTCGAAGCCCTCCCACTCCTCGTCGCGGATGTAGCCGTAGCGCAGGTCCTTGATCCCCGCGCTTCGCCCCTGAAGGATGCGCCCGGGGATGCGCGTGCCCGGCAGGTCGATGGCGTCGAGCACGCCGCCGAGCACGTTGCCCAGCTTCTCCAGCGGCGCCCCCCGGTGCGGCGACGCGAGGCACGCGACGTGGGTGAGACGGCGGCGCCACGGGCGCGCGTCCTCGTCGGCGAGGTGGCACGCGCTGCGGATCACCAGCCCCCCCATGCTGTGCCCCACCAGCGCGACGCGGGTCACCGGCACGGGCCAGTGGGCGACCAGCGCGTCGAGCATCGCCGCGAGGTCGCGCCCGTTCTCCGAGACGTGTCGCCCGCTGTTGTACCGCAGAAAGAGCGGGGTCACGCCGAGGTCGCGCGCGAGGAGCGTGCCGAAGTTCGCGCCGGGGTCGCCGTGGTAGGCCTCGGCGCCGAGGCACCACGACCACTCCGTGGCGCAGAGCCCGTGCACGAACACCACGAGGGTCGACGACGGCTCCGGGACGACGTCGCGCAGGCCCTCGGGGGTGAGCGTGAGGTACTGGTCCCCCGCGCGGAGGGACATGTCCAGCGCGAGGCCGTTGGTGCGCGCAGCGAGGGCGTCGCCCACCACCCCGTTCACCGCGCCGAGGGCCGCGTCGGCGAGGGTCACGGCGCGGCGGGTGACGTCCGAGCGCATGGGCACCGGGGCAGGCTCGGCGGGCGCGGCGACGGCCTCGACGACGTCCACCCCGAGGTCGGTCACCGAGCGCACCAGGCGGTTCACCGCGCGCACGCTCGCGAGCACGTTGCTGGTGACGTGCGCCCGGGCGGCGTTGATCTCTCGCGCGCGGGGGTTGCCCGGGTCCACCAGGTCCACCGCGCGGAGCGCGACGCGGGCGGCGGAGTCGTGGCCCTCTTCGATGAGCGCGGTGGTGTGGTCCACCGCGTCGTGCACGAGCGCCTTGAGTCCTCGCCAGCGTCGCATCACCCGCGGGAGTGTAGCGCGACGCGGGGTCTCCCGGCGCGAGGGGGCGTGTCACGGCAACACGGCGCGGGTCATTTCGACACGCCGCGGGCGCGGCATCGCCCGTGTCTGCGCGTGGCACGTGGCGTGATTGAGGGCCCGGCATGACACGCTCGGATGCGGTCCGTGATGCCTCGGCCTCGCTGGTGGTCTTTCTGGTCGCGCTGCCGCTGAGCCTCGGCGTCGCGGTGGCCTCGGGGGCGCCGGCGCGGGCGGGGCTCGTCGCGGCGATCGTCGGCGGCGTGGTGGTGGGGCTGCTCAGCGGAGCGCCCCTGCAGGTCAGCGGGCCCGCCGCGGGCCTCACGGTGATGGTCTACGCGAACGTGCAGCGCTTCGGCTTTCGCACCACCTGCGCCATCACCCTGATCGCCGGGCTGGTGCAGGTCGCCGCGGGGGGTGCGGGCGTCGCCCGGAGCGCGCTGGCCGTGAGCCCCGCGGTGCTCCACGCGATGCTCGCGGGCATCGGCGCGCTGCTCACCCTCGGGCAGGTGCACGTGCTGCTCGGCGCCGCGCCGCACGGGAGCGCGCTGCAGAACCTCGCCGCGCTCCCCCACGCGCTGCGCGACGCCCGCGGCGCCGCGGTGGTCGTGGGCGCCGTGACCCTCGGCGCGCTGCTCGCGTGGAACCGCTGGATGGCCCGGCGCGTGCCGTTCATCCCGGGCTCGCTGGTGGCCGTGGCGCTGGGCACCGGGGTGAGCCTCGTGGTGCCGGGGCACCTCGCCCGGGTGACCCTGCAGGGCGGGCTCTTCGACGCCTTCGCGGGCCCCGCGCTGGGCGCGGCGTCGGTCACCGAGGTGCTCCTCGCGGGCCTCGCCCTCGCGGTCGTCGCCAGCGCCGAGTCGCTCCTCTGCGCCGTCGCGACGGACCAGCTCCACCAGGGCCCCCGCGCGGACCTCAACCGCGAGCTCGTCGCCCAGGGCGTGGGCAACGCGCTCTCGGGCCTCGCCGCGGCGCTGCCCATCACCGGGGTCATCGTGCGCAGCTCGGCCAACATCCGCGCGGGCGCCCGCACCCGCCTCGCGTCGGTGCTCCACGGCGTCTGGATGCTGCTCTTCGTGGCCCTCTTCGCGCGCCTCCTCGCGTGGGTGCCCATGGCCGCCCTGGCCGCGCTGCTCATCCACGTGGGCGTGAGCCTCGTGAAGGTGAAGGAGCTGCGCGCCATCGCGGAGTTCCACGAGGCCCTGGTCTATGGCGTGACCTTCGTCGGGGTGGTGGCGATCAACCTCCTCTGGGGCATCGGGCTGGGCTTCGGCCTCGCGCTGTTGATGCTCCTGCGCCGCGCCGCGGTGGTCACCCTGGCGCAGCGCGAGCTCGACGACGGGCGCCTCGAGGTCACCCTCCGGGGCGCGCTCACCTTCCTCGCCGTGCCCGCGCTGCTCGCGCGCCTGCAAGAGGTGCCCGGCGGCCGCGCGGTGTCGCTGCGCCTCGAGGTCAACGCGCTGGACCATGCCGCGGTGGAGGCCGTGCGCGCGTGGCGGGCAGGCTACGAGCGCGCGGGCGGCCGCGTCGAGAAGGCCCCGCTGGACGTCCTCTGGCGCGACCTCCTGCCCCGAGGCGCGGCGTGATCGAGCTCGCCCCGCGCCCCGACGCCCCGCTGGACGTCGACGCCCTGCTCGCGTCGCTGCGGCCGCTGCTGCCGCTGCAGAACCCGCTCTGGTCCTTCGTGCACAACAACGTGCTCATGGCCTTCGAGGACCGCCCCTTTCACGACGCCCTGGCCGACGCCGCGGCGCTGTACCGCGCGCGGGTCTACGAGTCTGAGGGCTTCTACCGCGGGGAGCTCGCCCGCGGGCGCATCCACCCCGCGGCGCTCGACGCGGTGCTGCGCGAGACCCTCCCCGGGGTCACCGCGGCGCGCTTCCTCGCCGACGCCTCCCAGGGCGATGACGTCGCTCCCCGCACGGTGCTCCGCGCCGCGGCGAACACCCCGGAGTACGACCGGCGACTGCAGGACCTCGCCGTGCCCGTGGTGTCGTCGTGGCTCGACCAGGGCATGGCCGCGTGGACCAACCCCTACCGCGACGGCGGCGGGCTCTGGGCCTTCTTCGCCGAGGGCGTGGCGCTCACCCCGGGGTGGATCTCCAGCACCATCCCCGACGCCCTGCGCGAGCGCGTGCGCGCGCACCGCGAGGCCCGACGCGACGTCGACGCGGTGATCCGCCACGAGCTCGGACGCGCCGCCCCGGCGGGCGAGGAGGTCGCGTGGTGCCTCGAGGTGCTCTTCGCGCTCAAGGGCTGGAGCGGCATGGTCGCGCGGCTGGAGGCCGACCCCGCCGCGGCCCCCGTGGAGGCGCCGCCCCCCTCGCTGCGCGACTGGCTCGCGGTGATGCTCCTGTGCTGCCACGCGCTCGACGAGGCGATGGGCCTCCCCCACGCGCCCGCGCCGTCGC
>OFDC01001437.1_pt1 | contig 12665 bp, 8 predicted proteins | sample 1520941 | NCBI WGS metagenome assembly OFDC01 (sample SAMEA94258168, study PRJEB24077) | hot springs metagenome | biome: Aquatic biome; feature: Water | place: India | collected 2012-12-06 | depth 5 m | reverse complement strand
TGGTCCGGAATCAAGGGCGTAAGCCCGCCGGGCCGCGCCCGCCCGAGGGAGGGTGCGGCCGTTTCGTTGCGCGGGATGGATGGCGGGGTTTGGTGCGCTGTAGCGCACCCTACGGGCGTGTCATCCCCGCGGAGGCGGGGATACCGTTGGGTTGGGTGAAGGTGGATCCCCGCCTTCGCGGGGATGACAGGTGGGGAGGGGATGACAGGGTGGGGAGGGGTGGTTGGCGGGTGGGAGGGAGTCGGGGCAAGCCCCGACCTACGGGGTCGGATGGTGCGCATGAATGCGCACCCTACGGGGGGCGGTCAATCTTTGCGGAACCACATCTCCACCTTGTCCAACACGTCGTCGATCAGACCGGACTTCGCTTGTGCGCCCGTGAAGCGGAGGGTGTAGCCGCCGGGGCTGGCCTCCCGCGTGATCGTCAGGCCCTGGCGGAGCTTCAGGAGCCTCCGGGGGCGGCGGGTGGTGGGGTTGGTGGGCTCTCGCAATACATCCTGCAGGACGGGGCGGAGGGTGGACCATTGCGTCTCACTCCCCTGGCCGATGACGGGGTGGAGGGTGGCGGTGAGGAGGTCCTCGTGCCCCGACTGGAGCGCGGCGGCGAGGGTGTCGAGTTGGCGGGTGGTGAGGCCGGTGGGGTCGGTGAGGAGGGGGGCGAGGGCTTCGACCACGGACACATGGTTGCGGATGCGGGTGCGGGTGGTGCGGGGGAGTACGGGGAAGAGGGCGGCGATGGCGGTGTCGGGGGTGTCGAAGTGGCCCTCATGGATGGCGTTCAGGATGAGGGTGGCCTTCTCCCACGGGGTGACGGGTTCGCGGATCTCGTTCTCGGTCACCATCTGGGCGAGGGCCTGGGCGACGGACTGGGGGGCGCGGAGGAAGGCGGGGATGAGGTCATGGCCCAGCGCGCGGCAGGCGGTGAGGCGGCGGAGGCCGGAGATGAGGCCGTAGGTGTGGGTTCCGTTTTCGTGGGCGCGGGGGGTGGAGAGGCGCCAGACCTCGATGGGGGTGCGGAGGCCTTCCGTGGCGATGGAGTGCTGGAGGAGGTGGAGGGCGGCGGGGTCAAGCGCGGTGCGGTCGCGGAGGAGGGCGTGGGGGGCGATTTCGGCGATGGGCAGGTGCTGGAGGGGGGACATGGGCGTGCGCTCCTTTGCGAAGAGGGAAGCGCATCGCGGTTAAGGGGGGGTGAGGGGCGCGAACGCCCCCCTATTCGGCGGGGACGGCTTTGGCGCGGGGTTTGAGGACGATCTTCTCGGCCCAGGCGTAGAGGTGGGCGAAGATCACGGCGACGATTATCGAGCCGATGAGCGCGAGCCAGGGGCGGTGTTCGCCGAAGATTTTGTCGACGAGCGAGATCATCTGGTAGTGCGTCAGGTACATGAACATCGAGGCGCCGGCGATTTCGGCGATCACCACCTTGACCGGCGCGGGGACGGTGAGGGTGCGGATGAAGAGGACGAGGACGCAGCCCCCCGCGACGTAGAAGGCGGCGGAAGTGAACTGCCAGTAGGCGAAGATGGTGACCAGCGCGAGGGCGAGGGCGAAGAGGCGCGAGGGGAGGTCGCGGGCCTGGGCGAGGACCATGCCGAGCGCAAAGCACCAGCCGTAGTGCCAGGGGGTGCGGTCGTAATTGTAGTCGCCGTTCCATTTCAGCTCGACCAGGTAGTCCAGCGCGGCGGTGAAGGCGAAGAAGGCGACGGCGCTGAGCATGGGGCGGGCGGCAAAGGCGCGGCGGACGGGGGCGAAGGAGAAGAAGAGGGCGGCGAGGATGAGGATCTGGATGTAGAATTCGACGAAGTAGAAGGTGTAGCCGCGGATGGTGTTCGGGTCGAAGTAGTTCGAGATGAGGAGGAGTTCCGGCAGTTCGAACTTGCGGGTGACGAGTTCGAGGAAGACGCCCATCAGGATCGTGGGGATGGCGACGTAGCGGATGGTGCCCCAAAGGGTTTTCACGCTGCCGGAGCGGAGGATCTCGGGCAGCTGGAAGCGGGCGACGGAGTAGCCGGCGAGCATGATGAGGAAGTAGGCGGCGCCCCAGTTGGTGGAGTAGACGAAGGCCTCGGTATGCAGCGCCACGATGCAGACCATGAAGAAGGCGCGGGTCAGGGTCACGGTTTCGAGGCGACGCCAGGTGGATTTGTTGCCGCCCTCGGCATGGGACTGGAGCTGGGCGACGGTGAGTTTCTCCCAGTCGTCGGGAAGCTGGCCGAAGCGGGATTCATAGGCGAGCGAGAAGGCGATGTAGTGGAGGGAATCGCCGCCGAGGGATTCGAAGGTGTCGGTGTCGTCGATGGACTGGCCGGGGAATTCCTGCGCGAAGAGGGAGCGGACATCGGTGACCTCGCCCTTGGCGGCGGTTGGGGGTGCCGTGACCTTGCGCAGCGCGAACTGGTCGGCGAGGACGCGGCGCTGGACCTTGCCGGTGCCGGTCACCGGAAGGGCGTCGAGCGCCATGACGTGAAGGGCGGAGCCGGCGGAGATGCCCATTTCAGAGAGGGCGGCGGTGGCGGCTTCTTTCACCTTTGCGGTCTGATCGGCGCTGCCGGCGAGGGCCACGAGGACGCCGTCCCCGCGCTGGGCGTCGGGGACCTTGGCGACGGCGATCTGGAGCGAGGACTTCAGCCGGGCGCGGATGCGGTCTTCCAGCTGGTCGGGGACGACCTTCTGGCCGCCGCAGTTGATGAGGTCATCGGCGCGGCCGTCGAAGAAGAGGTGGCCGTTTACCATGTGGCCAAGGTCGTTGGTCTGGAGCCAGCCTTCGGCGTCGGTCAAGGGGTGCAGGCCTTCGGCGTCGATGCGGAAGCGCGAGACGTGGGGGCCGCGGATGCGGATGCGGTTGTCGGGGGAGAGTTGGACCTCAGCTTCGCCGATCGGGCTTCCCACGGACTCGAGCATCGCGTCGGAGGCTTCGGAAATGACGAGGAAGGTGGAGCGCGAGGCTTCGGTCAGGCCGTAGTGCTGCACGATCCGGGCTTTGGGGAACATCGCGCGGACCTGGCGCTTTTCCTCGGCCGTCATAGCCTGCGAGCCGATTTCCATCCAGCGCAAGGCCTTGCCTGCGTCGCCGATGATCGAGGGGTCGGCCAAGAGGATGCGGAGGAGCGTCGGCACGGCAGAAAGCGCGTTGACCTGACCGGCCTTCAGCATCCGCGCGAGTTCCATCGGGTCGAAGCCGCGTGGGGGCATGTAGGCCTGGCCGCCCACGGCGCTGACCGCACGGAAGCGGGCCATGCCGAAGCTGAAGGTCGCCGGGACGCCCACATATTCGCGGATGTCCGAGGTCATCTGCATGATCTCGATGATCCGCTCGGTCGTGTAGCCGAGGTTGCGGTAGGTCAGGAGGATGCCCTTGGGCTGGCCTTCGGTGCCAGAGGTGTAGCTGACCTGCGCCGGAAGGTCGTCAAGGATCACCGGATGCTGCGCAGTCAGCCAGCCGGTCTGGTCGCCCGGGTCGATGCAGCGGTCAACCTCGATCCCGGGGAGGCTGTTCGCTTGGTCGGGGCCAGAAACGAGCACAAGCGGGCGTCGGGCGGCGTAAAGGGCGAACATCTGTTCGACGAAGGCAATGGAGTTCTTCCGGACGACCGCGGTGGCCTGAAGCTTGACCGAAACCATGATTTGCACCTGCAAAGGGGCCCAAAGACTGCTGTTAATTCACGTCAGTAGGCGAGATTGTTGACCAAAATTTGTCTGCAAAGCGTTCAAGGGCTGACTCCCTGCGCAGAGCTTTGCCGCAATCTTTTCGGCTGAGCAAGTGGGCTTTCCATCACGGTCCGATGAGGCGGAAAGCCGGGGCAGATCGGGCAAGCAATGGTCCGGGGGTGGCGCCAGATGTCAGTGCTAGAACAGCTGCAGCAGGCGCTTGAGATAATCGAGTTCTTCCAGCGGACGGGCCAGTTCGCCGGAACGGCGGCGGATTTCGTCCAGGAGCTCTTGCGCGCGTTCATCGGGCGTGTTCTGGACCATGTTTTCGTCCGAGCCAATGCGCGCGGTTTCGCCCGGGCGGCGGCCCAGTGGATCGGTGCCGCGCGGATCGGCCGAGCCGAAGTCCTGATCGCCGCCCTGGCTGTCGCGATTTTCGCGCTGTTCGTCGGCCATCGCCTCGCCGAAGTCGCGCATCCCGTCGCGGAGCGCTTCCATCGCCTCGGCCTGGCGGTCCAGCGCGCCGTCAAGGTCACCGTCCCGCAGGGCATCCTCGGCCTCTTCCATGGCGCGACCGGCGCGGTCTAGGTTGCGGCGGCCTTCTTCGCCCTGTTCGGTCCCGTCGCCGGGCAACTGGCCCTGCTGCAAGTCGTCCAGCCGTTCGCGAAGTTCGCGTTGGCGGTCGGTCAGGCTGCGGTCATCGGGGCCCTGGCTTTCGCCTTGCTGGCCGTCCTGTTCGTCGCCCTGGCCTTGGCGGTCACCCTGCTGTTCCCCCTGGCCTTGGTTGTCGCCCTGCTGCTGGTCGCCCTGCCCCTGCTGTTCGCCATCGCGCGGCACGCCTTGCAGGTCGCGGAAGGCGTCGTCGGACAGGTCCTGCTGGTCGCGGAGCATGTCGCCCATATCGCCCATCGGGCCGTTCTGACCCTGCCCCTGCCCCTGCTGGCCTTGCACGACCTGCATGTTTTCCATCAGCTGGCGAAGTTGCTCCATCAGCTCGGCGGCTTCGGCGGTGCGGCCTTCCTCCATCAGCTGTTGAAGTTGGTCGAGCATCTGCTGCAGCTGATCGCCGGACATCATCTGGCCCTGCATCTGGCCCTGCTGCTGCTGGTCGCCCGGGTTGCGCTGCGATTCTTCGGCCAGTTCGCGCATGTATTCGTTCAGCGCCTGCTGCATTTCCTGCATCAGGCGTTCGATTTCCTCGGGCGAGGCGCCGTTTTCGATGGCCTCTTGCAAGCGGTCCTGCGCGCGCTGCAGGCGGTCGAGCGCGTCCTGCAGGTTGCCCTCTTCGACCATGAGCGCGATGGTCCAGAGCTTTTCGGCGATGCGGTCGCGGTCTTCGGTGGTGAGGGCTGCCTCTTTCGCCTCAAGCTCTCGCATCAGGACGCGGAGGTGCAGGAAGGCGCGGTCGTGGCGGATGAAGCCTTCGGGGCGGTTCGTCACGGCCTTGAGGATTTCCACGGCGCGGGGGGCGTTGATGCGGTTCCACAGGATGTCGCGGCGCATCTCGATCAGGGCGGCGGCGAGGGGGTCGAAGAAGCGCTTGCCGTGGAGCGTGACGTTGTAGGGGGCCGAGGAGCCTTCGTTGCCGCCTGCGTCGATGGCCGTGAAGACCATGGTCACGGGGAGGTTGGCGAAGACGTGTTTCGAGAGGTCGTCGACAAGGGTGGAGGTCAGTTCGGTGCGGCTGCCCTTGCGGGGCATGGGAAGGTCGAGGACGACGGGTTCGATCGGCTCGGGGTCGACCTTGAGGCCGTGGCGGCGGTCGATCTTGGCGAGGTCAAGCGTGATGGTGACGCGGCCAGCGGTCACGCCGTAGTCGTCGGTGGCCTTGAACTGCTGCTTGAAGCGGCCGTCGGCTTCGCGGGTCATTTCGCCGGTGACTTCGATGGTTGGGGCCTGGTCGGGGATGGCGGTGACCTGCCATTCGCGGCCCGAGGGGCCAGTGATGGCCAGTTCGCCCGAGCGGGTGACAGTCAGGTCGTGGACGCCCTTCATGCCGTTCGGAACGGCGGCGGCGGGAGTCGCTTCAGGTGTGGTGGCGGGGGCGGCTTCGGGCGGGAGGTCGGCGATGTCTTGCGTGACGGAAAGCTCGCCCTCGGGGCCGTAGAGGCGGATCTGCAGGCGGGTGCCGGTGGGAAGCTCCAGCGTGGGGTCGGTGATGTCGTTCAGGTAGAGGGACGGCTTGCCGGTATAGGCGGGGGGCTGGGCCCAGGCCTCCCAAGCCGGGCCGCCGGGGGTGGCAAGCGCGGCCCCGGGGGTGAGGCCCGCGACGGTGCCCGCGCGCCAGAACGAGCCGAAGAGGGCGGCCATGACGAAGGCGGTGAGCGCCACGTAGCGGAGCGAGAAGCGGTCGCGGGAGGAAAGCTTCAGGTCGGGCTGGACGGGGCGGGCGCCGGCGGCGCGCTGGGCCATGCGGTCGAGGTGGGCCTGCCAGACGGCGAGGGAGGCGGGGTCCTGGGTCCCGATGGCCTGGGTGTCGCGCAAGGCGGCGATGGGGCGGCCGGGCATGGTCGCGTCCAGCCGGTCGAGGGCGTCCATCGCGGTGGGTTTGCGGAAGGACCGAAGGCCGAGGCCCGCGAGGATGAGGGCGAAGATGAAGAGGACGGCCCCTGCTCCTTGCGCGTAGTGGAGGGGGCCGAGGTCCTGGAGGCCGAAGGCGAGGGCGGCGAGGGTGATAAGGATCAACGACCACAAGGGCCAGAAGGCGCGAGCGAGGCGTTCGGCCCACAGACCCGCCAGCGTCAGGCGCATCGGCCAGACGAGCGATTTCAGCGGGGGTTGGTCTTTTGGTCCGGTCATCTCACCTGCCTGGGACCGGACGGGGAGTCACAGCCATGCCGGGATGGTATCGCGGTTCAGGATTTCGTCAAAGCTCGGACGCGCCCGGATGACAGCGAAGTGATCCCCATGGACCAGAACCTCGGGGATCAGGGGGCGGCTGTTGTATTCCGAGGCCATGACGGCGCCATAGGCCCCGGCAGAGCGGAAGGCGACGAGGTCCCCTTCGGCCACCAGCGGCAGGTCGCGGCCCTTGGCGAAGGTGTCGCCGGTTTCGCAGACCGGGCCGACGACGTCGAATTCCTGCGTCGGGCTGGCGACCGGGGGTTCGGCGACGGGGATGATGTCGTGGTGCGCGCCGTACATCGAGGGGCGGACGAGGTCGTTCATCGCGGCGTCGAGGATCAGGAAGTCGCGGCCCTCGCCGTTCTTCACGTAGATGACCTGCGCCACCAGGATGCCCGCGTTGCCGCTGATCAGGCGGCCGGGTTCGATCTCGATCTCGCAGCCGAGGTCACCCACAGTGCGCTTGATGAGTGCGCCGTAGTCGGTGGGGAGCGGGGGCGCTTCGTTAGAGCGCTGGTAGGGGATGCCAAGACCGCCGCCGAGGTCGAGGCGGGTGATTGTGTGGCCTTCGCTCCGCAGACGGCGGGTGAGGTCGGCGACCTTGAGGTAGGCTTGCTCGAAGGGTTCCAGCTCGGTGAGCTGGGAGCCGATGTGGACGTCGATGCCGATGACCTGCAGGCCGGGAAGGCGGGCGGCTTCGGCATAGACTTCGGAGGCGCGGGCGATTGGGATGCCGAACTTGTTTTCCTTCTTGCCGGTCGCGATCTTTTCATGCGTCCGGGCGTCGACGTCCGGGTTCACGCGGATGGTGATCGGGGCAGTCACGCCAAGGGAGGTCGCGACTTCGGACAGCGCCCGCATCTCGGGTTCCGATTCCACGTTGAACTGACGGATGCCGCCGGTCAGGGCCAGGCGCATCTCATCCCGCGTCTTGCCGACGCCGGAGAAGACGATCCGGTCACCGGGCACTCCGGCGGCCTTGGCGCGCAGATATTCGCCGCCCGAGACGACGTCCATCCCGGCCCCAAGATTGCCGAGGGTCTTCAGCACGGCGACGTTCGACAGCGACTTGATGGCGAAGCAGACGAGGTGCGAGAGCGGCGATAGCGCTTCTGTGAAGAGCCGGTAGTGCCGGGTCAGGGTGGCGGTCGAATAGACGTAGAACGGGGTGCCGACAGCAGCGGCGATGTCGGGGATCGCCACATCCTCGGCGTGGAGGGTGCCGTTCTTGTAAAGGAAATGGTCCATTGGTCGTCCCCGTGCTGCCGCGTCGTCATAGCCGGGCGGAACGGTGGTGCAAAGCGCCGATTTCTTCAAAGAAATCGGTTCGGAGCCTTTGAAGGCTCCGGTCCGGAAAATTCGAATTTTCCGGGCTTGGCCGGGCGCTGGCGAGAGGTCCCGCCAGCGCCGGGTGGACTTACTTGCCCCAGATCGCGGCATAGGCCTCGCGGTAGCCGTTGTTCGGGTCGAAGGCGTTGCCCTCGGTGCCTGCAAGGCCTTCCTCGGTCACCAGCGCGGGCGCGGTGATGTAGCCCGAGCAGGCCTCGCCCTGGATCGCGCGGTTGAGTTCATCGACCAGCTGCCAGCCCTGCAGGTTCAGCGGTTCGGCGACGGTCACGGCCTGGTATTGGCCGGTGCGGATCCGCTGGAAGGCGGCCTCGGACCCGTCACCGGCGGAGCCAGCCTTGGGCGCGCCCTTGCCGTCGATCCCGGCAGCCGCAAGGGACGGCCCCATGAAGTCGAAGTAGAGGTCGTTGATCGCCAGCGAATGGGTCCAGCTTGCGCCGTACTTCTGCAGAAGCGTGGTGGTCAGCGGGCCCATGCGGGTGGAGGTTTCGGCGATGGGGGTGTCGACGTATTCCAGGACGGTGCCACCCGCAGCCTCAACCGCGGCCTTCATCCGGTCGGCCTTGTCGATGGCGATCTGGTAGGTCGAGTCGGTGAAGATCACCACGCCCGGCTTGCCGCCCGCATCGTCGATGGCCCATTTTGCCGCCACGTCCGACACGGTCATCGCGTCGGTCGAGACGTTGGCGAAAATCCCGCCCGGGGCGTCGCAACCGATCTTCGGGCCCGAGTGCCAGGAGACCATCGGGATGCCCGCGGCAGTCACGCCTTCAAGGGCTGCAGCCTGTTCGGCGGCGTCAAAGCCGTTGATGACGATCCCGGCGGGGTTCAGGGCGAGGGCCTGCCCCACGGCGGCGGAGCGGCTTTGCACCGAGCCTGCGCCGTCCAGGACTTTGACCTCCCAGCCGATCTTGGCGGCGGCTTCCTCGATCCCCGTGGTCACGCCCAGGATACCGCCGTTCTTCAGGTCGGCGGCGAGGACGACGATGGTCTTGCCCTCGGCAGCCTTCGGGCCCGAGGTCGGGCCGTCGAAGGCGTCCTGGGCGAAAGCTCCGAAGCCGGTGAAGGCCAGGGCCGTGCCCGCGAGGAGCGTTTGAAGCAGGGTCCGTTTCAGCATTGGTGGTTCCTCCCTAACATGCTGTAGTTATTTCGATTTCGCGCCCTTCTTGCGCTGGGCGTATCCGGCGATGCCGATGGCGATGAGAAGCGTGGTGCCGTTGAACAGGGGCTCCACCCAGAAGCTGCCGCCGAACTGCTGGATGCCCGAAATGCCGACGGCCAGGATCATCACGCCGACGATGGTGCCCCAGACGTTGACCCGGCCGGGTTTGATGGTGGTCGATCCGAGGAAGGCCCCGACGAGCGCGGGGAGCAGGAACTCAAGGCCGACCGAGGCCTGCCCGATCCGGAGTTTCGAGGCGAGGAGGACCCCCGCCAGCGCGGTCAGCGCGCCAGAGGTCACGAAGGCCCCGATCACGAATTTGCGGGTCGGGATGCCGTTCAGTTCCGCCGCGCGCTGGTTGGCGCCGATGGCGTAGAGGTAGCGGCCGATGGGGGTGTAATCGAGGACGACCCAGAGGATCAGGGTGATCGCGAGAACGTAGAAGGCGGTGATCGGCAGGCCGAGGACTAAGGTGCCGTTGATCGCGTAGAAGGCGTCGGGCAGTTGGCCCACCATCTGGCGGCCCCCGGTGTGCCAAAGGGCGAGGGCGTAGAGAATCGTGCCGGTGCCGAGAGTGGCGATGAAGCTGTCGATGCGGGCGACCTCGACGAGGAGGCCGTTGAGGGCTCCGACAACGATGCCGAGGATCAGGACCACGGCAACTGCGATGGGCCAGGGGAGGCCGAAGATGGTCTGGAGCGAGATGGCGAGGATGTGCCAGAGGACGATGCCGTAGCCCACGGTCAGGTCGATCCGGCCCGCGACCATCGGGATCATCGCGGCGAGGGAGAGGAGCGCGATGATCGCCTTGTCCGACAGGATCGAGCGGAGGTTGAGGAGCGTGGGGAAGGTGTTGGGCAGGAGAAGCGAGAAGAACAGGATCAGCGCGACCATCAGGATGACAAGGCCGTAAGTCGGCGCGAGGCGGAGGAGTTTCGCGCCAGAGGAGAGGCCGCGGAGTTCGTCCTTGGTGGGCTCGACGGCGTTGGATTCGATACCGGGCATGGGGGACCTTCAGGCGGCTTCACCGGCCGATGCGGCCTGGATCAGCGATTCGGTGGAAAGTTCGACGCCGGTCAGTTCGGCGACGGGGAGGCCGCGCGAAAAGACGATGGCGCGGTGGCAGATGTTGGCGATCTCCTCGAAGTCGGTGGAGACGACGAGGACCCCCATGCCGGAGGCGAGGGCCTGGTAGAGGAGGTGGTAGATCTCGGCCTTGGCGCCGACGTCGACGCCTGCGGTCGGGTCTTCGGTCACAAGGAGGCGGCGGCCGGAATCGAGCCAGCGGCCGACGACGACCTTCTGCTGGTTGCCGCCAGAGAGGGCTTCGATGGCGAGGGTGGGGTCGTTGGGCGACAGGCCGACGCGGGTGCCGATGGCCTTTGCCTTGGCTTCCTCGGTGCCCGCCGACATCAGGGACAGGAGGCCGCGGCCGGTGGCGGAGGGGTTGAGGAAGGCGTTCTCGCGGATGGCCATGCCGGGGGCGACGCTTTCGCCGACGCGGTCGCGGGCGACAAGGCCGATGCCGGAGCGCATGGCGGTCTGGGCGGTGCGCAGGTCGGGTTCCTTGCCGTCGAGGGTGATGGTCCCGGCGTGGGGGATGACGCCGAACAGGGCGCGGCCGATGTCTTCGTGACCGGCGCCTCGCAGGCCTGCGAGGCCGAGGAGTTCGCCGCGCTTGATCTGGAAGCTGACGGGGCCGACGGCGGGGGTTTTGAGGCCTTGGACGTTCAGGATTGCGGGGCCGTCCATGACCGGGGGCCGGGCGATTTCGCGCGCCTTGCGGCCGACGATGAGGGAGACGAGCTCTTCGGGCGTGGTGTGGCCGATGGGGCGCATGCCGACCATCTGGCCGTCGCGGAGGACAGCGACGCGGTCGGCGATGCGGAAGATTTCGTCCAGGCGGTGGGAGACGTAGATCATGCCGACGCCCTTTTCCTTGAGCGGGCGGAGGGCGGAGAAGAGAAGCTCGACCTCGTCGGCGGGCAGGCTGGCGGTGGGTTCGTCGAGGACGAGGAAGTCGCAGTCGGCGGCCAGGGCGCGGGCGATGGCGACGAGGGATTTCTGGGTGCGGGTCAGGCTGGAGACACGGGCGGTGGCGGGGAATTCGGCCTTGACCAGCTTCAGCGCCTCATCCGCGCGGGCCTCGGTCGCGGTCCAGTCGATGCGGCCGCCCTTGCGGACGTAGCCGAGGGCAAGGGCGATGTTTTCGGCGACGGACATCCAGTCGATCAGGCCGAGGTCCTGGTGGATGAAGGCGACCTTCTGGCCGCCGGATTTCCCGGCTTCGTGGGTGTAGGGCGTGCCGTCGATCAGGACGCCGCCTTCGTCGGGGCGGTGGATGCCGCCGAGGGTCTTGATGAGGGTCGACTTGCCCGCGCCGTTTTCGCCGAGAAGGGCCACGATCTCGCCGCGCGCGACCTTCAGCGACACGCCTTTCAGCGCCTGAGTCCCGCCGAAGGACTTGACGATGCGGTCGAAGAACAGGCCGTCGGACGACGGTTGCATGGCAGGCTTCCTCCCCTTCCCGGGTGCGCCTGATCTTGCGTCAGGTTTACCGGTAACGTAGCCTAACGTGAGCCCGCGTGCCTTGTGAGTCAAGCGGAAAGTTATCGATAACATGAGGCGGGGATGAAGGCCAATCTGGAGGACATCGCCAAGGCGGCGGGGGTGTCGAAGATGACGGTCAGCCGTGTCCTGCGCGGGGGCACGGGGTTTTCCGACGACACGCGGGACCGCGTGGTCAAGGTCGCGGAAAGATTGGGATATGTCCCGAACAAGCTGGCGGCGGCGTTTGGGTCGTATCAGGCCTCGACCCTGGTGGGCATGTGCGTGCCAAGGCTGACCTCGGGCCTGTTCGCGCATGTGCTGGACGGGGTGGACCGGGCGCTCAGTCGGCTGGGGTATCAGCTGATGATCGGGGCCAACAACCACTCGACCGCCGAAGAGGAAGCCTGGGTGCGCCAGATCGCCAGCTGGCGTCCGGCGGGGCTGATTCTGTCGGGGCGGAATCATACTCCGGCGACGGTGGACCTTCTGCGGCAGGTGGCGGTGCCGGTGGTGGAAATCTGGGACCTGACGACCTCTCCCATCGACATGTCGGTCGGGTTTTCGCACTACGACTGCGGGGTGGAGATGGGGCAGTACCTGCTGCGCCGCGGGCGGCGGCGGGCGGGGTATGTGGGGGCCCTGGCGCGGGCCGACGTGATGGGCCAGGCGCGGCTGGAGGGGTTTCAGGCGGTGCTGGCGCAGGCAGGCGCGCCGCTGGTGGACCGCGAGGTGCTCTTGGACATGCCGGGGTTCTATGCAGGGTATTACGGGCTGGAGACGCTGCTTTCGCGGACGCCGGACCTGGATGTGGTCTATTTCCACAACGACGACATGGCGGTGGGGGGGCTGGCCTATGCGCAGGCGCGCGGCATTCGGGTACCGGAGGATCTGGGGATTGCCGGGTGGGGCGGAATGGAGGCGGCGTCGATCCTGCCGAAGCGGCTGACGACGACGGTGGTGCCGACGACGGCCATCGGGAAGGCGGCGGCGGAGGCGCTGGTCGCGCGGCTGAAGGGTGAGCCGGGGCAGGAGGTGACGGTGGTCCCGACGCGGCTGGTGCCGGGGGAGACGGGGTAGAAGGGACGCGTCCAAAAATTTTCGCGAAAATTTTTGGACG
>OFDC01001433.1_pt1 | contig 12711 bp, 13 predicted proteins | sample 1520941 | NCBI WGS metagenome assembly OFDC01 (sample SAMEA94258168, study PRJEB24077) | hot springs metagenome | biome: Aquatic biome; feature: Water | place: India | collected 2012-12-06 | depth 5 m | reverse complement strand
CCGGTCGACCTCCCCGAGGCCACCGGACGACGGGACGGCTCGGGCCTTCCGGGGAGCCAGCCGCTCGCCGCAGCGGCCGGTCCGCTCGCCGCGACCTTGACGGTGGCGGCAGCCGCCGATGTGTCAGGGTGAGCGCATGACGACCTCCAGCCGTGTCGCCGCCGGTCTGCTCTCCGGCCTGTTCGCCGTCAGTGCCCTCACCGCGTGCTCCGGGGACGACGGAGGCGACGGCGCGCCGTCGTGGGACGACGCGAGCGCGGACGCGAAGAAGGCGCTCGACGAGACCAGCGGCATCGAGGTCAGCATCACGACCGGCGACGACCCCGGCGTCAACTACCTCTCCGCGGCGAGCGGCACGATCGTCGCCGACCCGCCCGCCTTCGAGGGCGAGGTCAGCGGCTCGGTCTCGGGCCTGCCCGTCAGCGGGGTGCCGGTGATCTCCGTCGACGGCAAGCTCTGGATCAACTACGCGCTCCTCGGCGGGTGGAGCGACAAGTTCCAGGCCGAGGAGCTCTGCGCTCCCGACCCGGCCACGCTGCTCGACCCCGACACCGGGGTCTCGAACGTGCTGACCAGCAGCGAGGACGTCGAGGCCGGCGAGTCCGAGCGGGGCGGCACGGACAACAAGGAGGTCTTCCACACCTACTCGGGGAAGGCCAAGGGCGACGCGATCCGCGACATCCTGCCCTGCGCCGAGGGCGACTCCTTCGACGCGACGTACCGCGTGGACGAGGACGGCCGGCTGCGCAGCGCCCGGCTGAGCGGGGTGTTCTTCCCCGGTGCCGACGAGGTGACCTACACCATCGACGTCGCCGAGTACGACGTCACCAAGGACATCACCGCACCCGAATGACCGCCGCGACCCATCCGACCGGGCCGACGGGGCCGACCGGGCCGACGGGGCGTCCGGCCGCGCGCGACCGCGTACTGCTGGTGCTCTGCTCGGTGGCCGTCGCGTTCGCGGCGGTCGACACCTACGTCGTCGTCCTGGCCCTGCCGGACATGATGGCCGGCGTCGGCATCCCGGTCGACGAGCTGCAGCGCGCGGCGCCGATCGTGTCCGGCTTCCTGCTGGGGTACGTCGCCATGCTCCCCCTCATCGGGCGGATCGCCGACCTGCGCGGCCAGGTCCCCGTGCTGGCGATGTCACTCGTCCTCTTCTCCATCGGGTCGTTGGTCACCGCCGTCTCCTACGACCTGCCCAGCATGGTGGCGGGACGCTTCCTCCAGGGCGTCGGTGGCGGCGGGCTGGTGCCGGCGACGATGTCGCTGGTCGCCGCGCTCTACCCCGTCGAGCGGCGCGGCCTGCCGCTCGGCCTGGTCTCCGCCGTCCAGGAGTTCGGCAGCGTGCTGGGCCCGCTCTTCGGTGCCCTCGTCCTGTCCTTCACCACCTGGCGCGGCATCTTCGCCATCAACCTCGCCGGCGGCGCCGCCCTGCTGCTCGCGGTCACCGTCCTCGGCCGCTCCCACCGCACCTCGGAGACGCCGGAGGTCGAGGAGGTCGCGCAGCGACCGTCACGAGACCCCCGCAGCCGCTCTCGTCTTCTGCTCGCCCGTCTCGTCGCGCTCCTCCTCCTCGCCGCCACGACGATCTTCGGACTGATCACCTTCGTCCAGCCCTCCGACCTCCAGCGCGACCTCACCTGGGGTCAGCTCTTCATCCCGTACGTCGACGGCGGCAACCGCTGGGTCACCCCGATCGGCATCGCGACGCTGGCGGCCTTCCTGGCGCTCTTCCTCTGGTGCTGGTTCCTCCCCCGGGCCCTGGTCGACCTGCGCGGCTGGCTGAACCACCTGCTCGCGGCGGACCTGCCCGGGGCGGGCCTGCTGGCCCTGGTCCTGGGCGGCATCGTCCTGGCCTTCGCGACCGCCGACCCCGAGATCGCCGTCTTCTCGCCCCAGGGACCGTGGTTCCTGGCGGGTTCGGCGCTGGCCCTCGTCCTCCTGCTGCTCCACCTGCGTCGGGCCGACGATCCGATCGTCCCGCGGGGCGCACTGCGCCAGACGCCGGCGTGGGGCGCACTCGTCGTGAGCTTCCTCGTCGGCTGGGCGCTGATCGCCGCACTCGTCGACATCCCGCTCTTCGCCCGGACCACGACCCACCCGGACTCGCAGCTGGGGGCGGCCCTCGTCCTGCTCCGCTTCCTCGCCGCGCTGCCGATCGGGGCGCTCGTCGGCGGCTGGCTGCTGCGGCGGGTGAACGCCGGCGTCCTCACGGCGGTCGGCATGGCGGCTGCAGGCTCTTCCTTCCTCGCGATGGCCCAGTGGGACGCCACCAGCCTCGACGGCCTGGCCTCCAACATCCCCCTCGTCCTGGGCGGCTTCGGGTTCGGACTGGCGCTGGCCCCGGTCAACGCCGCGATCCTGGCCTCCACCGACGACAGCACGCATGGCGTCGCCAGCGCGCTGGTGGTCGTCGCCCGCATGGTCGGCATGCTGGTCGGCATCTCCGCCCTGACCACGATCGGGCTGCGACGCCTCTACGCCGCGCAGGAGGCCGACCCCGACCTCGGCATCCGCGAGCTGGGGATCGTGCAGGAGCACTCCGTGTTCGTGGGAGCGGCCATCGCGGCGTTCCTCGCCGGCGTCCTCGCGCTCGTGCTCTTCGCCCGCGCGAGGACCCGAGGTGTGGACACCTCCGAGGCTCTCCGCGTCGCTGGATAACCTAGTGCCGTGGGCGACTTCGATGATCTCTTGAAGGCAAACCGCGACTTCGCGGACTCGTTCGACCTCGGCGGCTTCGACGGCAAGGCACATGCCGGCGTGGCGATCGTGACGTGCATGGACTCACGCATCGACCCGCTGCGGATGCTGGGCCTCAAGCACGGTGACGCCAAGATCTTCCGCAACCCGGGCGGCCGGGTCACGGAGGCCGCACTCGAGGCCCTCGTCCTCGGCGCGCACCTGCTCAACGTGGACCGGATCCTGGTGATCCCCCACACCCGCTGCGCGATGGCGGCCAGCTCCGAGGCGGAGATCCAGGACAAGATCGGCGCGGCGGTCGGCCAGGACGTCACCTGGCACGCCTTCCACGTCATCCCCGACCAGAAGCGCAGCCTCGCCGAGGACGTCCGCAAGGTGCGCGCGCACCCGCTGATCCCCGGGTCGGTCAAGGTCGGCGGCTTCCTCTACGACGTCGACACGGGCCTGCTCTCCGAAGAGGTCTGACCCCGCCCCGAGGTCGGGGAGGTCGCGCAGCGACCCGGAGGTGACTACCCCAGCAGCTCGCGCAGCGACCGGTCGACCAGCGCGCCCGGCAGCTGGTCCAGGCTCGACGCCAGCGTGGCGAGATCGCCGATCGTGCCGATCCGGTCGACCAGCTCCTCGGTGTCGGCGGCCGGGTCGGGCCCGAGCGCGACGTCCAGGAGCAGGGGGCAGTCGACCGCTCCCCCGTCCGGCTCCGGCGGGAGCTGCGGAGTCCAGCAGCCGACCTCGAGGCTGAGGCTCGCGGACCGGCCGACCCCTGAGGTGCGGGTGTCGACGTACCAGAACAGCTCGCCGACGGGGAGGCGCAGGTGGCCCCTGCGGGACTTGGCTCCCCGGGCCTTGAGCACCTTGACGACGCTCGCGCGAGCCTGGCTCACCACGCTGCACCGCCCTCGACGAGTCGGACCGGGGGCGAGACCCCGGACAAGAAGAAAGGAAAGGAAGCGACCGCTTCCTCTCCACTCCCAACGTATAGCGCACCTGGGGGCTTGCGGCAAGACCCCTGCGGCCCCGGAGAATCGCCGGCCGTGAGCACTCGGACCGCCTCCGCCTTCGCCCTGCCCGCCCATCTCTCCGCCAAGTCCGACCCCTCCCTCATCGGCCCCGACGAGGAGCACCTCGCCGCGATCACCGCCGCCGTCGAGCACTCCGTGGCCGACCTGACCTCCCGCCTCGACGAGGCCCGACGCACGCCGGGTGGTCACGGGACGGCCGCGCTCGAGCGCGACCAGGAGGTGCACCGGCTGACGTCGCGACTGCGCACCCTACGGCGCTTCGGCCGCGACCTGTGCCTGGGCCGTGTCGTGCACGACGGGGATCCCGACCCGGTGTACGTCGGCCGGCTGGGCCTGACCGACCACGACGGACGCCGCCTGCTCGTGGACTGGCGCTCCCCCGCGGCCGAGCCCTTCTTCGCCGCCACCCACGCCCAGCCGATGGGCCTGGCCAGCCGCCGCCGCTACCGGTGGACCCTCGACCGCGTCACGGACTACTGGGACGAGGTCTTCACCGCCGAGGGCCTGGAGGGTCACGCGGCACTCGACGACCAGTCGGCCTTCATCGCGAGCCTGGGCAGCAGCCGGTCGCCCCGGATGCGCGACGTGCTGGGCACCATCCAGGCCGACCAGGACGCCATCATCCGGGCCGGCTCGCGCGGCGCCCTCGTCGTCGACGGCGGGCCTGGGACGGGCAAGACCGTGGTGGCCCTGCACCGCGCCGCCTACCTCCTGTACGCCGACCCGCGGCTCGGCCACCGCCGCGGCGGCGTCCTCTTCGTCGGTCCGCACCGGCCCTACCTCGCGTACGTGTCCGACGTCCTCCCCAGCCTGGGCGAGGAGGGCGTGCGCACCTGCACCCTCGCCGACCTGGTGCCCGAGGGTGCGACGGCGGTGCCCGAGCCGGACCCGGAGGTGGCGCGGCTGAAGTCGTCGGCGGCGCTGGTCGGCGCGATCGACCGCGCGGTCCGGGTCCACGAGGAGCCGCCGACGACCGGCATGGACGTCTCGACGCCCTGGGCCGACGTGTGGGTGAGCAGCGCGGACTGGGCGGAGGCCTTCGCGGCGCCCGAGCCGGGTGTCCCGCACAACGAGGCGCGCGAGCAGGTCTGGGACGAGCTCCTGACCATCCTCGTCGACAAGCTGGCCGAGGAGGAGGTGCCGTCCGACGCCGTCCGAGCCGCGTTGCGTCGCAGTCCGGACCTCACCGACGCGATGGGCCGGGCGTGGCCGATGCTCGAGGCGGCCGACGTGGTGGCCGACCTGTGGGCCGTGCCGGCGTACCTCCGCCTCTGCGCGCCCTGGCTGACCGACGACGAGGTGCGTGCCCTCCGCCGCCCCGAGGGGTCGCCCTGGACCACGGCGGACCTGCCGCTGCTCGACGCCGCGCGGCTGCGCCTCGGCGACTCCGGCCTGGAGCGGCGGCGTCGGCGCCGGGAGGCGGCGCAGCGGTCGGAGGCCGAGCAGCGGGACGCCGTCGTCGACCACCTCGTGGCAAACGACGACTCGGAGATGAAGCTGATGTCGATGCTCCGCGTGCACGACCTGCGGGGCGCACTCGTCGACGACGCGGCCGGCTCGGACGGGAGCGAGGACCCGCTCGCCGGGCCGTTCGCGCACGTCGTGGTGGACGAGGCCCAGGAGCTCACGGGCGCCGAGTGGCAGATGCTGCTGGCCCGCTGCCCCTCCCGCAGCTTCACCATCGTGGGCGACCGCGCCCAGGCCCGGCACGGGTTCACGGAGTCGTGGGAGGAGCGTCTTGCGGGGGCGGGACTCTCCGAGGTGAGGATCGCCGCCCTGACCGTCAACTACCGGACCCCGGAGGAGGTCATGGCCGAGGCCGAGCCTGCCATCCGCGCCGCGATCCCCGACGCGAACGTCCCGACCTCCATCCGGCGCAGCGGGATCCCGGTCACGCACGGGTCCCGCGCCGACCTCGAGTCCGTGCTCGCCTCCTGGCTCGACGACCACCCCGACGGCACCGCGTGCGTGATCGGGCAGCCCACGTTCGCCGCCCGGCCGCGCATTCAGTCGCTGTCAGCCGAGCTCGCGAAGGGTCTGGAGTTCGACCTCGTCGTACTGGTGGACCCCGACGCGCTCGGCGACGGCATCGAGGGCGCCGTCGACCGGTACGTCGCGATGACCCGCGCCACCCAGCGCCTGGTCATCCTCACCTGATCCCCGGGCGCGGAGCTCAGGCGTCGAGCGTCTCCATGTCGACCTCGTAGGCGCCCTGGATGATGAACTCCTTGCGCGGCGCGACCTCGCTGCCCATCAGCAGCTCGAAGACGTCGCCGGCGACCTCCAGCTCGTCGACCGTCAGCCGCCGCAGGGTACGACGCCGCGGGTCCATCGTGGTCTCGGCCAGCTGGTCGGCGTCCATCTCGCCGAGGCCCTTGTAACGCTGCACGGGGTCCTTCCAGCGGACGTTCTTCTTCTTCAGCTCCGCGAGCTTGCGCTGCAGCTCGTCGTCGGAATAGGTGTAGACGTACTTCTCCTGACCCTTCTTGGGGTTGGAGATCTCGATCCGGTGCAGCGGCGGGACGGCGGTGTAGACGCGACCGTCGCGGACCAGGTCGGGCATGTACTTGAAGAAGAGCGTGGCGAGCAGGGTGCGGATGTGGGCGCCGTCGGAGTCGGCGTCGGCCATGAAGATGATCCGGCCGTAGCGGCGGGCCTCGAGGTCGAACGTCCGGCCGGAGCCGGCGCCGACGACCTGGATGATCGAGGAGCACTCGGCGTTCTTCAGCATGTCGCCGACCGAGGCCTTCTGGACGTTCAGGATCTTGCCGCGGATCGGCAGCAGCGCCTGGAACTCCGCGTTGCGAGCCAGCTTGGCCGTGCCGAGCGCGGAGTCACCCTCGACGATGAACAGCTCGCTGCGCTCGTTGTCGGAGGACCGGCAATCGGCGAGCTTGGCCGGCAGCGAGGACGACTCCAGCGCGTTCTTGCGGCGCTGGGTCTCCTTGTGCTGACGGGCGGCGAGGCGGGTCTTGGAGGCGGCGACGACCTTCTCCATGAGGAGCTTGGCCTGGGCCTTCTCGGCGCGCTTGGTGGAGGTCAGGAACTCCTTGAGCTGCTGCGCGACGACCTTGCTCACCACGGTCCTGGCGGCCGGGGTGCCGAGGATCTCCTTGGTCTGGCCCTCGAACTGCGGCTCGGCGAGGCGGACGGTGACCACGGCGGTCATGCCCTCGAGGACGTCGTCCTTGATGACGTTGTCGTCGTTGACCTTCAGCGCCTTGGTGGCGCGCATCGACTCGTTGAAGGTCTTGGTCAGCGCCGACTCGAAGCCGGAGACGTGGGTGCCACCCTTGGGCGTGGCGATGACGTTGACGAACGAGCGCAGCTCGGTGTCGTAGCCCGTGCCCCAGCGCACCGCGACGTCGACGACGAGCTCGCGCTCGACGTCCTGGGGCGTCATGTGGCCCTTCTCGTCGAGCAGGGGGACGGTCTCGGTGAACGTGTCGCTGCCCTGCAGCCGCAGCACCTCGGTGACCGGCGCGTCGTGGGCGAGGAAGTCGCAGAACTCCGCGATGCCGCCGTCGTGGCGGAACTTCTCCTCGGTCCACTCCGCGGAGTCCGCCGGACGCTGGTCGCGGATGATCAGCTCCAGGCCCGGCACGATGAAGGACGTCTGCCGCGCGCGGCCGACGAGGCCCTCCAGCTCGAAGGCGGCGTCCTTGGTGAAGATCTGGCGGTCCGGCCAGAACCGGATGCGGGTGCCGGACCTGCCCTTCGCGACCCGTCCGCCCTTCCGGCTCAGGCCCGAGAGCGGCGTGAACGGGGCGTCGGGCCCCTCCCCGGCGAAGGTGCCGGGAGCACCGCGCTGGAAGCTCATGCCCTGCGTCGCCGGAGACCGGTCGACGTCGATGTCCATCCGGCTCGACAGCGCGTTCACCACGGACAGGCCCACGCCGTGCAGACCACCGGTGGCGGCGTACGACGACCCGCCGAACTTGCCGCCGGCGTGCAGCTTCGTGGCGACCAGCTCGACGCCGCTGAGCCCGCTCTTGGGCTCCTTGTCGGTCGGGATGCCGCGGCCGTCGTCGTACACCTCGACGGATCCGTCGGCGTTGAGCGTGATCTCGACGCGGTGGGCGGCGCCGGCCAGCGCCTCGTCGACGCCGTTGTCGATGATCTCCCACAGGCAGTGCATCAGCCCCCGGGTGTCGGTGGAGCCGATGTACATCCCGGGACGCTTCCGCACGGCTTCCAGTCCCTCGAGGACCAGGAGGTGGGCTGCGTTGTAGGTGTTGTCGGCGATGACCGGCTCCTTCAGGTGGGTGGTGCGCAGGCTGGCCTGCAGGTCCGAATCTACCGGCGACACGCCGGAGTCCGGTGCAGGCACACGGATGCCACCCGGAGGACGATGAACGGCACCGGCAACGGGGCCGGTCGAGCCGGGAACGCCCAGATCGATCGGTTGGTCACAGACGTGTTTCAGGTTGTGGAAAAGGGGAGACCCGGCGTGCACCAGGTGATGGGATGACCAGAGCCGGGTACATGGAATGCATCAGCAACCGGCGGGAATCTTTGAGCCAGTCGCTACGTTGATCACGACAACACCCGATAAGGGTGCTGATCGCAAGAAGAGAGAGGCCCGAGATGACAACTACCGTTGCTCCCAGCGCTCCGCTCACCGCGGAGGACCGCTGCGACCGTTGTGGCGCCCAGGCCTACCTTCGCGTCGAGCTCGCCAAGGGCGGCGAGCTGCTCTTCTGCGCCCACCACGCTCGCGAGCACGGGGACGCGCTGAAGGAGGTCGCGGTGGTCGTCCAGGACGAGACCCACCGCCTCTCCGCGAAGCCGGTTCCCGCCGCCGACTGACGACCACGAGCTTCACACCAGGGCCCCGAGCAACGCTCGGGGCCCTGGTGCTTTTCCTGGCGCTTCTCCCGGTGCTCCTCCCGCGGCGGTTCACCGGTCGTGCACGGGGTCGCGATCACCGCAGACCGGGGTGGCTCCTGGCCAGCAGTGGCACCAGCAGCGAGCGCGGCGTCACCTGCGCGACCGCTGCGGCGACCGCGTTCGCCCGTCCCGGGATGGCGACGAGTCGGCCCTTGTCCATGGCCTCGACCGCGACGCGGGCGACCTCCGCCGCGGTCACCCACATGATGCTCGGCAGCGCGGCCTCGGCCTCCTCCTTGGTGAAGCCGGCCCGCTCGCCGAAGCCGGTGTCGACCGGTCCCGGGCAGAGCGCCGTCGCGGTGACCCCGCCGCCGCGCAGCTCCCCGGCGAGACTCTGGGTGTAGGACAGCACGAACGCCTTGCTGGCCCCGTAGCCCGCCTGCCCGGGCAGCGGCTGGAAGGCAGCGGTCGAGGCGACGTTGAGCACGGCGCCTCGCCCCCGCTCGACCATGCCGGGCAGGAGCCGGGCGCACAGGTCCACGACCGCCACGACGTCCACCTCGACCATGTCCATCTCTGCCTCGGGGTCTGCGGCGCTGACCGGGCCCAGGGTGGAGAAGCCGGCGTTGTTGACCAGGATGTCGGGCACCCTGCCCGACCCCGCGATGCGCTCGGGCAGGGCGGCGCGGGACGGCCGGTCGGACAGGTCGGCCGCGAGGACGTCGGCATCGCCGAGCTCGGCGGCGAGCGCCTGGAGCTTGTCCGCGGAGCGTGCCACCAAGGTCAGGTGGTGACCACGCGCAGAGAGGGCGCGGGCGATCTCGGCGCCGATGCCGGAGGAGGCTCCGGTCACGACGGCAGTGCGGTCAGGGCCGGGCGAGGGAAGGGTCACGAACGAGAGCCTAGGGTGCTCCGCTCCGGCTGCCGACCCGTCTGTCCGCGTCGTGCCGCCACGCCGAACCGAACCTCGGTGAAGTCAACCGCGCGCGCGTCAGCCCGTCGGATCAGTCCAGGTAGTCCCGGAGGACCTGGGACCGCGAGGGGTGGCGCAGCTTCGACATCGTCTTCGACTCGATCTGGCGGATCCGCTCGCGGGTCACGCCGTAGACCTTGCCGATCTCGTCGAGGGTCTTCGGCTGACCGTCGGTCAGGCCGAAGCGCATCGAGACCACACCCGCCTCGCGCTCGGAGAGCGTGTCGAGGACGGCGTGCAGCTGCTCCTGGAGCAGGGTGAAGCTGACCGCGTCGGCCGGGACGATGGCCTCGGAGTCCTCGATCAGGTCACCGAACTCGGAGTCGCCGTCCTCACCGAGCGGGGTGTGCAGCGAGATGGGCTCGCGGCCGTACTTCTGGACCTCGACGACCTTCTCGGGGGTCATGTCGAGCTCCTTGGCGAGCTCCTCCGGCGTGGGCTCGCGGCCGAGGTCCTGCAGCATCTGCCGCTGGACCCGGGCGAGCTTGTTGATGACCTCGACCATGTGCACCGGGATACGGATGGTGCGGGCCTGGTCGGCCATCGCGCGGGTGATCGCCTGCCGGATCCACCAGGTGGCGTACGTCGAGAACTTGTAGCCCTTGGTGTAGTCGAACTTCTCGACGGCGCGGATCAGACCGAGGTTGCCCTCCTGGATCAGGTCCAGGAAGAGCATGCCGCGGCCGGTGTAGCGCTTGGCGAGGGAGACCACGAGTCGCAGGTTGGCCTCGAGGAGGTGGTTCTTGGCGCGGCGGCCGTCCTCGGCGATCCACTCCAGCTCCTCGGTGACCTTCGCCGAGAGCTTGCCGCCTCGGGCGAGCTTCTCGTCGGAGAAGAGGCCCGCCTCGATCCGCTTGGCGAGGGACACCTCCATCTCGGCGTTGAGGAGCGGCACCTTGCCGATCTGCTTGAGGTAGTCCTTGACCGGGTCGGCGGTCGCGCCGGCGACCATGACCTGCTGGGCCGGCTCGTCGGTCTCGTCAGCCGAGGAGACGATGAAGGAGGCGGTCTTCTCGTCCTCCTTGATCGTCGGGTCAGCGACGACGTCCTTCTCGAACTGGTCGTCCGGGATGTCCGGGAGGACCTTCTTGCCGTCGGGGCCGACGGCAGGGGCGACGGGGACGGCGACGACCTCGACGACCTCCTCGGCGACGGCCTTCTTGGCGGGCGCGGCCTTCTTGGCCGGAGCCGCAGCAGCCGCCTTCTTGGCCGGAGCCTTCTTGGCGGTGGTCGCCGTGGTGGCGGCGGTCTTGCGGGCAGCGGCGGCGACGGCGCGCTGGTCGACGGGAGCACCGAGCTCGACGGCGATGCCGAGGCCTGCAAGGTGCGCCATCAGGGACTTCAGGTGGGCCGGTGCGACATCAGCAGCACCGAACGCCTGGCGGACCTCCTCAGCGCTCACCCGGCCCAGGGGTGCGCCACGATCGATCAGCGCAACGATGGACGGGTGCGTGAGCACGGTGGGAGGGACCGTTCGATGGTTCGACGACACGAACACCTCTCGATACTGGCGGGTCTAGGGCGCGGCGAGGCCCGGAGGCGTCAAGACCGCTCGTTCATTCTGCCACGGGGCCCGGCAGGGCCCCACATGCGGGGCTGTTCGGCGACCCTCGCGGCACGTGGTGAACGCATCACTGGGCCTTGGCAGCTGCCTTCTTCTGCTTTTTGTAGTCGCGCACCTTCTGCAGCGACACCGGGTCAACGACGTCGGCGACGGATCGGTATCCCTCGAGCGCGTAGTCACCCGCGACCTTCTCCCACCCCTCCGGCCGTACGTCGAGCTGCTTGGCCACCAGGGCGACGAAGATCCTCACCTTCTGGGCTCCGAAGCCAGGCAGCGCCTGGAGCCGCTTGGCGAGGTCCTTGGCGTCGGTGGCCTCGGTCCAGATGCGAGACGCGTCGCCGTCGTACTCCTCGGTGACGATGCGGGCCAGGTCCTGCAGACGCGCGGCCATGGAGCCCGGGAAGCGGTGGATCGCCGGGGTGGTCGCGCAGAGGGCGGCGAACTCCTCGGGGTCGGCGGCAGCGATCGCCGCCGGGTCGAAGCTGCCGAACCGGCCGATCACCTTGTGGGGGCCGAGGAAGGCGTGCTCCATGGGGTACTGCTGGTCCAGCATCATCCCGACGAGCAACGCGAAGGGGTTGGTCGTCAGGAGCTCGTCGGCGTCCGGGGTGTCGGTGATGTGGATGGCCATGGCGTCATCTTGCCCGAGGTCTCGAGGACGACGGACGAGCGGCTCAGACCTTCCAGTCGAGCAGCACCCCGGCCGTAGCCACCGCCACGAACCACCAGACGAAGGAGAAGACACCGAGTGGCACCAGCCGGTGCGGGACGGGCGTCCACCACGCGAAGCAGGAGAGCAGCATCAGGAGCCAGGTGAGCAGCAGGACGACCGCGACCCAGATCGGGACCAGCCAGAAGGCCAGGCCGTAGAGGAAGGCCGAGGAGATGACCAGGCCGAGGCCGATGAAGGGGCCCGAGGTGATCTGGCGGCCCGTGGCCGGGTCGATGACGACCGGGCGGACGCGGCGGCGACGCGAGAGCGGCACGCGCTACCCGTCTTGCTGGCCGGGCGCCGGACCGGAGGCGTCGTCGTTCCAGTCCGGGTCGTTGTCCCACGCGGCGGTGCGCTCAGCAGCCTGCTCGAGGGCCCGAGCGGCCTCGGCCTCGGTGGCGTACGGACCGAGTCGGTCCTTGTTGGGGCAGCCCTCGGCGCCCTCGACGGTGTTGTGCTTCAGGCAGAACCAGAAGGACGGCTCGTTCGACATGGTCCGAAGTTACTCCCCGGAGGTCGAGGAGGTCGCGCAGCGACCGTCACGAGGACACCGGCCGCGGTGCCGGGACCGACCGCTCAGACCTTGCCGGCCGAGCGCTCGACCCGCAGGACGTCGTACTCGTGCTCGGGGTCGCCCGTCATCGCGGCGGCGAGACGCAGGTGGGGCAACGCGGCGTCGTACTCGGACTGGCGCTCGAGCGCGCGCCCGAGGGCGTGCCGGGTCCAGGCGTCCGACGGGTCCTCCGCGACCAGCTCGGTCAGCTCGTCGCTCGCCCGCTTGAGCTGGGCGCGCATCAGGTAGGCCCATGCCCGCAGCGAGCGGAGCCCGCGGTTGGTGGGCTCCTCGGCGAGCGCCGGCTCGAGGACCTCGAGCGCCTCGCGGGGAGCGCGGCTGCTGAGCAGGTCATGG
>OFDC01001432.1_pt1 | contig 12712 bp, 14 predicted proteins | sample 1520941 | NCBI WGS metagenome assembly OFDC01 (sample SAMEA94258168, study PRJEB24077) | hot springs metagenome | biome: Aquatic biome; feature: Water | place: India | collected 2012-12-06 | depth 5 m | reverse complement strand
ACTGGCGGTTTTTGCCTCCAGCCGTGGCGCTGTGGAATTTGTCCACGCCGCCTAGACCCCCGCCAGCACGAGCCCCGCCAGCGCACAGACGCCTAGCGTAGTGATGATGCCCATGCGCAGACGGAAGATCATCACCGCGCTTGCAACCGTGATCACCAGCGCTTTCCAGTCAAGGGAGGCGATGTCAGGCAAGTCCAGCGTGATAGGCCCTGCGCTGATCGGCGCAATGCGCGCAAACAGCACGTGCAGGGCAAACCACAGCGTGAGGTTCGCAATCACGCCCACCACCGCCGCAGTGATCGCCGCCAGCCCGCCCTTCAGACGCGGCGCGTCCTCCAGCCGATCCAGCCATGGGCTGAAAGCGAAAATCCACATGAAGCACGGCACGAATGTGACCCACGTAGTCAGCACGGCCCCCAGAAATCCGGCAAGGTAGGGGCCGAATGGCTCCGGCGAGCGGAACGCGGCAAGGTAGCCCACGAACTGAGTGACCATGATGAGGGGCCCGGGCGTTGTCTCGGCAAGGCCCAGCCCATCGGCCATTTCGCCGGGCCGCAGCCAGCCAAACCCGTCGACCGCCTGCTGCGCCATATAGGAAAGCACGGCATAGGCCCCGCCGAAGGTAACGACTGCCAGTTGGGAGAAGAACACGCCGATCTTCCACAGCACGTGGTCGGCACCCAAAGTTGTCAGCACCAGAGCCAAGGGCAGTGCCCAGATCATCCCGCTCACGGCAATAGTGCGCATCGTTGCGCCCCAAGGGCGCGGACCGCTGGGCTCGACCGGCGCGCTGGCCTTGACCCCGAGCAGATCCGGCCGGCGCTTTGCAAGCACCATCCCGAACACCCCTGCTCCCAGAACGACCACAGGGAACGGCACGGCGAATGCTGCCAACCCAATGAAGGCCGCCATCGCAATGATCTTCTTGGTCGGCGTGCCAAGCGCGCGCCCGGCAATGCGCAAAAGCGCCTGCACGACAATCGCCAGGACGGTGGCCTTGATGCCGAGAAACAGGGCGGAGAACCAGCCCAGACCCGCAGCGGCCGCATAGAGCATCGACAGCGCGAGAATCACTACGGCCCCCGGCAGGACGAAGAGCAGTCCCATGGCCAGCCCGCCGCGAGTGCCGTGCAGTTTCCAGCCGATCCACGTGGCCAGCTGCTGCGCTTCCGGGCCAGGCAGAAGATGGCAGAAATTCAGCGCGTGGAGGAACTGGTCCTCGCTCACCCAGCGGCGTTCGTCCACCAGTTCGTGATGCATCAGGGCGATCTGCCCGGCCGGACCACCGAAACTGAGGCAGCCGATCCGCACGCCCACGCGCACCAGCTCGGAGAAATCGGGTGCATTCAACAGATCTGCACGTTCACTCATGAGCGGCCCATTCACCTGCGGCCCGCAAAGCGGGCCGTACAGGCAACGCTTGGGCTTCTGCCATGGCAGAACGCCTGACCGGGAGGTTGCATCGCCCCGGACATCCAGTAGCGCTCATTTAACTGTCGTCATCGGGAACCGCAAGCGGCTCAATCCATGTGCTTGAGGCCGACGCGCAGGTAGTCCCACCCCGTGACTACGGTCAGCACTGCAGCGCCCCACAGCGTGGTGAGGCCGACGGTATGCGGCACGTTCACCGTCAGGCTTCCTGCCGTCATGAGCCATTCGGGCAGGGCCTGCCCGAGGATCAGCGCGCCAAGCGAGACCATCTGGAACGTCGTCTTCCATTTGGCGAGGCGGCTGACCGGCACCGAGACCCGCAGCCCCCCGAGAAACTCGCGCAAACCGGACACCGCAATCTCGCGCAGCAGGATCACCAGTCCGGCGATCACGTGCATGTCGCCAACGTAGGGCCCGCGCAGCACGCCTTGCGCAGTCAGCACAAGGATCACCGCCGCCACCATGATCTTGTCGGCAATGGGATCGAGGAACACGCCAAGCTTGCTTACGGCCCCTTGGGCGCGGGCAAGATAGCCGTCGAAATAGTCGGTGATCCCCATCAGGCAATAGACGCCGAATGCAAGACCATAGCCAAGGCGCCACTCGGGCCACCACAGCAAGGCCGCCAGCAAAGGCACGGTCACGATCCGGGACAGGGTGAGCAGGTTGGGCAACGTCAGCATCGACGACAGGCATAGCCTGCATTCGCGCCAAACGGAATCGCAACATTCACCGCTTAGGGCAGCCACCGCAAAACCTCTTGCCCGCAATCCTCACCGGGCTAAGGGTGCGCTCAAGAAGAGATGTCGGCAAAGGATTCATGACAACATCGACGCATCTGGTGCGCACGCGCCGCTTCCTGCCGCTGTTCGTCACCCAGTTGCTGGGGGCCTTCAACGACAATCTCTACAAGAACGCGATGGTCCTGTACGTCGTGTACAGCGTCTACAACTCGGAAGCCGCCGAAGCGCGCTTCTCGGCCATTGCTTCGGGCCTGTTCATCCTGCCGTTCTTTTTGCTGTCAGCACTCGCGGGTCAACTTGCCGACATGCGCGACAAGGCGAAGATCATCCGCATCGTCAAGGCCTGCGAAATCGCCATCATGCTTGTTGGCGGAACCGGCCTGGTACTCGCGTGGATGGGTGTCGAAGTCGAACAGATCGCCATTCCCCTGATGCTTGCAGCCCTGCTGGCGATGGGCGTGCACTCCACCTTCTTCGGCCCGATCAAGTACGCCATCCTGCCGCAGCATCTGCACGACGGCGAAGTGCTGGCGGGCACCGGACTGGTCGAAGCCGGCACCTATATCGCGATCCTTGCCGGCACGATTCTGGCGGGGTGGATCCCCGTCGAAGTGGCGGCAGGCGGCGTGGTCGTCACTGCATTGATCGGTTACTTCTCCGGTCGGCAGGTTCCCCCTGCCCCGCCGATGATCGAGGCACAGAAGATCGATTTCAATGTGTTCACGTCGTCATGGCGGCTGATTGCCAACACAACGCGGCACCGGCAGGTGTTCATGGCGATCGTTGCGATCAGCTTTTTCTGGACCGTCGGCACGGTGTTGTTCATCCAGTTTCCGCCGCTTGCCAAGAACGTGCTTTCCGCCAGCAAGGAAGTCGCCAGCCTGTTCCTGGTGATGTTCTCTATCGGCATTGCCATCGGGTCGATGTCGATCAACGCGCTGCTCAAGGGCACCGTCTCGGCGCGCTATTCGCCCGCGTCGGTGATCGTGATGGGCCTGTTCATCGCCGCCTTCCATCAGGTTTGCGATTACTGGCCCGCGCATCCCGGCATGCCCCTGATGGACGTGTCCACCTTCATCGCCCAACCCCTCGCCATCCCTCTGCTGCTATGCCTGCTCGGCATCGCCGTGGCCGGCGGGATGTTCGTCGTGCCGCTCTACGCTTTCCTGACGACCGTGGTCGACAAGTCGGAGACAGCCCGCACGATCGCTGCCAACAACATCGTTAATTCCGGGGCCATGGTGGCAGGCTCGCTGCTCGCGGTGGGCCTCAGCGCAGCAGGGGTTGCCATTGTCGATCAGTTGCTGCTTGGCGCCGCGATGTGCGTCGTCTCGGCTTGGCTGGGCTACCTGCTCTACCGCGCGGAACGAGCCGCCAAGGCAGCCTGATCAGGCGATAAACACCATGACTGCCAGGAAGCAGGCACAGTAGGCGATCAGGAAGTCGCGCAAGTCCTGCATGGATATGTGCCGCAGATTGACCGGCTCCGACCGTATATCTGTTTCACGCAGCAGAGCCTCCGCCCGCTTCATCGCCGCCAGCACTTCCGGTTCATGGCGTGGCAGTTCGCGCAAGGCATGGCGGGGCAGTTGGGCGCGGAACGGGTGGCGTGCGGTGCCGTAGGCGGTGCTGGGCGACATGGTCATGACCGAACCTTAACGCTTTATTCACCTTTCGGTATCCCGCCATCTCGCGCTTTTTGCAGGCGTGCCTGTTCGGGACAGTCTGGCGCAAGAAGAAAGAGGCCGCCCCATCAGGGACGGCCTCCGGTGATCGGCCTGCCGATCAAAACTGTTCTGGCAACAGATCAGATGTCGTCGCCAAGCGCACCCTTGACCTTGCCGGCCGCCTGCTGCGCCTCACCCTTGCGCTCTTGCGCGACGCCTTCGCCATGAAGGCGGGCATTGTCGGTCGCCTTGCCCGCTGCCTGCTTGGTGTTACCAATGGCTTCGTTGGCGAGGCCCTTGGCCCGATCGGTCAGTTCACCCATCTTGGATCTCCTTGAATCTTCAGCGACGTTTCATCGCTTCCACGGAGATCAATACGCGCCGAATCCCCCTCGGTTCCGGCTCAAACCGCTCCTGCCATGCGCAGGATAAGGTTCCATTCGTCCGGCCGCACCGAGCCCACGGACAGTCGCGAAAGACGGATCAGATCCATCTCCTGGAGTTCCGGCGTCGCCTTGATCTGCTTGAGGGTGACCGTTTGCGGCAGCTTCTCGACAGGCTTCACCTTGACCGCCGCCCACTTGCCTTCAGGGTCGGTCGGATCGGTCAGCCCGCCTTCGCTGATCACGATCACGCCGACCACTTCAACGCCAATGTTGGAATGATAGAAGAACGCCAGATCACCCGCCTGCATCGTGCGCAGGTTGCGCGCAGCCAGGTGATTGCGCACGCCGTCCCATGTCCCCTCGCCCTCGGCGATAAGGTCATCCCAGCCGTAGACGTCCGGTTCGGACTTCATCAGCCACAAGTTGCGGCCAGCGGTGTCGGCAATGTTGATTTTGGTCATGAAACCCCACGCGAATCCCGTTACAGGCGGTTTCCATAGCGACAATTTTCCGAACTGGAACACCATGCCCCTGCAAACCCTGCCGGTGATCTCGCTCAAGAGCGAGCCCGCAACGCTTTCCCGTGACCTCGGCGAATCCTTTCAGAGCTTCGGCTTTGCCATGGTGCGTGACCACGGTATCGATGCCGACCTGATCGCACGCGCTTGGGCGCTCACTGCCGAATTCTTTGCCCTGCCCGAGGATGAAAAGCGCAGCTACCACATCGATGGACTCGGCGGCGCACGCGGCTACACACCGTTCGGCACCGAGATCGCCAAGGGCGCCAAGCGCCACGACCTCAAGGAATTCTGGCACGTCGGTCGCGATCTGCCGGCGGACCATCCACTCGCTGCGATGTCGATGTTCCCAAACATCTGGCCAACCCGCCCCGCAGGCTTCCGCGAGACTTTCGAAGCGCTCTATGCCGAATTCGACCGCGTCGGCGCGCGCATTCTCTCGCGCATCGCGGTGTGGCTGGGGCTCGACGAGCACTGGTTCGATCCGGCGATCGAGGATGGCAACTCGGTCATGCGCCTGCTGCACTATCCGCCGCTGCCTGCCGATGCGGAGCCCGGTGCAATTCGCGCCGGCGCGCACGAGGATATCAACCTGATCACGCTGCTGCTGGGCGCCGAGGAAGCGGGTCTCGAACTGCTGACCAAGCAGGGCGAATGGATCGGCGTCTCGCCACCCGAAGGCGCGCTGGTCGTCAACATCGGTGACATGCTGCAGCGCCTGACCAACCACGTCCTGCCCTCGACCACGCACCGCGTGCGCAACCCCGAAGGCGAGCGCGCCCGCCACAGTCGCTATTCCATGCCCTTCTTCCTGCACCTGCGCAGCGACTTCCCGTTCAAGACGCTGGACCAGTGCATCACGCCGCAGAACCCCGACCGTTACCCGGTCTCGATCACCGCTGATGACTACCTGCAGGAACGCCTGCGCGAGATCGGGCTGAAGAAGTGAAGGTGAGCGACGCCGCGCTTCATCCCTAAGCGCGGTGTCGCACCCTCACCCCGCAGGCCGCTCCACCGGGACAACGTTGTACTTCCGCACCTCGTCCTGGCTCAGGCAATAGCGCGTCGAAGGGTTCTCCTTGGTCGCCACTGCCTGCTGCTTGTACATCACCTCGGTCAGCAGCTTGCGGCTGATACCCATGCGGATCAGGAAATCGTTGTCCTCGCTGGCGAGAAGCGCACTCGCCTGCTCGATCTCTCCGATCAGCCGCGTCGTCTCCTCGGTGCCTTCGTCGACCGATATCTCGATCACGTCGCGGTCGCCGGTGTGCGTAAACATGTGGACCATGAACATGCCGCCGGGCTCCACAAACCGGCGATCGCCCCCCATGAACACGAAATTGCAGGCAGAAAAACAGGTCCACCCCGCAGGAATGCGGGTGACCATGCCGGGGTAGGACCGAATCACCTTCCCCGCACGATTTCCGGCCGCAGCATCCCCCCCGCGCGATTTCAGCCAGACCTCCTCGATCCGCTCGTCCGCATCGATTGCCGCCTTCAGCCGTTCAGGCAGGCGCGAATCGATGATGCCATCGGCGATCAGCACCCGCTTGCCGCCCTTGTCGACTGGGGTCAGCGTCATCGCCTTGGCAACGCCCCAATCCGGCTTTTCAGGGCATGTCGGGTTCCGTGGGTCCATTGCGACCGGTTTTGCGGCCCCGGTGCCCACCAGCAAGGCAAGAAGCGGGAGAACCAGCCGCATCAGGCCGCCAGCGAGTAACGTGCCGAGCCCGGCGCGCGACACATGCGCTTGTTCGCGGTGGTCTCCTCACCGTTGACGATGATGACGTCGGTCACGGTGATGCACTGGCGTCCAACCGCTCCGTTCGAAGCTACCTCGTCATTGCGCGCGGTGATTGTCGAAGTGCCCGAGACGTTCTCGCGCGTGTTCGACGTCCATGACGAGCTGCTGCCCACCTCCTCGCCACGTGTCGCTTCCACCGTTGCCTCGGCAGCCTGCTTCTGCTCCTCGGGATCGAGGCGGCAGGCGATCGCATTGGTGAGGGTGTCCGCAAACTCGGCGGAGGGAAAATAGCTGCCAATGCCAGCCGAACTGGCTGCACGGCCAATGCCCTGCCCGAGCAATCCCCCGAGGACCGACGACCCGGCACTCTTGCTCTTGCCCTTGGGGCAGCCGTCCGTGCTTTTCTGAGATGACGACGAACTGCGCGGGATGGACGGGATGCTGAAACCCCCGAACTGCGCCGAAGCCTGGCTTGCCACCAGGGCAATGGCGGCGAAAGTTGCCGCGATGCGGCAGGAGGTGGCGAAAGGCGTGGGCGCGCGACGCATGACAAGTCTTTCCAACAATGTAGCTTGTGCGGCCCTTTAGTTGATTGAACGCTAGCAAGGCTGTGATCTTCGTCAATCGCGGCGCGACGGGCTGATCACATCGCCGGCCTCGAAAGCCTGGTGCACCAACGCAAAAGGCCGCCCGAAGGCGGCCTTTTGAAGGAGGGATGGTGGAGCCTAGCGGGATCGAACCGCTGACCTCCTGCATGCCATGCAGGCGCTCTCCCAGCTGAGCTAAGGCCCCATTTCCCATCAGGTTCACCCTGGGAGGCGAACCGTTCCGGCGGTGTATCTCGCCGGGAGCCGCGCCTCTAAGGGAGGTTGTCTTGGCTGGCAAGACGAAAAAACCGTCCCGGGAAATTTTTTGGGGCCGGCCCGAAAACCGGCCCCGAAAACATCAAACTTCGTCGTCGTCGCCGTCGTGGCCGGCAACGCCCAGATCATCGTCACCGCCGAGGTCAACGTCGTTGTCCGGCGAATCGCCGTCCTCGTCGATGTCGAGATCCTCGTCGGCCAGATCGACGTCAGGCGCGACGTCGGCCTTTTCCTTCTGGATCTCTTCGTACGGAATCGGCTGCTTCGACTTGAGCACCGGCTCGGCGGTCCAGGTGTACTTGCACTCGACGCAGGTGATCGGGTCAGCATTGCCCAGATCGTAGAAGCGGGTGCCGCACTTCGGACAGCTGTGCTTGGCGCCCCATTCCGGCTTGACCATGAAACTTCCTCAAGACTGGCCCGGCAGGACAGAACATCGCCGGGCGGAGAAACTGCACGCTTGATGGGTCCGCGCTCCCGCGGAATCAAGAGAGCGCGCGCCTTGCCATAGCGGCGCGCTGCTGTCAAAAGCCGCGCGCTTTATCGGCCCTCCCCGCTTCGAAAGTAGAGATTCCGTGTCCTCTCACGATCCGGCGCAGATGCGCCCCCGCCGCTTCACTGCCAACGGTCCCCTGAAGGGCCGCATCCGCGTGCCCGGCGACAAGTCGATCAGCCACCGCTCGATCATGCTCGGCGCCCTGGCCGTTGGCGAAACGCGCGTGACTGGCCTGCTCGAAGGCGAGGACGTCCTCTCCACCGCCGCAGCGATGCGCGCCATGGGCGCGACCATCGAGCGAGATGCCGATGGCATGTGGCACGTCCACGGCGTCGGCGTTGGCGGCCTCCTGCAGCCGCAACAGGCGCTCGACATGGGCAACTCCGGCACCTCGACGCGCCTGCTGATGGGCCTCGTCGCCAGCCACCCGATCACGGCAACGTTCGTCGGCGACGCCTCGCTGTCCAAGCGCCCGATGGGACGCGTGATCGACCCGCTCTCGACCATGGGCGCGGAATTCACCGCCAGCCCCGGCGGCCGCCTCCCGCTCACCTTGCGCGGCATTTCGCCCGCGGTGCCGATCGCATACCGCCTGCCCGTAGCCTCGGCGCAGGTGAAGAGCGCCATCCTCCTCGCAGGGCTCAACACCCCCGGCGTAACCACCGTCATCGAACCAATCCCCACCCGCGACCATTCCGAGCGTATGCTGCGCGGTTTCGGCGCGGAGTTGACGGTCGACGTGGCAGATGACGGCACGCGCGTGATCAAGGTCCGCGGCGAGGCCGAGTTCAAGCCGCAGGACATCGTCGTCCCCGGCGATCCCTCCTCCGCCGCCTTCTTCGTCGTCGCCGCACTGCTGGTCGAAGGCTCTGACCTGATTGTCGAGAACGTCGGCCTCAACCCCACCCGCGCCGCGCTGTTCGACGTGCTGCGCCTGATGGGCGGCAGCATCGAGGAACTCGACCGCCGCGACGTTGGCGGCGAACCCGTGGCTGACCTGCGCGTGCGCCATTCGCTGCTGACCGGCATCGACGTCGATCCCGCCGTGGTCCCGAGCATGGTGGACGAGTTCCCGATCCTGTTCGTCGCCGCCGCGCTCGCCAAGGGCCGCACCGTCACCACCGGGCTCGAGGAACTGCGCGTCAAGGAGAGCGACCGCATCAGCGCCATGCGCGCCGCGCTGGAACTCGCCGGAGCCAAGGTCACCGAAACCGAGGACGGGTTGATCATCGACGGCACCGGCGGCGATCCGCTCCCCGGCACGGCGGAAGGCGCCAGCGTCGTCACCCACCTCGATCACCGCATCGCCATGAGCATGGCCATCGCCGGCATCGCCAGCAAGCGCGGCGTCGAAGTGGACGACACCCGCCCCATCGCCACCAGCTTTCCGGTCTTCGAAAGCCTGCTCGAGGGCGCAACGCGTTGACCAGCCACGATCTGGCCAACCTCGTCGGCTTCTGCGGCACCGCCTGCATCATCTTCGCCTACGGCTATGCCACCCGGCAGGACCAGCCCAATCCCTTCGTGCAGCACGGCGTCAACCTGCTTGGCGCCGCGCTGCTGACGATCTCGCTGCTGTTCAACATGAATCCCGCCTCGTTCGTGCTGGAGTTCTTCTGGGCCGCAATTGCGATATGGGGGCTGGTGAAGGCCTTCCGCAACCGGAGTTCGAACCCGTGATCATCGCCGTCGACGGCCCGACCGCCTCGGGCAAGGGCACCATCGCCAAGGCGCTCGCCGCGCATTACGGCCTGCCTCACCTCGACACCGGCCTGCTCTACCGCGCGGTTGGACGGCAGGTGTTCCTGAGCGGCGGCAACCCGGACGATCCCGCAGCAGCTCTCGCCGCCGGCGCCTTTCCGGAAAGCCTGCTGGCTGACCCCGAACTGCGCAGCGAAGAGACCGGTGGCTATGCCAGCCGCGTCTCCATCCACCCCGCCGTCCGCGCCGCGCTGCTCGAACGCCAGCAGGCCTTTGCCGGCCAACCCGGCGGCGCCGTCCTCGACGGCCGCGACATAGCCACCGTCATCGCCCCCCAAGCCGACGCCAAGCTCTTCGTCACGGCCAGCGTAAGCGCCCGTGCGATGCGACGCTGGGTCGAGATGAAGCAGCTGGGCAAGAACGTCGAACGCGCCGAAATCGAAGCCGACCTCGAAGCCCGCGACGAACGCGACCGCAACCGCGCCGAAGCCCCGCTGCGGCAGGCGAAAGGCGCAGCGCTGCTCGATACCTCGAACCTGACCAAGGAAATGGCCGTGGCGACGGCGATTGCTCTGGTCGAAAAGCAGATCGCGGCGAAGGGCTAGGCCGCAGCCTTGCCTTCGCCGGTGGCGTCCACCACCGCAGTCTGGAAAACACAGGTTTCGCCGACACCTTTCAGCGCGATCATGTTCGGCGGGCCGAACGACGACCGATCGGTTGCCCGCAACCAGGTGCTTTCGGAAATGGCGATGCCATTGGCGGCGGCAGTGCCTTCGAGGCGCGCGGCAATGTTCACGGTGTCGCCCCAATAGTCATAGGCCATGCGGGTCGCCCCGATCACGCCGCCGACGACCGGTCCGGAATGGATGCCTGCTCTCAGCCCGACTTCGTCAACGCCGGCAACCCTGCGCAGCTCGTCGACGCCGCAAAGCACGGCACGGGCAAAGGCAATGGCCGCATCTGCACTGTTGCCACTCGGTACGTTGCCGCCTGCAATGGCGAGGTAGGCGTCTCCGACCGTCTTGACCTTCTCGACTCCATGCTCGCGCGCGCAGGCGTCGGCGTGGTTGAAGAAGCTGTTCAGCAGCTCCACCAGATGCCCCGGCGACACCCGCTTCGCCAGCTTCGAGAAGCCGACCATGTCGATGAAGATGACGCTCGCATCGGCATAGGAATCGGCCACCATCTGCCCGGTGCGGATGCGCTCGACTGCCGTCGGCGGCAGCATGTTGAGCACCAGCTCCTCGTTCCGCGCTCGTTCTGCATCCAGTGAATCCGCCAGCATGAATGCGGCCCTGCTCGTCCGGCCGACGGCAAGATTGATCGCGGCCATGACCAGCGCGCCGCTCAGATAGCTGAGCAGCGCATAGGCCAGTGCGGCGTCTGCCGCCTGTCCGGGAAGGACTTGCCCGAGCCAGCCGATCAGGTCGCAACCCAGCCACGCCAGGAACAATCGCGGACGGCCGGCCAGCGTTACCGCAGCAAATGCCGTGATGGCGAGGCGGTTGACCACGCCAACCGCATGAAGATCGTCGTGAATGTGCAGGAGGTGATCGAACAGCACGAAGTTGATCCGGGCCACGATCAACGAAATCGCCAGCAAGGCAGCGAAATCGACCATTGGGTGGCGGACGTAGTCTCGCCAGAAGGTGGCGCCAATGTAGATGCCGGTCGTCATCAAGGCCACGCCCAGCCAGAATGCCAGACGGGCGTTCTCGACCGGGTCCAGATAGAGCGGATTAACCACCGAATAGGCGAGCATGACAGACATGAACAGGACCGAGTAGAGCCGCACGAACGGCGTGCGCAGCGTTCGCGCAGTCTCGTTGTAGCGGGCTTCCGTGGCCCGGTCGCCAAACGTGCTGAACACCCCCGGCTGCTCCATGGCGGTTCTCCTCGCAATGTTCTGTATCAGCCGATGCTTAACAGGTTCTCCCCGCCCCGAGCCAAAGCCGCAAAGCGCCCCATTTTCCTTGCTTTTCCCGGCCCATGCGCCTAAGCGCCGCCCGTCCGTGAAGGCTTTCGCCCGATCGGATGCCTTCGGCAGCATTCGGCTCCGGGGGCGGTTCGGCCCTTTTTGGCCCACGGCCCGCATGGGGCGGTACGTGGAGGAAAGACCGGCGGAAACAACCGCCTGGCCGGAATACCTAGAAACAGGAAGCTTGGATAATGGCTACCAACCCGTCGCGCGACGATTTCGCCGCGCTGCTTGACGAATCGCTTGGCGGAGCCGCCAACGGTGGCTTCGAAGGCCGCGTCGTCAAGGGCACCATCACCGCCATCGAAAACGACAAGGCCGTCATCGACGTGGGCCTGAAGAGCGAGGGCCGCGTTGCCCTGCGCGAATTCGCCGCCCCCGGCCAGGCGCACGGCCTCAAGGTCGGCGACGAAGTCGAAGTCTACGTCGACCGCGTCGAGAACGCCGACGGCGAAGCAATGCTCAGCCGCGACCGCGCCCGCCGCGAAGCCGCGTGGGACAAGCTCGAGAACGAATTCGGCGAAGGCAAGCGCGTTGAAGGCGTGATCTTCGGCCGCGTGAAGGGCGGCTTCACCGTCGACCTCGACGGCGCCGTTGCCTTCCTCCCCGGCTCGCAGGTAGACATCCGCCCGGTCCGCGACGTGACCCCGCTGATGGACATGCCGCAGCCGTTCCAGATCCTCAAGATGGACCGCCGCCGCGGCAACATCGTCGTCTCGCGTCGTGCGGTGCTGGAAGAAACCCGCGCCGAACAGCGCTCGGGCCTGATCCAGAACCTCAAGGAAGGCCAGATCATCGACGGCGTCGTCAAGAACATCACCGACTACGGTGCGTTCGTGGACCTCGGCGGCATCGACGGCCTGCTCCACGTGACGGACATGAGCTACAAGCGCGTCAACCATCCGTCGGAAGTGATCGCGATCGGCGATACCGTGCGCGTCCAGATCATCCGCATCAACCAGGACACGCAGCGCATCAGCCTCGGCATGAAGCAGCTTGAAAGCGATCCGTGGGATGGCGTCGCCGCCAAGTACCCGGTCGGCGCGAAGCTGCACGGCGTTGTCACCAACATCACCGAATACGGCGCGTTCGTGGAACTGGAAGCGGGCATCGAAGGCCTCGTCCACGTTTCGGAAATGTCGTGGACCAAGAAGAACGTCCACCCCGGCAAGATCGTCTCGACCT
>OFDC01001431.1_pt1 | contig 12715 bp, 10 predicted proteins | sample 1520941 | NCBI WGS metagenome assembly OFDC01 (sample SAMEA94258168, study PRJEB24077) | hot springs metagenome | biome: Aquatic biome; feature: Water | place: India | collected 2012-12-06 | depth 5 m | reverse complement strand
ACCCCCCGCCGGACCCGGCCGCCGACTACGAGGCCTTCATCGCCCACGGCATGAAGAACGCCCGCACCATCGGCAGCCCCGCCTATCCCTGGGACGAGGCGGACCTGCGCGAGGTGTCGCTGACCGAGAATTTCCAGCGCGAGCAGATGACCGTCGCCGAGGAATGCGTCGCGTTCCAGCACTTCCTCAAGACCGACGGTGACGTCGACGCGGTCGCCAAACGGTTTGGCCAGACCCGCCGCTTCATCGAGGGACGGCTGCGCCTCGCCGATCTTGCCGAACCGATCTTCGAAGCCCTGGCCGCGGGCAAGATCTCCTACGAGATGGCCAAGGCCTACGGCTCGACGGCCGACAAGGCCAAGCAGGAGCGCGTGTTCGAGCAGTATGGTCACTCGTCCTACGTCAACGCCGACCAGATCCGTCGCGCGATCGCCAACGACACGATGAAGGCGACGGATCCGATCGCGATCCTGGTCGGTGCCGATGCCTATGTCGCCGCGGGCGGCCGCATCGAGCGCGAACTGTTCAGCGAGGACGGTGACCGCTGGACCGACCCGGAACTCGCGCAGACGCTCGCTGCCTCGCTGATGGAGGCCGAGGCCAAGCGGCTCGGCGAGGAACTGGGCGTCGCATGGGTGCGCCCCGTCGCCACGACCAGCCTCTACGGCATCACGTCCGACCTCCACCGCGTGACGCTGCCGGCAGCGCCGCTGACGGACGAGGAACAGACGCGCTGCGACAAGATCGAGGAGCGCGTGCAGGTCATCGAGAGCGATATGGAGGACGAGGGTATCGATGACGACACCTATGCCGCGCTCGATGCGGAATGGCTCCTTGCCAAGATTGATCAGGATCACGCCGACCTCGCCGCGATAGTCGGCGTCGATGGTGCCGGGGGCATTGGCGACCGTCACGCCATGCTTGGCCGCCAGCCCGGAGCGCGGCCGGACCTGGGCCTCGAATCCCACCGGCAGGGCGATCGAAATGCCCGTCGGCACGATCTTCCGCTCCAGCGGCCCGAGCTCGATGTCCTGGTCGATGGCGGCCAGCAGGTCGGCGCCGGCGGCCGAGGCCGTCGCATAGTCTGGAAGCTGCAGGTCGCGACCATGCGGCAACCGCACCACCTCGATCTCGATGCTCTCGACGCCCTTCATCGTTCCCCCGTCAAATGCCAGCCCGAGCTGGGCCCGATCACTCCGCCGCCTGCTTCCGGGCCGCTTCCGCCAGATGAAGTGCGATCCGGCCGGCAAGGCGGCCCGCGACATCGCCCTTGCCCAGCGGCGGCCAGTCCTCGGTGCCGGCGGCGGTGATCAGATGAACGGTATTGCGTTCGCCGCCGAAGGTGCCGGTCGCCGGCGACACGTCGTTGGCGACGATCCAGTCACAGCCCTTGCGGATGCGCTTGTCGATCGCGTTGGCCACCACGTTCTCGGTCTCGGCGGCGAAACCAACCACCAGCGCCGGCCGCTTCGGGCCGGCCTTGGACAGCGTGGCCAGGATGTCGGGATTGGGTGCCAGTTCGAGGGCCGGCGGCGGGGCGCCTGCCTTCTTCTTGATCTTGCCGGTGGCCGGCCGGGCGGCCTTCCAGTCGGCCACGGCGGCAGCACAGACGGCGATGTCGAGCGCGCCCGCGTCGATACAGGCGGCCAGCATCTGGTCGGCCGAGTCGATCTTCACGACCTTCACGCCGGACGGATCGGGCACGGCGACCGGCCCGCTCACCAGCGTCACGTCGGCACCGAGTCCAGCCAGCGCGGCGGCGATGGCGTGGCCCTGCTTGCCCGAGGAATGGTTGGAGATGAAGCGCACCGGGTCGAGCGCCTCGCGGGTCGGGCCCGAGGTCACCAGCGCGCGCTTGCCGGCGAGAGGCCGCTCACGCACCAGCATGGATTCGATGGCGGCCACGATTTCGGCCGGCTCCGACATGCGGCCGGGACCGTGCTCGTTGCAGGCCATGGCGCCGTCGTTCGGGCCGACGAAGGTGACGCCGCGCTTCTTCAACGTCTCGACGTTGGCCACGGTCGCGGCATGCGTCCACATGCGGACGTTCATCGCCGGCGCGGCCAGCACCGGCTTGTCGGTGGCGAGCAGCACGGTCGAGGCGAGATCGTCGGCCAGCCCGCCGGCCATGCGGGCCAGCATGTTGGCGGTGGCCGGCGCCACGACCAGCAGGTCGGCGTCGCGCGAAAGCTGGATGTGGCCCATCTCGCTCTCGTCGGTGAGCGAGAACATGTCGCCGTAGACACGGTCCTCGGACAAGGCCTGCAGGGTGAGCGGCGTCACGAACTTCGCGCCCGCTTCGGTGAGGACGCAACGCACCGAGGCGCCGCGCCCGCGCAGGAGCCGGATCAGTTCCGCCGACTTGAAGGCCGCGATTCCGCCCGCGACGATCAGCAGGATACGCTTGCCGTGCAACATGGGCTTGAGCCTATCACAAGAGGCGGGTGACGACAGTATAGAGGCCGGTGGCCAGCAGGGCCCAGAACACGGCCAGGCGGAACTGCTCGACCGAGAGGCGCGAGCGGATGCGCTGGCCGAGCCACATGCCGCCGATGGCCGGCAGGACCGCGGCCCCCGAGACCATGGCGCGCGGCCCGTCGAGCACGCCGAAGAACAGCAGCGACGCCGTCAGGGTCAGCGACGTGGCGCACAGGACGACGCCCAGCGTCTGGACGAGTTCGACCGGCTTGATGTCGAGGCCCTGGAGATAGGGCATCAACGGCACGATCGGCACCCCGACCAGGCCCGCCACGAAACCCGACACCACGCCGATGACCGGTGCCAGCGGCTTCTCGAGATCGGCATGGATGGTGAGCCGGATGCGGAAAAGGCCGAGGGCGGCGTAGATGATCAGCACCGTGCCCAGCACGATGAAGGCCCAGTTCGGCCCCTTCTGGCCGATCAGCCAGACCGTGAGATAGAGAACGACCGTCAGCGGCAGCATGAGCGGCCACTGACGCCGCACGATGTGCCAGAAATGGCCGCCCACGGCCGCCTGCCAGACATTGGTGACGATGGTCGGCAGGGCGATCAATGCGATCGCTTCCGACAGCGGCAGGAACAGCGACGTCAGGGCGATGGAAATGGCCGGCAGGCCGAGCCCCACCAGCCCCTTGACCGTGCCGGCGAGCAGGAAGATCGCGAGGCCGATGACGATCTGGTCGGTCGTCACGGGTCAGTGCCACCACGCGGCGATGGCGGCGATCAGGGCCAGGACGGCAACCACTTCCGCGAAGCGTGGCCGGAACTGGCTGGATTGCGGCGGCTGATCGGCATCGCGCTCCGCCTTGCGCCGCTCGTGCTCGGCCACGAGGTGCAGGCTGTCGATCAGGCGCGGCAGGCGGCGCAGACCCTTTGCCAGGTCCTCGGCGGCGCGACCCATCGTGGCGCGCGGACCGAAATGCGTGACCATCCAGTCCTCGATCAGCGGCCGCGCCAGCTCCCAGATGTTGACGTTGGGATTGAGCTTGGTGCCCATGCCCTCGGCCATCAGCATGGTCTTCTGCAGCAGCAGGAGCTGCGGCTGCGCGCTCATCTCGAACTGTTCAGTGACACGCAGCATCTGGGCGAGCAGGCGGGCGATCGAGATCTGGTGGCTGGGCTTGCCGAAGATCGGCTCGCCGATCGAGCGGCAGGCCTGGGCGAAGATCTCGAGCGACTGGTCGGGCGGGACGTAGCCGGCGCGGAACTGAACCTCGGCGACGGCGTGGTAGTCGCGGCGCAGGAAGGCCACCAGCAACTCGGCGAGATAGCCGCGCGTATCCTCGTCGACGCGGCCCATGATGCCGAAATCGACCGGGACGATGGTGCCCTGGCGGTCGACGAAGGCGTTGCCGCCATGCATATCGGCATGGAAGAAGCCGTCGCGGAACACCTGGTAGAAGAAGGCCTCGGCGCACTTGCGCATGATCTCGTGCGGATCGTGGCCGGCGGCGATGATGGCGTCGCGGTCGCCGATCGGGATGCCGTCGACGCGCTCCTGCGTCATCACGCGTTCGGCGGTGCGGTCCCAGTCGATCCGGGGCGCGCGGTAGTTGGGATCGTCGGCGAAATTCTCGCCCAGCTCCTCGGCGGCCGCCGCTTCCATGCGCAGGTCCATCTCGACCCGCACCACGTCGGCGAAGGCGCGCACCGATTCGACCGGCTTCAGGCGGCGGAAGCGCGGCTGGGTGCGCTCGACCAGCTCGGCCATCCAGTAGAAGAGGTCGAGATCCTGCTCGAAGGCCTTCCCGATGCCCGGCCGCAGCACTTTCACGGCGACGTCGCGGCCGTCGGTCGTGACCGCGAAGTGGACCTGCGCGATCGAGGCGGCCGCGACCGGCACGTCGTCGAAACTGGAGAAGACGGCGGCGAGCGGCTGTCCCAGCTCGCTTTCGACGATGCGGCGCGCCTCCGCGCCGGGGAAGGCCGGAATATGGTCCTGCAGGCGGGCGAGATCGGCGGCCACTTCCTCGCTGAACAGATCGGCGCGGGTCGACAGCGCCTGGCCGAGCTTGATGAAGGACGGACCCATGTCCTGCAGCGCCGCCGCCAGCCGTTCGCCCGGACGGCGCGTGTCGCCGCGCGGCGCGAACAGGCGCGCCCAGGCGATCAGCGCCGGCGCGATGCCCAGCGACTCGAGAGGAAACAGCGCATCGTGACGCGCGAAGCTCACCGCCATACGCAGCAGGCGCCAACCGTTGCGTAGCGCGCGGAACATCTAGATGCGCCAGCCCTGGTGCAGCGCCACGACGCCCAGCGACATGTCGCGCCACGAGACATTGGCGAACCCGGCCGCCCGCATGCGCGTCGCCAGCTCGCGCTGCGGCGGGAAGCGGCGGATGCTTTCATGCAGGTAACGATAGGAATCGGCATCCTTGGCGATGATCCTGCCGAAGAACGGCAGCGCGCGTTCGGAATAGGCGTCGTAAACCCGGCCGACCGGCGCCGAGGTGACCTTGCTGAATTCGAGACAGTAGAAGCGCCCGCCCGGCTTCAGCACGCGATGGGCGTCGCGCAGCGCCTGGTCGATGTCCGTCACGTTCCGCAGGCCAAAGGCGATCGTGTAGACGTCGAACGAACGATCGGGGAACGGCAGGTGCTCGGCATCGCCGGTCGCCCAGGTGAGCCCGCGCAGCAGCCCACGATCGACGGCGCGGTCCCGGCCGACTTCCAGCATCGCCGGATTGATGTCGCAGACCGTGACGTCGGGCCGCTCGCCCTGCCGGCGCAGCAGGCGGAAGGCGATGTCGCCGGTACCGCCGGCCACATCCAGCAGCTTCTCGCCGGCACGCGGATTCACCACGTCGACCATGGTGTTCTTCCAGAGTCGGTGCACGCCGCCCGACATCAGGTCGTTCATCAGGTCGTAGCGCGGGGCCACGCTGGCGAACACCTCGCGCACCATGCCGGCCTTCTCGGCCGCCGGCACGTCGCGGAATCCGAAGGACGCACGGCCGTCCGGGGCCTGTCCCTCGGGGCGGGCTGCGCTAGGATCGTCGGGAACGGCTGGGTCCATGGGGCCGCAACCTAGAGGAATCGCCATGCTGCTGAAAGACCGGGTCATCCTGATCACCAACGTCGAGAAATTCGCAGGGCACGGCACCACAAGGGTCGCGCTGGCCCAGGGCGCGACCGTGCTGGCGCACGATCCGTCGTTCGACACGCCGAGCGCCCGCCACAAGTACGAATCGCAGTTTCCCGGCGCCCATGCGCTGTCGGCCGTCGAGCCGGCGGCGATGGTCGAGCTGGCGCTGAAGCGGCACGGTCATATCGACGCGCTGGTCAACAACGACGCCTACCCGGCCCTGCGCGCACCGCTCGGCGAGGCGCGGATCGAGGATTTCCGCGACGCGCTGGAGGTCATGGCCGTGGCGCCGTTCCGGCTGACGCAGCTCGTCGCGCCGTCGATGCGCAAGCGCAAGTCGGGCCGCATCGTGTTCGTCTCATCGGCCGCGCCGCTGCGCGGCATCGCCAACTACGCGCCCTATGTCTCGGCGCGCGCGGCGGGCAACGGCCTCGTCTCCTCGCTCGCCAAGGAACTGGGGCGCGACGGCATCACCGTGAACGCGGTCGGCTCGAACTATGTCGAGAACCCCGACTACTTCCCGCCGGCGCTGCTCGCCAATCGCGAGGCGATGGCCAAGATGACCGCGCAGATTCCGCTCGGTCGTCTCGGCAAGTCGGACGAACTCGGCGCGACGATCTGCTTTCTCTGCTCCGATGGCGCCGGCTTCATCACCGGCCATGTTCTGCCTCACGCCGGAGGCTGGGCGTGACATCGGCAAATTTCGCATGCACTATCCCTGCATAACAAACGCCGCGCAGGTCTGACCGAAGCAGCGGCTGCCAGGGAGAAACGTCGAGACACGTCGGGAAACCGGCGCGCTTCCCCTTGGCCGAATCGGTCCGAGGACGGCGCATGGGAAGACAGATTGTCCACCGCCTGCTGATCTCGTTCCCCGCTCTGCTCGGGGTTCTCTTCCTGTGCTTCTGTCTCCTGCAGGTGGTGCCCGCCGACCCGGCGATGATCATCGCCGGGCCCGACGCCAAGGCCGAGACCATCGCGGCAATCCGCCTGGAGCTCGGTCTCGACCGCCCGATCCCGGTCCAGTTCGCCGAATATATCGGCCGCGTCCTGCGCGGCGATCTCGGCCGCTCCATCATCTCCAACAAGATGGTGAGCGAGGAACTGGCGCTGACCATCGGCCCGACGGTCGAGCTGATGCTGGGCGGCATGCTGATCGCCATTCCGTTCGGCCTGACCCTGGGCACGCTCGCCGCCGTGCGCCGCGGCACCCTGGTCGATCGCGCCATCATGGCGATCTCCGTCGCGGGCGTATCGATGCCGGTCTTCTTCATTGGCCTGGTCCTGATCCAGTACATGGGCTTCCAGTGGGGCCTGTTCCCCTTCACCGGCCGCACCGGCCCGATCTGGGACGGAGGCCTGCCCAGCCTCGTGCTGCCGGCGCTGACGCTGGGCAGCGTGCTGATCGGCCCGATCGCGCGGCTGACGCGCACCGCGGTACTGGAGGTGCTGGGGGCCGACTATGTCCGCACCGCGCGCGCCAAGGGCCTGCGCGAGACGGTGGTGATCATTCACCACGCGCTGCGCAACGCGATGATCCCCGTGGTCACGCTGATCGGCCTGCAGGCGGCGTTCCTGCTGGGCGGCGCCGTCGTGACCGAGACGATGTTCTCGTGGCCGGGCGTCGGACGGCTGGCCGTCGGCGCCATCGTCTCCAGCGATTTCCCGACGGCGCAGGGCGCGATCATGATTCTCGCGATCGCCTTCCTGTCGATCAACCTGATCGTCGACGTCCTGTACGTCTATCTCGATCCGAGGATGCAGCGGTCATGAGCGTCGACGCCCTCAACGCCGCCCCCGCCCGCACCGAAGAGAACGGCCTTTTCGCCCGATCCGGCGTCCTGCGCCGGCTGATGCGCGACAAGGTCGCCGTGGTGGCCGCCCTGCTGCTGGCCACGATCGGCCTCGCCGCCATCTTCGCGCCGCTCGTCGCGCCCTACGATCCCTACCTCACCGATCTCACCAAGGTGATGCAGCCGCCCAGCGCCGAGCACTGGTTCGGCACCGACAATACCGGCCGCGACATACTGAGCCGCGTCATCTACGGGGCGCGCAACACGCTGATGCTCGGCCTGGTCGGCGTCATCGTCGGCGGCTTCCTGGGTGGCTTCCTCGGCATCATCGCGGCCTATAATCGCCGCCTCGACGGCTGGATCATGCGCCTGGTCGACGTGATGCTGGCCTTCCCGGCGATCCTGATCGGCCTTGCGGTGGCGGCGATCTTCGGCGCCGGCCTCACCGCCGTGGTGATCGCGCTGGTGGTGGCGACCGTGCCGGACGTGGCGCGCGTGGCGCGTGGTGCTGCGATCGGCATCATGAGCCAGGAATTCATGGAGGCCGGCCGCGCCGTCGGCGTCTCCGACCGCACGCTGATCTGGCGCTATCTCACCCTCAACTGCATCTCGACCATCTTCGTGTTCCTGACGCTGCGCTTCGGCCAGATCATCCTGATCGGCTCGGCGCTGGGCTTCCTCGGCATGGGCGCCCAGCCGCCGACCGCCGAACTCGGCATGATGGCGGCGCAAGGCCGCGACTTCCTGTTCATGGCGCCGCACATCGCGACGATCCCGAGCTTCGCGATCTTCGTCATCGTGCTGGCCGCCAACCTTCTGGGCGACGCACTCCGCGACGTCCTCGATCCGAGGCTGCAAACATGATCAGACACGTTCTGAGCGCAGCGTTCGCGTTGAGTATCGCGTATCCGGCCACGGCGCAGACCCTCAACATGATGAAGTCGATCGATGCGCCGCACTACGACGCCCAGCGCACGACCTGGGGGCCGACCTCCGACATCGTCAACATGTTCCAGGACACGCTGGTCGCGCTCGACTGGGACGGCAAGACACCGATCCCCTATCTCGCCAAGTCTTGGACGGTCAGTCCGGACGGCAAGACCTATACGTTCAAGCTGCGCGACGACGTGACGTTCTGCAGCGGCAAGAAGTTCACGGCCGAAGACGTCATCTACTCCTTCAAGCGGCTCAAGAGCCCCGAAATCAAGGGGCCCTTCGCCTGGCGCGCCGGCGACATCAAGGAATTGCGCGCACCCGATCCCTACACGGTCGAATACGAGCTGGTGGAGCCGTTCTCCGAGCTGCTGCTGCAGCTCACAATGTTCACCAACGTCATCCACAACAAGGAAAGCGTGGAGGCGCTGGGCAAGGACTACGGCATCAAGGGCGCGGACGGCACAGGGCCCTGGTGTTTCGACAGCTGGCAACCCCGCACCCAGATCGTGCTGAAGCGGCACGATGCCTACAAGTGGGGTCCCTCGATGTATGCCAACAAGGGGCCGGTGAAGTTCGAGAGGCTGGTCATCAAGATCGTGCCCGAGGATTCGAGCCGCGTCGCCGCCATGATGGCCGGCCAATTCGACATCACGCATCAGTTTCCGTCGCAATTCATCGCCCAAGCCAAGGCGGCGCCGATGCTGCAGGTCCAGGAAGCGAAGCCCAACTTCCAGCTCCTGTACTTCGGCTTCAAGACCACGCGCCCGATGGTGGCGGACAAGCGCGTGCGCGAAGCGATGAGCATCGCCATCAACCGCGCCGAGCTCGCCAAGGCGATCCTGCTGGGCAACGCCGACCCCGCCTTTACCGACGTCGACCCCGACGCCCTGGATTTCGACCCGAAGACCCGGGACATCGTGAAGGAGGATCTCGAGCGGGCGAAGAAGCTGCTCGACGAAGCGGGCTGGAAGCCCGGCGCCGACGGCGTGCGCGAGAAGGACGGGATCAAGCTGCAGCCCAAGGTCTATTACACGCAAGCCGGCAACACGCCCCGCATCGCCGAGGCGATCCAGGGATACCTGAGGCGCATCGGCGTGCAGTGGCAGCTCCAGCCCTGGGACTCGACCATCGCGGCGGCCAAGATGGCCGAGCAGGACTACGAGATCTGGTCGGTGACCGTGCCCTACCTGTCGGCCGGCGACCTGATGAACATCTACTTCAATTCGAAGAACATCCCGACGCCCAACCGCATGAACTGGAAGGACGCCGAAACCGACGATTGGCTGGCCCGGGGGCGCGCCGCGCTGACCGAAGCCGACCGCGCCAAATACTACGCGATGGTGCAGCAGAAGGTGATGCGCGAGCACCTCTGGATCCCGGTGCTGAACATCAACATGCACCAGGTCACCAACAAGAAGCTGAAGGGCGCACGCCCGCACATGATCTACCAGAACACCTTCTACAAGGGTCTCGACGTGACGTTCTGAACGAACAACGAGCAACAGAGCGAGGAAGCGATGCGTAACTTCTTGAAGGGCGTAACAGCGTTGCTTTGTGTGGCGGGCCTCTCCCAGGGTGCAGAGGCGCAGACCTTGCGGATGATGAAGTCTCTCGACGCACCACACTACGACGGCCAGCGCACGACGTGGTCGCCGACCTCCGACATCGTGAACATGTTCCAGGACACGCTGGTAGCGATGGACTGGGACGGCAAGACGGCGATCCCCTATCTCGCCAAGTCCTGGACGGTGAGTCCCGACGGCAAGCTCTACACCTTCAAGCTGCGCGACGACGTCAGCTTCTGCAGCGGAAAGAAGTTCACCGCCGAGGACGTCATCTACAGCTTCAAGCGGCTGAAGAGCCCCGAACTCAAGGCGCCGCTTGCCTGGCGCGCCGGCAACATCAAGGAGCTGCGCGCGCCCGACCCCTACACGGTCGAATACGAGCTGAACGAGCCCTTCGCCGACCTGCTGCTGCAGCTCACCATGTTCACGACGGCGATCCACAACAAGGAGAGCGTGGAGGCGCTGGGCAAGGACTACGGCACCAAGGGAATCGACGGCACCGGCCCGTGGTGTTTCGAGAGCTGGCAGCCGCGCACCGAGATCGTGCTGAAGCGACACGACGCCTACAGATGGGGGCCGTCGATGTACGCCAACAAGGGGCCGGTGAAGTTCGAGAAGCTCAGCATCAAGATTGTCCCTGAGGATTCCAGCCGCGTGGCGGCGATGATGGGCGGGCAGTTCGACGTCACCCACCAGATTCCGCTGCAGTTCATCCAGCAGGTGAAGGCGTCGCCCAACCTCAACGTCCAGGAGGCCAAGCCCAATTTCCAGCTGATGTACTACGGCTACAAGACGACGCGCCCGATGGTGGCCGACAAGCGCGTGCGCGAGGCGATGAACATCGCCATCAACCGCGCCGACATCGTCAAGGGCATCATGCTGGGCAACGCCGAGCCGGCCTACACTTTCATCGATCCCAAGGCGCTCGACTTCGCCGAATCGACCAAGAGCCTCATCAAGGAGGATGTCGAGCGGGCCAAGAAGCTGCTCGACGAGGCCGGATGGAAGGTCGGCGCCGACGGCATCCGCGAGAAGGACGGCGTCAAGCTGGCGCCCAAGGTCCTGTTCACCCAGGTCGCCTACTTCCCGCGCGTTTCCGAGGCGATCCAGGGCTACATGCGCAAGATCGGCATCGACTGGAAGATCGTGGGCTACGACTCGACCATCGCACCCGCCGAGATGGGCAAGCAGGACTTCGAGCTGTGGACGGTGACCTTCCCCTACATCTCGTCCGGCGACCTGCTGAACTTCTACTTCGATTCCAAGAACATGCCGGCGCCCAACCGCATGAACTGGAACGACGCCCAGACGGACGAGTACCTGAAGAAGGGCCGCGCCTCGATCTCCGACGCCGACCGCGCCAAGTACTACGCACTGGCCCAGCAGCGCGTCACGGAGGAGCATCTCTGGATGCCGGTCATGAACATCGCGATGTACACGACCAGCCTGAAGAAGCTGAAGGGCGTGCGGCCGCACATGCTCTACCAGAACACCTTCTACAAGGGCCTGGACTACTCCTTCTGATGGAAAAGCTCCTCGAGGTCCGCGGTCTCCGGACCCATTTCCACACCGACCGCGGCCTGTTCCGCGCGGTCGACGGCATCGACTTCTCCGTCGGGCGCGGCCGCACCGTCGGACTGGTCGGCGAATCCGGCTGCGGCAAGAGCGTGACGTCGCTCTCCGTCATGGGCCTGGTGGCGAGCCCGCCCGGCCAGGTCGCGGCCGACGCGATCCTGTTCGAGGGCCGGGACATTCTCGGCCTCTCCGCCGACGAACGCCGCCGCCTGCGCGGCGGCAAGATGTCGATGATCTTCCAGGAGCCGATGACCTCGCTCAATCCGGTCCACACGATCGGCCAGCAGATCGTCGAGGCGATCATCGCCCACACACAGCTTTCGCCGCAGGCCGCCAAGGCCCGTGCGATCGAAATGCTCGAACTGGTGCGCATCCCCTCGGCCAAGCAGCGCGTGGACGATTATCCGCACCTGCTCTCCGGCGGCATGCGCCAGAGGGTCATGATCGCGATGGCGCTCTCCTGCGAGCCCGCGCTGCTGATCGCCGACGAGCCGACGACGGCACTCGACGTCACCATCCAGGCGCAGATCCTCGACCTGTTGCAGGACCTCCAGCGCCGGCTTGGCATGGCGATGCTGATCATCACACACGATCTCGGCGTCATCGCCGAGATCGCCGACGAGGTGGTGGTGATGTACGCCGGCAAGATCGTCGAGAGCGCGCCGGTCGATGCCCTGTTCGCCGATCCGCAGCACCCCTACACGATCGGCCTGCTGGGCTCGATCCCGCGCATCGAGGTCGACCGCGAACGCCTGTCGACCATCGAGGGCTCGGTGCCCAGCCCGAACAACCAGCCCAAGGGCTGCCGCTTCGCGCCGCGCTGCCCCTTCGCCGATCCGCGCTGCCATGCCGAGCCGCCGCCCTTGCGCGACCTCGGACCCGAACATCGGGTGGCCTGCTGGAAGGCACCCGTCGAACTGGCGAGGGCGGCATGAGCGTCGCGGAGGCAACGCCCGTCCTGCAGGTCGACGGGCTGGTGAAGCATTTCCCGGTGAGCCGCGGCCTGATCCGCCGCAAGGTGATCGGCATGGTGCGCGCCGTGGAGGGCGTGAGCTTCGAGATCGCGCGCGGCGAGACGCTGGCGCTGGTGGGCGAATCGGGCTGCGGCAAGTCGACGACCGGCCGTCTGGTCCTGCGCCTGATGGACCCGACCGCGGGGTCCGTGCGTTTCAAGGGCGAGGAGATCGCCACCCTCGACAAGAACGCGCTGCGTCGCCTGCGCCGGCACATGCAGATCATCTTCCAGGACCCCTACGCGTCGCTGAACCCGCGCATGACGG